>FTKL01000001.1_pt1 | contig 20546 bp, 16 predicted proteins | sample 2434061 | NCBI WGS metagenome assembly FTKL01 (sample SAMEA3914816, study PRJEB12502) | metagenome | biome: forest; material: soil | place: USA | collected 2011-09-16 | depth 0.3 m
ACCGCCGATACCAGCAGCTCAACACCCCGCAACGCCGCCAGATCCACAGAAAACGATCAAGAAAGAATGAGGGAACACACCCGACGGCCCCGAAATCCGTCTCACTCCACCACGACACTGCAGGTCAGGAGCGAGACCAATACAAAGATCCAACGATCAGTCACACCGACCGGGACATCCCGCCCCGAACGGGCTGCGGGTGACGGTGCAGATGGCCACCGGCTCTGGCAAGAGCTACGTGGGGGCTGGGGCCGGCCAGAAGCTGGTGCCCCGCGGTGTGGTGCTGGTCGTGGTGCCGACGTTGGACCTGCTGGTGCAGATGATCGGCTCGTGGCGGGCGGCCGGGCGCTCCGGGGACATGCACGCCATCTGCTCGCTGGTGGACTCCGAGCTGCCGTACGGGGTGATGGCGTCCACCAGTCCGCTGATGATCGGCATGTGGCTGTCCCGGGCCGCCAAGCATCGCCGGCCGGCCACCCTGTTCGCCACTTACGCGTCCGTGGGTGCGGTCGAGGGCGCCTACACGTACTGGGCGGAGCGTCAGGGCGAGCTGCTGCCCCCGCTGGGCCTGATGGTCTGCGACGAGGCGCACCGCTCCTCCGGCAGCGCGGAGAAGACGTGGACGGTGGTCCACGACCAGGCCGCCATCCCCGCGGAGCGCCGGCTGTACATGACCGCGACCCCGAGGATCTGGGCGCCGCCCAAGCGGCCCGTCAAGGGCCGCGAGGGCGCCTTGCAGCCGCTGCCGGAGGAGCTGGCGGTGTCCATGGACGATGTGCGGATCTACGGGCCGCACGTCTACTCCCTGGGCCTGGCGGAGGCGATCGACCGCAAGCTGCTGGCGCCGTTCGAGATCGTGGTGCTGGAGCTGCGCGACCCGCATGGCGACCGCGCCAAGGCGGAGCAGCAGGGCGTGCCGTGGGGGCCTGGTGTTGGTGAGGCGGAGGACGGCAGTGAGGACGAGGTGCCGGCGGAGCGGATCGCGGCGATCCAGGCCGGGCTGGTCAAGACCGTGGTGGAGCGCGGTCTCCAGCGGTGCATCACGTTCCACAACCGCACGATCGAAGCCCGCTATTTCTCCGAGACGCTGAATCAGACGGTCGAGAAGCTGCACTTCGAGAACCCGCAGAAATACCCGCCGGAGTTCTGGGCTCAGTGGCTCTCCGGTGAGCACGATGTGGATTTCCGCAAGGAGGTCATCGGCGATTTCGGAAAGGGCGAGGAGGACGACGGGCTGAAGCACCGGATCGTGTCCCAGTGCAAGGTCCTGGGCGAGGGAGTTGATATGCCGAATGCAGATTCTGTTCTTCTCCAGGGCAGAGGCAGCATGGTAGATATCGTCCAGGCCATCGGCCGGGCCCTGCGCACGCAGCCCGGCGAGGGAAAGACCGCCAGCCTGATCGTACCGGTCTTCCTCAAGCCCGGGGAGCAGCCCGGGGACATCTTGGAGTCGGACTCATATGGTCCGCTTGTTCGAATTTTGTCCGCTTTGAGGTCTCACGACTCCAAAGTGGTGGAGGCCCTGGCGGTGCCGCAGAAGTCCGGCAAGCGCACCAAGGGGCGCAGCGCCGAGGCGGCTGTCGGGCCTGGTGAGGGCGGGTCAGGTGTGGGTGGGTCGGGGGCGTTCACGCTGCCGGTGCGGTTCCAGTCGCCGGTGGATGAGAACGTGCTGGCGCTGTTCATCGCGTCCCGGGTCCTGGTCGGTGAGACGCAGCTGTGGCGTGAGGGGATCGGTCACGCGCGACGCTGGTTCGAGGAGACCGGCGGGCTTGACGTTCCCTATTCCGCGCTCGTCGGAGAGAATGGGAATTACCCGCTCGGAAAGTGGCTGTCGGACCGTCGAAGTGAGAATGTGAATGGTGAGCTGGCGTCATACCGGGTGGAGATGCTGGACGCGCTCGGGATGATCTGGTCCGTGTCGGACGCACGGTTCGAGGCCGGGTTGGACTGGGCGCGGGTCTGGGCGAAGGGCCACGGCGGGAGCCTGGCGGCGCCGGCTCGGGCCTCGGTCGGCGGGTACGCCATCGGCACCTGGCTCTCGGAGCTGCGGGCCGCGGCCCAGGTGCCGCCGGGTGAGCCGGGGGCAATGGCAGCGGAGCGGCGTCGGGCGCTGGAGGAGATCGACCCCTTCTGGTGCCCGGCATGGCCGATCACCTGGCAGCGCGCCTACGCCACCGCCCGGCAGTGGTGGCTGGAGTCCGACGGCCGCGTCGACTGGACCACCCTGCCCCTGGACACGGTGTACGAGGGCGAGCAGCTCGGCCGCTGGGTGCAGGCGCAGCGCGCCGGCTGGCCCGCCCTGGAGGTCGACCAGCAGGACCTGCTGACGGCGATCGGCATCGAGGCCGACCCTGAGCTGGTGGCCGCCAAGGCCGCCGCCGAGGCGAAGCCGACGCGCTCCCGCACCGACCGGTTCCAGCAGGGCCTGGCGGCGCTGGCGGCCTTCGTCGAGCGGGAACGGCATCCCCGGGTGCCCCGCCCGCACAAGGAACCGCTGGAGACCGTCGAGGCCGGCCCCGGCGGCGAGGAGCAGGCCGTGGTGTCGCACTTCGCCCTGGGCACCTGGCTCAACAACCAGAAAGCCCGCCGGGCGAAGCTCACCCCGGGCCAGCTCGCCCAGCTCGCCGAACACGGCGTCGAGTGGGCGTGACAGTCGCGGGAGAGCGGCCGGGGGGTGGGTTAGGTAGGGAGGTTCTCGTTGCGGATCATGCGGCGCAGACTTGTGCGGGCTGCGGCGAGGTCATCTTCGAGGGCTTTGACCTGGATGTGGAGGCGGGTGGTCTCTGTGGTGGCCTCGCTGAGTTGGTTGGCGAGGCGGTGGTTGTCTCGGGTGAGATCGTCGATGCGGGCGGTGAGGTCGCGAGCGCTGAGGGCGTCGAGTTGGTGCCCGAGCTGGCGCCGGACGGCGGTGCGCAGCCGGTCTTGTTCGGTGCGGAGTTTCTTGATCTCTTGGCGGGCGAGTTCGAGGTCAGCCTTGAGCGCGGCGGGGGAAGGAGCGTGGGGCTGGGGTGCGGTGGTGCGGGCGGTTTGCCGGTGTTGGGCGGCTTGGATGTGTTCGCGGAGGTCTTGGGTGTAGGTGAGCCAGGTGGAGACGCCGGCGGTGCGGGCGACGGTGGTGTGGGTGATGGGGTGGCCGTCGTGTTCGAGGGCGGTGATGGTGCTGAGGACGCGTTCGCGTTTTTCGGTGCTGATACGGCGTCTGGCGTTGTTGAGGGAGGCGGTGTTGCCGTGGGGGTTCACAGTGTGGTTCCTGGGTTGTGCTGGTTGACGACGGTGAGCGGCAGGAGGGTGTGGGAGGTGCCGGCACGGACTTTGCGCAGGAGGTTGCTGGCGTCTTCGATCTCGCGGCGCTCTGCCGTGGGGAGGGCCGCGAGGCGGTGGCGCATGCGGTCGGTGACTTGCTCGTAGGCGGTGATTTGGGCGCTGAGGGCGGTGGTGACGAACTCGGCGGCGTCCATGGCGTGCGCGGTTTCGCGGTCGGCTCTCAGGTCGTTGATGTGCTGCTCGATGGCGGGCAGGTAGGAGGGGTCGGGGCGGTAGAAGCCGCAGCCGGCGCATTGGAAGCGGATGGGGCAGGAACTGCCGCCGGCTTTGACGTTGCTGGGCTCGGTGCAGCCGCCGTAGGGGACGGCGACGGAGCGCAGTTCGTAGGTGGTGCTCGAGCACGGGGTGGAGCGGCCGGTCTGGTCGACGATGTGGGCGCTGAGTTTGGCGACGGCTTCGCGTTTCCGTTGGAGGGAGACGGTGTAGTAGCGCTGGGTGGTGCGGACGGATTTGTGGTCCATGAGCTCGCACAGGACGTCCACGGGGGTGCCTGCGTCGGCGTGGATCTGGGGGATGGTGTCGATCCAGGCGCGCAGGGTGTCGTTGAGGTAGTTGGTGGGCATGTGGCGGTCGTGGCCGAGGCGGCCGAGGGGTGGGAAGAGGGAGTCTGCTCCGGAAGCTGGCCAGGTGAGCTGGTCTCGGCGGGTCTGCCACGTGCGGATGGCGCGGGCGGTGGAGGCGGTGATGGGCAGGCGTCGGCGGTTGCGGCGGGCCTTGTGGTTGTCCCAGCGCAGCCAGGTCTCGTCTCGGTGGGTCTCCAGGCAGTCGCGGGCCAGGGAGACGATTTCGCCGGGGCGGCGGCCGGTGTCGCGCAGGAGGGTGTAGGCGGTCTGGTAGAGCAGTTGCAGGTCATCCGGGGCCAGGTATCGGCGCCCTCTGGCGGCGGCCTGGCCGACAGTGTGCAGGTGCGCGTCGAGTTGGCGGATTACCGGCTCAGGAATGGCCTTGCCGATGTCGTCTTCGTTGGCTTCCTCCAGTCTGATCCGGTGCTCGACCGGATCGCGGGCGAAGTCTCCGGGGAGGACAGTGAGTGCGCCGGTGCGGCGGCCGTAGGCGAGGAGTTCGAAGAACTTGGCGGCGAGGGTCCCGCGGTAGCTGCTGCCGAAGAGGGTGCCGTCCTTCTTCAGCGCGGTGCGGAACGCCTCCACAATGGCGGTGATGTCGCCGTAGCCGAGGACTGCGGGGTCGTGACCGCCGTCGGGGCGGCGGGCGAGCACACGGGTGGCGAGAGTGGCTGCGTGCAGGGTCCGGGCGAAGGAGTCAGCGTCCGGACCCTGGGTGAGGGTCCATCCCCGGAGCAGGGCCTTGAGCCAGTGCTGCTGGACGACACCGAGGTCGGCGGTCTTGGCCACCTTCAGCCGTTGGCCTTTGACCGAGCGCTGTCCGAGGGCCCTGAGGTCGATCACGTCACCGGCCAGGTGGGGAACACCGGTGAACTCGGCGAACCCCGCCCGAACGGCCGAGCACAGCCGGTCCACAAGGCGCCGCACGCCTTTCTGTGTACTGGGGCAGATGGTGCGGGCGGGTGTCCCGGCCAGGAGGGTGTCGACGGTGATGGTGTCGACCAGGCGCCGTACGTATTCGGGTTGGAGGGAGCGCATCCAGTCCTCGGCCTGCTGTAGGCCGTAGAGCACCTCGCTGCGCAGGGGCTGCGGTAGCGGGTTGAGGCTGAACTGGTGTCTGGCGAGGTACGGGGTCTGGGTGGCGGCCCACGCGTGGGGGTCGGTGCGGTCGTCGCCGACCCGACGGCGGTGCCGGCGCAGGACACACACGTGGTAGTGGCACAGGCCGTGGGCGTCCAGGCCGGCGCGTGGGCAGGCGGGCACCGCGCAGGGCGGGATGTCGGTGTACGGGATGGCGATGGTCCGCGCCCATCGTTCGATGTTCTCGCCTCGTTGGCGCCGGGGGGGAGGCCTCGGTGTAGTGAGTGAGGCACAGGCCCTTGGAGTGCGTGGGCCGGACACAGCGCACCTGCTTGCTGGTGACGGTGCAGGGCTCGCCGTCCTGCCCGGGCTGGGCCTTGGTGCGCACCGGGATGTAGGTGGCGGCGAACTCCTGCGGGATGCGGCCGTTGCTGCGGCAGACCTGTGCGCACATGGCGCAGAAGGCGTTCCGCGGGGAGACGACGACGTCGCATGCTGCGGTGCGGCACGGGGACACCGACGAGCGGGGGTGGTCGGGGCTGGCGGAGAACAGCCAGTGCTCCATCTGCCACTCCCCCGGCCGCCAGGCCGGGTCGATACGTTCGGTCAGCCATTCCAGCCACGCCGCGCACTCCCATGCCTGAGGGGTGCCGGCCGTTGCGGTTCCGGGGTGGTCGGTCTCCACTATCCGCAGGCGCAGCGTCATGGCTTCCTCTCTTCTTCTTCGCGGGCGTGCAGGCGCTCGACGGCGTCGCGCATCTCGGTGGCGTCCACGTGCCGGTAGCGCTCCATGGACTGGATCGACTGGTGGCCGAGCAGGCGCTGCACGACGTCGCGGCTCACTCCCTCGCGCAGCCAGTGCGTCGCCGCGGAATGGCGCAGCATGTGTGGGCGCACCGGGTGGCCGGCGGCGCGGGCGAGGCGGTCGAAGATGTCCTTGGCGCCCGCGTACGACATCGCATCGCCCAGCGGCGGGCGGAACAGGTTCACGAACACCATGTCGCTGCCGGCGGCCTCGGCGACATGGTCCCGTTCGTACTGGTAGTCCGTGTAGAGGGTGACGAGGTCGGCGGTGACGGGTACGTGGCGGGCGGTCCTCGACTTCGCGAGCGCCCGGTTCGGGTTGTCGGTGCGGCGGTGGACGTGCAGGTGCGGTCCCACGACGTGGCAGCCCAGTGCCCGCGAGGACGCCAACAGGTGCATGTCGGATCGGCGCAGCCCCAGCGCCTCACCGATCCGCAACCCGGTACACGCGAGCAGGGCGACCAGGAACCGGTCCCGGGCGTTGCCCGCCAGTGCGATCACCTGCCGGATCTGGTCGCCGTCCAGCACCTCGAAGCCTGGGTCGGCGGTCTTGAACCTGAACCGGGCCGCTTCCACCTGCCGAGCCCCGGTCCCCTCCCCCGTGTCGCAGCCGGCGGGCAGGAACCGCAGCAGCTTCGGTTCCGACAGCAACGCCGCCGTCTGCGGTGCCACCCAGTCGTGCAGGCGGCCGAACCGCAGGAAGTCCGCGACTGCCACCATCACCGCGTTCGCCGTCCCTGCCGACCGGTAGCGGGGGCAACGGGGACGGCTGCTGCCCCGTGGTGGGAGCGGCTCGGACACAAGCCACCGCTGCAGATCGGCCAGCGCCAGGAAACTCGGCGCCGACCACACCAGGCGCCGCCAGGCGCAGTAGTTCAGATAGAGGGCCACCCTGCCGGCGTAGGCACGCTCGGTGTTCGGCGACAGGCCCCGGGCCCGGAGCGACGCCAGATACGCCGATGCCTCCACGTGCAGAGCAAGACTCCACGCATCAGCAACAACCCAACGAGGCATGCCAGTTGACGCACATGTGGCACGCTCGGCCACGAATACTCTGTCCACACACCGAACGTAACCAACACCCACCGGACACTGAAGCGCCGGGCGCTCACGTTCATCCCCGCAGGTGAACCACCCCGACAAACACACCCAACCAACCACCAACCCCCAGATAATTCCCCACACCACACACGCTGGCGGGACAGCCTTCGGTGTCTGCGCTCTTCTGGGAACTTCGGCACTGATCTACACCAAGAGGGCCAAGCGCGAGATGATGTCCGAGTGTCTGGACATACGCAGAAGTGGATCGGAATCGGCGCCGGGAGCGCCATCGCCGTAGGCCTGGTGTGCTACTTCGCCGCAGTTGGGCTGGACAAGGCGGACAAGCTGGCCAGTGTGCTCGGGTTGCTCCTCAGCATCGCCAGCTTTGTCATGGCGTGGCTCGGCTATACCCGGGAGGCAGTGGCTGGCCAGTCGGTCCAGAACGCGTCGGTGAGCGGAGGCCTCACCCAGGTGTCCGGCACTCGAGGCAGCGTACGCATCCAGCGCCGGGGAGCACCGTCCAGCCCGTCCTCACCGCCCCCTTCGCCGACGGCAGCAGGAGCCCCAGGAAGCGGGCAGGCCGTGGGCGGGAGCTCTGTCGGCGGCCACGTGGAGCAGGTCTCGGACACCGGTGGTGACGTGCACATCGAGCAGGAGCCGTGATCGAACGACTCCGCCGATTGGCAGCGCGGTTCAGGCGAACCCCCGTTCAACCTGCATCGCAGCAGGTCAGCCATGCGACAGTGGGCAGGGATCTGGTCCAGATCAGCGGAGTAAACGGTGACGTGAGCATTTTGCTCGGCGAGGGTTCCTCAACTACGTCCCTGACTCCAGGCGTAGATCCTGCAGGAGCACTCGATGCGCTCAGGAGGACGGTCGAACGGTTCATCCGGCGGGCCCAGAGCACACAGCCTGTATTCGGCATGGCTTCACGACCTGATACCGAGGACCTCCTGGCCCGGCTCTTGGACCCGGAGAACCCCCAGGTCGTGGTGTGCGAGGGCGGAGCGGGCCTGGGCAAGTCCGCTGTGGTCGCGGACATCCTCGCGAAGCTCACAGACCGTGGGTGGATCGCTGTCGCACTGTCGATGGACAGCGTCGAGGCAGAGACGCAGACAGCCGCGGCCTTGGGCGCGCAGCAGGTCGGTCCTATGCTCTCCCCCGCCCAGATGCTCATGAGTGCCTCCGGTGGAACGCCGGCCGTCCTGGTGGTGGACCAGCTAGACGCCGTAAGTACCTACAGCGGGCGGATGCCCACTGCCTACGAAGCCGTCGACGAGATGCTCGGCGAACTGTCTTCGGCTTCGAACGTGAAGGTGCTCCTGGCAGCCCGCACCGTCGACATCGCCAAGGACCAGAGGCTGTCCCGCCTCGTCGCTCAGCAAGACCGAGTGGAGCGTTTCCTGGTACAGGCTTTGAGCGACACAGCAGTCCAGGATGCTCTCGCAGCGGCCGGGGTCACCACAGAGCGGTTGGGAGCGGTCACGCTGGAGCTACTGAAAGTGCCTCTCAACTTCTCGGTTTTCAGCAAACTGTCTCCTACAGCCAGAACTGCGCCGTACCGCACCTTGCAAGAGCTGTACATGCAGTACACCGATGACCAACGGGGCGCGATCGAAAAGCAACTCGGACCCGGTGTGTGGAAGGGCATCACCGGCTCCCTCATCACCTGGATGAGCCAGAACGAGACCCTCACCGCACCCACTGCGTCCCTGGAGGACCACGCCCCGGCCCATGTCGGCGTCCTCGAATCGGCCGGCATCCTAATCCGCTCAGGACTCGATCGGATCGGGTTCTTCCACGAGACCTACTTCGACTTCCTCTTCGCGAGGGCCTTCGTGGCCTCCGGCGGTGACGTCCACGACTTCCTTGCCGGGTCCGGCCAGCATCTCTTCCGCAGGGCGCAGACACGACAGCTCCTCGAATACCTGCTGGCCGACGACAACCGTCAGCCGTTTCACCGTGTCGTCACCCAGCTCCTGACCTCGCAAGAGGTACGTTCTCACCTGCAGGATGTCGTTCTCGCGGTTCTACGTCAGATGGACGCCCGCGCGGAGGACTGGCAGGCGATAGAAGCCCTCGCCTGGGATTCGACACCGGTGTCGAGCAGGATCCGGGAACTCCTGTCGTCACCACAGTGGTTCGACGCCTCCGACCACGAGGGCCGCTGGGAAAGCTGGTTGCGGGCAGAGCCTCGGCGCAGCCTCGTCCAGCCGGTCCTGCTCGTTGCCACACGACAGCGGCCCCAACGAGCCAAGGAACTGCTCCGCCCGTACCTCGGCGCTTCCCAGGAATGGGACCAGTACCTCGCATCGTTGGTCCACTGGTCACTCAGCCCTGAAATGGCGGACTTCGCAGCAGAAGCCATCACCCGGGGCCTCCTGGACGAAGTGCAGCCGACCGTTGCGGTGAGCAGCGACTTCTGGTCCCTTCTCTATCCCCTGGCTAGCACTGCCCCTGGATCCACCGCGCGATTGATCGGCGCTTACCTCCGACGACACCGCCACAGGGCGGAGGCCGATGGCGCCGGCGACCCCTTCGACGCCGGGCACCTGTCCACCCACTCCCAGAGCGCCCGCTTCGTCCTGACTTCCACTGCTCATGGGGCTCCGCGAGTCTTCGCCGAGGAAGTCCTGGACTTCGTCATCGCCGTCGCGAGCGCGGGTGTCGGTCAACGAAGTGGACCCTACGCGTCGGGCGGGCGGTGGTCCTTCCAGTACGCAGGCAGCTACAGCGTGGACACCGCCCTGTTCCAGGCTCTCGACGCAGCCCTGAAATCCCTTGCGGACGCTGAACCGCCGATTGCACACAGGTTCCTCGCGCAGCTCAGCGCCCTGGACACCCCGGCTTTGGAGCTCCGCTTCCTCGCCTGCCGACTGCACACCGCACTCGGCAACAGCGATGAGGCCATCGCATGGCTGCTGACCGATGCGGAGAATCTCCGGCTCGGCTACCTGGACACTTCACGCTGGGCGTCACGCGAACTCATCGCCACAGCAACAGTCAGCTGCAGTACCGGGGCGCTGGAAGACTTGGTCTCGGCCCTCATGGACTACTACTCCGACTGGGAGCACCGCGTCGAAGGAAGGAGATGGTGGGGACTGGCCCAGTACGAGCTCCTCTCGGCAGTAGACGAGGCAAGGAGAAGCCCCGTCGTCCAGCGCCGACTCGCCGAATGGCAGCGAAAGTTCCCAGACTGGTCGCCCCAGCCTCCCAAGGGAGTAACGGGGGGCTTCATCGGCTCGCCCATCCCAGCAGGCAATGCACAACTCATGACCGATCAGCAGTGGCGGCTCGCTCTCGCCAAGCACTCCTCCCCCGAGACGGAGCGGCGCTGGATGACAGGCGGAGCAGCCGAGCTGGCTCAGGTCCTCGGAGAGCAGGCTCAACAAGAACCCGAACGGTTCACACGTCTCGCCCTGACTCTCGACGCATCGCTCCCAGCCTGCTATCTCGAGGCGGTCATCCGGAACGCGGGCCCGCGCCTGGACCCCGCGCAGTGGGCGCAGTTGTGCGTCCATGCCCGCTCCACCGCAGGTGAGGCCGTCACACGAGCCATCTGCCATGTCATCGAGACCGCTCCTGCACTCTGCGGCCCTGAGGTCGTCGCCGTTCTACAGCACTGTGCAGGCGATCTGGACGCCCATCTCGCAGAACCACGCTCAGACGCGCATTCGAACGTGCCCGACCGCGTGCTGACAGCGGGGCTCAACTCCAACCGGGGCCAGACCGCCCTCGCCGTCGCGGCGCTCCTTCTCCATAGCGACCAGTACCTGCCGACGCTGGCTACCCTCACAGAGCAACTGGCCAACGACCCCAGCATCGCCGTCCGCAGCTGTACAGCAGACGCGGTCCGCGCCCTGATGACCCGCGACATGCCTCGTGCCTTGAACGCGGCGGACCAGCTCTTCGCGACGGCCGATGAAGCCCTCTACAGCGCCACCACGGTGCAGCAGTTGCTGATCGCAGCCCTGTACAAGGACCCCGCCCGATTCGCACCGACGCTGGCCCGGGCACTTCAGACAGCCGACGAATCGGCGACCGGCGCCGGCCGGGTATGGGCCGTCGCCACCCTTCGCGGCGCACAACTCAGCAGCGTACCCATCACCGTCCAAGAACTCTCCCCTCGCGCCCGGCAAGGGGCTGCCGAAGTGCTCTCGGGCAACATCACGGACAGTCACGTACTGATGCCTGTGCTCTTCAACGACACGGACAGCGCCGTACGCGAAAAGGCCTCCCATGCCCTCCGCAACGTCGCCGCTCTCACCCCGAACCAAGCCGATCACCTGATCCGACCATTCCTCTCAAGTGCCGCCTTCACAGACCACTACGGCCAACTCCTCACAGGACTCCACCACCACCCCGGTCCCCTCCCGAGCACAGCCATCGACGCCTGCGAAGCGGTGACCACCACGCTCGGAACAGCAATGAGCGACATCCGAACCCACCACGGCGCAGCCAGCTACTACCTGGTCCCGGTCATCCGCCGGCTCTACCGCCAGGGCACCCCCGACCAACGCACCCGCTGCCTCGATGTCATCGACAAACTCGTCGAGGCAGGCGCCTACGGACTCGACACCATCGAAACCGAACGCTGAGCCGACTGGAAAGAGATCAGCAGCTTCCAATCAAACACAACCACCACTCATCCAGCCCGAGATAACCGCTCTGAGGTCACACGACACCCGCATGGTCGAGGCCCTGGCGGTGCCCCAGAAGTCCGGGAAACGGACCACCGGGCGCAGCGCCGAGGCGGCCTTCGCCCCAGGTGAGGGCAGTGGTGGGGATGCGGGCGGGGCAGGGGCGTTCACGCTGCCGGTGCGGTTCGAGAGCGACCCCGGTGACGACGTCCTAGCGTTGTTCATCGCCTCGCGGGTACTGACGAGTGAAACGCAGTTGTGGCGTGAGGCGATCGGCCACGTGCGGAACTGGTACAAGGAGACCGGTGGTCTCGATGTTCCCTATTCGGCATTGGTCGGAGAAAACCAGAACTTCCCGTTGGGAAAGTGGTTGTCGGACCGGCGTGCGGAGAATGCAGCGGGTGATCTGGCGTCATGGCGGGTGACGCAGCTGGACGGGTTCGGGATGATCTGGTCCGTCTCCGACGCCCGGTTCGAGGCCGGGCTGGACTGGGCGCGGGTGTGGGCGAAGGGCCACGGCGGGAGCTTGGCGGCCCCGGCGCGGGCCTCCGTTGGTGGCTACGCGATCGGCACCTGGCTCTCCGAACTCCGGGCGGCGGCGCAGGTGCCGGCCGGGGAGCCCGGTTCGCTCGCCCTGGAGCGCCGGGCCGCGCTGGAGGAGATCGACCCGTGGTGGTGCCCCACCTGGCCGATCACCTGGCAGCGCAGCTTCGCGGTCGCCAGGTCGTGGTGGCTGGAGTCCGACGGCCGGGTCGACTGGCCCGCGCTGGCGCAGGACACGGTGTTCGAGGGCGAGCAGCTCGGCCGGTGGGTTCTCGCGCAGCGGGCGGGCTTGCCCGGCCTGGAGGAGGACCAGCGGGACCTGCTGACGGCGATCGGCATCGAGGCCGACCTCGAGCTGGTGGCCGCGAAGGAGGCCGCGGAGGCGAAGCCGGTGGTGTCGCGGGTGGACCGGTTCCAGCAGGGCCTGGCGGCGCTGGCGGCCTTCGTGGAGCAAGAGCGGCATCCTCGGGTGCCCCGCCCACACAAGGAGCCGCTGGAGGCCGTGGAGGCCGGCCCTGGGGGTGAGGAGCAGGTGGTCGTGTCGCACTTCGCGCTGGGGACCTGGCTCAACAACCAGAAGGCCCGCCGGGCGAAGCTGACGCCCGGCCAGCTCGCGCAGCTCGCCGAGCACGGCGTGGAGTGGGCGTAGGGCGGCACGGATGGCTGGTCCCGCTTAGGTGATGGGACAGGTTCGGCATGGGCTCTACAACCTCGGCATCCAGGCCTGATGCTCTCGACCGGCCACCGTTCTCAGCACTGCTCGCAGAGCTTCACGTTCCCGACCTCGGGTCTTGACGTCGTGGCAGTTCGCACAGAGAGCAGCCATCAGCTCTGGGTGGTCACGTCCGCCTGGACCAAGGTCTTCTACGTGATCCACCACTAGAAGCGGCTCGCCCGCATCAGTCACGTCATCCGGCTGGCCCCCACAGCCAGGGTTCTCACACCGGCCGCCACAGCGCAATAGCACAGCCTTCCTGGACTGCTTCAAGCGTACGGGTCGATCCGAGCTGGCTCGCCGTTTGCCATGTGTATCGGCTTCTCGCTGCTCGACCAGCGCGACCAGCGCTCGATACCGAGCCACGCGGTCGATGTCGACAGCTTGGACATCCGCGTTTTGGACATCGCCCTGGACTTCGGTGGCCTGAACGTCGACGACCCGGGACTGCACAGCCTGGTGGCCGATACCCGCTCGCGTCGCGTTCTCACAACGCTTGTGACGGTGTTGCCCCGGCAATAGACCCCCCTCATCGCAGACTGGGCAGACCCGACCGTCTGGACGGTTGCCCTGAGACAGAACGCCCCGATCGAGAGGTGCCCGGGCAGCAGGGACAAACGGTCGACCGCTGTTCTGCATCGCTCTGAACATCAGCGCGGCAGCCCGGCGCCGCTCCGCTGGGTCGGTGATTGCCATGAACGCCGATTGTCGCTTCTTCTCGGCCGCCCCAGACTCCTCCGCTATCTTGCGCCGGGTGGCCCGCCGCTCCGCCATCCGTTCTGCGGCTTGATCGAGCCGCTGCTCTGCGGCTTGCTGCCGCCTCGTCGCTGCCTCGACCTTCCTGACCAACTCTTGAAGGTGGGAGTGATGTTTTCCGCGCGCTTCTGCCAGCACCTGGGCGTTCACCTCCAGAAGTCGTTTTTGCCTCTCCTCGACTTGGCGTTTGGCCTCCTCAACCGCAACGAGTGCCGATGCTGACTGCTTCCTACCCTTCGCCGCCTCAAGTTCCTTTTGCGCAGCGGTGAGTAGCTTTCGGGCCTTGTGATGGTCCCCACTGCCGCGGAGGATCACGAGTTCACGAGAGAGACGTTGCCGGTTGGCTTCCCTGTGCGCGCCGCGCGCCAAGTCCAGGCGGCGCCGAAGCAGGTCTCGGGCTGTCTGCTCGTCCAGGAGCTGCTTAGTTGCCTGCCGATATCGCTCCTGCAGCTCGTCATAGCGCCTGTACGCGGCTTCGAACCGTGGCCACTCTGACAGGTCCCCGCCCAACGCATCTGTCTTCCCTGGTAGTCCGACCAACTCCCCTGCCTTTCAATCGGAGTAGTGGCTCTCGCATCCACTAACCACAGTCAATCAGCGGCCGTCTGGGGCGCACCCCAATCTTCGGAGTCCGTGGCCAACCCGTGTCCGTGAGGTACGGGTCACCGACACGTACGCCTCTGACGTGTCGTGAGATGGCAGGCGAAGGCCTCAAGATCTGGCTGCGGCTCTGCTTTGTAGTCCTCGTAGGGCGGCAAGGAACCGGCCAGCAGAATGAAGTTCCCCCCTCAATCACCACTGCTGACGGCGATCGGCATCGAGGCCGACCAGAAGCTGGTGGCCGCGAAGGCCGCCGCTGAGGCGAAGCCGACGGTATCGCGCACCGACCGGTTCGCCCAGGGTCTGACCGCCCTCGCCCAGTTCGTTGAACGGAAACGGCACCCTCGCGTGCCCCGCCCGCACAAGGAGCCGCTGGAGACCATGGAGGCCGGCCCCGGCGGCGAGGGGCAGGCGGTCGTCTCGCAGTCGCGCTCGGCACCTGGCTCAACAACCAGAAGCCCCGCCGCGCGAAGCTCACCCCGACCAACTCGCCGAACACAGCGTGGAATGGGCATAGCAGGCCGTTTGGGTCGGCTTGGAGCGGCCGGACGGTAGGCTGCTGCCGCTCCGGAAGCGACTGGGAGGCCGTCACCTGAAGGTGAAGGCCTCCCAGTCGCTTCCGGAGGAAGAATGGGCGGGTCAGGCTCTGAGTTAGTCACAGGGGATGCAGGTCCTAGCTTGATCTTTAACCTATGCGGCGTGGGCGAGGGGTGTTGGACTTCTTCGCTCGCTTCGCTGTTGGCTTCGTCGTGCCTGTCTTTCCGGCTGTGTGGACGTCGTGGCGTGGGGTCGGTTGGGAGTTCTTGCGTCCGGGTGGTCTGCCTGGGCCCGGGTGGCTGGGTTTCGGTGCACCGGCCGGGCAGACGGCGTGTGTGCGGAGGTGCCGGAATCCTCGTCGGACGCGGGCGGGGGTCAAGCGTTCGGGCGGCGCCGGTTTCTCCCAGGGGCGGCGAAGGTCCGCCGCCAGGGGTCGGGCGAGGCGGAGTTGGGTGTATGCGGCCAGGATCAGCCAGGTCCAGCGGTCGGCTGCTTCGGGGGTGCGGATCTTCGGGCGGGTCCAGCCCAGGGTCTGCTTGAAGTGGCGGAAGGTGTGCTCGATGTCGAAGCGGCGAAGGAACGCCTGCCAGAGACGGTCGACGTCCGCGGGGGCGGCGTCGGTTCCCGACCACCAGAGCCAGACCGGCTTGGGAGTGGCTCCGCTGGGCAGGTGGTCGACCTCCAGGCGAATCACGGTTCCCTCGATGACCGGCAGGGTGCCGGCCTCGGCGGTCCAGGAGGAGCGGTGGATCAGCTTGGGGTGCAGCCGGTCCCAGGAGCGTGCGGTGGCGGTGCCGTAGAGGCGGGTGTCGGTGACGGTCGAGGTGTCCGATGTGTTCCAGGTAGCGGGGTCGCCGAAGACGAACTCACCGCCGTGCCTTGCCGGGCGGCCCATGGTGCCGGGAAGCCGGGGCGGGCACGCCCTGCGCAGGACACGGTCCGAACGCATCCGGGCCAGTACCTGCACGGGCAGGTCGCGCAGGAGGAAGGCCAGGCGTGGGGCGTCGTAGCCGGCATCCGCGACGACGAGGAGGTCCGGGTCGCCGCTCTGCCACTGCCCTGCGGAAATGAGCCGTTGGACCAGGTCGCGCAGCTGCTGTTCGGGAAGCCGTCCGGGTAGTACTTCAGCTGGAAGACCCGCCGGCGGCGGCCCTGGACGACCTCGAAGTCGCTGCCGCCGTCCCCGCCGCGCCCGTCGACGGGCTTCACGACCGCGTTGCGGCTATACGTCCGGTGCAGGATCGCCTCCACGGTGCGGTCGAATCTCTTCTGTCCGATGTGCTCCCACTCGATCGTGGTGCCACGCCCCTCTCAACGCCGGTCCGGACCCGATTCTCCCACCCATGTGCGACATCACCGGGTGGAACCGTGTCCTCTGCCCTGGATCCGCCGGTGAGGCCGGGAAGCTGACCGCTCCAGGACACCGTGGACGAATCGGCCGGGCTCCCGGGAGACCCGGAGACCGCGGCTCGTCGGCACTCCGGCACGCCCGGGCAGGGAGCCGCTGGAGGCCGTGAATGCGGGCCCGGGGGGCGCGGAGCAGGTGGCAAATCGCACTTCGCGTTGGGCACCTGGCTCAACAGCCAGAAGGTCTGCGGGGCGAAGTTGACGCCGGGCCAGCTCACGCAGCTCGCCGAGCACGGCATGGAAATGGGCGTAGGGGTGTAGTGCCGTCCGAGGGCGCCGTCGGACGACCCCGCGAACTCGCGGAATCGGCCGACGGCGTTCTGGAGCGGCCTTGCTGTCTGGGGGCCGCGAGAGCCCGAAGGGGTGATGGGCGGGCATCAGAACGCTCGCCCTGAGCACCCTTGTGGAGGGCCTCATGAAGTTCATGCACATCGTACGGATGGTCGCCTGGGTGGTGGCCACCTCCGGTGGGGCGGCCCTGGCCGCTGAGGAGTTCGAGGGCGGCGCCTTGGTGGCGGCGCTGGCGGTGGCGGTGGCGGTGGCCGGGGTCTGGGTAGCCGGGTCGTTGCGGCGGGTGGGGGGCGGCTGGTCGGCGGTCTGCCAGGCCGGACTGCGGCGGGCGGTGGAGGAGGCCTTGGTGGAGTGGGGCGGGCTGCTGGTCGAGCACGCCGTGGCCGGGACGGATCCAGGCCTGAAGGCGCTGCTGGCCGTTGTGGTCGGCGCCCGGTTCATCGCCCCGGACGGTCCTCGGGACTCCCGGTTCTGAGCAGCACGAGGGCCGCCACCCTGCAGGGTGGCGGCCTTCGGCATTCCTGCCGATTGGCCGTTACAGGGTGCGGCCGGTCCACTCGGCGACGCCGCCGTGCACGGTGCGGGTGGTGGTGATCAGGTAGGGCTCGCCGTTGACGTAGATGGTCGCACCGGCGGGGAGGTTGGTGGTCACCGTGGTGCCGGTGTAGGGGCCTGCGATGAGGACGATGCGGCGGTTTGTGACGGTCAAGGGAACCTCCGGGAAAGGGCAGGGGAGGCGGGTACCTCCTACCCCTTCTCTCGCGTACGGGCCCTTGGGCAGGATCGATTCACCGTTCGGGGACGGTCGGCGTGCGCCAGCGACGGCGAGGGCCTGGACGGCGATGGCGGAGGAGTGCAGCCGGGCGGGGCGGGGGCTCCCTAGCCGGCACGGTGGGGCATCGGGGTGCGCTGATGCCCCACCGTGCCGGGCAGCCCAGTGAGCGAGGCTGACTGCTGTCCGCAGTGCCTCTCCGCTGCACAACGACGCGTGGCCCACGTCGCCGCCGGGGCGACCCCACGCAGAGGGCCAGCCGAGTCAGAAGTTGAGTCTCGTTACCAGCTGCCGAGTTCCCGCAGGTCAGAGCGCTCTTCACCTTTTTCCGAACAAAATTTATTCACTTCGTAGGGTCCGACTTAATTCCCGACGTAGCAACGCACGGTAGAACCATCTAGTACGAGGTTAGGTTTGCCCTAAATGACACAAATGATCAGTGCTGGTGAGGCGCCACAGCGAGAGCTCGTACAGGGTCTCGGCGGTGATGCAGAGTTGGTCCAGCAGCTGGAAGCCGACGGCTACTCCGGTGTCCGGTTCGAGCTGGCTCGGGAGCAGCTGTGGACGTACGCGGTCAGGGCTCTGACGGGGATGATGCGGAATGGATCCATTGCGGCCAGCAGCCGCGCGGGGATCTGGGCCAACGAGCTCAAGATGCTGGAGCGGGACCGGGACCTGCGCGACCAGCTCGCTCTGGAGACCGTCATCGCGGTGGACGCGTGGTGGTTCGGAGAGGAAGCCCTGGGTCTGAATGCGTGGGATCCCGCCAAGGGTGCCAGTCTTCGGACTTACTTCATGGGAGCGTGCCTCTCGTCCGGCTTCCCCAACGTGCTGAGGAGCTGGCGACGTAAGCGGCTGAAGAGCGAAGCTGCATCCGCCCGACACCTGGAGCGGATCCATGATTCGGCGGACCAGAGCGGACTGGAGGCCGTGATCTTGCGTGCGGTGGTCCGTGAGGTGCTGGCCGAGGCAACGCTGGTTCAGAAAAGCATCTGTGGGCTCATCTACACCCAGGACCTGACTCACAAGGAGATCGGGAAGGCTCTGGGCAACAGGAGCGCGGCCGCCGTCGGAGCCCAGTTGAACCGGCTGCGCACAAAGGTGACCCGGCTGGTCCACATCGGGGTGCTGGACGTCCCGACCGAGTATCTGGCCTCAGCCGGCGCCGGATCTGCGCTGCGGGGTGTCAACTGATGGCGCGTCCTGGAGCAGGAATCGCCACGGTGCTCGTCGGGCCGATCTTGAGCACGGTGACGGATTCACCGTGGCTGATGGTGGTTGGGGTGGTGGCCACGCTGCTGGCGGTGTTCGCCCTGCAGGCTGTCTTCCCCCAGGACTCCACGGATCGCCTGGCTTGGTGGAAGGACCGCCGCGTCCATGGCACGCGCCGCTGGGAAGCCAAGGAAGCCCGACGTAAGGCCAAGGAGGAGCTTCGCCTGAAGTGGTTGGAGCAGGGCAGGGCGGAGCCACCACCACTGCCTGCGCCGAGGCACAGCGAACCGGTCGAGCGAACAGAGCAGTGAAACCCCACAATCGGATGCTGTCGGCCGATCCCCGCGAGGTTACGGGGTCGGCTGGCGGCGTTCCGTTGGTGCACGGCCGGCGGTGGGATGAGCGAACCCTGACTGCAGCTCTGGTAACAAGGAATGGTGGCTGCGGCGCATGTCCGAGGGGCCCTGCCGGTGTCCGGAGGTCGGTGGTGTGCCCCGGCGGGATGCTACTGCTTCATCCAGGTGCCGAAGGCGTGGACCAGGCCTGTGTAGAACCTGTCGCCGGGTACCGATCCCGGGTTCTTGCTCGCATCGTAGAAAGCAACGTTGGTGAAGGTCGCCGAGGTAGAGGCGTTGAGGTTCTTGTAGAAGGCCAGCTTGCCGCGGCCGAAGCCGACGAACAACCAGAACACTCCGAGTGAGGCGCTGTTCTGTAGCAGGGCGCGCACCTCTGCCTTGTCCCAGGGCTCGTCGCCTACCTGGGCGATCACGAAGGCGGGATCGGTGGCGCCGGATTCCTGGTAGTGGCCCACGGCCTTGCGCATGGCGTCCGCCACGTTGCCCCATCCCCAGTCGACCTGGGTGTGCAGCTGTCCGATGCGGCCGCGGTAGTTGTCGAGCCGGATCTCTTCGAGGAACGGCTCCCGGCCGCTGGAGAAGATCACGGGGACCGTGCCGTCGTCGTCGAGGTTGGCCGACAGTGCGAGGACCCGCTCGGCGAACGCCTGCACCGCGAAGGACTCGTACATCTCCTCCATGTGCCAGTCGTGGTCGAGGATCAGGTAGACGGCCGCCCGGCGTCCGGCGATACCTGTGTGCACGAGAGCCTGGCTGGCCTGTCGGGCCGGCTCCAGCAGGCCCGGGGCCTGGCGTTGCACCTTGGCCAGATCGACTCCGGCTGCCGGCATGGCAGGGCCGGCCTGGGTGGGGACGGACGGTGGAGTGGCTGCTGCGGACTGCGTGGCGGGCTCATTGTCGATGTCGACGCCGTAGTCGGTGGCCAGGCCGGCGAGCCCGGAGGCGTAGCCCTGGCCGACCGCGCGGACCTTCCAGCCCTCCCCTCGCCGATAGAGCTCCGCCAGGACGATGACGGTTTCCTTGCCGTCGAAGTCGGGTGCGGTGAAGCCGATCTCCGGTGAGTTCGACTGCATGATGGCGAGGGCGGGCGCGGTGGTGAAGACGGCGCCGGGTTGCAGCGGGTCGATGCTGGCAACCAGCGACGGCGGCCACGTCGGCGGGGATCCGGGGCAGGTCTGCGGTGATGGTGCGGCTGGAGATGCTCACACCGTCGTGGACGGGGTGGTTGTAGAACACGAGGTCCTTGTCGCTGCGGACCTTGCCGCCTGGTCCGAGAAGGAGTGCCGAGACGTCGATCGCGGGCCCTGTAAGTGTCACCGTGAAGGTGGCAGAGCCGGACAAAAGTGCGGTGTTCTGGCCCTTGGCCAACGACGAATTCACGGGTGCCTTCCTGGTGGGTCCATGTACAAGGGGTAAGTCTTCCCGGACCGGTACCGCTGGCGCAGGTGATCCGGACAGCTCATAGCAACTGACCGGCCATGAATGCGCAGTTGCCAGCCCGGCGAGAGGGCCGGGAGTGGTTCGAGACAGCCGGTGGACTCGAGGTCCCCTATGCCGCGATGGTCAGCAAGGAGGGGAACTTCCCGCTCAGAAAATGGCTTTCCGACCGGCGTAGCGAGCATGCAAGGCGGTGAACTGGCGCCACATCGGGTGGCGATGCTGGACGGGTTCGGGATGATCTGGTCCGTCTCCGACGCCCGCTTCGAAGCCGGCCTCGACTGGGCGCGGGTCTGGGCCAAGGCGCACGGCGGATCGCTGGCGGCGCCGGCACGGGCCTCGATCGGCGGCTACGCGATCGGCACGTGGTTGTCGGAGCTTCGGTCAGCGGCGCAGGTCCCGGCCGACCAGCCGGGGGCGCTCGACCCGCAGCGGCGGGCCGCGCTGGAGGAGATCGACCCCTGGTGG
>FTKL01582691.1_pt1 | contig 20509 bp, 16 predicted proteins | sample 2434061 | NCBI WGS metagenome assembly FTKL01 (sample SAMEA3914816, study PRJEB12502) | metagenome | biome: forest; material: soil | place: USA | collected 2011-09-16 | depth 0.3 m
TGGCCCGGTACGTCTGGTACCCGCAGAGGACTGGAACGGAAAGTAAGGACGAACGCCAAGCCGTGAGCACGTCCACACCCTTCGGCCCCGCCGACCCGTACCGCGACGCCGGCGACCCCGGCGACCGCCCCGCCCGCCTCGCCGTCGGCGTGGTCGGCACCGGCCGGGTCGGGCCCGCGCTGGGCGCCGCCCTCCAGCTGGCCGGCCACCGGGTGGTCGCCGCCTCCGGCGTCTCCACCACCTCGCGGCGCCGCGCCGAGGCCCTGCTGCCCGGTGTGCGCCTGGTCACACCGCCGCAGGTGCTGGCCGCCGCCGACCTCGTCCTGCTGACCGTGCCCGACGACGCGCTGGCCGACCTGGTGGCCGGCCTGGCCGCGACCGGCGCCGTCCGGCCGGGGCAGCTGCTGGTGCACACCTCGGGCGCCCACGGGGTGGCGATCCTCGAACCCGCCACCCGGGCCGGCGCCCTGCCACTGGCACTGCACCCGGCGATGACCTTCACCGGCACCTCCGTCGACCTGGCCCGGCTGGCCGGCTGCCCGTTCGGCGTGACGGCGCCCGAGGAGCTGCGGCCGGTCGCCGAGGCGCTGGTGGTGGAGATGGGCGGCGAGCCCGAGTGGGTGCCCGAAGGCGTCCGCCCGCTCTACCACACGGCCCTCGCGCACGGCGCGAACCACCTGGTCACCCTGGTCGCGCAGGCCATGGAGCTGCTGCGCACCGCCGGGGTCGCCGAGCCCGGCCGGCTGCTCGGCCCGCTGCTCGGCGCCGCCCTGGACAACAGCCTGCGCTCCGGCGACGCCGCCCTGACCGGCCCGGTCGCCCGGGGCGACGCGGGGACGGTGCGCCGCCACCTGGCACAACTCAGTACGGTGTCCCCCGACATCCCCGCGGCGTACCGGGCGATGGCCCGCGCCACCGCACAGCGGGCGCTCCGCAGCGGAGCGCTCAAGGAAGAGTCGGCGGCGGCGCTGCTGGACGTACTCAACGAGGAGATCAACTGATGGCGGGCAAGATCCAGCGCGGCAAGCCGACCCGCGAGCCGAAGGTCCGCAAGGCCGCGCTCACCCACACCATCGCCGACTTCGAGCCCGCCTTCTGGCCGGACGAGCAGCCGGTGGACAACGCGGTCGTGATGACGATGGGCGCCCTGCACGAGGGCCACGCCGCGCTGATCCGGGCCGCCCGCAAGCAGGTCGGTCAGGACGGCCGGGTCGCCGTCACGGTCTTCGTGAACCCGCTGCAGTTCGGCGCGAACGAGGACCTGGAGCGCTACCCGCGCACGCTCGCCGCCGACCTGCGCCTCGCCGAGGAGAACGGCGCGGACGTGGTGTTCGCCCCGCTCGTCGAGGAGGTCTACCCGAACGGCGAGCCGCAGGTGCGGCTGACCGCGGGCCCGATGGGCGAGCGCTTCGAGGGCGCCACCCGCCCCGGCCACTTCGACGGCATGCTGACCGTCGTCGCGAAGCTGCTGCACATCACCGACCCGGACTTCGCGTTCTTCGGCGAGAAGGACGCCCAGCAGCTGGCGATCGTCCAGCGGATGGTCGCCGACCTGGACTTCGACGTCGAGGTCGTCGGCGTGCCGACCGTTCGCGAGGAGGACGGTCTGGCCCGTTCCTCCCGCAACCGTTTCCTCTCCGAGGAGGAGCGCGAGCGGGCCCTCACCCTGTCCCGTGCCCTGTTCGCCGGCCGCGACGTGGCCGCGCAGGGGCCGAAGGCCGTCCGCGAGGCGGCCGCCGCCGTCCTCGACGGCGCCGAGGGTGTCACCCTTGACTACCTCGCCCTGATCGACCCCGACGACTTCACCGAAGCGGCGGACGACTTCCAGGGCGAGGCGGTGCTGGCCGTGGCCGCGAAGGTCGGGGAGACCCGCCTGATCGACAACGTACGCATCATCGTCCGATAGGCGTTCCACCAGTACGGCAACCTCTGGCATGCACTCACAGGAGGCGTGACCCCCATGCTCCGCACCATGCTCAAGTCCAAGATCCACCGTGCCACCGTCACCCAGGCCGACCTGCACTACGTGGGCTCGGTGACGGTGGACGAGGACCTTCTCGACGCCGCCGACCTGCTCCCCGGGGAGCTCGTCCACATCGTCGACATTAACAACGGCGCCCGCCTGGAGACCTACACCATCGCGGGCCCGCGCGGCTCGGGCATCATCGGCATCAACGGCGCCGCCGCCCGCCTGGTGCACCCCGGCGACCTGGTGATCCTGATCGCCTACGGGCAGATGGACACCGCCGAGGCCAAGGGCTACGTGCCCAGCGTGGTCTTCGTCGACGCCGACAACAAGGTCACCGGCCTGGGCACGGACGCCGCCGAGGCCCCCGAGGGCAGCGGCCTGCACCGCGGTGACCAGGCGTACGGTGGCCCGGACAACGCGGCCCCGACCGCCGCGCGCTGAAGGAGCCACTGAACGTCATGCCCCGCTCACACCGCCTCACCGCCCCCTCCCCCGGCTGGACCACGACCACCGACGTCGTCGTGGTCGGCTCCGGCGTGGCCGGCCTCACCGTCGCCCTCAACGTCCGCAAGGCCGGCCTGCGGGCCGTGGTGGTCACCAAGGCGATGCTGGACGACGGCTCCACGCGCTGGGCGCAGGGCGGCATCGCCGCCGCCCTGGGCGAGGGGGACACCCCCGAGCAGCACCTGGACGACACCCTGGTGGCGGGCGCCGGGCTCTGCGACGAGGAGGCCGTCCGCACCCTGGTCACCGAGGGCCCGGAGGCGGTCCGGCACCTGATCGCCACCGGCGCGGCCTTCGACCTCGACACCGAGGGCGAGATCCTGCTCACCCGCGAGGGCGGACACCACCGGCGCCGGATCGCCCACGCGGGCGGCGACGCGACCGGCGCCGAGATATCGCGCGCGCTGGTCGCCGCCGTCCGCAGCGACCCGGGGCTGGAGCTGATCGAGCACGCCCTGGTGCTCGACCTGCTGACCGACGCCGACGGCCACGCGGCCGGCCTGACCCTGCACGTGATGGGCGAGGGCCAGCGCGACGGCGTCGGCGCGATCCGGGCCCGCGCCGTGGTGCTCGCCACCGGCGGTATGGGCCAGGTCTTCTCCGCCAGCACCAACCCGGCGGTCTCCACCGGCGACGGCGTCGCGCTGGCCCTGCGCGCCGGGGCCGAGGTCACCGACCTGGAGTTCGTCCAGTTCCACCCGACCGTCCTCTGGCTGGGCCCGGAGGCCGAGGGCCAGCAGCCGCTGGTCTCCGAGGCCGTCCGCGGCGAGGGCGCGTACCTGGTCGACGCGGACGGGCACCGCTTCATGGTCGGGCAGCACGAGCTGAACGAGCTCGCCCCGCGCGACATCGTCGCCAAGGCGATCACCCGGCAGATGCAGCTCCGGGGCACCGATCACATGTACCTGGACGGCCGGCACTTCGGCGCGAAGATGTGGGAGGAGCGCTTCCCCACCATCCTGGCGTCCTGCCGCTCGCACGGCATCGACCCGGTCACCGAGCTGATCCCGGTCGCCCCGGCCGCGCACCACGCCTCCGGCGGCGTCCGCACCGACCTGCTCGGCCGCACCACCGTCCCCGGCCTGTACGCCTGCGGCGAGGTGGCCTGCACCGGCGTCCACGGCGCCAACCGGCTCGCCTCCAACTCGCTCCTCGAAGGCCTGGTCTTCGCCGAGCGGATCGCCGCCGACCTGACCGCCCGGCACACCGCCGGCGAGCTGCCCGAGCGCTCGGTGGACGTCGCCGCCGCCCGCACGGCGCGCGCGGTGCCGCTGCCGGCGCCCGAGGCACGGGCCGACATCCAGCGGCTGATGTCCAAGGGCGCGGGCGTGCTGCGCTCGGCCGCCAGCATGGCGGCCACCGCGGCCGGCCTGGCCGCGCTCGGCGAGGAGGCGTACGCCCACCTCGCCGAGGAGAAGCCGGCCGACCCCCGGGTGGAGACCTGGGAGGCCGCCAACCTGCACCTGGTCGCCACCGCCCTGGTGGCGGCGGCCGCCCAGCGCGAGGAGACCCGCGGCTGCCACTGGCGCGAGGACTTCCCCGAGCGGGACGACGCGCAGTGGCAGCGCCACCTGGTCACCACCCTCGCCGCCGAGACCGGCACCCCCGTCAGCACTCCCGAGGAGCAGTAGAGCCATGTCCCACACCCACGAGGAACTCCCGCTGGCCGACCAGGGCGGCTGCGGCGACGGCTGCGCCTGCGGCGACGGCGAGGGCTACGAGACCGGCCTCGACCCGCAGCTCGCCGAGCTGCTGGAGGAGGCCGGCCTGGACCCGGTCGAGGTCGAGGACATCGCCACCCTGGCGCTGGCCGAGGACCTGGCCGGCGGCGAGGACGTCACCTCCGTCGCGACCGTGCCCGCCGACGCGGTCGCCACCGCCGACTTCACCGCCCGCGAGGCCGGCGTGGTCTCCGGCCTGCGGATCGCCGAGGCCGTCGTCTCGCTGGTCTGCGAGGAGGAGTTCGAGGTCGAGCGGCACGTCCAGGACGGCGACCGGGTCGAGGCCGGCCAGCTGCTGCTGTCCGTCCGCAGCCGCACCCGCGACCTGCTGACCGCCGAGCGCAGCGCGCTCAACCTGCTCTGCCACCTCTCCGGCATCGCGACCGCCACCCGCGCCTGGGCGGACGCCCTGGCGGGCACCGGCGCCGTCGTCCGGGACACCCGCAAGACCCACCCGGGCCTGCGCTCGCTGCAGAAGTACGCGGTCCGCTGCGGCGGCGGCGCGAACCACCGGATGTCGCTGTCCGACGCCGCGCTGGTCAAGGACAACCACGTGGTGGCGGCCGGCGGTGTGGCCGAGGCGTTCCGGGCCGTCCGGGCCGCGTACCCGGAGCTGCCGGTCGAGGTCGAGGTCGACACCCTGGAGCAGATCCCGCCGGTGCTGGAGGCGGGCGCGGACCTGATCCTGCTCGACAACTTCACCGTCCCGCAGCTCAAGGAGGCCGTCGCGCTGGTGGCCGGCCGGGCCCGGCTGGAGGCGTCCGGCGGACTGACCCTGGCCACCGCGCGCGAGGTCGCCGAGACTGGTGTCGACTACCTTGCCGTCGGCGCGCTGACGCACTCCTCACCGATCCTCGACATCGGCCTGGACCTGCGTCCGTAAGCCCTCGTCAGAGACCCCTTCTAGCCGTTACGGGACCTCATGCTCCTCACCATCGACGTCGGCAACACCCAGACCACGCTCGGCCTGTTCGACGGCGAGGACGTCGTCGAGCACTGGCGGATCTCCACCGATCCGCGCCGTACGGCGGACGAGCTGGCCGTGCTGATGCAGGGGCTGATGGGGTCTCACACCGCGGTCTCCGAGGCCAAGGTGGAGGGGCTGGCGATCTGCTCGTCCGTGCCCGCCGTGCTCCACGAGCTCCGCGAGGTCAGCCGCCGCTACTACGGCGACGTCCCCGCGGTGATCGTGGAGCCCGGCGTGAAGACCGGCGTGCACGTCCTGATGGACAACCCCAAGGAGGTCGGCGCCGACCGGATCGTCAACGCGCTCGCCGCCAACCACCTGTACGGCGGCCCGTGCATCGTCGTCGACTTCGGCACCGCGACCACCTTCGACGCCGTCAACGAGCGCGGCGACTACGTCGGCGGCGCGATCGCCCCCGGCATCGAGATCTCGGTGGAGGCGCTCGGCGTCCGCGGCGCCCAGCTGCGCAAGATCGAGCTGGCCCGCCCCCGCAACGTGATCGGCAAGAACACCGTCGAGGGCATGCAGTCCGGCATCCTGTACGGCTTCGCCGGCCAGGTCGACGGCCTGGTCAACCGGATGGCCCGGGAGCTCGCCAAGGACCCGGAGGACGTCCAGGTGATCGCCACCGGCGGCCTGGCCACCCTCGTCCTCGGCGAGGCCACCACCATCGACGTGCACGAGCCCTGGCTCACCCTGATCGGCCTGCGGCTGGTCTACGAGCGGAACAAGCCGGCCGCCTGACCGGCCACCGCGCGAACAGCGGGCGCCCCTGGTCAGGGCGGTCGACGGGCCGTCACAGTGATCGTTTCGAGGCAAACGGGCGTCTTGGCGCGACACGACCGACAAATCGGATATTCCTCACGTAGTGTCAGTCCATGCCTACGCCACACGGATCGCGCGGCGGCATGGCCTTCAGCGCCGACGAAGTCCGCGTGCTGCGCCGCGCCCTCGCCCAAGCCCTGCACCCCGCCGTGCCCGCCCAGCTGTCCGTCCTCGGTTACCAGTCCAGCGGCCTGTGGGCGGAGGACGTCCAGGAGGCGCTCCGTCTGACCGAGGCGATCGACGAGGCCGTACAGGAGGGCGGCCGGCTCCGCGCCTTCCTGCTGGCCGACCTGGCCCGCTACCGGGAGGCCCTGCCCGGCAGCGCGGGCGGCTACCTCGAACGGCTGGAGGAGGCCGTCACCGACGGCTACCTCCCCGGCCCCGAGGACCTCACCGCACTGCGCACCCTCTCCCGGCTGCCCTGCGGCACCACGGAGCGCTCCCGGCGCTCCCGGCTGGCCGGCCGCTGCCACGCCCTGGCCGAGGCCGCCGTCCGCGAACGGCTGGCGCTCACCTCCGGCCAGCGCCACCTGACGGCCGTACCGAGTCCCGCCGCACCCCTGCGCCAGCCCACCCTCGCTGGTCCCATCACAACCGGAGGACGGATCCCGATGAGCAGCCCCGCCGACTCCCCCACTCCCAAGGCCACCCCCACGGCCGCGGCCAAGCCGCCGGCCCCGGCCCCGGCTCCGGCCGGCGGCACCCAGCCGCACCGGATGCCCACGCCCGCCGAACTCTTCGGCCGGCGCCCCAAGCCGGCGGACCACCCCGACACCACGCCGGAGGAGCTGGAACTGGCCACCGGCACCGGCTGACCGGGCCCGCACCGGGATCGTCGAAGGAGGGGAGGACGGCGCCGCCGTCCTCCCCTCCGGCATGTGCCGCGCCCTCCCCCGCCACCGGGGCGGCGCACCGGGGATATCCCGTCGCGGAACACCCCCCGGGGCTGGCTACCCTGGTGGGGTGAGCGATCAGAGCACCGTCCCCGCGACCGACGACCTTCCCGAGCAGATGCGCGTCCGGCGCGAGAAGCTGGACCGGCTCCGGGCGGCCGGCGTCGACCCCTACCCGGTCGGATTCCCCCGCACCACCACCATCGCCGACCTGCGCGCCAAGCACCCCGACCTGGAGCCGGACACGGCGACCGGTGAGCGGGCCGGCGTGACCGGCCGGGTGATCCTGTCCCGTACCGGCGGCAAGCTCTGCTTCGCCACCCTGCGGGACGGCTCCGGCGACCTCCAGGTGATGTTCTCCCTGGACAAGCTCGGCGAGGAGCGGCTGGCGGCCTGGAAGGCCGACATCGACCTGGGCGACCAGGTCGGCGTCGAGGGCGAGGTGATCACCTCCAAGCGCGGCGAGCTGTCCGTGATGGTCGACCGCTGGGAGCTCACCGCCAAGTGCCTGCGCCCGCTGCCGGACAAGCACAAGGGCCTGACCGACCCGGAGGCCCGGGTCCGCCAGCGCTACGTGGACCTGATCGTGAACCCCGAGGCGCGCGAGATCCTGCACCTGCGCAGCAAGGTCGTCCGCTCGATCCGCCGCACCTACGAGGACCGCGGCTACATCGAGGTCGAGACCCCGATGCTGCAGCCGGTGCACGGGGGCGCCAACGCCCGCCCGTTCAAGACCCACATCAACGCGTACGGCATCGACCTCTTCATGCGGATCGCGCCCGAGCTGTACCTCAAGCGGCTGGTGGTCGGCGGCGCGGAGAAGGTCTTCGAGATCAACCGCAACTTCCGCAACGAGGGCGCGGACTCGACCCACAACCCCGAGTTCACCTCGCTGGAGTCGTACGAGGCGTACGGCGACTACGACACCCAGGCCGAGCTGATCCGCGCCACCATCATCAACGCCGCCCGGGACGCGCTCGGCGGCACCGTCATCAAGGGCCTGGACCCGCACGGCGTCGAGCACGAGATCGACCTGGCCGAGCCGTGGGCCGAGGTCTCGGTCTACCCCGGCATCTCCGCGCACCTGGGCACCGAGGTCACCCCGGAGACCGGCGTCGAGGAGCTGCGCAGGCTCGCCGCCGAGCACGGCATCCCGTACGAGAAGGAGTGGGGCCACGGGCAGATCGTCCTGGAGATGGTCGAGCGCCTCCTGGAGGAGAACGCGATCCGGCCGACCTTCATCAAGGACTACCCGACCGAGGTCTCGCCGCTCACCCGCCAGCACCGCTCGATCCCGGGCGTGGCCGAGAAGTGGGACCTGGTGATCTTCGGTACGGAGATCGGCACCGCCTACTCCGAGCTGGTCGACCCGGTCGAGCAGCGCGCCCGCCTGACCGCGCAGTCGCTGCTCGCGGCCGGCGGCGACGTCGAGGCGATGCAGGTGGACGAGGACTTCCTGCGGGCCCTGGAGTACGCGATGCCGCCGACCGGCGGCCTCGGCCTCGGGGTGGACCGGCTGATCATGCTGCTCACCGGCAAGAACATCCGCGAGACGGTGCTCTTCCCGCTGGTGCGGCCCGATCAGCGGGGGGCGGAGCCGAAGGCCGCCGCCCCCGCGGCGAAGGCAGACGAGAACAGCGACGAGGAGTGACCTGATGGACTACGTGAGTGCGATCGTGCCGCCGCTGGTCATGGCGGTCGGGTTCGGGTTCCTGGTGCGGGCGATCATCCGCAGCCAGGGCGGGGCGCAGAAGGCCAAGGAAGACATCGCCGACTGACCTCCGGGCCCACCCCGCGTCCGGGCGCGCCGTCATCCCTTATCGGATGGCGGCGCGCCGGTTTGTTCATGCTTAGCGAGATTTGCCCGATTCATTCCCCTATCCTGGGCGCACTATGGTCCGGCAACTCGGTGAACTCGAGAACGACATCATGACCAGGGTCTGGCAGTGGAACCGCCCGGTCACGGTTCGCGAGGTTCTGGTCGACCTGCAGTCGGAACGCGATATCGCGTACACCACCGTGATGACGGTGCTCGACAAGCTGTACAGAAAGGGCTGGCTGCGCCGCGAGCAGGCGGGCCGGGCCTATAGATATGAACCCGTCTCCTCCCGCGAGGCCTACACGGCGGCGCTGATGAACGACGCGTGGGCCACGAGTGACAATCCCGCGGCGGCCCTGGTGCACTTCTTCGGCCTGATGTCGCCGGAGCAGCGGGAGGCACTGCGCGACGCGCTGCGGGTCTCCGCGGTCTTCCCCGCCCCCACCGGTACGGCGCCCGATACCACACCCGATACCACACCCGATTCCGGCATCCGGGACGAAACCGGTGAGACCCCGCAGGGCCCGACGCGATAACGTCCCGCCATGGAGGTCACCATCCGCCGGGCGCGGACCACTGACGTACGGGCTGTGCGACGGCTCATCGACGGGTACTCGCGGAACGGCATTCTGCTCGACAAGCCGACCGTCACCCTGTTCGAATCCGTCCAGGAGTTCTGGGTCGCCGAACGCGACGACACGGGGCTGGTGGTGGCCTGTGGCGCCCTGCACGTGATGTGGGAGGACCTGGCCGAGGTGCGCACCCTCGCGGTCGACCCGTCCTGCCTGGGCCACGGCGTCGGCCACCTGCTGCTGGAGAAGCTGCTGCAGACCGCGCGCTGGCTCGGCGTACGTCGGATTTTCTGCCTGACGTTCGAGGTCGCCTTCTTCGCGAAACACGGTTTCGTCGAGATCGGCGAGCTCCACGAAACTGATGATGGTACGACAGACCCGGCGGCGATCGCTACGGATGTCTATGAAGAACTTCTCCGCTCGTACGATGAAGGCGTTGCGGAGTTCCTCGACCTGGAGCGTGTGAAGCCCAACACTCTGGGCAACTCGCGCATGCTGCTGCACCTGTGAACCACTCCCGACAGGCCCAGGGGTTTGTGTTTTCTGCGGAAAGGCGGTTTCCTTTCCTCAGGCAATGGGTCGTTTACGCGGAAAGGGAAGCCCGTGGCGCAGAGGGTGCAGGTCATTCTTGAAGACGATCTCGACGGTGGTTCGGCGGACGAGACGGTGACGTTCGCTCTCGACGGCGTTGCCTACGAGATCGACCTGAAGAGCACGAACGCAGACAAGCTTCGCGGGCTGCTGGCCCCGTATGTGGAGAAGGGCCGCAAGCAGAGCGGCCGCCTCACCAGCGCGCGCCGCAGCACCGGCCGGGGCACCACCGCCCGCCCGGCGGCCGGCGCACCGGACACGGCGAAGATCCGTGCCTGGGCCAAGGAGAACGGCCTGGAGGTCAACGACCGCGGCCGCGTGCCCAGCATCATCCGCGAGCAGTACGAGAGCGCCAACGCCTCCTGACAGCGTTCAGGGGCGCCGCCCCGGGGCGGCACAGCGCCGCGCGGCAGGCCGCGGCAGCGGAATCGCGCAGCCGTACGAGCACCGGCGCGCACGGCACACGCTCGGGGCGCGGAGGACATCCTCCGCGCCCCGCGGTGCTTGCGGGCAGCGGAACACTCATGGGCTGTGCAACGCTGTAGGGGCGAAGCGGTAACGCGGGTGCACCTGATCGGCCGCACCCTCCCGGCCCCGGGCCGGGGCGCCTCCCGGCCCACCCGGGCGTGCGGGGGCGCACGCGACCGGGCCCGCACGCCTGAACCGCCGTCACCCCGGCGGCCCCGCGCGGGCCGGGCCTGGCACGGACGTGCTCCCGGGCGGCGCCGGCCGGCGCCGCGGATCGGGCGGTCCGTCAGCGGACTTCTCGCCAGGCGAACACCGCCACCGCGGAAACTGCGCGAGATCCGCCGGAATACCGGGTATGAATGCAGGTGGGACGGGCCGAGCGCCCCGACCGGGGCAGATCGTGTGACCAGTCGCAGACGGTGCGGCTGCACCGCCGGCGGACGTTGTTCGCCGATGGCGTAGCGGTATCGGGTGCATCGGACCCACCTGTGGGAACACCGTCTCCCAACATCAGGTTGGGATTGGTGTCTGCTGGTCGCGCAGCACGACTTCCCACGAGAGTGGGGCTGATCCACCCTTCTCGTCCATTTCGGGCAGGAGGGGCCCATGCCGCGCCGCTGAGCGGGACTAGCATGCGGAAGGACAGGGCGGGGACCGACCCCGAACTGCCCGACCGCTCTGAGGAGCGATAAACGATGTTCGAGAGGTTCACCGACCGCGCGCGGCGGGTTGTCGTCCTGGCTCAGGAAGAAGCCCGGATGCTCAACCACAATTACATCGGCACCGAGCACATCCTCCTGGGTCTGATCCACGAGGGTGAGGGTGTCGCCGCTAAGGCCCTGGAGAGCCTCGGGATTTCGCTCGAGGCTGTTCGCCAGCAGGTCGAGGAGATCATCGGCCAGGGCCAGCAGGCCCCGTCCGGCCACATCCCCTTCACCCCGCGGGCGAAGAAGGTCCTGGAGCTGTCGCTCCGCGAGGCCCTCCAGCTCGGCCACAACTACATCGGCACCGAGCACATCCTGCTCGGCCTGATCCGCGAGGGCGAGGGCGTCGCCGCCCAGGTCCTGGTGAAGCTGGGCGCCGACCTCAACCGTGTCCGCCAGCAGGTGATCCAGCTGCTGTCCGGTTACCAGGGCACCAGCAAGGAGTCGGCCACCGCGGGTGGCCCCGCCGAGGGCACCCCCTCCACCTCGCTGGTCCTCGACCAGTTCGGGCGCAACCTCACCCAGGCCGCCCGCGAGGCCAAGCTCGACCCGGTGATCGGGCGCGAGAAGGAGATCGAGCGGGTCATGCAGGTGCTGTCCCGCCGCACCAAGAACAACCCGGTGCTGATCGGTGAGCCCGGCGTCGGCAAGACCGCCGTGGTCGAGGGCCTGGCCCAGGCGATCGTCAAGGGCGAGGTCCCGGAGACGCTCAAGGACAAGCAGCTCTACACGCTGGACCTCGGCGCCCTGGTGGCCGGCTCCCGCTACCGCGGTGACTTCGAGGAGCGCCTGAAGAAGGTCCTCAAGGAGATCCGCACCCGCGGCGACATCATCCTGTTCATCGACGAGCTGCACACCCTGGTCGGCGCGGGCGCCGCCGAGGGCGCCATCGACGCGGCGAGCATCCTCAAGCCGATGCTGGCCCGTGGCGAGCTGCAGACCATCGGTGCGACCACGCTGGACGAGTACCGCAAGCACCTGGAGAAGGACGCCGCGCTGGAGCGCCGCTTCCAGCCGATCCAGGTCGCGGAGCCGTCGCTGCCGCACACCATCGAGATCCTCAAGGGCCTGCGCGACCGCTACGAGGCGCACCACCGGGTGTCCATCACGGACGCCGCCCTGGTCGCCGCCGCGACGCTGGCCGACCGGTACATCTCGGACCGCTTCCTGCCGGACAAGGCGATCGACCTGATCGACGAGGCCGGCTCCCGGATGCGCATCCGCCGGATGACCGCGCCGCCGGACCTTCGCGAGTTCGACGAGAAGATCGCCGACGTGCGCCGCGAGAAGGAGAGCGCGATCGACGCGCAGGACTTCGAGAAGGCCGCGTCCCTGCGCGACGACGAGAAGCAGCTCCTGACCGCGAAGGCCAAGCGCGAGAAGGAGTGGAAGGCCGGCGACATGGACGTCGTCGCCGAGGTGGACGAGGAGCTGATCGCCGAGGTGCTGGCGACGGCCACCGGCATCCCGGTCTTCAAGCTGACCGAGGAGGAGTCCTCGCGCCTGCTGCGCATGGAGGACGAGCTGCACAAGCGCGTCATCGGCCAGACGGACGCCATCAAGGCGCTCTCCAAGGCCATCCGGCGTACCCGTGCGGGCCTCAAGGACCCGAAGCGTCCCGGCGGCTCGTTCATCTTCGCCGGCCCGTCCGGTGTCGGTAAGACCGAGCTCTCGAAGACGCTCGCGCAGTTCCTCTTCGGCGACGAGGACGCACTGATCTCCCTCGACATGTCGGAGTTCAGCGAGAAGCACACCGTCTCGCGGCTCTTCGGCTCGCCCCCCGGCTACGTCGGGTACGAGGAGGGTGGCCAGCTCACCGAGAAGGTGCGCCGCAAGCCGTTCTCGGTCGTCCTGTTCGACGAGGTCGAGAAGGCCCACCCGGACATCTTCAACTCGCTGCTGCAGATCCTGGAGGACGGTCGCCTGACCGACTCCCAGGGCCGCGTGGTCGACTTCAAGAACACCGTCATCATCATGACGACCAACCTCGGCACCCGGGACATCTCCAAGGGCTTCAACCTCGGCTTCGCGGCCACGGGTGACGCCGCCACCGGGTACGAGCGGATGAAGGCGAAGGTCAGCGAGGAGCTCAAGCAGCACTTCCGCCCCGAGTTCCTGAACCGCGTCGACGACATCGTCGTCTTCCACCAGCTGTCCGAGGAAGACATCATCCAGATCGTCGACCTGATGATCGACAAGGTGGACGGCCGGCTCAAGGACCGCGACATGGGCCTGGAGCTCAGCATCGAGGCCAAGAAGCTGCTCGCCAAGCGCGGCTACGACCCGCTGCTCGGCGCCCGTCCGCTGCGCCGGACGATCCAGCGCGAGATCGAGGACCACCTGTCGGAGAAGATCCTCTTCGGCGAGCTGCGGGCCGGCCACATCGTGGTCGTCGGCGTGGAGGGTGAGGGCAAGGAAGCCAAGTTCACCTTCCGCGGCGAGGAGAAGTCCGCAGTGGCCGACACTCCGGCCGCGGTCGCTTCGACGGGTCCCGACCTGACGAAGTAACAACAGTTAACTGTTAACAAAACGGTCCAGGCCCCCGGCATTCCTGCCGGGGGCCTGGACCGTTTACGTGACGTCACAATATCTGTGATCTGACGCACCCGGGGGGATGTACGGGGCCGGCGGGCAGCTGCGGTACGGATACGATCCACCCGTCCTGGGCACCTTGCTCACATGAAATTTGACTGATGATCAGGTGATCATGCGCCGGCGGAGGATAGCGCCGTGCGCATGTCATGGTCAAGGTCTATCTTTTCCGCCCACCCTTGGATCAAATGTCGTCCACCTGTCTTCATTGATTTGCCGGAAGGCCAAGAGCCAGACCGGTTTGGGGAGGACGTCACCACGTTGAAGAAGACCACGAAAGCCGCTTCAGTCGTCGCGACCGCAGCGGTCATAGCCACCCTGGGCGCGGGCCTGCTCCCGGGCACGGCCTTTGCGGCCGGCTCCGCTCCCGTGCCGCGCGACCCCGCCGACGCCGCTCAGTCCCTCAAGATTGACGACGTTCTGCCGGGCCCGCTGAGCGGCAAGGTCGAGGCCGAGCAGAAGGCCGCCACCGAGCAGCTGCTCGCCGGCACCGCCAAGGTCGAGACCCACGGCACCAGCACCAGCGTCAAGCTCGGCCGCGACAAGTACGTCGAGCTGGGCCGCGAGCGCACCGACAAGATCTTCACCATCCTGGTGGACTTCAGCGACCAGGTCGACAACACCACCAAGTTGCCGAACGGAACGCTGAAGTACGGCGGCGACCCGGGCCCCGCGCACAACCAGATCGCGCAGCCGGACCGCGCCACCAACAACTCCACCGCCTGGCAGGCCGACTACAACCAGGCGCACTACCAGGACCTGTACTTCAGCAAGACCCAGGACTCCCTGAAGACCTTCTACGAGAAGCAGTCCTCAGGTCGTTACTCGGTCGACGGCCAGGTCACCGACTGGGTGAAGGTGCCGTGGAACGAGGCCCGCTACGGCTCCGACTACTGCGGCCAGCACGTCTGCAACAACGCGCAGGACCTGATCCGCGACGGCATCAACGCCTGGGTCGCCGACCAGAAGGCCAAGGGCCAGACGGACGCTCAGATCAAGGCGCAGATCGCGCAGTACGACCAGTGGGACCGGTACGACTACAACCACAACGGCAACTTCAACGAGCCCGACGGTTACATCGACCACTTCCAGATCGTGCACGCCGGTGAGGACCAGTCGGCCGGCGGCGGCAAGCAGGGCACCAACGCGCTCTGGGCCCACCGCTCGTACGCCTACGGCACCCAGGCCGGCTCGACCGGCCCGGACACCAACAAGCTGGGCGGCACCCCGGTCGGCGACTCCGGCATCTGGGTCGGCGACTACACGATGCAGCCGGAGAACGGCGGCCTCGGCGTCTTCGCGCACGAGTACGGCCACGACCTCGGCCTGCCGGACCTCTACGACACCAGCGGCAGCGGCATCGACAACTCGGTCGGCTTCTGGTCCCTGATGTCCTCCGGCTCCTGGCTGGGCGAGGGCAAGGACTCGATCGGCGACAGGCCGAACGACCTGGACGTCTGGAGCAAGCTCCAGCTCGGCTGGCTCAAGTACGACAAGGCCACCGCGGGCACGGAGTCGACCCACCACATCGGTCCGGTCGAGTTCAACACCCAGCTCCCGCAGGCGCTCGTCGTCACCCTGCCGCAGAAGACCGTCACCACCGAGATCAACACCCCGTTCGCGGGTGGCAACGAGTGGTGGAGCGGTAGCGCCGACGACCTCAACGTCTCGGTGGCCCGCGACGTCGACCTCACCGGCAAGGCTTCGGCGGCGCTGACCGCCAAGGGCTGGTACGACATCGAGCAGGACTTCGACTACGGCTACGCCGAGGTCTCCACCGACGGCGGCGCCCACTGGAACGCCCTCGACGGCACCTTCAACGGCGTCGCCATCCCGAAGGACCCGGCCGGCAAGGCCGGCCTGACCGGCTCCTCCGACGGCAAGTGGGGCGACCTCGCCTACTCGCTGGACGCCTACGCCGGCCAGTCCGTCAAGGTCCGCTTCCACTACACCACCGACGGCGGCGTGCACCTCAAGGGCCTGGCCCTCGACGACATCGCCATCACCGCCAACGGCAGCGTCGTCTTCACCGACGGCGCCGAGAACGGTGACAACGGCTGGACGGCCGCCGGGTTCTCCCGGATCAGCGGCAAGTTCTCCAAGGAGTACGCCCAGTACTACCTGGCCGAGAACCGCCAGTACATCTCGTTCGACACCACGCTGAAGACCGGCCCGTACAACTTCGGCTTCGGCACCGCCAAGGCGGACTGGGTGGAGCACTACGCCAACCAGGACGGCCTGCTCATCTGGCTGTGGGACACCTCCCAGAGCGACAACAACGTCACCAACCACCCGGGCGCCGGTCTGGTCCTCCCGATCGACTCGCACCCGGCCCCGCTGAAGTGGTCCGACGGTGCCCTGATGCGTCCGCGCATCCAGGGCTACGACTCCACCTTCGGCTCGCAGAAGACCGACGGCCTGTCGCTGCACAAGAACGGCGTCTCGACGGTCATCCCGAAGGCGAAGGGCGTTGACTCGTTCAGCGACCTCAAGTCCTACTGGGACGCCGCGAACCCGTACAGCAGCGTCATCGTCCCGAAGACCGGCACCAGCATCGAGGTCGAGAACGAGTCCTCGAACTACCTCGAGACCTGGATCCGCGTCCGCCCGATCGACAACTGATCGAACCGATCGGTTGACCGCCTGGACCGCCTGACGGTCCGGCACCGACACACCGTCCGGCCCGGCCCCGCACCTCGTGTGCGGAGCCGGGCCGGATGTGTTCCACGGCCTGCTGAGGGCGATCCGGCCGTACCCGTCCACGCTGTCCGGCAGGTGCTCCACCGCGAGCGCCGGCCGGACCTGCTGACGGGCAGCCGGGTCAGAGCAGGGCGAGAAGGGAGTCCACACCCGTCGCGACGTCCTTGGCGGTCCACTCCAGGGCCGCCGAGGAGACCGTCACCTCGGTCGTCGCCAGGCCCGGCAGCGCGGAGTCCCGCCAGCCGCCGAAGAGGCCGAGGCCGGACTCCTCGGCGAGCCGGATGCCGGCTTCGTCGAGGGCCCGCGCCGGGTACGGCAGCCAGAGCTGGAACTGGTGGGTGTGCGGCGGCTCCGGGAAGACGCGGGCACCGGGCAGGGCGGCCAGGGCACCGGCGAGCGCGCCCGCGACGACCTTGGCGTGGGCCACGTACGACTCCAGGCGCGGCAGCTCGCGGTCCAGCCCGGCGAGGGCGGAGAGCGCGGCCGGCCACTGCTGGAACAGCTGGCCGCCGTAGCGGTGGCGCCAGGCCTTGGCGATCTTGACGAACTCGCGGTCGCCGGCCAGGGCCGCGCCGCTGACGCCGCCGATCGTCTTGTAGAACGAGACGTAGACGGAGTCGGCCAGGGTGGCGATCTCCGGCAGCGAGTGGCCGAGGTGGAAGACGGACTCCCACAGCCGGGCGCCGTCGAAGTGCACCGGGGTGCGGGCGGCGGCCACCGTGGCGGTGAGCTCCTCCCAGGTCGGCAGGACGAAGCCGGCCTCCCGCAGTGGCAGTTCGAGGGCCAGCACGGCGTACGTCTCGTCGAAGTCGCGGAGCTCCTGCGGGGTCGGGATGCGCGGCTCGGTGGTCGGCCAGACGCTGCGCAGGCCACCGAGCGAGGCGTACGCGCGGCGCTCGTGCACCTCGGGGTGGTGCAGCGGGTGCAGCGCGATGTTCCGGTCGCCCCGGCGCTCGGACCAGATCCGCATGGCGACCTGCTGCGCCATCGTGCCGGTGGGGAAGACGGCCGCGTCCTCGGTGCCGAGCAGCCCGGCGACCCTGGTCTCCAGGGCGCGCAGCACGCCGTCGCCGTAGAAGTCGGGGCGCTGGTCGAGGTCGTACGCCGGCCCGGACTCCTCGGCGAGGGCCGTGAGCCGCTCGCGCAGGGTCTGCGGGCGGCCGCCCGAGAGCACCCGGTCGCAGCCCCTGAGGGCGGCGAAGCGGCGTTCCTGGAGGGTCGGACCGGGCGGCGCGGCGTCGGGCACGGCGTCGGGCACGACGTTCTTATTGGCATACATACGTCGATGGTCGCGCAGAACGGCCCCACGGTCAGCGGGGCGGACGACAGCGGCTACGACGGGCGGTCGTAGCGGCCCGCCCACGGGCCCGCCCGTGGGCCGTGCGGCAGCCGTGAGCCGGGTCACGATTGGCTCCGCCGGAAGGCGGGTAGCCGGGCGCCGGGCGTGAGCCACCGCACACCGGCGGCCGGCCGGCCGGTGGCACTGCTCACAGCCCCCGAGGCCTTACTACCGGCCGTAGTAGCCGCCGCGCGGCCGGGGCGGCTCCCCGCCCGGACCGGCCGGCGAGGGCGGCGGCGCGGCATCCGGACCATCGCACCATGATCAAATCGGCCGATCATTACTCCGACAGCCTGAAGTTCCGACCCCGCAGTGACTACACGCCGTAGTACGTCACACCGTTTGGGACTCCGCTCGGTGACGGTTACACCTGAGTGGTCCCCCCGCTTCGCCCGTCAGACCGGGCACAGCGCTGTCCCCGCACGCCGTGAGGTTGAGCTTCCCGATGTCCACCATCTCGCCCCTGGGGCCGGCCCTCCGCCGCCTCGCCGCCTCCGCGGCGACCCACGCGGCGGCCTGGCAGCCCCGGCTCGGCCACGCCGCCCGCACCCACACCGGCCCGTTCCGCGCGCTCTCCGCGCCGCACCTCGGGCTGCCCCGCACCCGCGTCCGGGCCGTCACGGCGGCCGGCGCCGCCGCGGTGATAGTCTCCGGCGTCCTGGTCGCCGGGGTCCCCGCGAACGCGTCCGCCCAGACGGTCATACCCACCACGCCGGGCAGCTCCGCGTTCACCGCCCCGCACGGCGAGGGGCCGGCCGCCGGCCTGGTCCAGATCGCCGGGCCGAGCGCGTACAAGGTGAAGCACTCGCCCTCCCAGGACTCCCTCGCGCAGGGCTCGGTCGCGGTCGCCGCCAACCTCGCGGCCCCGGTACCGGTGCCGGTACCGGTGCCCGTCCCCGCGCCGGCACCCGCCCCGGAGCCCGCGCCCGCGCCCGCGCCGGCCCCCGCGCCCGCGCCCGCCTGGTCCGCGCCCGTGCCGAACGCGCCGACCAGCAACCCGTACGGCGTCGCGAACCCCGAGTACGCGGCCGGGTACCACACCGGCGTCGACTTCGCGGTGGACCCGGGCACCCCGCTGCTCGCCGTCGGCGAGGCCCGGGTGGTCTCGTCCGGCTGGGACGGCGCGTACGGCAAGGAGGTCGTCCTGAAGCTGGCGGACGGCCACTACGCCCAGTACGCCCACATGTCGGAGCTCGACGTCGACGCGGGCGACCACGTGACGGCCGGGCAGCGGATCGGCGCGTCCGGCAACACCGGCAACTCGACCGGGCCGCACCTGCACTTCGAGATCCGGTCCAGCAACCGGTACGGCGCGGTCGTCAACCCGATCGCCTACCTCTCGGCCCGCGGCGTCACCGACTTCTGACGGACCGCCGCACACGACGGCCGCCCCGGGCCGAGCGCCCGGGGCGGCCGTCGCGCGTGCGTCCGCGGGCCGTCGGTCACCCGCTCTTGGGCTCGATCAGCGCCGAGATCTCCAGGGCCACCTCAAGGGCTCCGCTCATGCTCTCGACCAGCGTCGGGCCGTCCGCGTGGAAACCGCACGCGGCGTTCTCGGCGGCGTCCTGCTTGATCAGGAAGAAGGCCGAGTTGATCGTGAAGAGTGCCATCGTCGCGCGGAGCCGGTCCTGGAACGTCGCGCCCGGGCCGTGCACCAGCCGGATCATCGCGAACATCCGGTCCTTGAACTCCAGGCCGGCCGGGGACTCCCGCAGCGCCGGCTGGTTCTCGTGGAAGAACCGCAGCAGGGGCGCCCGCTCGGACATCCCGGCGGCGAAGCGGCGGACCAGCTCGTCCCGCAGCCCGGGCGACCAGGGCTGCTGCTCGCCCCAGGCGATCGCCTCGTCGATCGGCGCCGCCATGGCCTCCACGATGCCGTGGACGATGTCGTCCTTCGTCTTGAAGTGGTAGTACAGCGCCGCCTTGGTCACACCCAGCCGGTCGGCGATCTCACGCAGCGAGGTCTGCTCGTAGCCCTGCTCGGCGAACAGCTCCAACGCCACGTTGACGATGCGCTCCCGGGTGTCGCTTCGGGGGCTGTGTGTCGTACCCATGGCGTCCTGGCCTGCCTCAGACTGCGTTGACGGTCGGCGACCGCCGGTCCGGACGCTCACCGCCGGGCACGTTCCCGCTGCCCAGGGCGCTGAGGCCGAAACCGGCTTGACGCCCGGCTCAGGACAACTTACCGTGCCGGACGGACGTATAACTAGCCGGTCGTCAAGTAAGTACCCCACCGAAGGGCGCCGGCTCCCTCTCCCTGGAGACGCGCAATGCCACAGAAGCAGGTCGGGACCGCGGCGGACACCCCCGCAGCCGCAGTCGAGGGGGCCACCGAGGACGGCACGGCAGCCCCCGGGAAGAGCCCCGTGACGGACGCCCCCGCACCCGAGGAACAGGCCCGCACCCCCCGCGAGATCCGGCTGGTGATGATCGGCCTGGTCGTCACCATGCTGCTCGCCATGCTGGACAACCTGATCGTCGGCACCGCGATGCCGACCATCGTGGGCGACCTCGGCGGCGGCGAGCACCTGTCCTGGGTGGTCACCTCCTACACCCTGGCCACCGCGGCCTCGACCCCGATCTGGGGCAAGCTCGGCGACCTCTACGGCCGCAAGGGCACCTTCCTCACCTCGATCGTGATCTTCCTGGTCGGCTCGGCGCTCTCCGGGCTCTCGCAGAACATGAACGAGCTGATCGGCTTCCGCGCCCTCCAGGGCCTGGGCGCCGGCGGTCTGATGGTCGGCGTGATGTCGATCATGGGCGCGCTGATCCCGCCGCGTGAGCGCGGCAAGTACCAGGGCATGTTCGCCGCCGTGATGGCGCTGGCGACCATCGGCGGCCCGCT
>FTKL01000693.1_pt3 | contig 20422 bp, 19 predicted proteins | sample 2434061 | NCBI WGS metagenome assembly FTKL01 (sample SAMEA3914816, study PRJEB12502) | metagenome | biome: forest; material: soil | place: USA | collected 2011-09-16 | depth 0.3 m
GGCGGCCCGGCCTGGGACGAGGCGGCGTACGGCAAGCTCTTCGACAAGGTGCGGGCCGACCTCTACGAGGTCTCGGCGGACACCACGCTGAAGACGGCGTCGGCGCTGATCGCCTTCCACAAGGCGTCCACCCGGCTGAAGACGGTGAGCAGCCCCGTCCTGCTGACGGCGGTGAACGACATCCGGCTGCACCTGGCCTCGCTGGTGCACCCGGCGAGCCCGGGCAGCCCGGGCTTCGTCACCGAGACGGGCTGGCGCCGGCTGACCGACCTGAAGCGCTATCTGCTCGCGGTGGACCGCCGGCTGGAGGCACTGCCCAACCACCCGCAGCGGGACGCCCAGCAGCTGCTGAAGGTGCAGCAGGTGCAGCAGGCGTACGGCGAGCTGCTGGCGGCGGTGCCGGCCGGGCGGCAGCCGTCCCCCGAGGTGCGGCAGATCCGCTGGATGATCGAGGAGCTGCGGGTGAGCTTCTTCGCCCAGTCGCTGGGGACTCCGACGCCTGTCTCGGAGAAGCGGATCATGAAGGCGATGGAGGCGGCGCAGGCGACGCTCTGAGCTGCGAGGGGCCCCCGGGAGCCGGTTCGACCTGGGGGCCCGCCATGCAGTACGATCTGTCTTGTTCGCACAGCGCAAGCGGAGCGGACGGAGTGAATATCTGGTCCTGTGGAGCAGTTGGTTAGCTCGCCACCCTGTCAAGGTGGAGGTCGCGGGTTCAAGTCCCGTCAGGATCGCCGTAGTCGAGAGGCCCGGAACCGCAAGGTTCCGGGCCTCTCGCGTTCTGCGTCCCGCTGACGTGTCCTCATCTCCGGGCACCGGCCGTCGGACACCGGGCATTACCCCAGCCCAGGTCTAGACCACAAGCGGGGGCAATGTGACGGTCATCACCTGCCCATTCCTGAGACCGCCCCTTGGGTGCCCCTCTCAGGGGGGCACTAATTTAATATATAAAATTGCACTGTGATTACCGGGGAATCCCCCCCGCCCCAGAGATATCCGATCGTTACCCCGGACAAAACATTCCGACCGCCCGAAATGCTTTTGCGGCGGGCGCGGCACGCCGAAGGGGCCGTCCCTCAGACCCGGCGGAGTCTGGGGGGCGGCCCCTTCGATCAAAGAGCTATTGCGCTGAATCAGGCCTCGGTGCGCTGTGCCGGAATACCGGCCAGCAGGGCGCGCACCTCCGCCTCACGGTACCGGCGGTGACCGCCGAGCGTGCGAATGGACGTGAGCTTGCCGGCCTTGGCCCAGCGGGTGACCGTCTTCGGGTCCACGCGGAACATGGTGGCGACCTCTGCCGGTGTCAGCAGGGGCTCAGCATCAGGGGTACGAGCGGTCATGAGCGGCCTCCTCGGAGAACCGAACCAGGGCGGTTCTATCCTTCAAATTCTGCACCTTGGCCCGCGATGCCCGAAATGACATACACAGGCCGAGTCGGTTATAGGACGAACGGCTTGTCCTGGTGTCTACAACTACACCATCCGTCCAGCCCCATCGGCCAAACCGCCAAAATTGGCCCCCCAAGGGGCCAAGCACAACGGATGGCAATGGACTATCCCATAACGGGCAGTCACTTTATCGTGACAATCTGTGATGATGGGATCAGAGCTGCCGATTCCCAACAAAGCACTCAACTACTCCAGAACCACCCAAAAGTGGGCATGATCGTGTGGAGGTGGGCTGGTTGTCCCATTTTTACACATAGGGGTAAGTTCACGTCAACGGTGAGTAGTGTCACGTTCGACAGGTATTGACCCGAACCGGGACCTAGGTCTCGAACTTCGGGCCGAAGGACCCTTCCAGTCTGACAAGCCCCACAGACACACGCCCCCACCAGCCCTGACACCCCGTCGAACCGCCCCCGCTCAGTTGGCCTGCCCCAGCGCCAGCACCTGCCGCCAGCGCCGCGTCACGCCCTCGTACGCCCGCACCGCCTCCTCGGTGTCCCCGGCCCGCAGCGCCGCCAACCCCTCCTCCAGCTCCCCCGCCGACCGGTCGGCCGCCAGCCGCTCCGGGCCGAGCAGGTGCACCAGGCCCCCGTAGTCCAGCTCGACCAGCGAGCGCGGGTGGAACTCCTCCAGCCAGCGCCCCACCCGCTCCGCCCCGCGGGCCGGCTCGCCCGCCGCCCGGGCCGCCGGTGCCCCCGGGGCACCCGCCCCCAGCACCCGGTACGCCCGCGCCACCCGGCGCCGGGCCTGGGCCATCGGCGTCAGGTAGAACAGCGCGGCTGGAGCCGGCTCCTCCGCCTCGCCCGGTGCCCCCTCCGCCTCGCCCTGCGCCGTCCCGGCCGGCGCGGCGGGCACGAAGCAGCGGTCCTCCTCGCCGAACGGCAGGAACCAGCGCACCGGCACCTCCCACCGGCTGGTCAGGATCCACGGCCGCGCGTCCGGGTACTCGGCCCGCCAGCGCTCCCGGTCCGCCTCGGCCGCGGCCCGGGCGGCCGGCGGCAGCGCGGTGTCCAGCAGTGCCACCGGGGCGCTCTCCCGCAGCTCGTCCAGGGCCTGCCAGCTGCGCAGCCGGGTGGCCCACGGACAGACGTACGTGACGCCGTCCACGACCCGTACGAAGGCCCGCCCGCTCTCCCGCTCGGGCAGCGCGCGCGGCGTACGCCCCACCAGCTCCGCGAGCGCCGTCCGCTGCTCCTCCAGGGCCGCCCGCGCGACCGGCTGCTCCACCGCGCCCGCATCCGGGCCGCGCGCCGCCGTGTACGCCTGCCAGCGGGCCCGCTCGGGCTCCGGGAAGGCGGCCAGCGGCTCGTAGACCCGCAGGTGGGCGGCGTAGGGCGGAAGCACGGAAGTACGCACGGCGGTCACGCATCGCATCGTCGCACGCACCACCCGTGGGCCGGGAGGGTGCGCGCGGGGACGGGCCGCCCGAAACCCGTCCCGAAACCCTGCGGCCGGGCCCTGTGCCCGCCCCGTCCGGAAGCGGCCAAGGGGGAGATCGCCGGCACCTCGCCGGACTACGCTTCGCCGTAGGCGCCCGCACCACAGCAGCGGGCCTCATCTACTGGAGTCACCACAGTGACCGACGTACACACCGCATCCGCGACGCACCCCGCACCCGGCGTGCTCAGCAGGATCTTCCGGACCGAGCAGGACGGCGCCCCCGGCGACGGCCACGAGCAGGTCGTGCTCTGCCACGACCGCAGCTCCGGGCTCAAGGCGATCATCGCCATCCACTCCACGGCGCTCGGCCCCGCCCTCGGCGGCACCCGCTTCTTCCCGTACGCCACGGAGGAGGAGGCGCTGGAGGACGCGCTGCGCCTGTCGCGCGGCATGAGCTACAAGAACGCACTGGCCGGCCTCGACCTCGGCGGCGGCAAGGCCGTCATCATCGGCGACCCGGCCAAGGACAAGAGCGAGGCGATGCTCCGCGCGTACGGCCGCTTCGTGGAGTCCCTGCACGGCCGCTACGTGACCGCCTGCGACGTGGGCACCTACGTCCAGGACATGGACGTCGTCGCCCGCGAGACCCGCTTCGTGACGGGCCGCTCGCCCGAGCAGGGCGGCGCCGGGGACAGCTCCATCCTGACCGCCTTCGGCGTCTTCCAGGGCATGCGCGCCTCCGCGCAGGCCCGCTGGGGCCAGCCCACCCTGCGCGGCCGGCGGGTCGGCGTCGCGGGCGTCGGCAAGGTCGGCCACTACCTGGTCGGCCACCTGGTCGCGGACGGCGCGCAGGTCGTCGTCACGGACGTCTCGGAGGCCGCCGTCAACCGCGTGCGGGCCGCCCACCCGGACGTGGAGGTGGTCGCCGACACCGCCGCCCTGCTGGCGGCCGCGCTGGACGTCTACGCCCCCTGCGCGCTCGGCGGCGCGCTGGACGACCACACGGTCGGCGCGCTCGGCGCGGCCGGCACCGCGCTGGTCTGCGGAGCGGCCAACAACCAGCTGGCCCACCCGGGCGTCGAGAAGGACCTCGCCGACCGCGGCATCCTGTACGCGCCCGACTACCTGGTGAACTCGGGCGGCGTGATCCAGGTCGCGGACGAGATCCAGGGCTTCAATTTCGAGCGCGCGAAGAACAAGGCCACCAAGATCTTCGACACCACGCTGGAGATCTTCACCCGGGCCACCGCCGACGGCGTGCCGCCGGCCGTCGCCGCCGACCGCCTCGCCGAGAAGCGGATGCGGGAGATCAGCGCCCTGCGCACGATCCTGCTGCCGGGCGCCCGCACCAGCTGACCGGTCGCGGGGGACGGGCCGCCCCGCCCCGCCGGCCGGGCCCCTCCGGGGGCGCGCCGCCGGCCGCGGCCCGGGGTCACCACCCGTCCCCCGCGCATCACGATGTGGAACCGGATTCTCACTTCTGCGTCCGCTCGGGTGATCGCCACGCCCCCTTGGGGGGATAATCAAGGCTGGAACAACGGACCGGGGACACCTCGGGACAGCCTGCGAAAGCTCAGAAAACCACCCCTGACCTGGTAAGACCGGTTCTCGGGGGACGGCGGTGCGCGCCACGTCACACTGACGACGTACCGTCCAGCGGCAGAAACAGGTACCGTTAATGCTCCAAGGGACGGTTCTCCCCATTCGGGCAGGCCGCTCCTCATCATGAACACGTGTCAGACTCGGGGCCGTGAGCCCCATCGTTGAGGGGGTCGACCCATGGGGCGCGGCCGGGCCAAGGCCAAGCAGACGAAGGTCGCCCGCGAGCTGAAGTACAACAGCGGCGGGTTCGACGCCAACCGTCTGTCCAGCGAGCTGGGCGTTTCGCCCTCCATCCCGATCGAGCCTGAGCCGGTCGAGGAAGAGGACGACGACGATCCCTATGCGGCGTATGCGAATCGCTACGCCGACGAAGATGATGACGACGACACCGAGGCGGACAGCGGCCACTCCCAGGCCCGCCGCCGCGCGTAGTCGTAGTCTGCCCTGACCGGCCCGGCGCTCCGAGCGCCAGGCCGGTTTTCGGCGTTCCCGCGTACCGGCGGTGCCCGGCCGCGACCGTCCCGGACATGCGGGAGCCCCTGCGCCGGACACCGGCGCAGGGGCTCCCGCCTCGTGCTCGCTGCCGCTAGCCGGCGGTGAAGCCCTCGTACGCGTTGTAGAGGGCCGCGCCGTCCGCGTGCTCCGCGGTGCGGTCGACGACGTCGCCGAGCAGCCAGGCCTCGACGCCGCGGTCCTCCAGGATCGCGAGCACCGTGTCGACCGACTCCGGCGGCACGACGGCGACCATGCCGACGCCCATGTTCAGGGTCTTCTCGATCTCCAGGGTGGCCACCTTGCCGACCTTGGCGACGGTCTGGAAGACCGGCAGCGGCGTCCAGGTACCGCGGTCCAGGCGGGCGTGCAGGCCGGCCGGGATCACCCGGGCCAGGTTGGCCGCCAGGCCGCCGCCGGTGACGTGCGAGAAGGCGTGGATCTCGGTGGCGCGGGTGAGCGCCAGGCAGTCCAGGGAGTAGATCCTGGTCGGCTCCAGCAGCTCCTCGCCGAGCGTGCGGCCGAACTCCTCGACCTTGCGGTCCAGGTTCCAGCCGGCCTCGTTCAGCAGCACGTGGCGCACCAGCGAGTAGCCGTTGGAGTGCAGGCCGGAGGCGGCCATCGCGATCACCACGTCGCCCGCGCGGACCCGCTCGGCGCCGAGCAGCGCGTCGGCCTCCACCACACCGGTGCCGGCGCCCGCGACGTCGTAGTCGTCCGGCCCGAGCAGGCCCGGGTGCTCGGCGGTCTCGCCGCCGACGAGGGCGCAGCCGGCCAGCGCGCAGCCCTCCGCGATGCCCTTGACGATCTGGGCGACCCGCTCGGGGACGACCTTGCCGACGCAGATGTAGTCGGTCATGAAGAGCGGCTCGGCGCCGCAGACCACGAGGTCGTCGACGACCATGCCGACCAGGTCGTGGCCGATCGTGTCGTGCTTGTCCATCGCCCGCGAGATCGCGACCTTGGTGCCGACACCGTCGGTGGCCGAGGCCAGCAGCGGCCGCTCGTAGCGCTTGAACGCGGAGGCGTCGAAGAGCCCGGCGAAGCCGCCGAGGCCGCCGACCACCTCGGGGCGGTTGGCCTTCTTGACCCACTGCTTCATGAGTTCGACGGCGCGGTCGCCCGCCTCGATGTCGACACCTGCGGCGGCGTAGGTGGCACCGCTCTCGTTGCTGGTCACTGCGTGCGGCCCTCTCGGGTCAGGGGGTGAGAAACGGCTACGGGGCCCGGTTGAGGGGCCCCGTAGCGGGAGGACTACGGGCGGCGCAGCGCGTCGGCCGCGCCACCGCCGCCGAGCAGCGACTGGACACCGTCCAGGTCTGCGCCGGAGTGCGGCTTGCCGCGGACGGCGGGGGGCTGCTGGCTGCCCTTGATCTCGGCTTCCAGGAGCAGCTTGCCGAGCAGCGCCGGGTCGGGGAGCTCCATCGGGTAGACCCCGTCGAAGCAGGCCCGGCACAGGTTGTCCTTGGGCTGCGTGGTCGCCTCGATCATGCCTTCGAGGGAGATGTACGCCAGGGAGTCCGCGCCGAGCGTGCGGCCGATCTCCTCGACGGTCATCCCGTTGGCGATCAGCTCCGCGCGGGTGGCGAAGTCGATGCCGAAGAAGCAGGGCCACTTCACCGGCGGCGAGGAGATCCGGATGTGCACCTCGGCCGCGCCGGCCTCGCGCAGCATCCGCACCAGCGCGCGCTGGGTGTTGCCGCGCACGATCGAGTCGTCGACGACGACCAGGCGCTTGCCCGCGATGACTTCCTTGAGCGGGTTGAGCTTCAGCCGGATGCCGAGCTGGCGGATGGTCTGGCTGGGCTGGATGAAGGTACGGCCCACGTAGGCGTTCTTCACCAGGCCGGAGCCGTACGGGATGCCGCTGGCCTCGGCGTACCCGATGGCGGCGGGGGTGCCGGACTCCGGGGTCGCTATCACCAGGTCGGCCTCGACGGGTGCCTCCTTGGCCAGCTTCCGGCCCATCTCCACGCGGGAGAGGTGCACGTTGCGGCCGGCGATGGAGGTGTCGGGGCGGGCCAGGTAGACGTACTCGAAGACGCAGCCCTTGGGCTTGGCCTCCGCGAAGCGGCTGCTGCGCATGCCGTTCTCGTCGATGGCGATCAGCTCGCCGGGCTCGACCTCGCGGATGTAGGACGCGCCGCAGATGTCGAGCGCGGCCGTCTCGGAGGCGACCACCCAGCCGCGCTCCAGCCGGCCGAGCACCAGCGGGCGGATGCCCTGCGGGTCGCGGGCGGCGTAGAGCGTGTGCTCGTCCATGAAGACCAGCGAGAACGCGCCCTTGACCTTGGGCAGCACCAGCTGGGCGGTCTCCTCGATGGAGAGCTCAGGGTGGCCCGCGAGCAGGGCTGTCACCAGATCGGTGTCGTTGGTCGCGGCACTGCGGCCCGAGCGGGAGATGTGCTCCTCACCGGGCAGTTGGGCGACCATCTCCGCCAGTTCGGCGGTGTTCACCAGGTTTCCGTTGTGCCCGAGGGCCAGCGAACCGTTGACGGTCGCGCGGAAGGTCGGCTGGGCGTTCTCCCAGACCGAGGAACCGGTGGTCGAGTAGCGGGCGTGTCCGACGGCGATATGCCCGTGCAAGGAGCCCAGAGAGGCCTCGTCGAAGACCTGGGAGACAAGACCCATGTCCTTGAAGACGAGAATCTGGGAGCCGTTGCTCACTGCGATGCCCGCGGATTCCTGACCGCGGTGCTGCAAGGCGTATAGGCCGAAGAACGAGAGCTTGGCGACCTCCTCGCCGGGAGCCCAGACACCGAAGACGCCGCATGCGTCCTGGGGGCCTTTCTCACCGGGAAGAAGATCGTGGTTGAGTCTTCCGTCACCACGTGGCACGTCTTCGAGTCTAGGGCAGTCGGCACAGGCTTCCCGAACGGGGGACGGCCGGATCCTCGGACGATTCGCCGGCGACGCGCGTAGACAAAACCCCTTACCGGCGGCGTATTTCGGAAACAACAGATTGTTGACCGCACGCACTGCCCTGCGGCGGGCGCCGATTGGCCCCCTCGAAGCGCTGACGGCCCGTCCGCCCGGCCCGGCCCCGCGGCCGGGCAAACGTGAGCCTGCTCACTACGCCCGTCCGGGCGGGGCTCAGCCGGCCGGGAGCAGCAGCCGCCAGGCGCCGGGGTGCACCGTCCAGGTCCTGGCCCGGACGGGGCCGACCGGGTGGCCGTCCGCCTCGTACCCGAAGCCTCGGCCGGTCACCGTGACACTGCCGGCCCGGGCCCGGACCAGCGCGCCCGGGGCGCGGACCACGATCTCCATCACGCCCTCGCCGGGCGGCAGGCTGACGAGGACCGCCCGGACCGGCCGGTGGACGTCCGCGAGCAGCCGGCCGTCCGCCTCGACCCGGAGCCGCGCCTCGGGGTGCTCGCCGCCCTCGGAGGGCTTGACGCTCCCCTGCTCGGCCGCAGCGAGTTTCGCCCATAGCGAACGCCAGCCGCCCATTCGGCCCAGCCCGTGCCGTGTCCCGGTACCGGAGATCCGGACCCCGCCGAGCACCACGCCACCGCCGTCGTCCACCAGCAGGTCCAGCTCCTGGGACAGGCCCGCCAGGATCGCCCGGGCCGCCGGCACCGGCTCCCCCGGCACCCCCAGCGCCCTGGCCGCCATCAGCTCCGCCGGGCGGCCCACCGGGATCAGGCCGACCGGGTCACTGCCCAATTCGCGCTGGCGGTGCAGGGCCTGCAGCACCCTCTGGAGGGCGAGGTCCGAACCGATCACGACCGGACGGCGGCGTCCGCGGTGCGAAAGCACCCGGTCGAGTTCGGACGGACTCTCCGGATGCGCCACCTTGACGTCCGCCCCTCCGCAGAGCACATCCTTCGCGATCCGTACCGACTCTCCGTCGGTCTGCTTGGCCGCCGGGTCGAGCAGGACGAGCAGTGGCTCGCCGTTGCCCGGGGTGGCAGCGTGGGATGCGGGCGTGGACAGGGACGACACGACCGGTCCTTCCTCAGGTAATCTCTCGGTGCAAGAGCCCCTTGCGCTATTGCGCCAGGGGCTTCGTCTATCTCGGGGCAGACTGCGGCCTACGCAGGATGCCCCAACCGGAAGGGGTGTACGCCTGTGCCGGCACTCGTGCTCGTTGGCGCTCAGTGGGGGGACGAGGGCAAGGGGAAGGCGACCGACCTGCTCGGCGGCTCCGTCGACTACGTCGTCCGCTACCAGGGTGGTAACAACGCCGGTCACACGGTGGTCATCGGCGACCAGAAGTATGCCCTGCACCTGCTCCCTTCCGGCATCCTCAGCCCGAATGTGACGCCGGTGATCGGCAACGGCGTCGTCATCGACCCGGGCGTGCTGCTCTCCGAGCTGGCCGGGCTGAACGATCGCGGCATCGACACGTCGAAGCTGCTGATCTCGGGCAACGCCCACCTGATCACGCCGTACCACCGCACCCTCGACAAGGTCACCGAGCGCTTCCTCGGCAAGCGCCGGATCGGCACCACCGGCCGCGGCATCGGCCCGACCTACGCGGACAAGATCAACCGCGTCGGCATCCGGGTCCAGGACCTCTTCGACGAGTCGATCCTGCAGCAGAAGGTCGAAGCGGCCCTGCACGACAAGAACCAGCTGCTGGTCAAGCTGTACAACCGCCGCGCCATCCCGGCCGAGCTGGTCGTCCAGGAGTACCTCGGCTACGCCGACAAGCTGCGCCCCTACCTCGCCGACACCACCCTCGTCCTGGACCAGGCGCTGAAGGCGAACAAGGTCGTCCTGCTGGAGGGCGGCCAGGGCACCCTGCTGGACGTCGACCACGGCACGTACCCCTTCGTCACCTCGTCGAACCCGACCGCCGGCGGCGCCTGCACCGGCTCCGGCATCGGCCCGACGAAGATCGACCGGGTCATCGGCATCCTCAAGGCGTACACCACCCGCGTCGGCTCGGGCCCGTTCCCGACCGAGCTGCTGGACGCCGACGGCGACGCCCTGCGCCGGATCGGCGGCGAGCGCGGTGTCACCACCGGCCGTGACCGCCGCTGCGGCTGGTTCGACGCGGTGATCGCCCGCTACGCGACCCGCGTGAACGGCCTCACCGACTTCTTCCTCACCAAGCTGGACGTGCTCACCGGCTGGGAGGAGATCCCGGTCTGCGTCGCGTACGAGATCGACGGCAAGCGCGTCGAGGAGCTCCCGTACAACCAGTCGGACTTCCACCACGCGAAGCCGATCTACGAGAACCTCCCCGGCTGGACCGAGGACATCAGCAAGGCGCAGACCTTCGCCGACCTGCCGAAGAACGCCCAGGCGTACGTGAAGGCGCTGGAGGAGATGTCGGGCGCACCGATCTCCGCCATCGGCGTCGGCCCGGGCCGGACCGAGACGATCCAGATCAACTCGTTCATCTAGTCCGCCGGTCCGCCGGTCCGCAGCAGGTCCGGGCCGGACGTGCTGCGGACGGGCCGGACGGCTCGCGCACCGAGGGCCCCGTGGTTCGCCGCGGGGCCCTTCGCGCGCCCTGGGGAGTCTGTACTAGTTCAATAAGATCTTGCATCTAGTGCAGACTCGGACTACCTTGCCGGACATGACCGCGAAGCTCCCCGCCCCCGTCACCCTCACCGGCCGGCACGTCCGCCTGGACCCGCTCGGCCGGCACCACCTGCCCGACCTGTTCGCGGCCGGCGGCGGCGACGAGGAGGTCTGGCGCTGGATCCCCGGCGGCACCCCGAACACCCCGGAGGAGCTCGCCGCGGTCGTCGAGGGCCGCCTCGCCGAGATCGAGGCCGGCCACGCCGTCGTCTTCGCGGTGGTGGAGCAGCACAGCGGCCGGGCCATCGGCATGACGGGCTACTACGACTTCCGGGCGGCGGACGAGCTCCTGGAGATCGGCGGCACCTGGTACGCCCGCTCCGCCTGGCGCACCGCCGTCAACACCGAGTCCAAGCTGCTGCTGCTCACCCACGCGTACGAGGACCTCGGCATGGGGCGGGTGTTCTGGAAGACCGACAGCCTGAACGACCGCTCCCGCAACGCCATCCTGCGGCTCGGCGCCACCTTCGAGGGCGTCCACCGGCGGGAGCGCCGGCGCGCGGACGGCAGCTGGCGCGACAGCGCGTACTACTCGCTGCTCGCGGACGAATGGCCCGCCGCGAAGGCCCGGCTGACGGAGCGTCTCGGGCAGCACTGACGCCCCGGGCCGGGGGCGGTCCGGGGCGTGGTCCAGCGGGTGGTGCAGCGGGTGGTGCAGCGGGTGGTCAGGCGATCGAGGCGGCCACGATCGCGGCCACCGCCAGGTTGCAGCTGGCCGTCACCCACACCGCCGGGTGCGGCTCCGGATCGACCAGGATCGCACCCAGTCTGCCGGGCGTCAGCAGGTCCACCGCCCAGAAGGCGACCGCCATCAGCAGCAGGCCCAGCAGCCCGAACAGCGCGGTCGAGGCCAGGCCCTTACCGAACTCCTCGTAGGTGTAGAGGATCGCGGTGAAGACGATGCCGCCGATCCCGAGCAGCGCCGAGCTGAGCACCACGGCGGCGTTGCGGTTCCGCTCGACCCAGATCTGCCGGCCCAGCCGGCCCGGCGTCAGCAGGTCGACCAGCCCGACGCCGAGGAGCAGCAGCACCACGCCCACACCGCCGAAGGCCGCCGCGACGCCCAGACCGTGCACGATGTCGTTCATGGGCGCTCCCCCGGGTCTGCTGCCACCCGCGCGAACTCGTCGCCGCGCGGGTCAAGGATCGGCAAAACATACCCCACCCCCCGGCCGGCGGCCGGGGGACCCCGTGCGCCCGCTTCTCCGGCCGCGGGCCGGCCGGTGAGGAGGCCTCAGTCCTTCTCCTCCGTCAGGTGGTCCACGCAGGCGGTGATCGCCAGCAGGAGGCCGGCGTCCGCGCCGACCGCGATCTTCACGCCGTAGGTGTCCCGGACCCGGAACCACTTGCGGGAGATCTGCGCGATCTCGTCACCGTGGTGGTTCTCGATCTTGTAGTCCTTGTCGATCAGGTTGCCGTGGATCTTCAGCTCGCCGCCGTCGGCGAGCTCCACCAGGTACTTGTCGCGGAACGGCGTGAACAGCTTCTCCCGGACGGTCGCGACCGTGTCGCCGTTCGCGTCCTCGATCTTCATCGCGTCACGGACGGTGAACGCCTTCTCCTTGATCACGGCCACCACCCGGCCCGACGCGTCCTTCAGCTCGAAGGTGTCGCGCAGCCGCAGCACCTTGCCGTCCACCAGGAACGCCTTGTGGCCGTCCTCGTCCTCGATCCAGTAGTCGTCACCGATCGTGAACAGCCGCTCCCTGATCTGGTACTTCATGCCGTCTCCCGAGTGCTCCGTCGATTGCGCCGTACCGGACTCCCATTCGACCCGATCCCGGGCCAGGTGCCCAGCACCCGCGCGGGGCGGGTTCAATTCCCGCATGCGAACCGTCGAACCCGCCGCCGTCCACACCGACCGCCTCGACCTGCTGCCGCTGCGGACCGAGGACGCCGAGGAGATGGCCGCCGTCCTGGCCGACCCCGCCCTGTACGCCTTCACCGGCGGCGCACCGGACTCCCCCGAGGCCCTGCGCGCCCGCTACGAGCGGCAGACCGCCGGCTCCCCCGACCCGGCCGTGACCTGGGGCAACTGGATCATCCGGACGCGCGCCGACGGCCGGGCCGCCGGCTACGTCCAGGCGACCGTGACCCCCGGCGGCGCCGAGATCGCCTGGGTCCTCGGCACCCCCTGGCAGGGCCACGGCTTCGCCGCCGAGGCCGCCCGCGCCCTCGTCGCCTGGCTGGCCGGCCAGGGCGTGCGCACCGTCACCGCGCACATCCACCCCGGCCACCACGCCTCCGCCGCCGTCGCCCGCGCCGCCGGCCTCGCCCCCACCGCCGAGCAGCAGGACGGCGAGGTCCGCTGGCAGCTGACCCTGCCACCGCAGGCGGGGAGTGCCCGGAATGCGGACACCGGTGGTGCGGTTTGATGGGGGTATGGCATCTCGTGCACGTGTACGCGCCCCCCAGCTGGTCGGGGCAGGCGGTTGGCTGAACACCGGCGGCAAGGATCTGACCCTTGCCGATCTTCGAGGTCCGTCGTTGTAGACTTCTGGATTTCCTGAACCAATGTGCGCACTCTTCGCTAGCTTGAGGACGTGCACCAACACACCACTGCTGACCTGTACTTGCGCCTGTCCCTGGTCCGGGAGGGCAAGACCGCGATCGACCGCCAGGAAGCCGACTGCCGGGCATGGGCGGAGCGCAACGGACTGACCGTCCGCAAGGTCCACATCGACCGTGGACGTTCCGGTTACAAGAACGTCAGCCGCAAGGGGTTCGATGCGGCGATCACAGCAGCCACGGCCGGCGTCGTGGGCGTTCTGGTCGTCTGGAAGCTCGACCGCCTGTCCCGCAAGGGCATCGGCGAGGTCGGAAAGGCGCTGGACGACATAGGCCGGGCCGGCGGGCGGCTGGTCTCTGTCATGGATGGCCTCGACACGCGGAACGACAGTGCCCGCATCACCATCGCGATGTTGGCGGAGCTCGCGCGTAATGAGTCACGCAATCTGGGGATGCGCGTGGGCAGTGCCAAGCAGTACCTGCGGCAGCGAGGGCAATGGATCGGCGGGCAGCCGCCCTACGGTCTCCTGGTGGACCCGGAGACGAAGAAGCTCGTCCACGACCCCGAGACCGCCGTCTACGCCCGCCTGATCGGCGACGAAGCACTGTCCGGGAAGGCTCTCGTTCACATTGCCCGACTGCTGAACGAGCACGGGGTGGAGTCGGCCCGCGGGGGCGAGTGGAACTCATCCAGTGTCATGCAGCTCCTTCGCTCACCAGCCTTCGCCGGACTCATGCCGCAGACCGAGTACGAGGAGCAGGCGGACGGGACACGCAAGTACACGAACCGGGTCTCCCCCTACCGAGACCCCGAGACGCTCGAAACGGTGAGCATCGGCGAGGGGATCATCACGGTCGGGGAGCGCGAGCTCATCCTCCGCCAGCTCGAAGCGCGCACGTTCCCTCTGGCGGGAAAGCGGCACGGCCACAAGCAGGGCAAGTCGCTTCTCACTGGCATAGCGCGCTGTGGGCTCTGCGGCGCCCGGATGAGCAAGGCCGGCACGTCGTACCAGTGCTCCAGCCACCGGATGGGGCGAGGATGCTCCGGCGTCTCCGCCCGAGTGGAGAGCATCGACGACTACGTGACCCAGGCGTTCCTGTCACGCCTGCCGTTCCTGGAGCCCCAGGACCCGCTGCTCGCAGTGATCGCCGATCGCTGGGCGCAGAGGGAGGACCCGGAGGTTTTCGCGAAGCGGGACGCGATCGAGGCGGAGATCGTGGAAGAGGAATCCCGTCTGGCGGACCTGGAGGAGGCCAGGTACGTCCGTGGCGAGTTCACCGGCGCAGACGCGATCGACCGATACAACCGGCTCGCAGGACGACTTCGTACCCGGGTCGAGGGGTTGCGCGCAGACCTGCTTCGGATGCCTACCCCTTCCGTGGACATCTCTCCGCTCCTGGACGCGGGCCTGCTACGTGAAGCTTGGGAAGCCGACGATGCGGCCGGAAGACGTGAACGCCTTGGCCTCGCAATCGATCGAGTAGAAGTCCGGCGAGGCAGAGTGGGTGTGAGGTTCAACGGTGACGAGCGCTGCCGGATCGTCTGGGCGACCAGAGACGAGACTGGGGCGGAGTCAACGGGTGACGAAGTGACGGAATGACGGTCGAACCCCATTACCTCTTTAACAGCAGGCCCGGCAGGCTCTGGCGGGTGGACTCGCTGAGCTGTGCCGGGATGCCGGCCTCACCGGACGGCACATCCCCGTCTGTGCTCCTGGCACCCGTCCAAGTCGTCACGGATCATGAACGCGCGCACGCCCCCGTCCGCTGACGACATCCGGCGTGGTGCCAGGCGTGCGGGTCGGAAGATCAAACGGAAGACCTGTTGGCCTCGCTGCGTACCGCCGAAGCATGCGGGTCGGGTGGCGGCGCATGGAGCGCGCCGGGCTCAAGCAGGCACAGGAGGCCCGTCTCCCGCTCCTCGAGCGAACCCGCCGGTTCCGCTCCTACTCCTCGTGGTTCGTCCCTGGTCTGATCCAGACGTACGGCTACACCGAAGCGGTGTTGCGGGCTGTCCAGCGGAGGCGCGTGGAGGTGGACGATGTGGCCGACGCGGTAGCCGTCCGCATGGAGCATCAGCGCGGCCTCTACGAGGGTGACCGGCGGTTCGCGTTCCTGGTTGAGAAATCGGTCTTGTGGAACGGACTCGGCGGGGCGGACGTGCAGGAGGAACAGCTCCGCCACCTCCTCACGGTCGGCTCACTGCCCAGCGTCAGCCTGGGCGTGGTCCCCACACGAACCGAACGCTCCCGGATGCCGGCGGAAGGGTTCTGGATCTTCGACACCGGACAGGTCAACGTCGAGCTGGTCTCCGGCTACCTCACGCTGACCCAGCCGAGCAAGGTTGTCACGAGCGCCATGCAGACACTCAGGTGACAACCACGCAACCTCGTGCAATCTCCTGGGAGCTGCAGCTCTGGCGTTCCTAGCGTGGTCGCTACACGGACGACACAAGGGAGCGGGGCCGTGAAGGCGATCACGTATGGGCAACCCCCGGTAGAGCTGCCGTTGCGAACAGACCCCGAGCCCGTACCGGTGGTCGGCTGCGGGGTCTGCGCCGCCCTGGCTACACAGCGCGGGGAAGCCCGCCTCCGGGGCGACCACTCCAGGGCCAGCGATTGCAACGTGGAGCTTCGGCACCACCCGCACCCCGAGGGAGCCGCATGACCCGGAGAGCCGTGCTCCGGTACGCCAGCTACGTCATGCAGCGCCACCCCTCAGCGGAGACGACGGCCACGGCGCGATGCCTGAATCCGGATTGCCAGTGGACAGCCGCGCCGACCGGGAGCGCGGACGTGTGCACCGACATGTGCATACAGCACACTGGTCGGACAGGTCACATGACCTTCCTCCGGGAGTGCTCGGAGGTCGCGGTGGTCGAGCGTGCCCATTGAGCGTGTCAATCGCCGACCTGGTGTTCCACGCGGTGGCGGATGTACTCGTCCGGGTGGGACCGGGCCATCTCCACCGCCGCTTCCACCAGGTCGTGCAGCTCCGGGGGGTAGGCCGACTTCCGGAGCGACAGACCCGGCAGAATGCAGCGTCGAACGTCCAGGTGCTCGTTGCTCACGAACTCGCGCAGAGCAGCTTGATTCCACTCGGCCACCACGGCCGAGCCGTCATCGGGCTCAGCCTGACCGGTAAATCCGGGGCTCTTGGCCCGTACGAGGGGCATCCGTAGGGGCAGGGCTGACCAGTACCAGGCCCGCGCGGCGCCCGCGCGCTCAAGGTCCGTGCCGGTCCGCAGGTACCCGAGCAGCGCGGATTGGACGCGGCTGTGTCCGAACCCGTTCAGAGCCGGCTCGATGAAGCCACGGTTGAAACTCGGGTTGGGATCGTGGACGGCCGCCTTGACGAGTGCGTCGAACCCTGCCTCGGACAGGTCCATGCCTTGGCGGCAAGCCTCACGCAGCGCCGCCCGAGCGCGGTGCTCCCAGGTCAGGGGTCCACCCGGCTGAGGCTCGGGAGCGACGGCGAGCCCGAGGATCCGGACGACCTCCTCCAGACACGTGGCGAATGGCTCCCGCTTGTCCTCGGTGCGGTCCGGCAGCGCCATGAAGCTCTGTTCCGTCCGCGCCGTCCCACCGGCAGTCGTCCCGTTCCCGTCCGCAGCCATTCGTCGCTCCCCCCGCCGTACGCGTGTGATCCGACGTTCATACCAGGATGGCAAGCTTGAAGCATGAACGATGCTGCTCCGGCGCCCACCCCCGCGCCCGCGCCCCGACGTGCCCGAGTCCGTGCCCCCGAGCTGATCGGCAAGGGGGGCTGGCTCAATACCGGTGGGAAGGACCTGAAGCTGGCTGACCTCCGAGGCCGCACATTGATCTTGGATTTTTGGACCTTCTGCTGCATCAACTGTCTGCACGTCCTGGACGAGCTGCGCGAGCTGGAGGAGAAGCACCGCGACACCGTGGTGATCGTCGGCGTGCACTCCCCCAAGTTCGTGCACGAGGCGGACCACCAGGCCGTGGTCGACGCCGTCGCCCGGTACGAGGTGCACCACCCGGTGCTGGACGACCCGGAGCTGGTCACCTGGAAGCAGTACGCGGTGCGGGCCTGGCCGACGCTGGTGGTGATCGACCCCGAGGGGTACGTGGTCGCGCAGCACGCCGGTGAGGGGCACGCGCACGCGATCGCCCGGCTGGTGGAGGAGCTGGAGGCCGAGCACGCGGCGAAGGGCACGCTGCGGCGCGGCGACAGCCCGTACGTGCCGGCGGAGCCGGTCGCGGGGGACCTGAAGTTCCCCGGCAAGGCCGTCCGGCTGCCGAACGGCCACTTCCTGGTCGCGGACTCCGGGCACCACTCGCTGGTCGAGTTCGCCGCGGACGGCGAGAGCGTGGTCCGGCGGATCGGGGACGGCGAGCGGGGGCTGGTGGACGGCCCGGCGCCGCGGTTCAGCGAGCCGCAGGGCCTGGCGCTGGTGCCGGAGGGCCTGGATCTCGGGTACGACGTGGTGGTCGCCGACACGGTGAACCACGCGCTGCGCGGCGTGCGGCTGGCGGACGGCGAGGTCCGGACGCTGGCGGGCACCGGCCGGCAGTGGTGGCAGGGCTCGGCGACCGAGGGCCCGGCACGCGAGGTCGACCTGTCCTCGCCGTGGGACGTGGCGTGGTTCGACGGACAGGTCTGGATCGCGATGGCCGGGGTGCACCAGCTCTGGTCGTACGACCCGGCCGCCGGCACGGTCGGCGTGGCGGCCGGCACCACCAACGAGGGCCTGGTGGACGGGCCGGTCGCGGAGGCCTGGTTCGCCCAGCCGTCCGGGCTGGCGGTCTCGGCGGACGGCGGGAAGCTCTGGGTGGCCGACGCGGAGACGTCCGCCGTCCGGTGGGTTTCACGTGAAACCAAGACCGTGCACACCGCCGTCGGCACCGGCCTGTTCGACTTCGGGCACCGGGACGGCGAGGCCGGGCAGGCGCTGCTCCAGCACCCGCTGGGGGTGACGGTGCTGCCCGACGGCTCGGTCGCGATCGGCGACACGTACAACCACGCGCTGCGCCGGTTCGACCCGGTGAGCGGCGAGGTGACCACGCTGGCCACCGACCTGCGCGAGCCCTCCGGCGCCGTCCTGGTGGACGGTGACATCGTCGTGGTCGAGTCGGCCAGGCACCGGCTGACCAGGCTGCGGCTGCCCGAGGAGGCCGTCCGGGTCGAGTCGGTCGCGCACCGGACGCAGCGCGCGGCGACCGAGGTCGCGCCGGGCGTGTTCCAGCTGGACGTGGTGTTCTCCGCGCCGGCCGGGCAGAAGCTCGACGAGCGCTACGGCCCGTCCACCCGGCTGCTGGTCAGCTCCACCCCGCCCGAGCTGCTGCTCTCCGGGGCCGGCGCCGACTCGGCGCTGAACCGCGAGCTGGTGCTCTCCGAGGACGTCACCGAGGGCGTGCTGCACGTCTCGGCGATGGCCGCGTCCTGCGACGACGACCCGGAGATCGAGTACCCGGCCTGCCACGTCCACCAGCAGGACTGGGGTGTGCCGGTGAAGCTCACGCCGGGTGGTGCGCGCCGGCTGCCGCTCGTCCTGGCCGGCATGGACGAGTAGCCGGACACGTGGAGAGGGCCCGGGGGCTGCTGCCCCCGGGCCCTCTCCGTTGCCGGTCAGCCCTCCAGGAAGGCCTTGATCGCGCTCGCCAGCAGGTACGGGTCGTCGGCGCCGCACAGCTCGCGCGCCGAGTGCATCGACAGCGCGGCGATGCCGCAGTCCACCGTGGTGATGCCGAGCCGGGCCGCCGTGATCGGGCCGATCGTCGTGCCGCACGGCATCGCGTTGTTGGAGACGAAGGTCTGCCACGGCACGCCGGCCTTCTCGCAGGCGGCGGTGAAGACCGCCCGGCCCACCGCGTCCGTCGCGTACCGGTTGTTGACGTTGACCTTCAGGATCGGCCCGCCGTTGGGCAGCGGGTGGTGGCCCGGCTCGTGCCGCTCGCTGTAGTTCGGGTGGACGGCGTGGCCCATGTCGGAGGAGAGACAGACGGTGCCGGCCAGCGCGCGGGCCCGGTCCTCCGGGCTGCCGCCACGCGCGTAGACGCTGCGCTCCAGCACGTTGCCGAGCAGCGGGCCCTGCGCGCCGGTGTCCGACTCGCTGCCGGTCTCCTCGTGGTCGAAGGCGGCCATCACCGGGATGTACGGCAGGTCGGCGCCGGCCACCGCGGCCAGCGCGGCGGCGGCCGCGTGCACCGACAGCAGGTTGTCCAGCCGCGGGCCGGCCAGCAGCTCGCGGTCCCGGCCCAGATAGGCGGGCGGCTGAACGTCATGGGTCATCAGGTCCCAGCCGACGATGTCCGCGGCGGGTACGCCGGCCCGCTCCGCGACGTACTCGATCAGCGAGCCCTCGTCGACCGCCCCGAGGCCCCAGATCGGCGTCAGGTGACGCTGCTTGTCCAGCTTGAGGCCGTCGTTGACCTGACGGTCGAGGTGGATCGCCAGCTGCGGCACGCGCAGCAGCGGCTCGTCGATCTGCACCAGCCGGGTGGTGCCGTCGCGCAGCGCCAGGCGCCCGGAGAGGCCGAGGTCGCGGTCGAGCCAGGTGTTCAGCGGGACGCCGCCGTAGATCTCCACCGCCACCTGCCGCCAGCCCGCCGCGGCGGTGTCCGGCAGCGGCTTGACCCGCAGGTTCGGCGAGTCGGTGTGGGTGCCGACCACCCGGAACGGCGTGTGCGGGCCCGCCCCCTGCGGCACGTACCAGGCGATCAGCGCGCCGCCCCTGATGACGTACCGCCCCCCGGTCGAACCGTCCCAGGCGTCGGTCTCGCTCACCTGGCGGAAGCCCGCCTTCTCCAGCCGCTGGGCGGCGCTCGCCACCGCGTGGTAGGGCGAGGGTGAGGTGCCGAGGAAGGCGATCAGGTCATCGGTGTGCGTCCGGTCGAAGAAGGCCTGACAGGCGGCGGTCGACATGCTGCTCCTGGGTCGAGGGAGGGTCGAAACCGGTTGGGGGACGGCTTCGCACCTTGAGCATATGCCCGTACACGGACATGACAGGCGGATCCCGGGAACGGATACAGAACGCGGACAGCGCCGTGAAAACACCCGTACGGGCACCGCCGACGGCACCCGCACCCCGGGCCGTCCAACCCCCTTCGGCGCGACGGGAGCTGACTGCCGGTCCACGACCGCACCGCCCGCCCGGGCCTGGTACGGAGCGGGATGGCGCGCCCACGGACGGTCACCGGAGCGTCTACGAATTCACTCCGTAACTGCCTGTTCTTACGGCCGAGTTGCGGCAAGGATCAGGGGAGCGCCGCAGCACGGCACGCCGCCGAGGGCGCCCGCCGAGACGCCCACCGGGAGAGACCACCGCCATGACGCACCGTCCTCTGTCCGCGACCGCCGGGGCCGTGGCGACGGCACTGGCCGCGCTGCTGTCCGGCTGTTCCGGTGGCGGCGGCACAGGCAGCACGGCACCCGCCCTGGGTCCGGTACCGGTGATCACCGACCCCGCCCAGGTCACCCTGCCGACGGACGCG
>FTKL01000228.1_pt4 | contig 20269 bp, 20 predicted proteins | sample 2434061 | NCBI WGS metagenome assembly FTKL01 (sample SAMEA3914816, study PRJEB12502) | metagenome | biome: forest; material: soil | place: USA | collected 2011-09-16 | depth 0.3 m
GGAGCGACGAGCGTCGGCACCGGACGAGAGCGCCCCGGAGGCGAGCGGGCGGTAACAAGCAGTCAGTCCGCGTCGGGGCCGTAGACCTCGACGCGGTCGGCGACCCGGCGGACGTGGATGCAGTCGCCCGGGCACTCCTTCGCCGAGTCCACGATGTCCTGAAGCAGGGTCAGCGGGACGGGGGCGGTCTCGCCCGGCTGCTGGCGCAGCTCGTCGTCCGAGCCCTTCACGTACGCGAGGCCGTCGATGTCGAGCTCGAAGACCTCCGGCGCGTACTGCACGCAGATTCCGTCGCCGGTGCAGAGATCCTGGTCGATCCACACCTCGAGCGGCTCGCCCGTGGTCGTCGCCTCACCGGTCATCGGTATGTCTCCTGCCGTTCTGTCCCGAGTCGCCCCGGATTCGGGGGCAATCCCGCCATTCGTACAACGATCCGACCGGTACTCGTGGTCGCGATCGGATATCGACTCGCCCGACGATACATCTGGTCCGCTTTGGCCGGTGCGCGCTGGGTATCTCCTTTGCATAGGGGAAGCACGCGAGGGCGAAGATCGGACACGCCCGTTCCATCTTTCTTGATCTAGGGGTTTACAGACCCCTGGTCCCAGGTAGGGTCTGGAAGCGTCCAGCTCCCCGGAGGAGGTGAGGACCGTGGCAGCCCACGATGACGACTACAACCGCAGCACCGGTAAGCCCGCTCGTGGTTCCGACGAGGCAGCACAGCTCGCGTACCTCGAGCAGGAGATCGCCGTCCTGCGCCGCAAGCTCGCCGACTCGCCGCGCAATTCGAGAATCCTCGAAGAGCGGATCGTCGAGCTCCAGACCAATCTGGCCGGCGCGACCGCCCAGAACGAACGGCTCGCCTCCACCCTGCGAGAGGCCCGCGACCAGATCGTGGCCCTCAAGGAGGAAGTGGACAGGCTGGCTCAGCCCCCTGCCGGATTCGGCACCTTCCTCAGCCAGAACGAGGACGGCACCGCAGACATCTTCACCGGCGGCCGCAAGCTGCGGGTCAACGTCAGCCCGAGCGTCGACCTCGACGAGCTGCGGCGCGGCCAGGAGGTGATGCTCAACGAGGCGCTCAACGTCGTCGACGCGATGACCTTCGAGAGCATCGGCGACATCGTCACCCTCAAGGAAGTCCTGGAGGACGGCGAGCGCGCCCTGGTCACCGGGCACACCGACGAGGAGCGGGTGGTGCGGCTCGCCGAGCCGCTGCGCGGCCTCACGCTGCGCACCGGCGACGCGCTCCTGCTGGAGCCCCGCTCCGGCTACGTGTACGAGGTCGTCCCGAAGTCGGAGGTCGAGGACCTGGTCCTCGAGGAGGTCCCCGACATCGACTACCGGCAGATCGGCGGTCTGGCCAACCAGATCGAGCAGATCCGCGACGCGGTCGAGCTGCCCTACCTGCACGCCGACCTGTTCAAGGAGTACGAGCTCCGGCCGCCCAAGGGCGTCCTGCTCTACGGCCCTCCCGGCTGTGGCAAGACGCTGATCGCCAAGGCCGTCGCGAACTCGCTCGCCAAGAAGGTCGCGGAGGTCACCGGCCGGCCCCAGGGGAAGAGCTACTTCCTCAACATCAAGGGCCCCGAGCTCCTCAACAAGTACGTCGGCGAGACCGAGCGGCAGATCCGCCTGGTCTTCCAGCGGGCTCGTGAGAAGGCCAGCGAGGGCACGCCCGTCATCGTCTTCTTCGACGAGATGGAGTCGCTCTTCCGCACCCGCGGCTCGGGTGTCAGCTCGGACGTGGAGAACACCATCGTCCCGCAGCTGCTGGCCGAGATCGACGGTGTGGAGGGCCTGGAGAACGTCATCGTGATCGGCGCCTCGAACCGCGAGGACATGATCGACCCGGCGATCCTGCGGCCCGGCCGGCTGGACGTCAAGATCAAGATCGAGCGGCCGGACGCCGAGGCGGCCAAGGACATCTTCTCGAAGTACCTCAAGGGATCGCTGCCCTTCCACCCGGACGACCTCAAGGAGCACGACGGCTCGGTGGACTCCACCGTGCTGGCGATGATCCAGGCGGTCGTCGAGCGGATGTACACCGAGACCGAGGAGAACCGCTTCCTGGAGGTCACCTACGCCAACGGTGACAAGGAGGTCCTGTACTTCAAGGACTTCAACTCCGGCGCCATGATCCAGAACATCGTGGACCGGGCGAAGAAGATGGCCATCAAGGACTTCCTCGACCACGGCCAGCGCGGTCTGCGCGTCTCCCACCTGCTCGCCGCCTGTGTGGACGAGTTCAAGGAGAACGAGGACCTGCCCAACACCACCAACCCGGACGACTGGGCCCGCATCTCCGGCAAGAAGGGCGAGCGGATCGTCTTCATCCGCACGCTCGTCACCGGCAAGCAGGGTGCCGAGTCCGGCCGCTCCATCGACACCGTGGCCAACACGGGGCAGTACCTGTAACAGGTCTCTCCGGTCGGCCAGCACTCCCGTCCGGCTGTGGCGCCTCGCGGCCCCGCAGCCGGACGGCGCGTCTCGGGGCAGCGCCGTCGGTGCTGCGTTCTAGGCTCGGCTCTACCCACCGTCGGCGGCCGCCTGGCCGGCGAGGGTGCAGTTCAGCGGTACGTCAGTGCGATCCGCCCGTGGGGGGCGGCGCACCGGGCAAGGAGGGCCGCATGACCGTACGGCGCGTGATGGGGATCGAGACCGAGTACGGGATCTCCGTACCCGGGCACCCGAACGCCAACGCCATGCTCACCTCGTCCCAGATCGTCAACGCGTACGCGGCGGCGATGCACCGGGCTCGGCGGGCCCGCTGGGACTTCGAGGAGGAGAATCCGCTGCGCGACGCCCGGGGCTTCGACCTCGCACGCGACGTCGCGGACGCCAGCCAGCTGACCGACGAGGACATCGGTCTCGCCAACATCATCCTCACCAACGGCGCCCGGTTCTACGTGGACCACGCCCACCCCGAGTACAGCTCGCCCGAGGTCACCAACCCGCGCGACGCCGTGCTCTGGGACAAGGCCGGCGAGCGGATCATGGCGGCCGCGGCGGCCCGCGCCCTGGAACTGCCGAACGGGCAGACGATCCACCTGTACAAGAACAACACCGACAACAAGGGCGCCTCCTACGGCACCCACGAGAACTACCTGATGAAGCGGGCGACGCCGTTCGCCGACATCGTCCGCCACCTCACCCCGTTCTTCGTCTCCCGCCCGGTGGTCACCGGCGCCGGCCGGGTGGGCCTGGGCCAGGACGGCTCCGCGAACGGCTTCCAGCTCAGCCAGCGCGCCGACTACTTCGAGGTCGAGGTCGGCCTGGAGACGACCCTCAAGCGCCCGATCATCAACACCCGCGACGAGCCGCACGCCGATGCCGAGAAGTACCGCCGGCTGCACGTGATCATCGGGGACGCCAACCTCTCGGAGATCTCCACCTACCTCAAGCTGGGCACCACCGCGCTCGTCCTGTCGATGATCGAGGACGCCTTCATCGCCTCCGACCTCGCGGTCGACCAGCCCGTGCGCACCCTGCACCGGGTCTCCCACGACTCCACCCTCAAGCACCTGATCACGCTCCGCAGCGGGCGCCGGCTCACCGCGGTCCAGCTTCAGATGGAGTACTGCGAGCTGGCCCGCAAGTACGTCGAGGACCGCTTCGGCACCGACGCCGACGAGCAGACGCTGGACGTGCTGGGGCGCTGGGAGGACGTCCTCGGCCGGCTGGAGCGCGACCCGATGAGCCTGTCCCGGCAGCTGGACTGGGTGGCCAAGAAGGAGATCCTGGAGGGCTACCGGGCCCGCGACGGCGTCGGCTGGGAGAACTCCCGGCTCCAGCTCGTCGACCTCCAGTACAGCGACGTACGGGCCGAGAAGGGGCTGTACAACCGCCTGGTGGCCCGCGGCCGGTTCGAGCGGCTGGTCACCGAGGAGGAGGTCCTGCGGGCCGTGGGCAAGCCTCCGGAGGACACCAGGGCCTACTTCCGCGGCCGCTGCCTGGAGCAGTACGCGGAGCACGTCGCCGCGGCCTCCTGGGACTCCGTGATCTTCGACCTCCCGGGCCGCGACTCCCTGCAGCGGGTGCCGACCCTGGAGCCGCTGCGCGGGACGCGCGACCACGTCAAGGAACTGCTGGACCGCTGTCGCACGGCCGAGGACCTGGTACGGGTGCTCTCCGGCGACCGGGGCCACGGCGGCACCTGAGCCCGACCGGGCACCGGTACCCGGGCCCGGCCGGGCAGCGGGGCCGGCGCCCGGATCAGCCGGTAACTTTTCGATCACCACGGGTGAACGCCCGCCGAATGGGAATCATCCGAGGTAGCGCCGGACGTTGGACAGGAAGCGCCACACGCAAACCGGGAGCGATTGTCGCACCTGGTGTATAGGGTCGGTGCAGCAGCGACAAGCCAGTGCAGCGACAAACAGGAACACCAAGCCGTGCCGACGATTGAGCGGGGTGAGGGATATGGCGAGCAAGGACACCGGTGGTGGCCAGCAGCGGGCGAACCGTGGTTCCGAGGAGGTCGAGGAGCAGGCGGCCGAGGCGCAGAATTCCGAGGAGCTCCAGGAGCGCCAGGAAAAGCTGACCGACGACGTCGACGCGGTGCTGGACGAAATCGACGAGGTCCTCGAGTCGAATGCCGAGGATTTCGTGCGGCAATTCGTCCAGAAGGGCGGCCAGTAGCGGCCCGGCAGGGCTCGGGCCCGCCGGCAGGGCGGCCCGGATCAATCGCGGAGTTCACGGGTGCGACCGCCGAGGGCGGGCGGGTGGCGGCTGCCTCCCGCCCGCCCCGGCCCGCCCCTCAGGGCCCGTTCCGACGGGCCCTCCCGACACAGGTGGATAGTGATCGCCGGGCGGGTAGGGTGCGGGCAGCGCGCGCTTCAAGCTACCTGGAAGGAATCGTGTGGAAGCCAATTTTCGTGGCACCGGGCGTCTACCGGCTGCCTTCCTGACCCCCGGGTCCTCCTCGTTCATCGACTTCCTGGCCGAGCACTCGCCGGACCTGATCCCCGGCCGCCGCAGCCTCCCCGAGGGGCTCACCATCGAGGCACCGCACGGCACGACGATCGTCGCCGCGGTCTTCGACGGCGGCGTGATCATCGCCGGTGACCGCCGGGCCACCATGGGCAACGTGATCGCCCAGCGGGACATCGAGAAGGTCTTCCCGGCCGACGAGTACAGCGCCGTCGGCATCGCCGGCACGGCCGGCCTCGCCGTCGAGATGGTGCGCCTGTTCCAGCTGGAGCTGGAGCACTACGAGAAGATCGAGGGCGCGGTGCTCTCGCTGGAGGGCAAGGCCAACCGGCTCACCACGATGATCCGGGGCAACCTCGGGATGGCGATGCAGGGCCTCGCGGTCGTCCCGCTCTTCGCGGGCTACGACCAGGACCTGAACCGAGGCCGGATCTTCACCTACGACGTCACCGGCGGCCGGTCCGAGGAGCGCGGCTTCGCCTCCACCGGCTCGGGCTCGGTCTTCGCCCGGGGCTCCATGAAGAAGCTCTACCGCGAGGGCCTGACCGGGGAGCAGGCGTCGACCCTGGTCGTCCAGGCGCTGTACGACGCCGCCGACGACGACTCCGCGACCGGCGGGCCGGACCTCGCCCGCAGGATCTTCCCGATCGTCTCGCTGATCACCGAGGACGGCTTCCGCAGGCTGTCCGAGCCCGAGGTCTCGGCCATCGCGCACTCGATCACCGACCGGCGCCTGGAGCAGCCCAACGGCCCGCAGGCCCCGCTGCTCTAGCCATCCGCCCGATCCACCAACCGACCCTCCCTCCCGGCCCGGCCCACCGGCCCGGAGGGGTCCTGACAGAAGGGGACGACCGCCGGTGTCCACACCGTTCTACGTCTCGCCTCAGCAGGCCATGGCGGACCGCGCGGAGTACGCCCGCAAGGGCATCGCGCGCGGCCGAAGCGTGGTCGTGCTCACCTACGCCGACGGCATCGTCTTCGTCGCGGAGAACACCTCGCGGGCCCTCCACAAGGTGTCCGAGATCTACGACAAGATCGCCTTCGCGGCCGTCGGCCGCTACAACGAGTTCGAGAACCTGCGCATCGGCGGTGTCCGCTACGCCGACCTGCGCGGCTACTCCTACGACCGGGCCGACGTGACGGCCCGGGGTCTGGCCAACGTCTACGCCCAGACGCTCGGCACCATCTTCTCCTCGGTCGCGGAGAAGCCCTACGAGGTCGAGCTGATCGTCGCCGAGGTCGGCAAGACCGCCGATGACGACCAGATCTACCGCCTGACCCCCGACGGCTCGGTGGTCGACGAGCAGAACAGCGTCGTGGTCGGCGGCAACGCCGACTCCATCGGCAACTACCTGGGCCAGCGCCACCAGGTCGGCCTGAACCTCACCGAGGCCCTCAAGCTGGCCGTCGACTCCCTCGCCAGGGACCCGAACGGCGGCACCCCGCGCACCCTCACACCGGACCAGCTGGAGGTGGCGGTGCTCGACCGCCAGCGCTTCCAGCAACGCAAGTTCAAGCGAATCCTGGGCAGCCAGCTCGGCCGGCTGCTCGACGGCGACGAGTCCGCCGAGGCGGACGACGACGAGGGCAAGCCGGCGGCGACGTCGGAATAGTCCCTGTGGGTGAATCCCGTACGGCCGGCCTCACGGCCGTACGGGATTCTGTGCCCCTACGGTGAATTGACGGCCCGACCGCCGGCCGGACTTCCGGTCGGACGTGGACGGACAAGGGCGGATTGCCACCGTGGAGGCGGTTTCGGACAGCTCCAATCAGAGAATGGATGCCCCATGGACCGCCGAATTTTCGGGCTGGAGAACGAGTACGGTGTCACGTGCACGTTCCGGGGACAACGACGTCTGTCCCCGGACGAGGTGGCCAGGTACCTCTTCCGCCGCGTAGTTTCCTGGGGCCGCAGCAGCAACGTCTTCCTGCGCAACGGTGCACGGCTCTACCTCGACGTCGGATCGCACCCCGAGTACGCCACCCCCGAGTGCGACGACGTCACCGAGCTGGTGACGCACGACAAGGCGGGCGAGCGGATCCTCGAAGGGCTCCTGGTGGACGCCGAGCGGCGCCTGCACGAGGAGGGCATCGCCGGGGACGTCTACCTCTTCAAGAACAACACCGACTCGGCCGGCAACTCCTACGGCTGCCACGAGAACTACCTGGTGGCCCGGCACGGCGAGTTCTCCCGCCTCTCCGACGTGCTGATCCCCTTCCTGGTGACGCGCCAGCTGATCTGCGGCGCCGGCAAGGTGCTGCAGACCCCGCGCGGCGCGGTGTACTGCGTCAGCCAGCGGGCCGAGCACATCTGGGAGGGCGTCAGCTCGGCGACCACCCGCTCCCGTCCGATCATCAACACCCGCGACGAGCCGCACGCCGACGCCGAGCGCTACCGCCGGCTGCACGTCATCGTCGGCGACTCCAACATGTCGGAGACCACCACCCTGCTCAAGGTCGGTGCCACCGACCTGGTGCTGCGCCTGATCGAGGCCGGCGTGGTGCTGCGCGACCTGACGCTGGAGAACCCGATCCGGGCGATCCGCGAGGTCAGCCACGACCTGACCGGCACCCACCAGGTCCGCCTCGCGAACGGCCGGGAGGCCAGTGCGCTGGAGATCCAGGAGGAGTACTACACCAAGGCGCTGGACTTCGCGGACCGCAAGGGCATCAACACCGGCACCATCGCCCGGGTGCTGGAGCTGTGGGGCCGCACCCTGGAGGCCGTCCGCACCGAGGATCTCGCGAAGGTCGGAAACGAGATCGACTGGATCATGAAGTACCGGCTGATCGAGCGGTACCGCGAGAAGCACCAGATGAGCATGTCCAACCCGCGGGTGGCCCAGATCGACCTCGCGTACCACGACATCCACCGCCGCCGCGGCCTGTTCTACCTGCTCCAGGCGAAGGGGCAGGCCGAGCGCGTGACGACGGACCTCAAGACCTTCGAGGCGAAGTCCGTCCCGCCGCAGACCACCCGGGCCCGGCTGCGCGGCGACTTCATCCGCCGGGCGCAGGAGCAGCGCCGCGACTTCACGGTCGACTGGGTGCACCTCAAGCTGAACGACCAGGCCCAGCGAACGGTGCTCTGCAAGGACCCGTTCCGCTCGGTGGACGAGAGGGTGGAGAAGCTCATCGCGGGCATGTGACATGAGATGCGCGTGAGAGTGGTGTGACGTACGTCCGTGCCCCGGTGTCGCCTACCGGGGCACGGTGCGGTCTCGGCTTACGCTGTCGGAGGAGTCCGAACAGCCGTCCTCGACCGACAGTTAGGAACACCGTGCGCCGCACCGCCGGTTTGCTCGTAGCCCTGCCCATGCTGCTGCTGGTCGCCTGCAGCAGCGGCTCGAAGGCGCCCGCCGAGGTGTCACCGTCGGCGTCGAGCGCCGCACCCACGGTGCCGGCCCCCGTGAGCGAGGCCGCGCCGATGCCGACGGTCGAGGGCAGTTTCGGCAGCAAGGCCACCATCACACTGCCGGCCGGGCAGCCCAGCGGGCAGTTCGTGATCAACACGCTGAGCGAGGGCGACCGCGCGACGGTGAGCAAGGGCGACTGGGTCACGGTCAACTACTCCGCGAAGGACTGGACGACCGGCAAGGAGCTGACGAGCTCCTACGACTCCGGCGGCAAGCCGCAGCTGTTCCAGGCCGGCAGCGGCCAGCTGGTGCCGGCCTTCGACCAGAGCGTGGTCGGAAAGAAGGTGGGCAGCCGGATCCTGGTGGTGGCCCCGCCGGCCGCCGCCTTCGGCTCCCAGGGCAACACCGCGCTCGGGGTCAACGGCGGGGACACCGTGGTGTTCGTGATGGACATCGTCGAGAGCCTCCCGCAGGACTCCACGCTCTCCGGCACCATGACGCAGGCGCCGGCCACCTCGCCGCAGGTGAAGGACAACGGCAAGGCCGCCCCGACGATCACCATCCCGGCCGGCCAGGCGGCGCCCACCGACCTCCAGCAGTTCGTCCTGATCAAGGGCGAGGGCAACCAGGTCAAGACCGGCCAGACCCTCGTCGTGCAGTACACCGGCGTGCTCTGGAGCAACGGCCAGCAGTTCGACTCCTCCTGGAGCCACGGCGGCGCGCAGGCCCTGCAGGTCGGCACCGGCAGCCTGATCGAGGGCTGGGACAAGGGGCTGGTCGGCCAGACGGTGGGCAGCCGGGTGCTGCTGGTGGTGCCGCCCGCGCTGGGCTACAAGGACCAGGCCCAGGGCGCGGTGCCGGCCAACTCGACGCTGGTGTTCGTGATCGACATCCTCGAGGCGGTCTGACCCGGCCGGCCGGGGCCGGACCGGCCCCGGCGCGGTCTGCCCCGAGTGACCTGCGACTCGTACGCTTGGGCGGCGCTCGCACACCGGAAGCGCTCGTCCTCATCCTGACCTGTCATACTGCTGCCCTTCCGCACTGTGGTAGGCCAGAGCCGTCAGGGTGCGGACGCGACACAGCACGAGCTCGGCGATCAGCAAGTCGGCCGGTAGGCCTCGAAGACCTGGTGAGATGGATGGGGAGTCATGTCTGAGAAAGCGTCGAGCCCGGGCGGGCCCGGCACCGCGAACGGCGCCTCCGCCGGCGACCCGGCAGACTCGCGGCCCGGCGGTCCGCTGCCCGGCGACGGCGAGTCGATCGTCGTCCCCCCGGCGATCCTGAAGCAGTCGGCCGGCTGGGGCAGCCCCGGCGACGGCCCGCGGCCGAAGACGGCTGCCAAGGACGACGAGGTCCCGCAGATCTTCGCGTCGAACGTCCGCCGCCAGGACACCTCCGAGGCGGGGTACGACGAGAACCCGCCCGGTGTCGGCCGGCTCGGGATGATCCTGGGCACCGTGCTCGCCGTCCTGCTGGTCGGCAGTGGCGTCACGCTGTACATGGTCAACCGCGACGGCGGCTCCAAGGACGCGGCGAGCAAGCCGCCCGCGGACGCGGCCACCGCCCCGGCGACGCCCAGCGCGGAGCCCGTGCCGCCGATCAAGGACACCGCCAAGGTGCTCCCGACGGTCACCGGCGACTTCGGCAAGAAGGCCACCATCGCGGTGCCCGGCGAGGCCGCCGACGGCACCTTCGTGGTGAAGGTGCTCTCCGAGGGCACCGGCCCGGTCGTCGAGAAGAACTCCTGGACGTCGGTGGACTACACCGCCAAGGACTGGACGACCGGCAAGGACATCCCGAGCTCGTACGACGACAAGGGCAAGCCGCAGATCTTCCAGGCCGGCACCGACGCGCTGATCCCGGCGCTCGACCAGGCCGTGGTCGGCAAGAAGGCCGGCAGCCGGATCCTCGTGGTGGCCCCGCCGGCCGCCGCATTCGGCTCCCAGGGCAACACCAGCATGGAGATCGGCGCGAAGGACAACCTCGTCTTCGTGATCGACGTCCAGCGCGTGAACGCCCCGGACGCCGTGGTCAGCGGCACCGTGACCCCGCCGCCCGCGGACTTCCCGCAGGTCAAGGACAACGGCAAGAAGGCCGCCGAGATCACCCCGGTGCAGGGCGCGGCCGAGCCGACCGAGCTCAAGAGCCACGTGCTGATCCAGGGCACCGGCCCCAAGGTCGAGTCGGGCGAGAAGGTCCTCGTCCAGTACACCGGCGCGCTGTGGAAGGACGGCAAGAAGTTCGACTCCTCGCTCGACAAGGGCCAGGCGTTCTCCTTCTCCGTCGGCGGCGGCCAGGTCATCGAGGGCTGGGACAAGGGCCTCCAGGGTGTCGCCGTCGGCAGCCGGGTCGAGCTCGTGATTCCCGCCTCGCTGGGCTACAAGGACCAGGCACAGGGCGAGATTCCGGCCAACTCCACCCTGGTCTTCGTGGTCGACGTCCTGGACGCGGGCGTGGGCTGACCCCGCTCCGGGTGACAATGGAGCGTGTATGACCTTCGGGCGCGGCCGCGTGGCCTGTGCCCGGGCGGGCGGCGGGCGCCCGTACCGTGATCCCAGCAGGGAGCCGCGGTGCGGGTTCCTGCCGCTCCGTCATGTACGTTCCGAACCGTGAGAAGAGGCAGTTGTGAGCAAGCCGGACATTGACTTCCCCGTTGGCGACCCGCCGGCCGACCTGCAGATCCGTGACATCACGGTCGGCGACGGCGCGGAGGCCAAGCCGGGTCAGGTCGTCGAGGTGCACTACGTCGGTGTCGCGTTCAGCACCGGCGAGGAGTTCGACGCGAGCTGGAACCGCGGCTCGTCCTTCAAGTTCCCGCTCGGTGGCGGCCGCGTCATCAAGGGCTGGGACCAGGGCGTCGTGGGCATGAAGGTCGGCGGCCGGCGCGAGCTGACCATCCCGGCGCACCTCGCCTACGGCAACCAGTCGCCGACCCCGGCCATCAAGCCGGGCGAGACGCTGATCTTCGTCGTCGACCTGCTCGGCGTCTGATCCGTCGCGTCCGCCCCGCCGGTCCGCCGGCGGTGAGCTGTGCGTCAAGGGCCGTACCCCGCTCGACCGGGGTACGGCCCGCGCTCTTTCCCGGTGTCCCCGCTCGCCTTCGGGGCGCCTCGGGGCGCCGGGCGTGGCCTCGGCTTTCGCCGCCGGTGCCGCTACCGGTACGGTCGGGGCGCCGGGTAGTGGACTCCCGGCGGGCGCACCCCGCGCGCGGCGCGGCACACCGGAAGGGTCAGCGATGGCGATCGCCAAGGCAGAGCGGCTGATGAATCTCGCCCTGTGCCTGATGAACACCAGACGGCCGCTCTCGAAGAAGGAGCTGCGGGAATCCGTCGAGGCCTACCGCGAGGCGTGGCAGAACGGCAGCGAGGACGCCTTCAACCGGATGTTCGAGCGCGACAAGGACGACCTGCGCGAGCTCGGCCTGGTCATCGACGTCGACGAGAACTCGCTGGACGGCGAACTCGGCTACCTCGCCCGCCCCGACCGCAACCGCCTCCCCGAGATCGCCCTCGACGCCGAGGAGGCCGCCGCCCTCACCCTGGCCGCCCGGGTCTGGCAGCAGGCCAAGATGTCCGGCGCCGCCAGCGGCGCCCTGCAGAAGCTGCGCGCCGCCGGCGTCCCGTTCGCCGAGCCCGAGACGCACAGTGCGCTGGAGCCCCGCATCCCGGCCCGCGAGGCCGCCTTCGAGCCGCTGCTCACCGCCGCCCGCGACCGTCGCCCCGTCACCTTCGAGTACCGCAAGGCAGGTGCCGCCGCCACCGAGCCGCGCGCCGTCGAACCGTGGGCCCTGGAGTGCTGGCGCGGCCACTGGTACCTGGCCGGGTGGGACCGCGACCGGCAGGACGCCCGGGTCTTCCGCCTCAGCCGGATCACCGGCAAGGTCCGCTCCCGCTCCGGCGCCTTCACCGGAGCCGTCCCCGAGCACGTGGACGTCCGCGCGTACGTCGCCACCTTCGCCGGCGAGGGCGCCACCGCCACGGCCACCGTCCGGCTGCGCCGGGGCGCCGGATTCCCGCTGCGCACCAAGGCGCTGAGCAGCCGTCGGCTCGACGACAGCTGGGACGAACTGGAGATCCCGTACGGCCACGGCCTCGGCGCGGACCTCGCCGAGTTCGGCCCGGCCGTGGTCGTGCTGGGCCCCGACGACCTGCGGGCCGACGTCATCGACCGGCTGCGCGCCGTCGCGGGGCTGCCCGCCGCCCCCGCAGGAGCTGTTGAAGGAGCACAGGCATGAGCAACGCCATCGACCAGACCCGCCGGATGCTCTCCCTGGTCACCTACCTGCGCGAGCGCCCCGGCGCCGAGGTGGCCGAGGTCGCCCGCGCCTTCGGCATCACCGAGCGCGAGCTGATCGGCGACCTCAACGTGCTGCCGATGTGCGGCACCAGCTTCCGCGGCGGCGACCTGCTCGACATCGACACCGACGGCGAGCGGATCTGGTGGCACAACGTCGACGACGTCGCCCAGCCGCTGCGCCTCGCCGCCGACGAGGCGACCGCGCTGCTCGTCGCCGCGCGCGCCGTGGCCGGGCTGCCGGGCCTGCGCGAGCGGGACCGCGAGGCCCTCACCCGGGCCGTCGCCAAGATCGAGAACGCGGCCGGGGACAGCGCCGAGGGCAGCGCCCGGGTCGGCGTCACCTTCGAGGCCGAGAGCCATGTCTTCGCCGACATCGACCGCGCCCTCAGCGAGGGGCGCCGGCTCTGGCTGCGCTACTACTCGCACGGCCGCGGCGGCATGACCGAGCGCGAGGTCGACCCGATCCGCCTGGTCACCGAGGGCCACACCTACCTGGAGGCCTGGTGCCGGGTCTCCGAGGACCGGCGGATGTTCCGGCTCGACCGGGTCGCCGAGATCAAGGTGCTGGACACCCCCTCCGACCCGCCCCGGCTGGAGCCGCGCGACCTCTCCGGCGGACTGGTCAACCCCTCCGCCGACGACCCCGAGGTGGTCGTCGAGGTCGGCCCCGCCGGGCGCTGGGTCGCCGAGTACTACACCCACGACTCGGCCGAGGAACTGCCCGACGGCGGCCTGCGGATCACCCTGCGCAGCGCCGACCCGTCCGGGCTGCGTCCGCTGGCCCTGAGACTGGGCCGGGACGGGCGGATCGTCTCGCCGCCGGAGCTCGCGGACCAGGCGAGGGCCGCCGCCGCCGAGGCACTGGCCGGCTACCGGGACGGGCAGGTCTGAGGCGTGCAGGACGTCACCGGATTCAAGGTCTACTGCTCGGACTGCCGGGAGAAGGTGGAGCTCCCCGCCGAGGAGTTCCGCCTCACCCTCGGCCGGACCCAGGCGCAGTCGTACTACAGCTTCGGCTGCCCGCTCTGCGGGGCGGCCGTCCGCAAGCCGGCCGGCGAGAAGATCATCGCCGCCCTCACGGCCGCCGGGGTGCGCACCATGCGGCTCGTCCCGGCCGAGGGCTGACCGGGCCCGGCGCGTGCGCCTGGCCCGGCCTGATCCACAGGGCCTAGGCTTACGGGCATGTCGTGGACCCTCGTCGCCGTCGTCCTGCTCTCCACCGCCGGCCTGCTGCTGCTCGGTGTGCTCGCCGGACGGCTGTGGCTGGACGTCAGAGTGCTCGCGCGGGAGGTCGACACCGCCTCCCGGGCGCTGGCCGGGGCGGCCGGTGACCTGGCGGAAGCCGGCCGGGCGGGCTGATCCCACCGGCCGGTATGCCGATTCTTCACCAGCTCGTGGCCCGGGGGTCTGCTCCTGCCGGACGCGGCGCGTTACGCTCTGACCGTGGCTGCACCGAGGACGGCGCCGCCGCAACCGCAGCGGCGGCCGTCGGCGCGTCGTGAGAAGGCAGCAAGAAGGTAGGTGGTCGGGCATGCGGTTCTCGGCGACCGCGATCCTGGTGGTCGTGGTCTTCGCCATTGTGCTCTTCGGCGCCAAGCGGCTTCCCGACCTGGCCCGGTCGCTCGGCCAGTCGATGCGGATCCTGAAGAGCGAGACCAAGGCCCTGCGTGAGGACGACGGCGCCGCCCAGGCGCCCGCCTCGGCCGCACGGCCCGCGGAGCCCGCCCCGAAGACCATCAAGGCCGCACCGGGAGCCCCCGGACCGTCGCGTCCGGTGGCCGACGAGCAGCCGCCGCAGGAGACCACCCAGCCGCGCTGACCGGCGCGCGACCAGCGAAGTCCGCCGTCCGGCGGGCTTCGACGCACGAGTTCGAGTTGAGGACCGGGGTTGAGCAAGTCTTCCAAGGCGCTTAAGGCGCCCAAGGACTCCGAGGGGCGGATGGCCCTCGCTGACCACCTCCGTGAGCTGCGGAACCGGTTGGTCAAGTCGGTCCTGGCGATCGTGCTGTTCACGATCGTCGCGGCGATCTACCACAAGCAGATCGAGAGCTTCCTGCTGGAGCCGCTGCCGCAGTGCAACAACGCTGCCGAGGCCGCGGCCTTCGACGGCAAGTGCGCGCAGGTCTCGAACATCGGCCTCACCACCCCGTTCACCTGGACCCTCAAGGTCGCGCTGACCGCCGGTGTGGTCGCGGCCGTGCCGGTCTGGCTGTACCAGCTCTGGGCCTTCGTGGCACCCGGCCTGCACCGCAACGAGCGCAAGTACACGCTGGGCTTCATGGGGGCCGGCGCCCCGCTGTTCCTCACCGGTGTGGTCTGTGCCTACCTGCTGCTGCCCACCACGGTGAAGGTGCTGATCTCGTTCAGCCCGACCGGTACCACCCCGATCCTGCCGCCCGAGGACTACTTCGACATCGCGACCCGGATGGTGCTGGTCTTCGGCCTCGCCTTCGAGTTCCCGCTGATCCTGGTGATGCTCAACTTCGCCCATGTGGTCACCGGCAGGCGGCTGCTCGGCTGGTGGCGCGGCATGGTGATGGGCATCACCGTCTTCGCCGCCTTCGCCACCCCCAGCGCCGACCCGCTCAGCATGCTTGCGCTGGCCGCACCGATCTGGGCGCTGTACTTCGCGGCCGTCGGCGTCGCGCTGCTCAACGACCGCCGCCGCGCCCGCCGCAACCCGGACGCGGACCTCGACGACGAGGAGGCCTCGCACCTGGACCTCTCGGTCGACGCCGTCGCCTCGGCCGAGCCGGTGGAGGCCTCCGTCACCCCGGTCGCCGGCGCCCCGGTGCCCGCCGCCCGCCGCGAGCAGCTGGACGACATCACCTGATCCGGCAGCCGTTCCTGACAGCCGTACGCGACGATGCCCCGCCCGCCGGTTCTCCGGTGGGCGGGGCATCGCTGCGTGAGCGGGCCGTCAGGCCAGGGCGGCCCGGGCCGGTACCTGGAGGCGGCCGTCGTGGACCTCGGCCACCTGGTCGACGGCGGTGAGGTGGGTCCGGTCGTGGGTGACCAGGACGGTGGCGGTGGCGCGGCGGTGGGTGAGTTCGGTGATCAGGTCGATGACCGCCGCACCGCGCTCGTGGTCGAGTGCGCTGGTGGGCTCGTCGACCAGCAGGACGGTGGGGTCGTTCATCAGGGCGCGCGCGATGTTGACGCGCTGGCGCTGGCCGCCGGAGAGCTGGTGCGGGCGGCGGCCCGCCTGGTCGCGCAGTCCGACGGCGTCCAGCAGCTCCAGCGCCCGGGGGCGGGCGGCGCGCGGGGAGCGGCCGTGCAGGTGGGCCATCACCTGGAGCTGTTCGACGGCGGTCAGCGAGGGCAGCAGGTTCGGCTGCTGGAAGACGATGCCGATCCGGCGCCGGCGCAGGGTGGTCAGCTCGGTGCGGCTCAGCCCGGCGGTGTCGACGCCGTCGATCACGACGCGGCCGCTGTCCGGGGTGATCAGCGTCGCGGCGACCGCGAGCAGGCTGGACTTGCCGGAGCCGGACGGCCCGACCACGGCGGTGATGCTGCCCGTCGGTACGTTCAGGCCGACGTCGTCCAGCGCGGTCAGCCGGCCGTCGCCGTCCGGGTAGGTGAGGGTGACGTGGTCGAGGTCGAGGCTCATCGGGCGCTCCCCAGGGCGGTCAGCGGGTCGACGGAGGTGATGCGGCGGACGGACAGCCCGGCGCCGAGCGCGCCGAGGGCGATCATGACGAGCGCGGGCAGCAGCACGGTCGGCGCGTCCAGCACGAACGGGACGGTGGACCCGACGACGGCGCCCACCCCGACGGCGACGGCGGTGCCGAGCGCGGTGCCGAGCACCAGCAGGAGGACGGCCTGGCCGAGCGCGTCCCGCAGCAGGTAGCCGGTCGGCGCGCCGAGGGCCTTCAGGACGGCGACGTCCCCGCTGCGCTGGATCGTCCAGACGGTGAAGAAGGCGCCGATCACCAGGGCGGAGATGGCGAACAGGAAGGCGCGCATCAGCTGGAGCGAGCCGTTCTCGGAGGTGTAGGCGCCGATCGCGGACAGCGAGTCGTCCACGGTCAGCGCCCTGGTGCCGAACTCCCGGTCGGCCGCTGCCAGGCCGGCGTCGGAGGAGGTCCGCACGGCGATCACGGTCGCGTGCTCGCCGGGCCGGGTGGGCGGTGCGATGTGCTGCCAGTCGTCCAGGCTGGTCCAGACGACCGGGATGTGGCTGAACGAGGCGTCGCCCGAGACGGCGGCGACGGTCAGATCCTGCCCGGCCAGCGTCAGGACGGCGCCGGCCCCGACGCCGAGCTCCTCGGCCGCGGTGACGGACAGCACGGCCCGGCCCGGGGCGATCTGCGCGCCCTGCGGCGCCAGGCCGGAGCCGGCCGGGACGCCGAAGGCGGAGAGCGCGGCGGTACGCCCGCCGGCCGCCGCCTTGGTGGTGGTGATGCCGAGCGGCTGCGCCGAGCTGACACCCGGCGCCTTCGCCCAGCCCTCCCACTGCGCGGGAGTCACCTGCGAGTCGGTGAAGGACAGCTTCTGGCCGTCCGCCGGCACGGAGAAGACCAGCCGGTCGGCGGGCAGGCCGGTGACCGCCGAGGTGTTCTGCCGGCCCAGGCCCGCGGTGAGGCCGGACAGCAGGCCCACCAGCACGGTGATCAGTACGATGACGGTCCCCATCAGGGCGAACCGCCCCTTGGCGAACCCCAGGTCCCTCCAGGCGACGAACAAGACGGCCACGGTCCTCTCTCGGCATCGGTGTGGTGACACTCACCAATGTCGTCGCCGGGCCCGCACTCCGGCATCGCACCGGGGATTGGATCCTCGGCATCGAAGGACACAACCGCAGGTCAACCTTTCGATTGATGCTCCCGCGCCGCCCGGCCGCCTAGCCTGGAGGGATGGCGACCGACCGATCACGCACCCCCGTCGCCCGCGTCCTGCAGCTCTGTCTGCACCTGCTGGTGGCCGGCCTGCTCGCGCTGGCCGTGGCCCGCGCGACGGTCGACCACACCGCCGCGCCGGCGGCCGTCACCGCCGCCGCCCTCCTGACGGGCGCCGTCTACGCGACCGGGCCGCTGCTCGGCGCCGTCCGCCGCTCGCGGGCCGGAGCGGCCCTCTGGCTGGCCGCGCTCTGCGGTGCCTGGCTGCTGCTGCTCGCGCTCACCCCGGACGGGGTCTGGCTCGCCTTCCCGCTGTACTTCCTCCAGTTGCACCTGCTCGGGCGCCGTACGGCCATCGTCGCGGTGGTCCTGACCACCGTGGCCGCCGTGGCCGGCTTCGCCTGGCACCACCACGGGTTCAGCGTCGCCGCGGCGATCGGCCCCACGCTCGGCGCGGCGGTCGCCACCGCCACCGTGCTCGGCTACCAGGCGCTGTACCGGGAGAGCGAGGAGCGCCGCCGCCTCATCGACGAACTCAGCGCCGCCCGCGCCGACCTGGCCGCCGCCCACCACGCCGCGGGCGTGCTGGCCGAGCGCGAGCGCCTCGCCCGGGAGATCCACGACACCCTCGCGCAGAGCCTGTCCAGCATCCAGCTGCTGCTGCGGGCCGCCGGGCGGGCGCTGCCCGAGCGGACGGAGGCCGCGGCCGGGTACGTGGAACAGGCCCGCCAGGCCGCCCAGGACAACCTCGCCGAGGCCCGCCGCTTCGTCCGCGCGCTGACCCCGCCCGACCTGGACGGGGCCTCGCTGGCGGCCGCGCTGGAGCGGCTCTGCGCGACCACCTCGGAGCACAGCGGCGTGCCCGTCCGGTTCCACCTCTCGGGGGCCCCGGCCGCGCTGCCGGTGCCGCACGAGACGGCGCTGCTGCGGATCGCGCAGTCCGCGCTGGCGAACACCGTGCGGCACGCGCGGGCCTCGCACGCCGAGGTCACCCTCAGCTACATGGGCTCCGAGGTCGCCCTCGACGTCTTCGACGACGGCACCGGCTTCGACCCGGCCGCGGTGCCCGCCCCGGGCACCGGCGACGGCGGGTTCGGCCTGCCCGCGATGCGCGCCCGGGCCCGCGCGCTGGGCGGTACCTTCACGGTGGAGTCCGCACCGGGCCAGGGCACCGCACTGGCCGTCCTGCTCCCCGAGCCGCCCGAGGAACGCCCATGACCGACCCCGACCCCGAGCCGATCCGGCTGCTGCTCGCCGACGACCACCCCGTGGTGCGGGCCGGGCTGCGCGCCGTCCTGGAGGGCGAGAGCGACTTCGCCATCGTCGCGGAGGCCGCCACCGCCGAGCAGGCGGTGGCGCTGGCCGCCGAGGGCGGTGTCGACGTGGTGCTGATGGACCTCCAGTTCGGCGCGGGCATGAACGGCGCCCAGGCCACCGCCGCGATCACGGCCCGCCCGGGCGCGCCCCGGGTGCTGATCGTCACCACCTACGACACGGACGCCGACACGGTGCCCGCCCTCGAAGCCGGCGCCACCGGCTACCTCCTCAAGGACGCCCCGCCGGAGGAGCTCGCCCAGGCCGTCCGGGCCGCCGCCGCCGGGCGGTCCTCCCTCGCCGCCACCGTCGCGGACCGGCTGCTGGAGCGGATGCGCATGCCCGCCGCCGCGCTGAGCACCCGCGAGACGGAGGTGCTGGGGCTGGTCGCGGCGGGCCTGACCAACCAGCAGATCAGCCAGCAGCTCCACCTCAGCCAGGCCACCGTGAAGTCCCACCTGGTGCACATCTACACCAAGCTCGGCGTCGACTCCCGGACGGCCGCCGTCCGCAGCGCGACCACGCGCGGGCTGATCCGGCCGGTCTAGGCCTTGTCTGACAAGCCTTGTCTGACAATTCGCGTCGGATCAGTGCGCGGCTTCCCCAGCCTTCGGCCGGGAGGGGCCCCCAATCCGCGCCCGGCTGGGCGTGCCGACGGATCGGCCTCCTACTGGGCCGTACTCGGGCGATTCGGCGGTGCGTCCAGGTGGGGGTACCTCCCGGCCGAAGGCTGGGGGCGGATGCCCGGCGTCGCGCGCCCGGCGGGAATTGTCAGACAGGGCCTAGCGCCGCGTGGCCGCCAGGTGGGCGCGCCAGCCGCCGTGGGCGGTGATGTCCTCGGCGCCGGCCAGCGCGGTGGGCTCGCACAGGAAGCCTGACACCCGGGCGCCGTCGGCGAGGCGGACGCTGCCGATGACCATCGGCTCGGGCAGGCCGGCGGTCAGCGTGCCGAGCCCGGCCGCCGGGAGCTCCCAGACCTCGGCCTCGACCGCCGCGCCACCGGCCGCCACCCGGACCAGGCCCGGTTTGGCGGGTACGGTGTCCAGGGCGTACAGCCGGTAGTCGGGCGCCGTCCGGGTCGTGGTGACCAGGGTGGCGCCGAGCGCCAGCAGTTGGCCGTTCAGCGGTTGGCCGGACAGGTGTGCGCCGACCACCGCCAGTCGTACGCGCGGCGGCTCGGCCAGCGGGCGCGCGACGGCGCCGAGGCGTGCCTCGGTGTGCGGGGGGCCGATCAGCATCACGCCGAACGGCAGGCCGCGGACCTCCCCGGCGGGCACGGCGAGTGCGCACAGGCCCAGCAGGTTGGTGGAGTTGGTGAAGCGGCCGAGCCGTGCGTTGGCCCCCACCGGATCGGCGGCGACCTCGGCAAGCGTCGGGTGGCCCGGCGTGGTCGGCAGCAACAGGGCGTCCGCCTCGCCGAGTTCGGCCAGCGCCAGGGCCCGCAGCCGCTCCAGCTCGGCCAGGTCGCGGTAGAGCCGGTGGGCCGGGATGTCGCGGCCGGCGGTGATGATCCGGCGCACCACCGGGTCGAGG
>FTKL01000167.1_pt1 | contig 20245 bp, 19 predicted proteins | sample 2434061 | NCBI WGS metagenome assembly FTKL01 (sample SAMEA3914816, study PRJEB12502) | metagenome | biome: forest; material: soil | place: USA | collected 2011-09-16 | depth 0.3 m
CAGCGCCGGCATCGCGCACGCGGCGGCGGCCCTGGAGCTGCTCCAGGCGAGCGCCCTGGTGCACGACGACCTGATGGACCGCAGTGACACCCGCCGGGGCGTGCCGTCCATCCACCGTCGGTTCGAGGCTCTGCACCGCGACAGCGGCTGGCGCGGCGACCGCGAGCAGTACGGGGCCTCGGCGGCGGTGCTGCTCGGCGACCTGCTGCTGATCTGGTGCGACGAGCTGTTCCTGCGCTCGGGGCTGCCGGCCGAGGCCGTCCTGCGGGCCAAGCCGGCGTTCGACCTGATGCGCACCGAGGTGATGGTCGGCCAGTACCTGGACGTCCTGGAGCCGGTCGCGGGCGACTCCACCGACGAGGGCGCGCTGGAGCGGGCGCAGACCGTCCTGCACTACAAGTCGGCGAAGTACACGATCGAACGGCCGCTCCAGGTCGGCGCGCTGCTGGCCGGGGCCTCCCCGGAGCTGGTCGCGGCGTACTCGGCGTTCGGCCTGCCGCTCGGCGAGGCCTTCCAACTGCGGGACGACCTGCTGGGCGTCTTCGGGGACCCTGCCGTCACCGGCAAGCCCGCCGGGGACGACCTGCGGGAGGGCAAGCGGACGCTGCTGGTCGCGCACGCGATGCGCGGGCTGTCGGCCGCCGACGCCCGGCACCTGGACGAGCGGCTCGGCGCGCCCGACCTGGCACCCGAGGAGGTCACCGTGCTGCGCACGCTGGTCGAGCGCAGCGGCGCTCCCGAGCGGGTCGAGCAGCGGATCGAGGAGCTGCTGCGGGAGTCGCTGGCCGCGCTGGCGGCCGCCCCGCTGGCGGACGCCGAGGCCCGGACCGTCCTGCTGGCACTGGCCGAGGCCGCGACCGTCCGGCGGTACTGAGAGCGGTACTGAAAGCTGTACCGAGAGCTGTACCGAGAGCTGTACCGAGAGCTGTACCGAGAGCGGTACCGAAGCCGTACCTCCGAAAGCCGTACCGAAGGCCGTACTGAAAGGGGCCCCCGGAGGGGCCCCACGGTCAGACGGCCCGGACGCGCCGGGCCAGCTCGGCGGCTGCCGCTCCGGGGTCGTCGGCGGCCGTGATGGCGCGGACGACGACCACCCGGCGGGCGCCGGCGGCCAGCACCTCGTCGAGGTTGCCGAGGTCGATGCCGCCGATGGCGAACCACGGGCGGTCCGTCACCTGCTTCGCGGCGTACGAGACCAGGCCGAGGCCCGGGGCGTGGCGGCCCGGCTTGGTCGGCGTCGGCCAGACCGGGCCGGTGCAGAAGTAGTCCACGCCCGGCTCGGCGACGGCCGCGTCCACCTCGGACCCGGCATGGCAGGACCGGCCGATGATCACGTCGTCGCCCAGGATCGCGCGGGCGGCCGGCACCGGCAGGTCGTCCTGCCCGAGGTGCAGGACGTGCGGGCGGGCCGCGTGCGCGACGTCGGCGCGGTCGTTCACCGAGAGCAGCTTGCCGTGGCGCCGGCAGGCGTCGGCGAAGATCTCCAGGTACTCCAGCTCCTGCTTGGCCTCCAGGCCCTTGTCGCGGAGCTGGACGATGTCGACGCCGCCGGCCAGCGCGGCGTCCAGGAACTGCGCCAGGTCACCCTGCTCGCGGCGGGCGTCGGTGCACAGGTAGAGCCGGGCGTCGGCCAGCTGCTCCCGGGGGGTGTCCGCCGCCATCAGATCAGCATCGCCTGGGCCCGGCGCTTCACCTCGGTGCCGCGGTTCTCCTGCAGGGCCTGGATCGGGCTGCCGGGCAGCGACGGGTCCTCGGTGAAGAGCCACTCCAGGATTTCCGCGTCGTTGTACCCGCAGTCGCGGAGCACCGTCAGCGTGCCGGACAGGTGCTTGACCAGCCCGGGGCCGTCGATGAAGGCGGCCGGGACCTGCAGGGACTTGTTCGGGCCGCGCCGGACGGCGATCAGGCCGCCGCTCTTGACGAGGTCCCGTACTTCGGTGACCCGGACACCCCACTGCTCCGAGATGTCGGGCAGGTACATCCACCCGGGGACAAGGTCTTGAATCTTCGCTTCGATCTCGCTCACGTCACCAGACTGCCACCTCGCCGGGTCGCCGCGCACCAATCGCACTCCCACGAGACCCCCGGTGACCCGGCGTGACGGCCCGGGGGCCTACCCCGCGAGGGCCGACTTCAGCGGCACCGCCGGGTCGGCGGCCCGGGCCGGGTCGAGCGCGCCGCCGCGCTCCAGCAGCTTCCGGCCCTGGGTGAGGTCGCGCGGGCGGTCGACGGTCAGCAGCGCCCGCAGCTCGCCGCCGCGCAGCCAGAGCACCGCCCAGGACGGGTCGCCGGGCGCCCCGCGCCACAGCGGCTCGTCGCCCTCGGTGTGCCGCCCGGCGTACTGCACCATCCGTCCGAACTGCTCCGACCAGAAGTACGGCACCGGGTCGTACGGGGTGTCCGCGCCGAGCAGCGAGGCGGCCGCGGCGTCGCCGGACTGCAGCGCGTGGTCCCAGTGCTGGACGGCCAGCCGGGTGCCCGCGCGGGCCGACGGGTAGGAGACGCAGTCGCCGGCCGCCCAGACCCCGGCCAGCGAGGTGCGCAGCCGTTCGTCGGTGAGGATCGCGCCGCCCGCGTCCAGGTCCACCGGCGAGCCGGCCAGCCAGCCGGTGGCGGGCCGGGCGCCGATGCCGACGACCACCTCGTCGGCGGCCAGCCGGGTGCCGTCGCCGAGCAGCACCTCGCCGGGGGTGACCGCCGCGACCCGCGCGCCGCAGTGCAGCGTGACACCGGCCTCCTCGTACCAGGCGGTCATCACCCCGCCGATCGCGGCGGGCAGCGCGCCGGGCAGCGGCGCCGGGCCGGCCTCGACGACGGTGACCTCGCAGCCCAGCGCACGGGCGGCGGTGGCGGTCTCGGCGCCGATCCAGCCGGCCCCGACCAGCACGAGCCTGCTGCCGGGCCGCAGCCGGGCGCGCAGCGCGAGCGCGTCGTCCAGGGTGCGCAGCAGGTGCGCGCCGTCCGCGCCGGGCAGTGCGGTCGCGGTGGCGCCGGTGGCGATCACCAGGCTCCCGTACGGCAGCGGGCCGGCGTCGGTGTGCAGCACGCCCGGCTCCAGGCCGGTGGCGCGGCGGCCGGTGAGCAGCTCGACGCCGAGCCGGTCGTAGTCGACGTCGAGGGCGGTGCTGTCGGCCTTGCCGAGCAGGACGTCCTTGGAGAGCGGCGGCCGGTCGTAGGGCGCGTACGGTTCGTCCCCCAGCAGGGTGACCGGGCCCCGCAGGCCCCCTCGGCGCAGCGCGCTCACGCACTGCGCACCGGCCAGCCCCGCCCCGACAACGACCACCTGGTCCGTGCTCCGCTGCTCTCCCACGGCGCCACCCTATCGGCCGGGCCGTCCACGCTCCGTACGCGCCTTCGGGCGGGGTGACACCCGGCGTTAAGGTGGGTGGCACCTTCATCACGGGAGCCCGGCGGACCGGGCTGAGAGGCGGGCTGACACGGCCTGCGACCGTCCGAACCTGATCCGGGTCATACCGGCGAAGGGAGAGCAATGACTTCGGCACGAACGCGGCCCGATCTGCTGGTCGTCGGCGGCGGCATCATCGGCCTGGCGGTCGCCTGGCGCTCGGCGCAGCGCGGCCTCGGCGTCACCGTGATCGACCCGGCCCCCGGCGGCGGTGCGGCGCAGGTCGCGGCGGGGATGCTGGCGCCGGTCACCGAGCTGCAGTACGGCGAGGAGGCCCTGCTGGAGCTGGGCATGGCCTCCAACGCGCGGTACGAGCGGTTCGCGGCCGAGCTGGAGGACGCCTCCGGGCTGTCCACCGGCTACCGCGCCTGCGGCACCCTCGCCGTCGCGCTGGACTCCGACGACCGGGAGGAGCTGCGCGAGCTGCACGCCTTCCACCAGCGCCTCGGCCTGGCCTCGCACTGGCTGACCGGGCGCGAGGCCCGCCGGCTGGAGCCGATGCTGGCGCCCGGCGTGCGCGGCGGGCTGCACGTGACGGACGACCACCAGGTGGACGGCCGGCGGCTGGCGGCCGCACTGGTCGAGGCGTGCCTCCGGGCCGGGGTGACCCTGCGCCGGGCGGCCGCCGCCGAGCTGCTGACCGGGCCCGACCGGGTGAGCGGCGTCCGGCTGGACGACGGGACGACCCTGGCCGGCGACACCGTGGTGCTGGCGGCCGGCCCGCACAGCCACCTGCTGCCCGGCCTGCCGGAGGGGGTGCTGCCCGCGATCCGTCCGGTGAAGGGGCAGATCCTGCGGCTTCGCGTCCCCGCGCCGTACCGGCCGTTCCTGTCCCGCAACGTGCGCGCCGTGGTGCGCGGACAGCACCTGTACCTGGTGCCGCGCGAGGACGGCGAGCTGGTGGTCGGCGCGACCAGCGAGGAGCAGGGCTACGACACCACCGTCACCGCCGGCGGCGTGTACGAGCTGCTGCGGGACGCGCACGACCTCGTCCCCGGTATCACCGAGCTGCCGCTGGTGGAGACCTCCGCCGGGCTGCGGCCCGGCTCTCCGGACAACGCGCCGCTGATCGGCTGGACCAGCCTGCCCGGCCTGTACGCGACGACCGGCCACTACCGCAACGGCGTCCTGCTGACGCCGGTGACGGCGGACCTCGTCTCGCAGGAGCTGGCCACCGGCGTGGCCCCGGCGCTCGCCGCCGCCTTCTCCCCCACCCGTTTCTCCGTAAAGGCCCTGGCATGAGCGACATCTCCCTGTCCGTCAACGGCGAGGCCCGGCAGGTGCCCGCCACGAGCACCCTGGCCGAGGTGGTCGCCACCGTGAGCGGCGCGCCCTCCGGCGTCGCCGCCGCCGTCAACGAGGCCGTGGTGCCGCGCGGCGCCTGGCCCCGGACGGTCCTCACGGCCGGCGACCGGGTCGAGATCCTCACCGCCGTCCAGGGAGGCTGACCCGCCATGGCCGACACTCGCCCCGTACCTGAGCAGGCTCGCCCCGTCCCTGAGAAGGACGGCCTGACCATTGCCGGCACCACCTTCGCGTCCCGCCTGATCATGGGCACCGGCGGGGCACCGAGCCTGGACATCCTGGAGCAGGCGCTGCGGATCTCCGGCACCGAGCTGACCACCGTCGCGATGCGCCGGGTCAACACGGCCACCCAGGGCTCGGTGCTGGACGTGCTGAGCCGCAACGGCATCCGGGTCCTGCCGAACACGGCGGGCTGCTTCACCGCCGGCGAGGCCGTGCTGACGGCCCGTCTGGCCCGTGAGGCGCTGGGCACCGACTGGGTGAAGCTGGAGGTCATCGCGGACGAGCGGACCCTGCTGCCCGACCCGATCGAGCTGCTGGACGCCGCCGAGACGCTGGTCGACGACGGTTTCACGGTGCTCCCGTACACCAACGACGACCCGGTACTGGCCCGCAAGCTGGAGGACGTGGGCTGTGCGGCGATCATGCCGCTGGGCTCGCCGATCGGCTCGGGCCTCGGCATCCGCAACCCGCACAACTTCCAGCTGATCGTGGAGAGCGCCGGGGTGCCCGTGATCCTGGACGCCGGCGCGGGCACCGCCTCCGACGTGGCGCTGGCGATGGAGCTCGGCTGCGCGGCCGTCATGCTCGCCTCGGCCGTCACCCGCGCGCAGGACCCGGTGCTGATGGCCGAGGCGATGCGGCACGCCGCCGAGGCCGGCCGGCTCGCGTACCGGGCCGGGCGCATCCCGCGCCGGTTCCACGCCGAGGCCTCCTCCGCGATGGCCGGCCGGGCCGACCTGGACCACCGGGAGCGGCCGGCCTTCTGAGCCGGCGGCCTTCCGAGCGGGCCGACCTGGACCACCGGGAGCGGCCGGCCTTCCGAGCCGGCGGCTTCCGAGCGGGCGCGTACGTGTCACAAGCCGGGCACAAGCGCCCCCGGCGGCGGTGTCCGCCCGGGGCCGCGGCTGTCCGCGCGCCTAGACTGCCCGGGTGGACATGGCACTGCACGACCCGCTGATCGGTACCCTGCTGGACGGCCGGTACCGGGTCGAGCAGCGCATCGCGACCGGCGGGATGGCCACCGTCTACCGGGGCACCGACACCCGGCTCGACCGGGTGCTGGCGCTGAAGGTGATGCACCCCTCGCTCGCCGGGGACGCCGACTTCACCGGCCGGTTCATCCGCGAGGCCAAGGCCGTCGCCCGGCTCTCGCACCCCAACGTGGTGAACGTCTTCGACCAGGGCGCCGACGGCGGGACGGTCTTCCTGGCGATGGAGTACGTGCCCGGCCGCACCCTGCGCGACCTGCTGAACGACCGGGGCGCGCTGTCCGTCCGGGCGGCGCTGGACATCCTGGAGCCGGTGCTCGCCGCGCTCGGGTCGGCGCACCGGGCCGGGCTCGTCCACCGGGACGTCAAGCCGGAGAACGTCCTGATCACCGACGGCGGGCTGGTCAAGGTCGCCGACTTCGGGCTGGTCCGGCTGCTCAACGGCGCCGACGGCGCGGCCGGCGGCGGCTCGTCCACCACCGGTGCCGTGCTCGGCACGGTCTCCTACCTCGCCCCTGAGCAGATCCGCCCGGACGCGGACACCGACCAGCGGGTGGACGTCTACGCGGCCGGCATCCTGCTGTACGAGATGCTCACCGGCGGCAAGCCGCACACCGGCGAGAACGCCGCCCAGGTGATCTACCGCCACCTGCACGAGGACGTCCCCGCGCCGTCCCTCGGCGTGCCCGCGATCGGGCCGGAGCTGGACGCGATAGTGGCCGCCGCGACCGCCCGCGACCCGCGGGGCCGCCCCTACGACGCGGTCGAGCTGCTCGCCGCGCTGCAACGGGTGCGCCGCACCCTGACCCCCGCGCAGCTGGACGCCGAGCCGCCCGCCTCCACCCGGCCCAGCCCGGCGTACCCGACCACCGAGGCGACCTCGGTCATCCACTCCCCCGTCGAGCACACCAGCGTGCTGGACGTCCCGCCGGAGCTGCTGGACGGCCTGCTCACCGCGCACCGCCCGTACAACGAACCGGCGCCGGCCCGCCCGGCCAGGCCCGGGCGGCGCCCGCGCCCGCGCCGCTCCCGCAAGCCGCTGATCTGGGCGGCGGTCCTGGCCGCCGTACTGGCGCTGGTCGGCGGTGCGACCTACACGCTGTCCAGCGCGCTGTACACGACGGTGCCGGGCGTGCTCGGGCAGAGCCAGGCGCAGGCCGTCTCCGCGCTGGACGGGGCCGGGCTGCAGGGGCGCTTCACCGAGGTCTTCAGCGAGAGCGTGCCCGCCGGGCAGGTGATCGCCAGCGACCCCGGCGCCGGGCAGCGGGTGCGCAAGAGCGACGCCGTCGCGGTGACCGTGTCGCGGGGGCCGAAGCGGATCCCCGTACCGGACGTCACCGGGCGGAGCGCCGACCAGGCCCGGCAGGCGCTGGCCGGCCAGCAGCTGGCGGCGGGGACGAGCACCGAGGAGTACAGCGACACCGTCGCGCAGGGGTCGGTGATCAGCAGCTCGCCGGCGGCCGGGGAGCGGGTGCCGGAGAACACGCCGGTGTCGCTGGTGGTCAGCAAGGGCATGACGCCGGTGCCGGACGTCCGCGGGATGTCCAAGGACGACGCGACCAAGGCGCTCCAGGACGCCGGGTTCAAGGCGCAGAGCAACGGCCTGAACCTGTTCGGCACCGGCAAGGTCTCCGAGCAGAACCCGGCCGCGGGCCAGCGCCGCCCGCAGGGCGCCACGGTGGTCATCACCTTCCCGCTGATCTGACGGCCCGACGGCTCCGACGGCCGGGCCCGGGCCCGGGCCCGGGTTGAGGCTCGCGCCGATCGGCGTAGCGTGAATGGCAGACCCCGCCACGCCGCTGCCGCGCCCTCTCCTGCCGACCGCCGCCGCAGCGCCGGGTCTTCCGGACGGGGTGTCGCAGGCCGGTACCGGAGGAGTGGTCGCCATGGCCGGACCCACCATCGAGGACTTAAGAGAACGCGCGCGGGGTGCCGTGGTCACCCCCGACGACGACGGCTACGACGAGGCCCGCACGGTCTACAACGCCATGATCGACCGCCGGCCCGCAGCCGTCGTCCGCTGTGCGAACGCCGGCGACGTGATGGCCGCCGTCGACTTCGCCCGCGAGAGCGGCCTCGACCTGGCGGTCCGCGGCGGCGGGCACAGCGTGCCCGGTTTCGGCACCTGCGACGGCGGAGTGGTCGCGGACCTCTCCGGCCTGCGCTCGGTGCGCGTCGACCCGGCGAACCTGACGGCCCGCGCCGACGCCGGGGCGACCTGGGCCGACTTCAACGCGGCCACCCACGCGTTCGGCCTCGCCACCACCGGCGGGATCATCTCCACCACCGGCATCGGCGGGCTCACGCTGGGCGGCGGCTTCGGCTACCTGGTCCGGACCCTGGGGCTGACCTGCGACAACCTGCTCTCCGCCGACGTCGTCACGGCGGACGGGAGGTTCCTGACCGCCAGTGCCGAGCAGCACCCGGACCTGTTCTGGGCCCTGCGCGGGGGCGGCGGCAACTTCGGCGCCGTGACCTCGTTCGAGTACCGGCTCAGCCCGGTCGGCACGGTGGTCGCCGGGCCGATGCTGTTCGAGCTGGAGCACGCGGAGACGATCCTGCGGTTCTACCGCGAGTTCATCAAGGACGCGCCCGAGCAGCTCTTCCTGTTCCCCGGCTTCCAGATCGCGCCGCCGCTGCCGTTCATCCCGCAGGAGCGGCACGGGGAGCCGTTCGTGCTCGTCGTGGTCTGCTGGTCCGGCCCGCCGGAGGAGGCCGACCAGGTGCTCCGGCCGCTGCGCGACCTCGCGCCCAGGGTGGCCGAGGCGGTCGGGCCGATGCCGTACCCGGCGATCAACGGCGCCTTCGACGCGCTGCTGCCGCCCGGGCTGCTGCAGTACTGGAAGGGCAGCTTCGCGGGCGAGCTGACGGACGCGGCGATCGCGGCGCACCTCGAACACGGGCCGAAGGTGCCGACGGTCAGCTCCACCATGCACATCTACCCGGTGGACGGCGCCCCCCAGCGGGTCGCGCCCGAGGCCACCGCGTACGCCTACCGGGACGCCGCGTTCTCCACCGTGATCGTGGGCGCCTGGACGGACCCGGCCGGCAACGAGGCGAACACCGCGTGGGTGCGGGACTACTACGCCGCCGTCGCCCCGCACTCCGAGGAGGGCGGCTACATCAACTTCATGGCCGGCGACGACCAGGGCCGGATCCGGGCCAACTACCGGGGCAACTACGCGCGGCTGGCGGCCGTCAAGCGGAGTTACGACCCGGGCAACGTGTTCCACCTGAACCAGAACATCCGGCCGGCGGCCTGATGCCGGCTCCCCCGCCCTAGCGCAGCGGCCCGTCGCCGGGCTCCTCCTGGTAGGAGAAGCGTTTCTCGTCCCACGGGTCGGCGCGGTTGTGGTAGCCGCGCTCCTCCCAGAAGCCGCGGCGGTCGGCGCGCATGTACTCCACGGCGCGCACCCACTTGGGGCCCTTCCAGGCGTAGAGCTGGGGCACCACGAGCCGGACCGGGAAGCCGTGCTCGACGGTCAGCCGCTCGCCGTTGTGGTGGGTGGCGAAGACGGTGCGCGGGTCGGCGAAGTCCTCCAGGCGGAGGTTGGCGCTGTAGCCGTACTCGGCCCAGACCATCACATGGGTGACGCCGTGGGCGGGGGGCACCTGTTCGAGGACGGCCGTCGCGGGCACGCCGCTCCAGTCGTTGTCGAGCATCGTGAACCGGGTGACGCAGTGCAGGTCGGCGTGCACGGTGGTGCGCGGCAGGGCCTGGAAGCCGTCGAAGTCCCAGCTGTGCTTCTCGGCCGAGGCGGTCGCCCCGAACACCTGGAAGTCCCAGGTCAGCGGCTTGAAGCGGGGAACGGGCCCGTAGTGCAGGACGGGCCAGCCGCGTTGCAGGCGCTGGCCCGGGGGGAGTCTCGGGTCAGGCGGCGGAGGTGGTTCTTGTTCGGACTGACCCATGCCTCCATGGTGACAGACGGCGCGCTGTGCCAGGCGCGCGCCCCTCTCCGGCGGCGTGCGCCCCGCCCGGTCAGCGCAATACGCCGAAAAACGGATATTCCGACACATGTCCGAGTGAGTGTGAACTTACTGGAAATTCACCCCAAAGCGGTGCCAGGATGCGGGCAGCCGTGGATCCCGGATGTACAGCAGGAAGGCAGCGCCATGAAGGGTGACCCCGAGGTCATCGAGTTCCTCAACGAGCAGCTCACCGCCGAACTCACCGCCATCAACCAGTACTTCCTGCACGCCAAGATGCAGGAGAACTTCGGCTGGACGAAGCTCGCGAAGTACACCCGGCACGAGTCGTTCGACGAGATGAAGCACGCCGAGATCCTGACCGACCGGATCCTCTTCCTGGACGGCCTGCCGAACTACCAGCGACTGTTCCACGTCCGGGTCGGGCAGACCGTCAAGGAGATGTTCGAGGCGGACCGCCAGGTCGAGGTCGAGGCGATCGACCGGCTCCGCCGCGGGATCGTGGTGATGCGCGCCAAGAACGACGTCACCTCGGCGAACATCTTCGAGTCGATCCTGGCCGACGAGGAGCACCACATCGACTACCTCGACACGCAACTGGAACTGCTGGAGAAGCTCGGCGAGGCGCTCTACCTGGCCCAGCTGATCGAGCAGCCGGAGTCCTGACCCGAAGCCTCGGCTGGCGCCGGCTCAGGCGGCGCGCAGCGGGCTGGGCTCCAGCGCGCGGACGGCCGACAGCGGCGCCTGAGCGACCTGGATCTCCGGCTGGGCCTCCGGGTCGGCGAGCCCCAGCCTGGCGGCCAGCCGGGCGGTCGGGCACGGGCGCGCGCCGTGCTCGCCCAGCAGGGCCTGGATGCGCCGCACGCACGAGCCGCAGTCGGTGCCGGCCTTGCAGCCCCTGGCTATCTGGCGGGGACTGCTGGCGCCCGCGTCGATCGCCTTCCGCACCTGGTCCTCGGTGACCGCATGGCACATGCACACGTACATCGCGGTCTCTCCCAGGTGGGTTCGAGGACGACCCCGGGAGTACTCCCGGGGATGATCAAGCAAGGCTTGCCTTAGCTCACTAAGCCTTACCTTACCCGCCGATCCGGGTACGAAAAAGCCCCTCCGGGCTCGGGAATCCCGAATCCGGAGGGGCCTTCGTCACATCAGGGGCGGACGTCGCGCTCAGTTGCCGCCGCGGTACATCTCGGCCACCAGGAACGCGAGGTCCAGCGACTGGCTGCGGTTGAGCCGCGGGTCGCAGGCCGTCTCGTAACGCTGGTGCAGGTCGTCGACCAGCACCTCGTCGCCGCCGCCGACACACTCGGTGACGTCGTCGCCGGTCAGCTCCACGTGGATGCCGCCCGGGTGGGTGCCGAGCGCGCGGTGCACCTCGAAGAAGCCCTTGACCTCGTCGAGCACGTCGTCGAAGCGGCGGGTCTTGTGGCCGCTGGAGGCCTCGAAGGTGTTGCCGTGCATCGGGTCGCAGATCCACACCGGCTTGGCACCGGACGCGGTGACCTTCTCCACCAGGGCGGGCAGGTGCTCGCGGACCTTGCCCGCACCCATCCTGGTGATGAAGGTGAGCCGGCCGGGCTCCCGGTCGGGGTCGAGCCGCTCGATCAGGGTGAGCGCCTCGTCGACCGTGGTGGTCGGGCCGAGCTTCACGCCGATCGGGTTGCGGATCTTCGAGGCGAACTCGATGTGCGCCCCGTCCAGCTGGCGGGTGCGCTCGCCGATCCAGACCATGTGCCCGGAGACGTCGTACAGGTCACCGGTGCGCGAGTCCACGCGGGTCAGCGCGGTCTCGTAGTCGAGCACCAGCGCCTCGTGCGAGGAGTAGAACTCGACGGTCTTGAACTCCTCCGGAGCGACGCCGCAGGCCTGCATGAAGGCCAGCGCGTTGTCGATCTCCTTGGCCAGCGACTCGTAGCGCTGCCCGGAGGGCGAGTTGCGCACGAAGTCCTGGTTCCAGGCGTGCACCTGGCGCAGGTCGGCGTAGCCGCCGGTGGTGAAGGCGCGCACCAGGTTGAGCGTCGCGGCGGACGCGTTGTACATCCGCTTCAGGCGCTCCGGGTCCGGGATCCGGGACTCGGGGGTGAAGTCGAAGCCGTTCACCGAGTCGCCCCGGTAGACCGGCAGCGTCACGCCGTCGCGGGTCTCGGTCGACTTGGAGCGCGGCTTGGAGTACTGGCCCGCGATCCGGCCGACCTTGACCACCGGCACGGAGGCGGCGTACGTCAGCACCGCCGCCATCTGCAGGAGGGTCTTGAGCTTGTTGCGGATCTGCTCGGCGGAAACGCCGTCGAAGGCCTCGGCACAGTCGCCGCCCTGCAGCAGGAACGCCTCGCCACGCGCGACGGCACCGAGCCGGGCGCGCAGCTGGTCGCACTCGCCTGCGAAGACGAGCGGCGGATACGAGGCGAGGTCCGCAAGAGCCTTGCGCAGCGCCTCAGGATCCGGCCATTCAGGCTGCTGCGCCGCGGGCAGGGACTGCCAAGAGTGGCCAGTCCTAGATGTCTCAGTTGTCACGGTCACAAAGCCAAGGCTACGGGTTGCGACAACCGAATTGTGCGCACTGCCCGCTGGCTGAGACGGCGTTCGGACAAATCCGTGATCCCCCTCACCCCGGCGGCCCATCCGCTACGCTCTGCCCTATGAACGCGCCGCACACCTTTTCCTGGTGGTGGACCATCCCCGAGGTGGCCCACCGATAGCGCGTCCCTGACGACACGACGGCCGCCCCTCGGGGCGGCCTTCTGCGTATCGAGAGCAGTCGGCCCTCCCGGAAGCGGACCCCAGCACCGCACCCCGAGCCCTTCCCGGAAGGAAGCCGCAACCGTGACCAGTCCCACAGCCCTGCTCGCCCGCCTGACCGCTCCCGGCGCCCCCGCGTTCGCCCTGCTGCACCGCCGCGCGCCCCGGCTGGCACCGGACACCGTCGAGGTGCTGCTCGGCACGGCGGGCTCGTACGAGCAGCTCGCGGACCTGCCGGTACGGGCCGGCGTCCCGGCCGAGGGGCCGCGGCACGACCTGCTCGCGCTCGTCCCGTACCGGCAGATCCGCGAGCGCGGCTTCGACGCGCACGACGACGGCACCCCGCTGCAGGCGATCTCGGTGGACGAGCAGTACGCGTTCCCGCTGGCCGAGCTGCTGCCGGCGCTGCCGCAGCTGCCGGTCTCGCTCTCCGGCGGTGCGTTCGACATCCAGGACGAGGAGTACGCGGAGATCGTCCGCCGGGTGATCCGGGACGAGATCGGGCGCGGCGAGGGCGCCAACTTCGTCATCCGGCGGGACTTCACCGCGACGCTGGACGACTTCTCCCCCGCCCTGGCCCTGTCACTCTTCCGGCGGCTGCTGGAGCAGGAGCGCGGCGCGTACTGGACGTTCCTGGTGCACACCGGCGAGCGGATCCTGGTCGGCGCGTCCCCCGAGGTGCACGTGCGGCAGTCCGGCGGGACGGTCGTGATGAACCCGATCTCCGGCACCTACCGCTATCCGGCCGACGGCCCCGGCATCGACTCGCTGCTCGACTTCCTGCACGACCCCAAGGAGCTGGAGGAGCTCACCATGGTGGTCGACGAGGAGCTCAAGATGATGTGCACCGTCGGCGACCTCGGCGGCCAGGTGCTCGGCCCCCGTCTGAAGGAGATGGCCCACCTCGCGCACACCGAGTACGAGCTGCGCGGACGCACCTCGCTGGACGTCCGGGAGGTGCTGAAGGAGACCATGTTCGCGGCCACCGTCACCGGCAGCCCGGTGCAGAACGCCACCCGCGTGATCAAGCGCTACGAGGCCACCGGCCGCGGCTACTACTCCGGCGCGCTGGCCCTGATCGGCCGCTCCGGCAGCGGCGGGCAGCTGATGGACTCGCCGATCTGCATCCGCACCGCCGACATCGACCCGGCCACCGGCGGCCTGGTCGTCCGGGTCGGCGCGACGCTCGTACGGCACTCCGACCCGCACTCCGAGGTCGCCGAGACGCACGCCAAGGCCGCCGGCGTGCTCACCGCGATCGGCGCCCGCCCGGCCCCCGCCCGGCTGCCCCGGCCCGGCGGGCCCCGGCTCTCCGACGACCACCGGGTGCAGGCGGCACTGGACGCCCGGCGCGCCGGCCTCGCGCCGTTCTGGCTGCGGATGCAGGACCCGGTCACGGTCACCGAGCCGCACCGCACGCTGGTGGTCGACGGCGAGGACACCTTCACCTCGATGCTCGCCCACCTGCTGACCTCGCTCGGCCACCAGGTCTCCGTGCTGCGCTACGACACCCCCGGGCTGCGGGAGCTGGTCGCCGCGCACCCCGGCGCGCTGGTGCTGGGCCCGGGCCCCGGCGACCCGGCCGACACCGCCGACCCCAAGATGGCGCTGCTGCGCCCGATCGTCGCGGACGCGTTGGCCGCCGTCCGGGCCGGCACCCGCACCGCGCCGCTGCTCGCCGTCTGCCTGAGCCACCAGCTGCTCTCCGCCGCGCTCGGGCTGCCGCTGGCCCGCAAGGCCGTGCCGTACCAGGGCGCGCAGGAGCGGATCGACCTGTTCGGGACCCGCCACACGGTCGGCTTCTACAACACCTTCACCGCCCGCTGCTCGGACGCCGACGCGGCCCGGCTCGCCGCCGAGGGGGTCGAGGTCGCCCGCGACCCGGCCACCGGCGACGTGCACGCCCTGCGCGGGCCCGGCTTCGCCGGCCTGCAGTTCCACCCGGAGTCGGTGCTCACCCGCGACGGCGTCGGCATCGTCGCGGAACTGCTGCGCGCGAGCGGCGTGGTGGCCGGGCTGGGGGTCTGAGGCACTCCGCGCACTCCGCCGGGAACGGCCGGACGGCGAGGTCTCAGACCTCGTCGTCCAGGCCCTGTTCGATCGCGTAGCGCACCAGCTCGACCCGGTTGTGCAGCTGGAGCTTGCCCAGGGTGTTCTGGACGTGGTTCTGCACCGTCCGGTGCGAGAGCACCAGGCGGTCCGCGATCTGGCGGTACGACAGGCCCTTGGCGACCAGCCGCAGCACCTCGGTCTCCCGGACGGTCAGCTGCGGCGCGGCCGGGGCCGAGGCGGGGCCCGGCTCGGCGGCGAGGCGGCGGAACTCGCCCAGCACCAGGCCTGCCAGGCCCGGGGTGAAGACGGCGTCGCCGACCGCCGTCCGCCGCACCGCGTCCAGCAGCTCGTCCCGTCCGGCGGACTTGACCAGGTAGCCGGTCGCGCCCGACTTCACAGCCTCCAGGACGTCCGTGTGCTCCCCGCTCGCGGACAGCACCAGTACCCGCACCGACGGGTCCTGCGCGACCACCTGGCGGCACACCTCGACGCCGGGCAGGCCCGGCAGGTTGAGGTCCAGCACGATCACCTGCGGCGTGCAGGCGCGCGCCCGGCGGACGGCCTCCTCGCCGTCGCCGGCGGTGGCCACCACGTCCAGGCCGGCCTCCGCCAGGTCCCGCGAGACGGCCTCGCGCCACATCGGGTGGTCGTCCACCACCATGACCCGCAGCGCGGCCTGTTCCACCGTCATGCGCCCTCCCTGGGGACCCGCAGTTCCACCTCGACGCCCTCGCCGGGCGCCGAGTACAGCTCGGCCGTGCCGCCGAGGTCCAGCAGCCGGCCCCGGATGGACTGCGAGACGCCGAGCCGCCCGGCGCGCTCGGCCTCGCCGAGCCGCCCCGGCGCGAAGCCGGGGCCGTCGTCGCGGATGCTGACCGTCACCGCCTGCGGCTCGTCCTCCAGCAGGATCCAGGCGCGGGCGCCCGGGCCCGCGTGCCGGCGCACGTTGTCCAGCGCCGCGCCCACGGCGGCGGCCAGTTCGGCGGCGGCCGGGCCCGGCAGCGGCACCGGCGTACCGGGCGCGGACAGCGTGACCAGCTCGCCGGCGTACGGGGCCAGCAGCGTCCGCAGGTCCTCGGGCCCGGCCGGGCCGGCCTCGCGCTGGTGGGGCAGCGCCGCGCCGGTCATCAGGGTGCGCAGCGCGCGCTCCTGCTCGCCGGCCAGCCGGCCGAGTTCGGCGAAGCCGGCGTCGCGGCCGGCCGCGTCGTGCTCGCCGCCCCGGCGCTGGACGAGTGCCAGCACCTGGAGCACGCCGTCGTGGATGTCCCGGGAGAGCCGCTCCCGCTCGCGGGTGGCCGACTCCACCTGAAGCGCGCGGGTCAGCGTCGCCTCGCTGGCGCGGGCCAGCTCGATCACGTAGCCGATGGCGCAGCCGGCCACCATCAGCAGCACGATGTTGTGGACGTTGTCGCCGGTGAACCCGCCGTGGCTGAAGATGTTCGCGATGCCGATGACCGTGCCCGCGAAGGCCGCCGGGCGCCAGCCGCCCTTCGCCGCGAAGCCGAGCACCGTACTGGCCGCCCAGATGGTCGGCAGCGTGAGCGCGCCGTGGTGGATGCGGGCCGGCGAGTCGACCACGCCGCTCATCACCACGCCCGTCACGGCCACCGTGAGGTCGGTGCCCAGCACGTACCAGGTGCACCGCTGCGGGCCGGCGAAGGCCCGGACGGTCGCCAGCGTCCAGAGGATCAGGGCGCCCATGTAGATCCAGCCCGCGACCGGGTGCAGGAAGTCCAGGTACGAGTTGAGGTAGCGGAGCACGGCGTAGCCGAGCGCCAGCAGCCGGAAGTACGAGATCGCGCGCCAGAGCGGCAGTTCGACGGACATGCCGCCGGCCGCCAGGGTGCCCCCGACGCCCGCGGGGCCGGCGGCGGGCCGCACGAGCGCGGCGCCCGCCGCCGTACCGGTGCCGAGGGCGGTACCGGCGCCGGTCCTGCCGCTGCCGTCCGTCATCTGCTGCTCCCCCCGGGCGGGCCCTAGGCCTGCCCGTCCTCCTGCTCGGCCTGTGCCTTCGCCTCGGCGGCGTCCGCCTCGGCCTTCTCCGCCTTCAGCGCGGCCTGTTCGGCCTTCTGCGCGGCCTTGCGCTCGGCGTCGGCGCGCTTCTTCTCCTCGGAGATCTGCCGCTTGGCGGCGGTCGCGTAGATGTCCACGTACTCCTGGCCGGACAGCCGCATGATCTCGTACATCACCTCGTCCGTCACCGAACGCAGGATGAAGCGGTCGTTCTCCATGCCGTGGTAGCGGGAGAAGTCGAGCGGGCGGCCGATCCGGATGCCGGGGCGGATACCGAAGTTGGGGACGACCTGGCCGGGCGGCTGGACCTTCTCGGTGTCGATCATCGCGACCGGGATCACCGGTGCGCCGGTGGCCAGCGCGACGCGCGCCAGGCCGCCGACCTTGCCGCGGTACAGCTTGCCGTCGGGCGAGCGGGTGCCCTCGGGGTAGACGCCGAAGAGCTCGCCGCGGTCGATCACCGCGACGGCACTGCGGATGGCCGCCTCACCGGCGCCCCGCACACCCGAGCGGTCCACCGGGAGCTGGCCGACGCCCTTGAAGAAGGCGGCGGTGAGCTTGCCCTTGAGGCCCGGGGTGTTGAAGTACTCGGCCTTCGCGATGAAGGTGACCCGGCGCTTCATCAGCGCGGGGAGGAAGAAGGAGTCCGAGAAGGAGAGGTGGTTGCTCGCGATGATCGCGGCGCCCTCCTCCGGGATGTTCTCCGCCCCCTCCATCCACGGCCGGAAGAAGATCCGAAGCAGTGGCGCGACGATCATCTTCATCAGTCGGTAGAACAAGGCCGGGCCTCCTGTTTAGCGGACCGGTCGATCCTAATGCCCAGCGGCCCGCCCACGCGCCGCGCCCCGCCCCGGCGGGGTGTACGGGGCGCACCACCCCGTGGGACGATGCGGCTCCAGCGCTCCCGCCCGGGCCCACCGCGCGGTCGCGACGCCCGGATCCGCGAAGGAGCACCCCCCATGCCGCTGCTGCCCGGTGCCGAGCCGTACCACCACCGGGGCGGCCGGGTCGGCGTCCTGCTCTGCCACGGTTTCACCGGCTCGCCGCAGTCGATGCTCCCCTGGGCGCGGCACCTCGCCGACGCCGGGCTGACGGTCTCGCTCCCGCTGCTCCCCGGCCACGGCACCGTCTGGCAGGACATGCAGGTCACGCGGTGGGAGGACTGGTACGCCGAGGTCGAACGGGCGTTCCTGGAGCTCTCCGAGAGCTGCGAGCAGGTCTTCGTGTTCGCGCTGTCGATGGGCGGCTCGCTCGCCCTGCGGCTGGCGGCCCTGCACGGGCCCGCGGTGGCCGGCCTGGTGCTGGTCAACCCGTCGGTGCGCTCGGACAACCCGGCGGCCGTCCTGCTCCCGGTGCTGCGGCACCTGGTGCCGAGCCTGCCCGGGGTCGCCAACGACATCGCGCTGGAGGGTTCCCGCGAGACCGGCTACGACCGCACACCCTTGCATGCCGCCTGGTCGTTGTCCCGGTTGTGGAAGGACGTCCAGGGCAGGCTCGGGCAGGTGCGCCAGCCGGTGCTGCTGTTCCACAGTCCGCAGGACCACGTGGTCTCGCCGGCCAACTCGGAACTGGTGCTCGCCCGGATATCCTCGACCGACGTGACGGAGCGGTTGTGCGAGCGCAGTTTCCACGTCGCGACGCTGGACCACGACGCGGCGGAAATATTCGGGGCGAGTCTGGACTTCATCCGACGACTGGCCCCGGCGTACGCGGCGGGCGCCACCCGGGTCGAATCCGACGATCACCAGGGCTGAGCTGAAGGGCCGGAAGTGCACGAGAGCAGCACGGCGGGCGGCGAGGAAGACCCGCCCCGCGAGGACGGCCTGAAGAAGGCAGCCGAGGAGCCGGCCGACCGGCGCCCGGACGACGGCGCGACCCCGGACGCCACCACCGGTGACGGGCCCGGCGACGGGCCCGGCGGCACGGCCGACGGAGCTCCGCCGGAGCGGCGGCTGCCCGAGCGCAGCCAGGCCGAGCAGGACGAGATCTTCGCCGCCCTGATCGCCCAGTTCGACGACCCCGTCGACCTCAACAACCCGGACTGGCCCGAGGTCGAGAACCTCCGGGCCAAGGGCGAGCACAAGGGTGGTTTCAAGAGCGGCTTCAAGGGCGGCTCCGCCGCAGCCCCCGACGACCTCGCCGACCTGGCCCCGCAGCCGCGGCCCCGGCCCGGCCGGCCCGCCGTGCCGGCCGGCGGCCCGCGCGACTACGAGGCGGCGGAGGACCCGGACGAGGGCCACTTCGTGCCGCCGGAGCCGCCGCCGCTCCCGGAGGGCGACGTGACCTCCAGGTTCGCCTGGCTCGCGGTGCTCGGCGGCCCGGCCCTGCTGCTGTTCGACGCCGTGTTCTGGCAGGAGGTCGCCGGCTGGCCCGCCTGGGTCGGTGTGACGGCCTTCCTCGGCGGCTTCGTCACCCTGGTCGTCCGGATGAAGGACCACGACGAGGACGAGCCCCCGGACCCGCACGGCGGTGCGGTGGTCTGAGCCCGGCCCCGCCCGCCGGCCCGCACCTGACTGCCTACCCGCCGGCCCGTGCACCCGTCCGGACGCGCGGGCGGGCAGGCCCGCGCCTACGGTGGTAGGGCCGGGGCAGCAGCCCCGCTCCCTCCAGTCGGGAGGCGACGGCCATGCGTCCCACCCCTGCTTTACGCGCGGTGTCCGTACTGGCCGGGCTGGCGCTGGCGGCGCTGGCCGGCTGCTCGTCGCACACGATCGAGACCACGCCCGCGGCAAGCACCCCGGCCGCCTCCACATCTGCGGCCTCGCCGGCCTCCGCGTCGGCGTCCGCCTCGCAGGCCCGGGTGGGCGACACGGTCGAGCTGCCCGGCACCGAGCCGGGCTCGCGGATGGCCGTGACGGTGACGCGGGTGGTGGACCCCGCGGCGGCCCGGGACCGGTTCTCCACGCCGACGGCCGGCAACCGGCTCGCCGCCGTGCAGTTCAGCCTGCACAACGTGGGCAGCACCGTGTACTCGGACGCCCCGTCCAACGGCGCCAAGGTGATCGACGCGCAGGGGCAGGGCTTCAACAGCGACATCGTCGTCGCCACCTCGGCGGGGCCGGCCTTCCCGGCCATCGTGAACATCGCCCCCGGGGACACCGGGCTCGGGTTCCTGACCTTCCAGCTGCCCGCCTCCTCCTCCGTCGCCAAGGTCCAGTTCACCCTGGACTCCGGATTCGCCGCCTCCACCGGCCAGTGGCTGGTGGACGCCTCGGCGAGGAGTGCCCAGGCCACCACGGCTCCGACGAGCCCGCCCGCCGCCGCAGGCTCTGCTCCGGCCACGTCCGCCGCCCCGACCGGTCCGGCGGCCGGCGCCCGGACGGTGGTCGAGGCCTACTACGCCGCCGTCAACGCCAGGGACTACCAGGCCGCCTGGGCCCTGGGCGGACGCAACCTGAGCCGCTCCTACGCCGAGTTCGCGGCGGGCTTCGCCGGAACCGACCGGGACGTCCTCACCGTGACCGGGGTGAACGGCTCCACCGTCGGCGTCGTCCTGGACGCCGTGCAGAGCGACGGGAGCCACAAGGTGTTCACCGGTACGTACACGGTGCGCGGCGGCGTGATCGTCGGCGCGAACCTGCACTGAGCC
>FTKL01000091.1_pt2 | contig 20205 bp, 15 predicted proteins | sample 2434061 | NCBI WGS metagenome assembly FTKL01 (sample SAMEA3914816, study PRJEB12502) | metagenome | biome: forest; material: soil | place: USA | collected 2011-09-16 | depth 0.3 m
CAGGACGGCCAGTACGGGCAGCAGCAGTACGCCGAGGCCGGCTACGACGGCGGTTACGCCGACGGACAGTACGACCAGCAGCAGTACGGGCAGCAGGACGGCCAGTACGGGCAGCAGCAGTACGACGGCTACCGGGGCGACTCCTACCTCGACGACGTCCGCCAGGCCCGCGAGGAGGCCGCCGCAGGCCACCCGTACACCCCTGAGCCCGCCGCCCTGCCGCCGGCCCCCGCGCCGACGCTCGCCTCCGGGCTGCCGCAGCGCCGCCCCGGCCAGCAGCTGGCCGGCGGCGGTGCCCAGGCGGCGGGTCCCGGCCCGGCCCGCGACCAGGACACGGGTGAGAAGCCCAACTGGTTCACCGGTGCCAAGGAGACGGCCGCCGTCCCCGAGCCGCGCGGCCACGAGGTGTCCGCGCTCGGCGGGTACGGCCCGACCGGCCCGACCGGCCAGCCGTCCGCCGCCTGGCAGTCCGCCAACGACGGCGACTGGCAGCGCGCCGAGCAGCTGCGCGAGCCCGCCGCGGGCGGTGTGACCCCCTCCGGGTTGCCCCGCCGGGTGCCGAAGCAGAACCTGGTCTCGGGGAACGCCAAGCCGACCCCGCAGGACGGACCGCAGGTCTCGCGCACCCCCGAGGAGGTCCGCGGCCGGCTCACCAACCTGCGTCGCGGCGTCGAGCAGGGCCGCAACGCGACCAGCGGATCCGGGAACACCGGAAGCTTCCGGATCGACCCCGACCAGACCGACCTGTCCGGTAACGGACAGCAGAACCGCAGCACCGATCTCTTCGGCGGCTCGAATCACCAGGAGCGTTGAGTTGAGTCAGATGAGCCAGGCCGCACAGAACCTGAACTGGCTGATCACCAATTTCGTGGACAACACCCCCGGGGTGTCCCACACAGTGGTGGTCTCCGCCGACGGGCTCCTGCTCGCCATGTCCGAAGGATTCCCCCGCGACCGCGCCGACCAGCTCGCCGCCGTCGCCTCCGGCCTCACCTCCCTGACGTCCGGCGCCTCCCGCATCTTCGAAGGCGGAGAGGTCAACCAGACCGTCGTCGAGATGGAACGCGGCTTCCTCTTCCTGATGGCCGTCAGCGACGGCTCCTCCCTCGCCGTCCTCGCCTCCCCCGACTCCGACATCGGCCTCGTCGGATACGAGATGGCCCTCCTCGTCGACCGCGCCGGCACCGTCCTCACCCCCGCACTGCGCGCCGAACTCCAGGGCAGTCTCCTGCACTGACGGACCGTCGGATACCGTCCTGGTATTCGAAGCACCTCTGCGCCCGTCCCGGGCCCGCGTTCGCGGGCTCGGGTTCGGACGTTGTACGGCCTTCGCACCACCGGCTCCGGACCCGTCCGGAGCTCGCAACGCACCGCCGCACCTTGTGAGGAGAGGATCCGTGAACCCGCCCGACGACCATCGCGGCCAGTACGGCGTTCCGTACCCAGGCACAGGCCATGACGCCTTCGGAGCCCCTGGCGTCGGCAACGGTCAGCAGTACGGCCGGCCGGAGTACGGCCAGCAGCCGTACCAGCAGGAGCAGTACGACCCGCAGCAGTACGGCGGGCAGTTCGACCAGCAGCAGTACGGCCAACAGCCGTACGGGCAGCAGGACACCCGGTACGAGCAGCAGCAGGGCCGGCAGCAGCCGTACCAGCGGCCCGGCGCCCACCCCGCGCCCGAACAGCCCGGCCATGTGGAGCAGTTCGAGGACTACGAGGACGAAGAGGACTCCGGTCCGCTGATCCGGCCGTTCGCGATGACCGGCGGCCGCACCCGGCCGCGGTACGAACTCGCCCTGGAAGCCCTGGTCTCCGCGAACGTCGACCCGCAGCGGATGGCCACCCTGCTCCCCGAGCACCAGCGGATCTGCAACCTGTGCACGGACGTCAAGTCCGTGGCCGAGGTGTCCGCCCTGCTCTCCCTCCCCCTGGGGGTGGCCCGCATTCTGGTGGCCGACCTCGCGGAGGCCGGCCTCGTGGCCATCCACCAGCCCGCTTCCGGCGGCGAATCCGGAAACCAGCCCGACGTCACGCTGCTCGAAAGGGTCCTCAGTGGACTTCGCAAGCTCTAACGCGGCCCCCGCGACCCGCGCCACCACCTCCGCGAAGATCGTCGTCGCCGGCGGCTTCGGCGTCGGCAAAACCACACTCGTCGGCGCCGTCTCCGAAATCAACCCCCTGCGCACCGAAGCCGTCATGACCAGCGCCAGCGCCGGCATCGACGACCTCACCCACACCGCAGGCAAGACGACCACCACCGTCGCCATGGACTTCGGCCGCATCACCCTCGACGAAGACCTCATCCTCTACCTCTTCGGCACCCCCGGCCAGGACCGCTTCTGGTTCATGTGGGACGACCTCGTCCGCGGCGCCATCGGCGCCGTCGTCCTCGTCGACACCCGCCGCCTCGCCGACTGCTTCCCCGCACTCGACTACTTCGAGAACAGCGGACTCCCCTTCGTCGTCGCACTCAACGGCTTCGAAGGACACCAGCCCCACACCCCCGACGAAGTCCGCGAAGCACTCCAACTCGGCCCCGACACCCCCGTCATCGCCCTCGACGCCCGCCGACGCGACAGCGCCAAAAGCGCCCTCATCACCCTCGTCGAACACGCCCTCCTCGCCCGACTCCGCTGAGTACCGGGCCTGTTCAGGACGTAGAACGGCCCACGGACCTCTTCGGTCCGCGGGCCGTTCTCTGATCCCGCGCCGCGCCGGGGCGTCGGGCGCCGCTCACTCCTGCGGTTCGAGCCCCGCGCGGATCAGGCCGTAGGTGTAGGCGTCCTCAAGTGCCCGCCAGGACGCGGCGATCACGTTGTCCGCGACCCCGACGGTCGACCAGGACGCGGTGCCGTCGGCGGACTCGATCAGCACCCGGGTCTTGGAGCCCGTCCCGTGCTGGCCCTCCAGGATCCGCACCTTGTAGTCCACCAGCTCCATCTTCGCGAGCTGCGGGTAGATCCGCTCCAGCGCCGTCCGCAGGGCCCTGTCCAGCGCGTCCACCGGGCCGTTGCCCTCGCCGGTCGCGATCCTGCGCTCGCCCTTGGCCCAGAGCTTCACGGTGGCCTCGTTGCCGGCCCGGCCGCCGTCCGCCTCGGACTGCTGCTCGCTGATCGTCCGCCAGGACTCCAGCGTGAAGAACCGCTCCCGGCCGCCGCGCACCTCGTCGCGCAGCAGCAGCTCGAAGGACGCGTCGGCCGCCTCGTAGGTGTAGCCGAGGTTCTCCTGCTCCTTGACCTTGGCGACCACCCTGCCCACCAGGTCGCGGTCGGCCGAGAGGTCGTAGCCCAGCTCCTTGCCCTTGAGCTCGACCGAGGCCCGGCCCGCCATGTCGGAGACCAGCATCCGCATCGTGTTGCCGACCCGCTCGGGGTCGATGTGCTGGTAGAGATCCGGGTCGACCTTGATCGCGGAGGCGTGCAGGCCGGCCTTGTGCGCGAACGCCGAGACGCCGACGTACGGCTGGTGCGTGGACGGGGTCAGGTTCACCACCTCCGCGATGGCGTGCGAGATCCGGGTCATCTCGGCCAGCCGGCCCTCCGGCAGGACCTTCATGCCGTACTTGATCTCCAGCGCGCCGACCACCGGGAACAGGTTGGCGTTGCCGACCCGCTCGCCGTAGCCGTTCGCGGTGCACTGGACGTGCGTGGCGCCCGCGTCCACCGCGGCCAGCGAGTTGGCGACCGCGCAACCGGTGTCGTCCTGCGCGTGGATGCCCAGGCGCGCACCCGTCCGCGCGAGCACGTCGGCGACGATCTCGTGCACGCCGGCCGGCAGCATCCCGCCGTTGGTGTCGCAGAGCACCACCACGTCGGCGCCGGCCTCGTGCGCGACGCGCACCACCGCGACGGCGTACTCGCGGTTGGCCTTGTAGCCGTCGAAGAAGTGCTCGCAGTCGATGAACACCCGGCGCCCCTGCGAGACCAGGTAGGAGACGCTGTCGCGGACCATCTCCAGGTTCTCGTCGAGCGTGGTGCGCAGGGCCAGCTCGACGTGCCGGTCGTGCGACTTGGCGACCAGGGTGATGACGGGCGCGCCCGAGTTGACCAGGGCGGCCAGCTGCGGGTCGTCGGCCGCGTTGCCGCCGGCCCGCCGGGTGGCGCCGAAGGCGACCAGCTGCGCGTTCCGGAGGTCCAGCTCGGCGGCGGCGCGGGCGAAGAACTCGGTGTCCCGGGGGTTGGCTCCGGGCCAGCCGCCCTCGATGAATCCGACGCCGAACTCGTCCAGGTACCGGGCAATGTTCAGCTTGTCGGCCACCGTGAGGTTGATGCCCTCGCGCTGCGCGCCGTCGCGCAGGGTGGTGTCGAAGACGTGGAAGCTGTCGTTGGGGGCGCTGCTGGCCTCGGTCATGGCCCTGGTCTCTCCGTTCGGGCTGGGCCCCTCCCGCCCGAAACCGGGTGGGAGGGGAACTGCTTGTAGCCGGATGTGTGGCTCCACTGTCCACCATGCCCGCGCACCACCCGGAGGATCGGACGGCCCCTTGTGGGGGCCCCGGCCGGTCCGGGTCCTGCTCCGCGGCCGGGGGTGGGGGCCGGCGGGGCAAAACAAAAGACCCCTCGCGGGTGCGAGAGGTCTGCGCGCGGGTCGTGACACCGTGAGGGCTCCGCGAGAGGGTACTGCGGAGCGGTCACTGTGGACCGGCGCGCCTGCTGCTAATAATGAGCGCGAGCGAGGACACGTTCGCAGTGTGGCACACCATCCCGGAATGCGGCCGTAGCGTCTCGCGATCCGGGACGGGGCAGGTCAGAAGAGGTCGCCGGTGTCCAAGGTGAAACCGAAGGGGTCGGGCAGCTCCAGCGGCTCGCCGACCTTGACCCAACTGATGCCACGGTAGTCGCCGCGCTGCGGGTCGCTGTACAGAGTGATCCTGTTCAGTTCCCGGTCCACCAGGAGGTACAGCGGGATTTCTGCGGCCGCGTATCCGGTCCGCTTGACCTCACGGTCCTTCTCCGGCCGGTTCGAGGTCACCTCCAGCACCATCAGGACGCTCTCCGGCCGCGACCAGGAACCCCGGCTCGCCATGGCGCCGCGCGTGGTGACCGTCCCGTCCGGAATGAAACGGCCGGTCGGCACGATCAGGCCCTTGCCGCCCGCGAAGTCCATGGTCTTGGCGCAGTGGCCGCCGATCTGCCAGCTGATCCGGCCGATCACGGTCTCGTGTTCACCGTCGGGCGGTGGGGTCACGATGATCTCCCCCGCGATGAGCTCTGCCCTGAAGCCCTCAGGGGTCTGCAGGCCGAGGAAGGCCTCCAGCAGGCTCTTCCCCGCGCCTCCCGAAGGCTCGGCGACGTGGTGAGTCAGCGCAGTCACAGCCCCTCCTCCTGGTCCACGGAGCTCGACGAGCGGAACACTTCGAGGTTAACCAGCCCGGGCGCCCCGCCGCTGCGGGGCACCCGGCGCGAGCATCAGACGATCCTGTGCAGCCAGCCATGGGTGTCGGGGGCCTGGCCGCCCTGGACGGCCAGTAGCGCCCTGCGCAGCTCCATGGTGATCGGGCCGGGCTCGCCGGCCCCGACCGTCCAGTCGGCGCGGGCGGACTTGACCGAGCCGACCGGGGTGATGACGGCGGCCGTGCCGCAGGCGAAGACCTCGGTCAGGGTGCCGTCGGCGTTGCCCTGCTTCCACTCGTCGGTGGAGATCCGGCGCTCCTCGACGGCGTAGCCGAGGTCGGCGGCCATCGCGAGCAGCGAGTCACGGGTGATGCCCGGGAGCAGCGCGCCGGACAGCTCGGGGGTGACGATCTTCGCGTCCTCGCCCTCGCCGAAGACGAAGTACAGGTTCATCCCGCCCATCTCCTCGATCCACCGGTGCTCGGCGGCGTCGAGCCAGACGACCTGGTCGCAGCCCTTCTCGGCGGCCTGGGCCTGGGCGATCAGCGAGGCGGCGTAGTTGCCCGCGCACTTCGCGGTGCCGGTGCCGCCGGGGGCCGCCCGGACGTACTCCTCGGAGAGCCAGACGGAGACCGGCTTGACGCCGCCGGGGAAGTAGGCGCCGGCCGGCGAGGCGATGATCATGAAGAGGTACTCGTTCGCGGGGCGGACACCCAGGCCGACCTCGGTGGCGAACATGAACGGCCGCAGGTACAGGCTCTGCTCGGGCTCGCTCGGGACCCATGCCTGGTCCTGCTGGACGAGCAGCTCGACGGCCTCGACGAACGCCTCGACGGGCAGCTCGGGCATCGCGAGCCGGCGGGCGGAGGCCTGGAAGCGCTCGGCGTTCGCGGTCGGGCGGAAGGTCGCGATGGAGCCGTCCGCCTGGCGGTACGCCTTGAGGCCCTCGAAGATCGACTGACCGTAGTGCAGGGTCATGTTCGCCGGGTCGATCTCCAGCGGCGCGTACGGCGTCAGCTGCGCGTCGTGCCAGCCACGGCCCTCGGTCCACCGGATGGTGACCATGTGGTCGGTGAAGACCCGTCCGAAGCCGGGACTGGCCAGCCGGGCCGCTCGCTCCGCGTCGGCCAGCGGGTGGGCGGAGGGCTTGAGGTCGAACGTGATGGTCGCCTGGGTGGGCGTGCTCATGGCTGTCTGTCCTTCACCGTGGGGTTGGTCCGGGCCCTGCCCGTCGGTGCTTCGGACTGATCGAACGCACGACGGCACGGCCCACTGTTGATAGTCGCATCTAGAGGGCCGTGCCGAACAGCTGGCGTACAGCTGGGGGAGCTCCGGCCCGTCAGCCGGATACTCGGGCGGCGAGCGCGTCGCCGACCTGCGAGGTGGAGCGGGTGCCGGTGCGCTCGGCCAGGTCGGCGGCCACGGCGGCCTCGACCTTGGCGGCCTCGGCGGTGAAGCCGAGGTGCTCCAGCAGCATGGCGACGGACAGCACGGTGGCGGTCGGGTCGGCCTTGCCCTGGCCCGCGATGTCGGGAGCCGAACCGTGGACCGGCTCGAACATCGACGGGAAGTCGCCGGACGGGTTGATGTTGCCGCTCGCCGCGAGGCCGATGCCACCGGTGACGGCGGCGGCCAGGTCGGTGAGGATGTCGCCGAACAGGTTGTCGGTGACGATCACGTCGAAGCGCTCGGGCTGCGTGACGAAGAAGATCGTCGCGGCGTCGACGTGCAGGTAGTCGGTGGTGACCTCGGGGAACTCCTGGCCGACCTGCTGGAAGATCCGGGTCCACAGGTGGCCGGCGTGCACCAGCACGTTGTTCTTGTGGACGAGCGTCAGCTTCTTGCGCGGGCGGGCGTCGGCGCGGCGGTAGGCGTCGCGCACGACACGCTCGATGCCGAACGCGGTGTTCAGGCTGACCTCGGTCGCGACCTCGTGCTCGGTGCCGGTGCGCAGCGTGCCGCCGTTGCCGACGTACGGGCCCTCGGTGCCCTCGCGGACGACGACGAAGTCGATGCTCGGCTCGCCGGCCAGCGGGGACTTCACGCCGGGGAAGAGCTTGCCCGGGCGGAGGTTGATGTGGTGGTCGAAGGCGAAGCGCAGCTTGAGCAGCAGCCCGCGCTCCAGGACACCGGACGGGACGCTCGGGTCGCCGATGGCGCCGAGCAGGATCGCGTCGTGGGTCTTGAGCTCCTCCAGCACACTGTCCGGGAGGGTCTCCCCGGTGCGGTGGTAGCGGCGGGCGCCGAGGTCGTACTCGGTCGCCTCCACCTTGACGTCCGCGGGGAGGGCGGCGCTGAGGACCTTGAGGCCTTCGGCCACCACTTCCTGGCCGATGCCGTCACCGGGGATCACTGCGAGACGAAGGCTGCGAGACATGTAGGGGACCCTACTCCCGTGTCCAGGTGCTGACACCTGACGTCCACTATCCGGACGCGGTGTGTCGCCCACCCGTCCCGCTCATCAGGCGAGGTCCAGCTCGACGGCGAACGGCCGGTCGAGCTTGAGCACCTTGTGGTGGATCCCCGCGACGACGTAGCCGCCGGTGGCCGGGTCCAGCTCGTACACGTGGACGACCGGGCGGCCCTCGTCGCTCTCCACCCGCCAGAAGTGCGGGATGCCGGCGGCGGCGTACTTGCGCGGTTTGGCGTCGCGGTCACGCTCCTCGGACTCCTCCGGCACCACCTCGACGGCGAGCAGGACGTCCTCGGCGAGGCAGAACGTCTGCTTCGGTCCGGTATAGGCACGCTCGGCGATCACCATCAGGTCAGGCTCGGGCCGATTAGATCAGGCTCCCGTCGATCAACTCCGTGTGCGGCGGGGGATCTGGCAGCCGGTCGAGATCGTCGGCGGTGTAGCCGCCGGCCGGGGGCCGGATCCAGTCGGGGTACTGATCGACGCTCATGATTGCTCCCACGGGGCGAGTCCGGCGGCTGATCTCAGGCTACGGGCTGGGTGGTGCCGGGAAGCCACTCCGACGAGCGAGCGCATGCCTCGGGCGTGCGCCCCCGGCGCCTATGCTCGATCCGATCGGGACGGGACATTCCTCGCAGAACGGACCCTGCGCAGTGAGCGAGACCACCAGCCGCCGCCGGGAGGCCGGGGCGGCCGGGGTCGCGGCGGTGCTGGCGGCGGGGGCGTACTGCCTGGCGGCGGTGGCTCGCGGGCTGTACCCGTTCGGGGGGCGGTATCCGGCCGGTGGGGCGGCGGATTTCGCGGTGCCGATGCACGCCCACCTGTGGGACCTGCTGCACGGGGAGAGCAGCGGCGACCTGCTGTTCAACTGGGGCAGCGGCTACGGCGTGCCGTTCCTGCCGGATCTCACGGCCGGCCTGACGAACCCGTTCTCGCTGCTGACCGGCCTGTTGCCGCGCTCCGCGGCCGCCCTGGCCGTGTTCCTGGTGACGCTGCTGACCATCGGGCTCGGCTCCGCCCTGATGACGTACGTGCTCGGCCGGCTGCACCCGGGGCCGGCCCTGCTGCGGGCTCTGCTCGCCGCCGGGTACGGGCTCTGCGCGTGGGTGACGGCCGACGGGGCGGCCGATCCGGTGCGGCTGTGGGGGCTGGTCTCGCTGCCGCTGCTCTGCCTGGCCGGGGACTGGTGCCTGCACGAGCGGCACTGGGCGCCCGGCGCGCTCTGCGTGGCGGTGGCCTGGGCCGGCAGCCTGTACACCGCGGTGATGGCCACGGTCGCCGCCGGGCTCGTCCTGCTGGTGCGGCTGGTGGTGGCCCGGCCGGGGGCGCGGGCCTGGCTGCGGGTGACCGGGCGGGCCGTGACGACGGCCGCGGTCGGGGTGCTGGCCGCGTCGCCGGTGCTGTTCGTCGCCGTGACGGCCGCACAGGACGCGCAGCCCGCCCAGCTCGTCCCGCCGCAGGCCACGCCGGGCCCCATCGCCCAGCTGGCGCAGTTGCTGCCGGGCGGCCACTGGGGGCCGCAGCTGCCGGACGTGGCGGTGGGGATGCTCGGCCTGCTGCTGGCGGCGGGTCTCCCGTTCAACCGGCGGGTGCGGGTCCGCGAGCGGGTCGCCTGGTGCACGCTGCCCGCGCTGGCCGGGGCGAGCCTGCTGTGGAAGCCGGACGTGCTGCGCTGGCACGACCTGCCGCTCCCGGCCGGCGGGCCGTACCGGGTGGCCTACGTGCTCAGCGGGCTGCTGGTGATGGCCGCCTGGGTCTCGATGTCGCACCGGCCGGATCCGCTCACCCTGCTCGGCGGGGCGGGCCTGGTGCTGCTGCTCGCGGCGCTCGCCCTGGGCCAGGACGCGCTGCGGACGACCGGGCTGCTGCGGACGGTGGCCGGCGCCGCCGCGGTACTGGCCGCCGTCTGGGCGCTGGAGCGGCTGCACACCCGGCCGCGGGCCACCGCCTGGGTGACGGCGGCGCTGGCCTGCGCGGTGTTCGGCGGCGCCGTCTGGTCGGCGTACGCGACGGCCGGCCACCTGGGGACGGTGCCCACGCGGGCCGGCGCCCTGGAGACCGCCCACCGGGTGCTGCGCGCGGCGGACGACTGGCCGCTGAGCCGGACGGAGCCGGGGCCGCACGCGTTCACCGCCAACGACCCGCTGCTGCTGGGCGGCGAGGGCGGCGCGTACGCCTCGGACAGTCTCCCGGCCGGGGTCGCGCAGACCCTGCACGACCTCGGCGCGGGCTGGACGCTCGGCGGCCGGCGGGTGACCGGCCCGGACGACCCGGTCGGGCGGGCGCTGTTCGGCGTCGGCGGCTATCTGGACGACGGCCCGGCGCCGGACGGGTTCACCCCCCGGCGGGCAGCCGTCACGCTGCCGCTGGTGACCGTGCTGCCCGCCGGCGCGCCGGACACCGGCTCGGTCTGGTCCCGGCGGGAGAGCCTGCTCGGCGGCCCCGTCTACGACGTCCCGGAGCTCGCCCCGGCGGGCGGGCCCGCCCCGACCCTGCACGGCAGCAGCGGCTGGTCGGTGCCGGCCACCCCGCCGGGCGCGGCCGGCACCGTGCTCGCCGGGTCGTGCACGCCGGGCAGTACCGCGTACGTCCACAGCCTGTGGTTCGACGGCACCGTGTCGGGCCTGGGGGGCGGCTACCGCAGCGACGGCGCCCAGCCGTCCACCGCCGTCGGCGTCCACCTGCTCGGCACGGTGCCCGCCGACGGGCGGGTGGAGGTGCTGCTGCGCACGGACGCCGCCGCCCAGATCCCGGCCCGGCCGGTCGGCTGCCTGCGGGCCGACGCGTTCGCCGCCGCCGTGCAGCGGCTGACCTCGGCCGGCGGCCGGCAGGTCACGGCCGGCGGGCACGACGTCAGCGCCCTGCTCCCGGCGGGGAGCACCGGCACGGCCGTGCTCTCGGTGGCCGCCGTACGCGGCTGGGCCTGCTCGGCCGGCGGCGGGCCGTACACGCCGCCGCAGCCGGTGCTCGGCCTGATCGGGGTGCCGCTGGGCGCCGGGGCGGACCGGGTGGCCTGCTCCTACCGGCCGCCGGGGCTCGCCCCCGGGCTGGTGCTCGGCCTGGCCGCGACCGGGGTGGTGGCGCTGCTCGCCGCCACGCACTGGCCCCGGCGCCGGCCGGCCCGGCGTGCTCCGGGGGCCCGGAGAAGTGCGGCGGCCGGCCGGGCGCCGTCCGCGTGACGCGTGGACGGTGCCCGGCCGGCCGGGGTGCCGGGGCGGGGTGCCGGCTCAGCCGAGGCTGACGATCTGGGCCCGCCGTCCGTCCGGGTTGAGGTGGTGGACGAGCAGCAGCCGGGTGCGGTCGGCGGCAGCCCGCCGGACCTCCAGGACGCCGCTGGGCCGCTCGGGCGCGAGCAGGGCGGCCGGGCCGCCGATGCCGTTGCGGACGTCCAGCGCCGGGTGCAGCACGTCCAGGGCGACGGTCGGGTGCGAGTCGTGCAGCCCGATCGAGCCGTACGCCTCGGCGACGTCGGGCAGGCCGGGCGCGGCGACGCCCGTCCAGAGCGCGTAGTGGATCACCGACGCGCCGTCCCGCAGGCCGGGCAGGGTGGCGAGCCGGACCGGCAGGACGACGGTGTCGCTGTCCAGCAGGTCGGTGTCGGTGTCGCCCCAGCGGGCGTTGAGCGGCTGGACGTCCAGCTCCTTGCCGGTCCGGGCGTCGAAGGTCCTGGCCACCAGGACGTCGCTGCCGCGCAGGCGGTCGGCCGAGACGACGGCGTCGGTGACGCCGTCCCCGTCGGTGTCCAGCGAGGCACGGACGGCGTAGACGCCGACCGGGCTGACGGCGGGGGCCCACAGGTTCGCGGCGAGGTAGAGGGTGCCGGCGGCGAGCCGCTCGGCCGCGCCGCCGGGCAGCGCCGGGGTGTCGGTGGCGGCGCCGGCCGCGCGCAGGTTGGCCGCGCGCTCGCCCGGGCGGTCGACGCAGAGCTCCTCGGACGGGCAGTCCGGCCAGCGTTCGCCCTCGCCGCCGAGCGCGAACGCGCTGACCAGCGCGCCGCCCGGGGTGGGCGCGGCGGAGCCGTTCAGGGCCAGCAGGGTGCCGGACTGCGGCATCCGGGCCTGGACGGCGGCGGCGATGTCGGAGGCCGGGCGGGGCGCGGCGTGCAGTGGCACCCGGAGCTCCGGCGGGCCGTCCGCACCGTCGGTGCCGTCCGTGCCCTGCGGTGTCAGCAGCAGGAACCCGGAGAGTTCGCCGCGGTAACTGCGGGCGTGGCCGCCCTGACTGGTGTCGGTGGTCGGGTCGGGCGCCCGCTCCAGCTGTCCGGGCACGGTCAGCGTGACCGTGACCCGGGCCGACCCGCCGGCCGGCACGGTGACCCGGGCGGGGCTCAGCTCGAACGCCGCGCCGGGCAGCCCGGTCGCCGCGCGGTAGCCGGTGCGGTAGTCCAGCGGGGCGTCGGAGAAGTTACGGACCTCGACCTCGCGGGTGAGCGCCAGCGGCCCCACCACCGCCACCGGGCCGAACGAGACGCCGACCGCGCCCTCGACCGCGCCCTCCCCCGCCGCGTACGCCACGGCCGGCGTGCGGACGGCTCGGTCCACCCGGGCCCGGCCGGCGCCGGTGCGCTCCGGGCCGTACGCCGGGCCGGAGCGGTCGTCGCCGAGCCAGGTGTCGGTGGCGGTGTTCATCAGCGCGGCCTTGACCTGCTCGACGCTCCAGCCGGGGTGCGCGGCGCGGACGAGGGCGACCAGGCCGGCCGCGTGCGGCGCCGCCATCGAGGTGCCGCTCTCGCGCATGCCGCCCGCGCCGCTACCGGCCTTGGCGGACCAGATCGTCTCGCCGGGCGCCGCCAGGTCGGGCTTGACCACCCCCGGGACGCCGATGCCGCGCGAGGTGAAGTCGGTGAGGGTGTCGGTGCGCTGCGGCTGTTCCTGCGCGACGACGCCGTGCAGGGTGTTGCCGGGGGCGGCGAGCTGGAGCCGGACGGAGCCGGCGGCGGCGCCGTCCCGGAGCTTCTGCCCGTCCGCGCGGGCCAGCAGCACGGCGGGGATCCGGTCGTTGCCGGAGATCTCGGCGAGGTGGTCGTCGACGGCGGCGTAGAGCACGCCGATCGCGCCCGCGTCGGCGGCGTGGTCGGCGCGCGGGCCGGAGCCGCAGGCCCGCTCGGAGTCCTTGGTCTGCCAGCTGAGCAGCGCGATCCGCCCCGCGAGGCGGGCCCGGTCGGCCTCGTCGAAGGCGGTGCAGCCGTCCGCCTGGTCCGCCGGGAGGGCGAGCTCGCCGGTGACGTCCTTGGTCGCCCAGTCCTGGTACCGCGAGCTCCAGTGCCCGGGGACGAGCCCGGCCAGCGCCTCGGGCGCGAGCACCCGCAGGCCGTCCGCGTCACTGTGCTGGTCGACGGAGGCCGCGACGGTGAGGGCGCGCGGGGCGGTGCCGGGGCTGCCGCCGACGCCGTACACGTCCCCCTCGTTGCCGGCCGAGGCGACCACCACGGTGCCGAGCGCGGACAGGCGGTCGGCGGCGACGGAGTCGGCGTCGTCGGTGTTGCCGAAGCGGCTGCCGAGCGAGAGGTTGACGACGTCCAGGCGGTCGCCGAGGTCGCCGTCGCCGTCCGGGTCGGCGGCCAGGTCGAGCGCCCGGGTCAGCTGGTCGGTGGAGCCGTCGCAGCCGAACACCCGGATCGCGTACAGCTGCGCGCCGGGGGCCGTGCCGGGGCCGACCCGGAAGCCGGCCGGGTCCAGGCCCGGGCGGTACGGGCCGGTGTACGTCCGGCCGTCGGCGGTGACGCCGAGGCCGGCCGCGGTGCCGGCGACGTGGGTGCCGTGGCCGTTGAGCGCGCAGTCGATCGGGTTGGCGTCGGGGTGCGGCTCCGGCTGGAAGTGCGCCGAGGTCGGGTCGGGGTTGTAGTCGTCACCGACCAGGTCCCGGCCGCCGGTCACCTTCGCGTTGGGGAACAGGCCGGCGGGCGCCGGCCTGGAGCCGTCCACGGCCCGGAACGCCTCCTCGGTGCCGGGGCCGCCGAAGTCGGCGTGGGTGTAGTCGATGCCGCTGTCGATGATGCCGATCCGGATGCCCCGGCCGGTGTTCGGCGCGGCCGCGCCGTCGCCCGGGGCGGAGCCGGCACCGGACCAGACGGACGGGGCGCCGGTGAGCTGGGTCGCGTACGCGTTGACCCGCTCCTTGCGCGCGATCGGGTGCACCGCCCGGATGCCGGGCAGCGCCCGCAGGGCGGGCAGCTCGGCGGCGGGCACGGTGACGGCCAGGCCGGTGAGCAGGGCCTGGGTGCGGTAGAGCTCCCTGGCCGCCGGCACCGCCGAGTGCACGGACCGCGCCAGCTCGTCCAGGGCGCCGGCCGCCCGGCCGCGCTGAGCGGCACCGGCCCGGGCCGCCTCCTCGCGCACCGCCTCGGGCGGGCGCAGGGCGCGGCGGGCCTCGGCCCCGGCACGCTGCCAGGCGGGGGCGGCGGCCTCGGTGCGGAGCTCCAGCAGGACGCTGACGGGGGTGGCGGCTCCGACCCGGGCGGCGGCCGGCGGGTCGGTGCCCGCCCCGGCGGCCGGGGCGGCGCCGAGCGTGACCGGCCAGGCCAGCAGGGCCAGGGCGACGCCGGCCCGGCCGAGACTGCTGATGCCGCCGGTGACGGGTCTGCCGAGCGGGCGGCGGACGGACTGCTTGAGCGCTGGCTGGTTGCGCACTGGGCCCTCTCCCCCGGCGGGGGTGGACTGATCCGCACGCGTTTCGCTGACGTCCGCCCCGTGCGGCCGTCGATCACCCCTCCGAGAGGCCTCAAATTACGATCATCGCGCCGGAGAGCGCGAGCAACGTCCCTCGTACGGGCGCTACTTGCACTCTCCGGAGTGACGACGCGTCAGGCATTCGGCCCAGTCGGGCGAGCGGGGCGGCTAGCCGAGGTGGCCGGTGGCGCCGCCGTTGTCGCGGCGGTCCAGCGCCCGCTGGAGCGCGGCCGCGGCGTGGGGGTTCGGCTCGGCCCGGCGGCGCCGGCGCGGTTCGGGCGAGCCGGCCGCCTGGGCCGCGCGGTGGTCACGGTGGTCACGGTGGGTGAGCAGGTCTGCGATCGGGGGCATACCGGGCTCCTCGGTTCAGTGCACACGGAGGTGCTGAGGGAGGGGAGGTTGGTACGCCGGACAGGGATCGCCTGCCTTGGTGCGTACGGCACATACGGACCCACGCACCCCGACCGGATGGTTGGTGCCGGGGGTGGCTGACCGGATGGCTCTTTCACGGTACGACGCACCACCCGTCGCTGTCTGCACAACTACTTGGATTTCCTACTATCTGAGACGAGAGTGACTCACCCGGCCCAACAGCCCCACCGGTAACGACAGCGGCCCTCCCGTCACGAGGACGGGAGGGCCGCTGCGCCGCGTGCGGAAGGTCAGCGAAGGTCGACCGAGCGGGCGAACTTGGCGCCGATCTCGGCGGCGATCGCCGACAGGATCTCCTGCGGGATCTGGCTGTCGACGGTGATGGAGGCCAGCGCGCCCTCACCGTCGCGGGCGACCTGCATGCCCGCGATGTTGATGCCCGCGTCGCCGAGGTGGCGGCCGAGGACGCCGACCACGCCGGGGCGGTCCTCGTACTTGAAGAAGGCCATGTGGTCGGTGAGGGCCACATCGACGTCGAAGGCGTCCACGCCGACGATCTTCTGGATCTGCTTCGGGCCGGACAGCGTGCCCGAGATCGCGATCTCGCCGCCGTCGGAGAGCGTGCCGCGCACCGTGATGACGTTGCGGTGCTCGGGGCTCTCGCTGCTGGTCGTCAGGCGGACCTCGACGCCGCGCTCCTGCGCGAACAGCGGGGCGTTGACGTAGCTGACCGTCTCGGCCACGACGTCCTCGAAGACGCCCTTGAGCGCGGAGAGCTCCAGCACCTTCACGTCGTGCTGGGTGATCTCGCCGCGGACCTCGACGTCGAGGCGGACGGCGACCTCGCCGGCCAGCGCGGTGAAGATCCGGCCGAGCTTCTCGGCGAGCGGCAGGCCCGGGCGCACGTCCTCGGCGATCACGCCGCCCTGGACGTTCACGGCGTCCGGTACGAGCTCGCCGGCCAGCGCCAGGCGGACGGACTTGGCGACGGCGATGCCGGCCTTCTCCTGCGCCTCGTCGGTGGAGGCGCCCAGGTGCGGGGTGGCGACCACGTTGTCGAAGGCGAACAGCGGGGAGTCGGTGCAGGGCTCCTTGGCGTACACGTCCAGGCCGGCGCCGGCCACCCGGCCGTCGCGCAGGGCGCTGGCGAGCGCGGCCTCGTCCACGATGCCGCCACGGGCCGCGTTGACGATGCGCACGGTCGGCTTGACCTTGTGCAGCGCCTCGTCACCGATCAGGCCGATGGTCTCGGGGGTCTTCGGGAGGTGGACGGTGATGAAGTCCGACACCTCCAGCAGCTCCTCCAGCGTGAGCAGCTTGACGCCCATCTGGGCCGCGCGGGCGGCCTGGATGTAGGGGTCGTACGCGACGATCTTCATGCCGAAGGCGGACATCCGCTGGGCGACCAGCACGCCGATCCGGCCGAGGCCGACGACGCCGAGGGTCTTCTCGCTCAGCTCGACACCGGTGTACTTGTTGCGCTTCCACTCGCCCTGCTTGAGGGCGGCGTTGGCGGGCGCGATGTGCCGGGCGCTGGCGATCAGCAGGCCACAGGCCAGCTCGGCAGCGGTGACGATGTTGGAGGTCGGGGCGTTGACGACCATCACGCCGGCCTTGGTGGAGGCGGCGACGTCGACGTTGTCCAGGCCGACGCCCGCGCGGGCGACGACCTTCAGCTTCTTGGCGACCGCCAGGGCCTCGGCGTCCACCTTGGTGGCGCTGCGGATGAGGATCGCGTCCACATCGGTGATGGCGGCCAGCAGCTCGGCGCGGTCCGCACCGTTGCAGTGGCGGATCTCGAAGTCCGGGCCCAGCGCGTCAACGGTGGCGGGCGACAGCTCTTCGGCGATCAGAACGACGGATTTGCTCACGACAGTGTGTCCTTAACTGTCCGGTTCTCCCCGGTCCATGGCACGAAGGTGGCGTGACCAGCGGGGGAAGGTGGCATGCCGCGTAGATAGACGCACGACGCTGTGGGCCTGACGCGCACTCGGAAGTGTATCGACGGGCGAGGGGGGCGGCTGCTCCCGTACGGCGAAATCACCCGCACGGGAGCAGCCAGGATGTACAGGCGGGGCAGGCCCGTTGACGACCGAATCGTCCGGACCTGCCCCACCTCGCGAGACTTACGCCTCTTCCTTGACCCAGCTCATGAGCTTGCGGAGCTTCTTGCCGGTGGTCTCCAGCAGGTGCTCGGAGTCGGCGCTCTTGTACTCGTTGTACTTCGGCAGGCCGGCCTTGTACTCGGCGATCCAGGTGTTGGCGAAGGTGCCGTCCTGGATCTCGGCGAGGACCTTCTTCATCTCGGCCTTGGTGTCGGCGGTGATGATGCGCGGGCCGGTGACGTAGTCGCCCCACTCGGCGGTCTCCGAGATGGACCAGCGCATCTTCTCCAGGCCGCCCTCGTACATGAGGTCGACGATGAGCTTCAGCTCGTGCAGGCACTCGAAGTAGGCGATCTCCGGCTGGTAGCCGGCCTCGACCAGGGTCTCGAAACCGGCCTTGACCAGGGCGGCGGTGCCACCGCAGAGGACGGCCTGCTCACCGAACAGGTCGGTCTCGGTCTCCTCGGTGAAGGTGGTCTTGATGACGCCGGCCTTGGTGGCGCCGATGCCCTTGGCGTACGAGAGCGCCAGCTCGAAGCCCTTGCCGGTGGCGTCCTGCTCGACGGCGACGATCGCGGGGACACCGCGGCCCTCGACGTACTGGCGGCGGACGAGGTGGCCCGGGCCCTTCGGGGCGACCATGCAGACGTCGACGTCGGCCGGCGGGGTGATGAAGCCGAAGCGGATGTTGAGGCCGTGGCCGAAGAAGAGGGCGTCGCCCGCCTTCAGGTTCGGCTCGATGGCCTCCTTGTACACGTCGCCCTGGATCGGGTCCGGCACCAGGATCATGATGACGTCGGCCTCGGCGGCGGCCTCGGACGGGGAGACGACGCGCAGGCCGGCCTCCTCCGCCTTGGCACGGGACTTCGAGCCCTCCAGGAGGCCGACACGGACGTCCACGCCCGAGTCGCGCAGCGACAGCGCGTGGGCGTGGCCCTGGCTGCCGTAGCCGATGACCGCGACCTTGCGGCCCTGGATGATGGACAGGTCGGCGTCGTCTTCGTAGAACAGCTCGGCCACGGGGGCACATCTCCTTGCGTGATGGTGATGCCGGGTGGTGCGGTACCCACGGTACGTGGACCCGGCGGTGGGGTGGGGCGTTGCTTCAGGTGGTGAGACGGGTCGCGTCGCGGCGGCCCGGCGTCACTACGCGCTGCGGTCGAGGGCGCGCAGCGAGCGGTCGGTGATCGAACGGGCGCCGCGCCCGATGGCCACCATTCCGGACTGCACGAGTTCCTTGATGCCGAAGGGCTCCAGCATCCGGAGCATCGCCTCCAGCTTGTCGGAACTGCCGGTGGCCTCGATCGTCACCGCATCGGGCGACACGTCGACCGTCTTGGCGCGGAACAGCTGGACGATCTCGACGATCTGCGACCGGGAGTCGTTGTCGGCGCGGACCTTCACCAGGACCAGTTCCCGCTGGATCGCAGCGGACTGGTCGAGCTCGACGATCTTTATCACGTTGACCAGCTTGTTGAGCTGCTTGGTGACCTGCTCCAGCGGGAGGTCCTCGACGTTGACCACGATCGTCATCCGGGAGATGTCCGGGTGCTCGGTCGGGCCGACCGCGAGGGAGTCGATGTTGAAACCCCGACGGGAGAACAGGGCGGCGATGCGGGCGAGCACGCCGGGCTTGTTCTCGACCAGGACGGAGAGGGTGTGCTTGGACATGTCGTAACTCTCTCTGGTGGTCGGGCGGGTCAGTCGAGGTCGTCGCCGAAGTCCGGGCGCACGTCCCGGGCGGCGAGGATCTCGTCGTTGCTGGTGCCGGCCGCGACCATCGGCCAGACCATGGCGTCCTGGTGCACGATGAAGTCGATCACGACCGGGCGGTCGTTGATCTCCATCGCCTGCTTGATGACCGCATCGAGGTCCTCCGGGCGCTCGCAGCGCAGGCCGACACAGCCCATGGCCTCGGCGAGCAGCACGAAGTCCGGGATGCGGGTGCCCTGGGCCGGCGCCGCGATACCGTCGTGCTCCGGGCCCGAGTGCAGCACCGTGTTGGAGTAGCGCTGGTTGTAGAACAGCGTCTGCCACTGGCGGACCATGCCGAGCGAGCCGTTGTTGATGACGGCGACCTTGATCGGGATGTTGTTCAGCGCGCAGGTGACCAGCTCCTGGTTGGTCATCTGGAAGCAGCCGTCACCGTCGATCGCCCAGACCGCGGCCTCCGGGCGGCCCGCCTTGGCGCCCATCGCGGCCGGCACCGCGTAGCCCATGGTGCCCGCGCCGCCCGAGTTCAGCCAGGTGGCCGGCTTCTCGTAGCTGATGAACTGCGAGGCCCACATCTGGTGCTGGCCGACGCCCGCCGCGTAGATGGCGTCCGGGCCGACCAGCTGGCCGATCCGCTCGATGACCTGCTGCGGGGCGAGCCCGCCGGCCGGAGCGGGCTCGTAGCCCAGCGGGTAGGTGGTCTTCCACTCGTTCAGCCGGACCCACCAGTCGGTGTACTCGGCCTTGTGGCCGGCGTCGAACTCGGCCTGGACGGCGACGATCAGGTCGGCCAGCACCTCGCGGGCGTCGCCGACGATCGGCACGTCCACCGGGCGGTTCTTGCCGATCTCGGCGGGGTCGATGTCGGCGTGCACGACCTTGGCGTACGGGGCGAAGCTGTCCAGCCGGCCGGTGACGCGGTCGTCGAAGCGGGCGCCGAGGGTGAAGAGCAGGTCCGCCTTCTGCAGGGCGGTGACGGCCGGGACGCTGCCGTGCATGCCGGGCATGCCCAGGTGCTGCGGGTGGCTGTCGGGGAACGAACCGAGCGCCATCAGGGTGGTGACGACCGGGGCGCCGGTCAGCTCGGCGAGGATCCGCAGCTCGGCCGTGGCGTTCGCCTTGATCACGCCGCCGCCGACGTACAGCACCGGCCGGCGCGCGCCGACCAGCATCTTCGCGGCCTCGCGGATCTGCTTGGCGTGCGGCTTGGTCACCGGGCGGTAGCCGGGCAGCGAGGTCTCGACCGGCCAGCGGAAGGTGGTGGTGGCCTGCAGGGCGTCCTTGGCGATGTCGACCAGGACCGGGCCGGGGCGGCCGGTGGCGGCGATGTGGAACGCCTCGGCGATCACCCGGGGGATCTCGGACGGGTCGGTGACCAGGAAGTTGTGCTTGGTGATCGGCATCGTGATGCCGCAGATGTCCGCCTCCTGGAAGGCGTCGGTGCCGATCGCCTTGGAGGCGACCTGACCGGTGATCGCGACCATCGGGACGGAGTCCATGTAGGCGTCGGCGATGGGGGTGACCAGGTTGGTCGCGCCCGGGCCCGAGGTCGCCATGCAGACGCCGACCCGGCCGGTGGCCTGCGCGTAGCCGGTGGCGGCGTG
>FTKL01000410.1_pt4 | contig 20116 bp, 20 predicted proteins | sample 2434061 | NCBI WGS metagenome assembly FTKL01 (sample SAMEA3914816, study PRJEB12502) | metagenome | biome: forest; material: soil | place: USA | collected 2011-09-16 | depth 0.3 m
ACCACGGCCGACGTGATGGCCTGCTCCGGTGCGCTCGCCTCGGCCGGGATGGCCACCACCGAGCTGGAGCTGGGCGCCGAGTTCTGCGCCGCCTTCAACCGGGGCGTGGCACTCAACACCGCCCAGTGGTACGCCCCCGCGTCCTACTACCCGGCGTCCGTCGCCAAGAACGACTACGCGGGCTTCTTCCACACCGTCGGCCTCGGCCACCGCGCCTACGGCTTCGCGTACGACGACATCAACGACCAGAGCTCGGTCAAGATCCTGCCCAACTCCAACCCGCCGAGCCGGCTGACCATCGGCATCGGCTGGTAACGGCACCCGCCGGTGCGGGGTCCGCTCCGGCGGGCCCCGCTCAGCCGTTCGGCCGACACTGGACGGAGGCGCGGACACCGTCCACCGGCACGGCCCGCGGTGTCGGACGGAGGCACGATGGCGAACCGGACGGGCGACGCGGGGAGTACGGGGAGCACGGGGAGTACCGGTACCGCTCCGGCGGTGCTGCCGAGGAGCCGGGACCACCGCTGGCAGGCGCTCGCGGTCTGCCTGGTCGCCGGGTTCATGACCCTGCTGGACGTCAGTATCGTCAACGTCGCACTGCCGTCCATCCGGGACGGCCTGGGCATGTCGGAGAGCGGGCTCCAGTGGATCCTCTCCGGCTACGCCCTCACCTTCGGCCTCGCCCTCGTCCCCTCGGGCCGGCTCGGTGACGCGCGCAGCCGGCGGGCGGTGTTCATCGCCGGGCTGGCGCTGTTCACCGCCACCAGCGCGCTGGCCGGCGCGGCCCAGAGCGAGGGCTGGCTGATCGGTGCGCGGCTGGCCCAGGGAGCGGCCGGCGGCATCCTGGTGCCGCAGGTCTCCGGGTTCATCCAACAGCTGTTCCAGGGCGCCGAGCGCGGCCGCGCCTTCGGCCTGCTCGGCGCCACCATCGGCGTCTCCACCGCCGTCGGCCCGCTGCTCGGCGGCCTGCTGATCCAGGCCTTCGGCACCGCCGAGGGCTGGCGCTGGGTGTTCTACGTGAACCTGCCGATCGGCCTGATCGCGCTGCCGCTCGCCTACCGGCTGCTCCCGCCGCCGGCGGCGCGGCCCGCCCGCGTGGCCGGCCGGCGCGGCGACTTCGACCCGCTCGGCATCCTGCTGCTGGGCGCCGGTACGGTGCTGCTCCTGCTGCCGTTCGTCCAGCAGGAGCAGTGGCCCGGCGCCGCCAAGTGGCTGCTGCTGCCGCTGTCGGCGGCCCTGCTGGCCGCGTTCGCGGGGTGGGAGCGCCACTACGCGCGCCGGCGCGAGCCGCTGGTCAGCATGAACCTGTTCCGGGCCAGGTCGTACGCGCTGGGCACGCTGCTGTCGCTGGTGTACTTCGCCGGGTTCACCGCGATCTTCTTCATCTTCACGCTCTACCTGCAGAACGGGCTGCACTACAGCGCGCTGGCCGCCGGGCTGTCGATCACCCCGTTCGCGCTCGGCTCGGGCGCGGCGGCGGCGGTCGGCGGCCGGGTGGTGCACCGGTTCGGGCGGCCGCTGGTGGCCGCCGGTCTGGTGCTGGTGGCGTTCGGGCTGGCGGTGGCGGGCGGGGTGGTGCACTTCTGGTCGGGGCCGCACCTCGGCTGGCTGACGGCGGCGCCGCTGCTGGTGGCCGGGATCGGCAGCGGCCTGGTGATCTCGCCCAACCAGGCGCTCACCCTCAGCGAGGTGCCGGTGGCCCGGGCGGGCAGTGCGGGCGGGGTGCTCCAGACCGCCCAGCGGATCGGGTCGGCGGCGGGTATCGCGGCGGTCGGCTCGGTCTTCTTCACCCGGCTGGGCGCACACCCGGACGACTGGGCCGGCGCCTTCCAGCTGGGGCTGGCCGTCGCGATCGGCTTCGTCCTGCTGGCCCTGGCCACCGCCCTCGCCGACGTGCTGGCCGGCGGGACGGGACGGCGGTAGCGGGGCCGGCTTTGGCGGGGGGCGGCAGCCGGACGGCCCGCTCCGGCGGGTGCGGGGCGGGCCGTGGCCGGTGGCGGCGGGCTCAGCTCATGTCGAACACCAGGCGGGCGGTGACCTTGCCCGAGAGGATCTCGTCGAAGCAGGTGTTGACCTCCGCCAGCCTGCGCGACTCGCGGATGACCGTGGTCCGGCCGAGGCTGTGCAGCTGGAACACCTCCGCCAGGTCCTCGCGGGTGCCGACGATCGAGCCGATCACCCTGGTGCCGTTCAGTACGGTGTCGAAGACCGGCAGCTCCAGCCTGCCCTCGGCGGGCAGCGCGACCAGGACGAGCGTGCCGCCGCGCCGCAGCGCGCCGTACGCGGCCTCGAAGGAGGCGTTGTCGACCGCCACCGCGATGGCCGCGTGCGCGCCGCCCAGCTTCTGCACCTCGGCGGCCACGTCCTGGGTACGGGCGTCGATCACGTGGTCGGCGCCGAGTTCGCGGGCGAGCGCCAGCTTGTCGTCGGTGATGTCCACCGCGATGGTCTCCGCGCCGGTGAGCCGCGCGTACTGCAGCGCGAGGTGGCCGAGGCCGCCGATGCCCGAGACCAGCACCCGGGTGCCGGGGCGGGCGCCGGAGACCTTCACCGCCTTGTAGGTGGTCACCCCGGCGCAGGACAGCGGCGCGGCGTCCAGCGGGTCGATCCCCTCGGGGACGGGGACGACGTAGTCGCCGTGGGCGAGCGCGTACTCGGCGTACGCGCCGTCCACCGAGTAGCCGCTGTTGTGCTGCTGGAGGCAGAGCGTCTCCCAGCCGGAGACGCACTGGTCGCAGCGTCCGCAGGCGTCGGCGAGCCAGGCGATGGCGACGCGCTGGCCGATGGCCACGTGCCGGACCTGCTCGCCGGCCGCCTCGACGATGCCGACGCCCTCGTGACCGGGCACGAAGGGCGGGGAGGGCTTGACGGGCCAGTCGCCGTGCGCGGCGTGGATGTCGGTGTGGCACAGGCCCGAGGCCTCCATCCGGACCAGGACCTGGTGCGGTGCCGGCTCCGGGATGGGGCGGTCCTCGATCTCCAGCGGGGCGGTGAAGTCCTTGACGACGGCGGCCTTCATGGGATGCGACTCCGTTCGACGGCGGTGCGGCTGGGACGGTGCCGGCCCCACCCGGTGGGTCGGGCACGACTCGTCGCCAGCCTCACCCGTCCGGCCCAGCGCCGCAGAGCGGGCGGGGCCGAACGGGTGATCACGGACGCCCGGGCCGGGGTCGTCCCCTGTTCGACCCCGGGCCGGGCCGGCCTAGCGGGACTCCCGCTCCGCCGCCTCGGCGATGCGCTTGATGTCCGCCAGCCGCCGTTCCCAGCCGGCCGCGAGCGCGGTCATCCACTGCGCGGTCGCGTCCAGCGCGGCCGGCCGTACCGCGTACCGGACCTCGCGGCCGACGCGGCCGCCGGTGACGAGCCCGGCGGCGTCCAGGACGGCGAGGTGCTTGACCACCGCCTGCCGGGAGACGGGGAGCTGCCCGGCGAGCGTCGTCGCGGTGGCCTCGCCCCGGGCGGCGAGCAGGTCGAGCAGCAGGCGCCGTGTCGGGTCCGCCAGGGCGGTGAGGACGCTGTCGACCGCCTCGTCGGCGCCGCCGCGCTCCTCCGTCACGCCGGGGGCTGTTCGGCGCGCGCCCTGAGCGCGTCGAACACCTGGGGCCAGCCACCGGAGTTGTTCTTCAGCGCCTGGCGGCGCAGATCCGCCGAGCCGGCCAGGGCCGTGAAGCCGCTCTCGACGACCCGCAGCCGCGTGCTGCCGCCCTCCGGGGTCAGGGTGAACTCCACCAGGGTGCTGTTGTCGTCGCGCAGCTCCTCGCCGGGGAACGCGCTGGCCCAGCGGTAGGCCAGGTACGTCGGCGGGTCGACCTTCACCACCCGGACGGGGAAGTCGCCGTACTCGGGATTGCTCGCCAGTACCGACTCGCCCTCCCTGGCCACGGTGCCGGCCAGGCTCTTGTCGGCGACCCAGAACCCGGGCTCGGCCACCAGGGGCCAGACCCGCTCCAGGGGTGCCTTGATCAGGATTTCGCGCTCGATCCGGTCCTCGCTCATGAGGGACTCCTTCGGTGCGGCCAATGGATGCAACTCCAGGGTTGCACGATGGCTCTTCAGGTGCAACCAGAGAGTTGCATTGCGCTAGAGCGGGGTGGCCGCCTTGAGGACCAGCAGCAGGGCGACCGCCGCGTTCAGCGCCGACAGCGCCGAGGCCGCCGTACCCGCCGCCGCGACCATGGCCGCCAGGCCCACCGGGCTGTGCGCCGGGGGCCAGCCGCCGGCCGGCGGGACGGGGCGGAGCAGGGCGGCGACCCGGCGCGGCACCGGGCCGGAGGCGGCGAACGCGGCGAGGCCCGGCCGGGCGGCCCGGCGCGGGGCGCGCCGGGAGAGCAGCGCGGCGTTGGCGACCGCGCGGGCCGTCAGCCGCCGGTCGCCGACGGCCTGGGCGGCCTCCTCGTCGGCCCACCGCTCGGTGCTGTAGGCCGCGGCCCCCTGCAACGGCCGCAGGAACGGGTTGACGCAGCTGGCGAGCTGGGTCGCCATCAGGATGCGGTGGTGGCGGTGCGTCAGGTGGGAGCGCTCATGCGCCACCAGGGCCCGGTACTCGTCCCGCGCCAGGCCGTGCAGCATCGCCGTCGAGACCACGATCCGGGCCGGCCGGCCGGGCAGCGCGTACGCGTACGGGTCCTCGTCGGGCAGTACCACGAGGTCGCGGCCGTCCGGCAGGGCGGTCAGCGCGTGCCGGGCCCGCGAGCGGACCCGCAGGTGGCGGCGCAGCGTCACCGAGCAGGAGAGCGCGACGACGCAGAGCAGCGCGATCGCGGTGAAGCCGACGACCTCGTGGAACGGCACCACGTCACGGACCTCGGGGTCGGACCAGCTGTCCGGCAGCGGGTTCCCGGGGATCTGGGCGGTGCCGATCACGCCGAGCAGCCCCAGGCAGAGCGTGCTGCAGACGGCCATCACGAGGCTGATGCCGGTCAGCAGGCGGGCGGCGCTGCGCGGGTGGAGGTGGAGTTCGGCGAGCCGCGCGATCGGCAGCGCGGTGAGCGGCAGGACGAGCGGCAGGAAGACGAAGACGCCCATCCGGTCAGCTCCCGTCGTCGGCCGCGCTGTCGAGCAGGGCCCGCAGCAGGTGCTCGTCGTCGGGGAGCAGGGTGCTCACGAAACTCGCCAGCACGGCGTCGCGGTCCCGCTCGTTGTCCAGCACCCGGCGCATCCGCAGCGCGGCCAGCCCGGCCGTGTCGGAGGCCGCGCTCCACACGTACGAGCGGCCCGAACGGCTGCGGGAGACCGCCTTCTTGGCGTGCAGCCGGGACAGGATGGTCATCACCGTGGTGTACGCGAGGCCGTCGCCGAGGTGCTGCCGCACCCAGACCGCGGTCGCGGGGCCGGGCGCCGCCTGGAGCGCGGCCAGCACCTGTGCCTCCAACTCGCCCTGCCCCCGCCGCCGCACGCGCGGATACCCGGGGGCGTCCTCTTCGCTGTCCATGGCGGCCTCCTTCTCCGGTTGCGCCGGCCCGTGCTGCCGGGAAGGCGCTGTCCATCCTAGTCAGCGCCCGGGCGTCGGCCGGGCGTCGGCTTCGGGTGTCGGCTTCCGGCAGCGCGGCGGGGAGCGGTGACGGCCGGACAGATGCTCGAAGTCTCTACAGTGTTGTAGATTCGTAAGCCCGTACCGATAGAGAGCCGGGCGTTCCGTGTCCGGCGCGGGGAGTCCCCGGGAGGACATCATGGGAGTCTCGCTGGCCAAGGGTGGCAACGTCTCGCTGACGAAGGAGGCTCCGGGGCTGACCGCGGTCATCGTCGGCCTGGGCTGGGACGTCCGCTCCACCACCGGGGCCGACTTCGACCTCGATGCCAGCGCCCTGCTGTGCAACGAGGCCGGCCGGGTCGTCTCCGACCAGCACTTCGTCTTCTTCAACAACCTCAAGAGCCCCGAGGGTTCGGTCGAGCACAGCGGTGACAACCTCACCGGCGGCGGTGACGGCGACGACGAGCAGATCAAGGTCGACCTCGCGGCCGTCCCGGCCAACGTGACCAAGGTGGTCTTCCCGGTCTCGATCTACGACGCCGACGCCCGGCTGCAGAACTTCGGTCAGGTCCGCAACGCGTTCATCCGGATCGTCAACCAGGCCGACGGCACCGAGGTCGCCCGCTACGATCTGAGCGAGGACGCCTCCTCCGAGACGGCGATGGTCTTCGGCGAGCTGTACCGCAACGGCGCCGACTGGAAGTTCCGGGCGATCGGCCAGGGTTACGCGTCCGGTCTGCGGGGAATCGCCACCGACTACGGGGTCAACGTCTGACCGCCCACGGGTTCGATGTCCGGCCGTGCCGTGGCCCCGCGCAGGTTTCGCGCGGGGCCGCGGCACGGTTGCCGGCGGGCAAAGCGCCGGCCACACACAGAGAGCAGGACGCATGACGGTCAATCTCGGCAAGGGACAGCGGATCAGCCTGGAGAAGGCCGGCGGAGGCGCGCTCAGCGTGGTGCGGATGGGCCTCGGCTGGCAGGCCTCACCGCGCAAGGGCTTTCTCGCGAGGCTGATCCCGCGCGAGATCGACCTGGACGCCTCCGCGGTGCTCTTCGCCGGGACGAAGCCGGTGGAGGTGGTCTACTTCCAGAAGCTGACCAGCTCGGACGGTTCGGTGCGGCACAGCGGTGACAACCTGACGGGCGGCGCCGGCCAGGGGGCCGACGACGAGTCCATCGTGGTGGACCTGCAGCGTGTCCCCACCCAGGTCGAGCAGATCGTCTTCACCGTCAACTCGTTCACCGGGCAGACCTTCCAGGAGGTGCAGAACGCCTTCTGCCGGCTCGTGGACGAGACCACCGGCGACGAGCTGGCGCGCTACACGCTGACCGGGGGCGGCCCGTACACCGCCCAGATCATGGCCAAGGTGCACCGCTCCGGCACCGGCTGGCAGCTGACCGCGATCGGCGAACCGGCCTCCGGCCGGACGTTCAAGGAGCTGCTGCCCGAGATCGCCAAGCACCTCTAGAGCGAGCGCCTCCGGACGAGGCACCTCCGGGCCGGAGCACCCCTCGCCGGCTGGTAGTGTTCTGTTCGTCGGAAGAGAGATCTTCTGGACATGCGTCGGAGGTGCTGGTGGAGCACGCCCTACTTTCAGTAGGGAGAGTCCGTTCAAATCGGGCCCGGCGCTCCAGTCTTTTCCGGGCCCGGCCCGGCCCTGATCCCATGGGCCGCGCCGGGCCCGTTCCGTCTGCCCACTCCACATGTGCACGGCCTGGCCGGCCGCCCGGACCCGGGCCGGCCGGCCTTGCCGGCTGTCGGGTTCGGGCGGCGGAGCCCGGTCAGTCCAGGTAGTCGCGCAGGACCTGGGAGCGCGACGGGTGGCGCAGCTTGGACATCGTCTTGGACTCGATCTGGCGGATCCGCTCACGGGTGACCCCGTAGACCTTGCCGATCTCGTCCAGCGTCTTCGGCTGGCCGTCGGTGAGGCCGAAGCGCATCGAGACCACGCCCGCCTCGCGCTCGGCCAGCGTCTCCAGTACCGCCCGCAGCTGCTCCTGGAGCAGCGTGAAGCTGACCGCGTCGGCCGGCTTGACGGCCTCGGTGTCCTCGATCAGGTCACCGAACTCGCTGTCGCCCTCGTCGCCGAGCGGGGTGTGCAGGGAGATCGGCTCCCGGCCGTAGCGCTGGACCTCGACGACCCGCTCCGGGGTGAGGTCGAGCTCCTTGCCCAGCTCCTCCGGAGTGGGCTCGCGGCCGAGCGACTGCAGCATCTGGCGCTGCAGGCGGGCCAGCTTGTTGATGACCTCGACCATGTGGACGGGGATGCGGATCGTCCGCGACTGGTCCGCCATCGCGCGGGTGATCGCCTGGCGGATCCACCACGTCGCGTACGTGGAGAACTTGAAGCCCTTGGTGTAGTCGAACTTCTCGACCGCGCGGACGAGGCCGAGGTTGCCCTCCTGGATGAGGTCCAGGAAGAGCATGCCGCGCCCGGTGTAGCGCTTGGCGACGGACACGACCAGGCGGAGGTTGGCCTCCAGCAGGTGGTCCTTCGCGCGGCGGCCGTCCTCGGCGATCAGCTCCAGCTCGCGCCGGAACACCGGGGTGAGGTCCTCGCCGGAGGCCAGCTTCTCCATCGCGAACAGGCCGGCCTCGATGCGCTTGGCGAGCGAGACCTCCTGCTCGGCGTTGAGCAGCGAGACCTTGCCGATCTGCTTCAGGTAGTCCTTGACCGCGTCGGCGCTCGCGCCGGGCGTGGTGACCTGCTGCTTCGGGGCGTCGTCCTCGTCGTCGTCGGACAGGACGAAGCTGCCGATGCCGGGGGCCGGCTCCTGACCGGGCTCGCCGGGGGCCGCCTCGTCGAAGAGGTCGTCCTCGGCGGGGGTCTCGGCGGAGGCGTCGTCGGAGGCGCCCTTGACGGCCGTCTTCGCGGCCGTCTTCTTGGCCGCGCCGGCGGTCGTCGTCTTCTTCGCGGGGGCGGTCTTCTTGGCCGCGGCGGCCTTCTTCGCGGGCGCCGCCTTCTTCGCCGCAGCGGCCTTCTTGACCGGCGCCACCTGCTCGTCGGAGGCCTCCGCGGCCTCGTCCGTACCGTCCACGGGGGCTGCCGTGATCTTCTTGACAGGGGTAGCGCGCGTGGCTACGGTTTTCTTGACTGAGCGCCGGTTCGGGTCTCCTGCAGCTTGCTTGGGCTCCTGAGCAGGACGGACCGCCAGGGTCATTCCTTCGTCGTCGAGCACCTGGTTCAGGCTGCGGAGGACGACCTTCCACTGAGTGGTCGGAATGTTGTCGGCCTCGAACGCCTGGCGCACCTCATCGCCGGTGATGTGTCCTGTGGTCCTGCCGCGCTCGATGAGTGCCATCAAGGACGCGGATTCAGCAATCCGATGCGGAAGCGTGCGGGACGGGCTGGGCGACACGAGTGGCCTCTCGGTGCAGTGGGCATGACACGGCTCCGCCGCGCACGGAGAGTGTGACGGACCAGGGATCCTCCACGCGGCAAGCACCGTTCGACTAATCGTTCCCAAGGCCGAAGACGTTACGCATCGTCGGAGTGACTCGGGTCACTCCAATGCCACAGCCCCCGCCATCAGGTTTCGGGGCGCGCCGGCCGGGGAGGCCGAGGGGACCGGATCAGCCGAGAAAGCCGCGCAGCAGGGCGGCCGTGGCCTCCAGGTGCTCCTCGGTGGAGCGGCGGGCGCCCTCGGCGTCGCCGGCCAGGATCGCGCTCACCATCGTCCGGTGCTGCTCGGACGCGTGGTCGATGTTGCGCTCCAGCATCGGTATCGCGTTCAGCAGGTCGTTCAGGCGCATCCGGCTCTCGGCGATGCCGGTGGCGAGCGAGTGCGAGCCGGTCAGCTCGGCGATCGCCAGGTGGAAGCGCGAGTCCAGCTGCCGGTACTCCTCCGGCGAGGCGCCCTCCAGGTCGGCGAGGCGTTCGCGCAGGTAGTCGCGCTGCTCGTCGGTGAGCCGGCGCCGCGCGGCGCGCTCGGCGGCGCCGGTCTCCAGCACCATCCGGTAGGTGAGCGCGTCCTCCAGCTCGGAGCCCATGTCCTGGACGGCCCGGCGCAGCTCGCCGAGGCTCGGCGGGGGAAGCCGGTAGGTGACGAAGGTGCCGCCGTAGCGTCCGCGGCGCGATTCGACGCAGCCGGCCAGCTGGAGCGAGCGGATCGCCTCGCGGAGCGTCTCGCGGCTGACGTTGAGCCGGGCGGCCAGCTCCCGCTCGGGCGGCAGGCGGTCGCCGTGGCCGAGGACGCCGAGCTTGATCGCCTCCAGGATGCGCTCGACCGTCTCCTCGAAGGCATTGCCCGTCCGGACGGGGCGGAAGATCGCGCCGCCCTGCCAGTCCATCCGCGCGTCGCGCTCGCCTGCCCGGTCCACCCCGGAATCGTACCGAGGTACGGGTCGGGCGGGCGGTCGGCAGGTCCCCTTGACGGGGTGGACGCGCAGGGTGAACGATGCGCACTACGCCAATGGTCTGGTTTCAGTCCATTGGGCCACCACAGTCCTGTGGGCGCACGTTTCGGATTCCCCACCGAACCCCCAAGGGGTGCGCATGTCTCCCGAACCCTCCCCCGTCGACCAAGCTGACACGCCACTGTTCCCGGCAGATGTCCCCGCCGCGTCGCCGGACGAACAGCGGCTGCGCGAACTCGGGTACACCCAGGAGCTGGCCCGCTCGATGTCGGGCTTCTCCAACTTCGCCGTCTCCTTCTCGATCGTCTCCATCCTCTCCGGCTGCCTGACCCTCTACGGCTTCGGGATGAACACCGGCGGGCCCGCGATGATCACCTGGGGCTGGCCGCTGGTCGGCCTGATGACCCTCTGCGTCGCCCTCGCGATGGCCGAGATCTGCTCCAGCTACCCCACCGCCGGCGGCCTGTACTACTGGGCCGCGAAACTCGCCCCCTCGCACGGCCCGGCCTGGGCCTGGTTCACCGGCTGGTTCAACTTCCTCGGCCAGGTCGCGGTCACCGCCGGCGTCGACTACGGCGCCGCCACCTTCGCCAACGCGCTGCTGGAGATGCAGTTCGGCTTCACCGCGACCCCGGGCCACACCGTCACCCTCTTCGCGGTGATCCTGCTCGTCCACGGCCTGCTCAACACCCGGGGCGTCCGGCTGGTCGCCCTGTTCAACAACGTCAGCGTCTGGTGGCACCTGGCCGGCGTCCTGGTCATCGTCGGCGCCCTCGTCCTGGTGCCCGCGCACCACGCCTCCGCCTCCTTCGTGCTGACGAGGTTCGTCAACAACACCGGCTTCCACAGCTCCTTCTACGTCGCCATGCTCGGGCTGCTGCTCGCCCAGTACACGCTCACCGGCTACGACGCCTCCGCCCACATGACCGAGGAGACCAGGGACGCCGCCCGCTCCGGCCCGCGCGGCATCGTGAACTCCGTGCTGGTCTCGCTGGTCGCCGGCTGGGTGCTGCTGCTCGGCATCACCTTCGCCATCCAGGACTACGACGGGGCGCTGACGAGCTCCACCGGGGTGCCGCCCGCACAGATCTTCATCGACGCCGTCGGCGACACCGGCGCCAAACTGCTGCTCGTCATCGTCATCGGCGCCCAGTTCTTCTGCGGCATGGCCTCGGTCACCGCCAACTCCCGGATGATCTACGCCTTCTCGCGGGACGGCGCGCTGCCCGGGTCACGCCTCTGGCACCGGATCGACCCGCGCACCCAGACCCCCACCAATGCCGTCTGGCTCGCCGCCGGCGGAGCCTTCCTGCTCGGCCTGCCGGCCCTGTGGAACACCACCGCGTACGCGGCCGTCACCTCCGTCTCGGTTATCGGCCTCTACCTCGCGTACGTCATCCCGGTGTTCCTGCGGCTCCGCCAGGGCGACGCCTTCGCGCGCGGCCCGTGGCACCTGGGGCGCTGGAGCAGGCCGGTCGGGGTGGTGGCCGTCGGCTGGACGGCACTGATCGCCGTGCTCTTCATGCTGCCGACCGTCAGCCCGGTCGACGCCCGCAGCTTCAACTACACCCCCGTGGCGGTGGCGGTCGTCCTCGGCTTCGCCGGGATCTGGTGGCTGGCCTCGGCCCGGCACTGGTTCACCGGGCCGAGGGTGAGCGGCCCGGTCCCCGGGCCCGCCGCCGCCGAACCCGGACAGGAGATCCGATGAGCAGCCCGCGCCTGACCCCGGAGCAACTGCAGCTGAGCGTTGCCGACGGCTCCGTCGACACCGTCGTGCTCGCCATGACCGACATGCAGGGCCGCCTCCAGGGCAAACGGATCGCCGCCGACTTCTTCCTCTCCGACGTGCTGGCGAACGCCGCCGAGGGCTGCGGCTACCTGCTCGCCGTCGACATCGACATGAACACCGTCGACGGGTACGAGATCTCCTCCTGGGAGAGCGGCTACGGAGACCTCGTCCTCACCCCCGACCTCAGCACCCTGCGGGCCGTGCCGTGGCACCCCGCCACCGTGATGGTCCAGTGCGACGTCTCGCACCACGACGGCCGGCCGGTCACCGTCTCGCCCCGGCAGATCCTGCGCCGCCAGCTGGAGCGCCTGGCGGCCCACGGCTGGACGGCCCACGTCGGCACCGAGCTGGAGTTCATCGTCTTCAAGGACAGCTACGAGGCCGCCTGGGACGCGGACTACCACCGGCTCACCCCGGTCAACCAGTACAACGTCGACTACTCGATCCTCGGCACCTCCCGCATCGAGCCGCTGTTGCGCCGGCTGCGCAACGAGATGGCCGGCGCCGGCCTGGTGGTCGAGTCGGCGAAGGGCGAGTGCAACCGGGGCCAGCACGAGATCGCCTTCAAGTACGGAGAGGCGCTGCGCACCTGCGACGACCACGCGGTGTACAAGACCGGCGCGAAGGAGATCGCCGCCCAGGAGGGCGTCAGCCTCACCTTCATGGCGAAGTACGACGAGCGCGAGGGCAACTCCTGCCACATCCACCTGAGCCTGCGCGACGAGCGGGGAGCCCCGGTGATGGCGGGGGAGGGGCCGCACGGGTTCTCGCCCGTGATGGAGCACTTCCTCGCCGGGCAGCTGGCCTGCCTGGCCGAGTTCGCGCTGCTGCTGGCGCCGACCGTCAACTCCTACAAGCGGTACGTCCCCGGCAGTTTCGCGCCGACCGCGGTCGCCTGGGGCCGTGACAACCGCACCTGCGCCCTGCGGGTGGTCGGCCACGGCGCCTCGCTGCGCTTCGAGAACCGGGTGCCCGGCGGCGACGTCAACCCGTACCTCGCGGTCGCCGCCCTGATCGCGGCCGGCCTGCACGGGATCGAACAACGCCTGGCGCTGGAGCCGGAGTTCACCGGGAACGCGTACGCCTCCGATGCGCCCAGGGTGCCCGCCACCCTGCGCGACGCGGTGGCGGCCTTCGAGCGGAGCGAGGCCGCCGCACAGGCCTTCGGCAAGGACGTCGTCCGCCACTACGCTCACGCCGGCCGGGTCGAACTCGCCGCCTACGACGCGGCGGTGACCGACTGGGAGCGCCGGCGCGGATTCGAGCGGCTGTGACGACGGCGCCGCTGGTGGGCATCACCAGTTACCTGGACGAGGCCGCCTGGGGCGTCTGGCGCCAGCCCGCCGCCCTCCTCCCGCAGAGCTACGTCGACGCCGTCGTCCGGGCCGGCGGCACGCCCGTCCTGCTGCCGCCGCAGCCGGGCGGCACCGGGCGGCTGCTGTCGCGGCTGGACGGACTGCTGCTCGCCGGCGGCCCCGACATCGACCCCGCCAGGTACGGCGACACCCCGCACCCGCGTACCGGTGAACCCCACCGGGTGCGCGACGAATGGGAGTTCGAGCTGCTGCGCGGCGCCCTCGACCGGGATCTGCCGGTCCTCGGTGTCTGCCGGGGCATGCAACTGCTGAACGTGGCGTGCGGCGGCAGCCTGGTCCAGCACCTGCCCGACCGGACGGGCGACGACAGCCACCAGTGCGCGCCGGCGACGTTCAGCACCCAGGCGGTGGCGATCCGGCCCGCCGGCCGGCTCGCCGCGATCCTCGGCCGCTCCGCCAAGGTGGCCTGCTACCACCACCAGGCCGTGGACCGGCTCGGCGCCGGACTCCTGCCCGCCGCCTGGAGCGCCGACGAGACCGTCGAGGCGGTCGAACTCACCGGACACCGCTTCGCGTTGGGCGTCCAGTGGCACCCCGAGACCGACCCGTCCGACCCCCGCCTGTTCGAGGCGTTCATCGGCGCCGCGATGTCCACCACCCCTGAGGAGACAGCACTGTGAGCACGGACCAGGACCTCTTCGAGGTGGTCAACCCCGCCACCGAGGAAGTGATCCGGACGGTGGCGATGACCGGCCTCGCCGAGACCGACGCCGCCGTCGCCCGCGCCAAGGCCGCGTTCGAGAGCTGGCGCCGGGTCGCGCCCGCCGACCGGGCCCGGCTGCTGCGGGCCTTCGCCGCCGCCGTCGACGCCGACCGTGAGCACCTCGCCGCGCTCGAAGTCGCCAACGCCGGCCACACGGTGGGCAACGCGCGCTGGGAGGCGGGCAACGCCCGCGACGTGATCGAGTACTACGCCGCCGCGCCCGAACGGCTCTTCGGCCGGCAGATCCCGGTGGCCGGCGGCATCGACGTCACCTTCCAGGAGCCGCTCGGCGTCGTCGGCGTCATCGTCCCCTGGAACTTCCCGATGCCGATCGCCGCCTGGGGCCTGGCCCCGGCCCTGGCGGCCGGCAACACCGTCGTCCTCAAGCCCGCCGAGCTCACCCCGCTGACCGCCCTGCGCCTGGCCGAACTCGCCCTGCAGGCGGGCATTCCCGAAGGCGTCCTCCAGGTCCTGCCGGGCCGCGGCCCGGTGGTCGGGCAGCGCCTCGTCACCCACCCCGACGTCCGCAAGGTCGTCTTCACCGGCTCCACCCGGGTCGGCAAGGGCATCGCCGCCGGCTGCGCCGAGCAGGTCAAGCCCGTCACCCTCGAACTCGGCGGCAAGAGCGCCAACATCGTCTTCGCCGACGCCGACCTCGCGAAGGCCGCCGCCACCGCGCCGTACGCCGTCTTCGACAACGCCGGCCAGGACTGCTGCGCACGCTCCCGGATCCTCGTCGAGGCGGGCGTGTTCGACGAGTTCATGGCCCTGTTGGAGCCGGCCGTCCGGGGCGTGCGGGTGGGCGACCCGGCCGACGAGAAGACCGAGATGGGCCCGCTGATCTCGGCCGCCCACCGCGCCAGGGTCGCCTCGTACCTCACCGAGGACGTGTCCGTCGCCTTCACCGGCAGCGCGCCGGACGGCCCAGGGTTCTGGTTCCCGCCGACCGTGCTGTCGCCCGTCGGCCACGACGCGCGGGCGTTCACCGAGGAGATCTTCGGGCCGGTGGTCGCCGTCGTGCCGTTCCGCGACGAGCAGGACGCGCTGCGGATCGCCAACAGCACCGACTACGGCCTCTCCGGCTCCATCTGGACCCGCGACGTGGGCCGCGCGCTGCGCGTGGCGCGTGGTGTGGAGGCGGGCAACCTGTCCGTCAACTCCCATTCCTCGGTGCGGTACTCGACACCGTTCGGCGGGTACAAGCAGTCCGGCCTGGGCCGGGAGCTGGGGCCGGACGCCCTGGCCGCCTTCACCGAAACCAAGAACGTCTTCATCTCAACGGAGGAGTAGCAGCATGACAGAGCGACTCGACGGCCGGGTGGCCGTCATCACCGGTGCGGGCAGCGGCATCGGCCTCGCCACCGCGCGCCGCTTCGCCGCCGAGGGCGCGAAGGTGGTCTGCGTGGACCTCGACAAGAAGAGCGGCGAGGCCGTCGCGGCCGAGGTCGGCGGCCTGTTCATCCGGGCCGACGTCGCGGACGAGGACGCGGTGCGCGCGATGTACGAGACCACGGTCGCCGAGTACGGGCGGCTCGACATCGCCTTCAACAACGCCGGCATCTCGCCGCCGGAGGACGACTCGATCCTCACCACCACGCTGGAGGCCTGGAAGCGCGTCCAGGACGTCAACCTGACCAGCGTCTACCTCTGCTGCAAGTACGCGATCCCGCACATGCGCCGGCGCGGCAAGGGCTCGATCATCAACACCGCCTCGTTCGTCGCGGTGATGGGCGCCGCCACCTCGCAGATCTCCTACAGCGCCTCCAAGGGCGGCGTGCTGGCGATGTCGCGGGAGCTGGGCGTGCAGTTCGCCCGCGAGGGCATCCGGGTCAACGCGCTCTGCCCGGGGCCGGTGAACACCCCGCTGCTCCAGGAGCTGTTCGCGAAGGACCCGGAGCGCGCCGCCCGCCGACTGGTGCACATCCCGCTCGGCCGGTTCGCCGAGCCGGCCGAGATCGCCGCCGCGGTGGCCTTCCTGGCCAGCGACGACTCCTCGTTCATGACCGCCAACACCTTCCTGGTCGACGGCGGGATCTCCGGCGCGTACGTCACACCGCAGTAGCACCCCCGGCCCCGCCGGTCAGGCCGGCTCGCGGCGCGCCCGCTCCAGGCGCGCCGCGGCCGCCTCCAGCAGCAGCTCCAGCGCCACCGGGTAGCCGGAGCCGCGCATGTCGGCCACCAGCAGGGGCGCGGTGGCGGCGATGTTCGGGTGGCTCTCGGCGGGCAGCCGGGCGTAGCTGTCGCGCCAGACGTCGAGGTCGGCCCGCCGGGCGGCCTCGGGCAGCGCGGTCGCCGCCGCGTCGAGCGCGGCGAAGCCGAGGGCCTGGTCGACGAACGCGTGGTAGATCCGCACCGCCTCGGCGTCCGGGAACCCGCCCCCGCGCAGCACCCCGAGGATGGCCTCGACCACCCGGGTCTCGTTCACCCGCCCGGTGGTGCGGTACGCCGCCAGCATGGCCGTCCGCGGGTGCGCCTGGTAGGCGGCGTGGACCCGGCGGCCGATCTCCCGCAGGTCCGCCTGCCAGTCGCCGGTCGCCCGCCAGCCGTGCTGCGCGCGGGCGATCAGCTCGTCCGTGATGGCGAGCAGCAGATCGTCGGAGTTGCGGAAGTACCGGTAGATCGCGCTCGGGTCCGCCCCCAGGGCGGCGCCCAGCCGGCGGACGGTGAGCGCCTCGGAGCCGTGCTGCCCGACCAGCCGCAGCGCCGTCGCCACGATCACCTCCGCCGAGAGCACGGTGCCCTGCTTGGTCGGGCGCCTGCGTCTGCGCTCCGGCTCCGGAACCACTCGCTCACCCATCGGGTTCTCCCTCCGCCGCTCGGCGACTCAGCCGTTTGGCCGCCCAGCCGCTCGGCCGGTCCAGCGTCTGTGTCCGGCACCTTATGACAACGCCATTGACCTGTGAAGGCCGCAGGACGTTTCATTCCTGCCATCGGAGCCGACGGCGGCTCCGGCCGATCCGAGGTGGTCCGTTGAGATCAGTGGCGAAGGACGGGGCGAGAACCCCGCAGCACGGCGAGCCCGAGCACACCGCGATGCGCAAGTCGCTCGGCGTCGTGGACGGCGTGGTGATCGCGGCCTCCAGCATCGCGGCCACCTCCAGCGTCGGGATCGGCCTCGGCCTGATCGTGGGCATCGTCGGCCTGCACCTGCCGGCGGTCATCCTGCTCGCCTTCCTGCCGGTGCTCGGCATCGCGAGCGGCTACGCCCGGCTCAACCGGGTCGAGCCCAACGCGGGCAACGCCTACACCTGGGTCGGCGGGATCCTCAACCCCTGGCTCGGCTTCCTCACCGGCTGGGTGAACCTGGTCGCCGGCATCGTCTTCATGGCCTACACCACCACGGTCACCGGCTCCGCACTCCTCCAACTCGTGGGCGAGGCAGGCCTGCACCGCATCGGCGGACTCGACCTGGACCCGGACTCCACCCTGCAGACCACCCTGATCGGCCTTGTCGTGCTGCTCGCCGCGGCCCTGGTCGCCGTCCGGGGCGTGGGCCTCGCGGCCAGGCTGCAGAAGTACCTGCTCGCCTTCGAGTACGCCGTGCTGCTCGGCTTCTGCGGCTTCGGCCTGTTCGCCGGCGACCAGCCGTTCTCGCTCTCCTGGTACAACCCCTTCGCCATCCCCTCGCTCTCCGCGCTGGCCCAGGGCATGGTGCTGATGGTGTTCTGCTACTGGGGCTTCGAGGCGGTCTTCAGCGTGGGCGAGGAGGTCCGCGACCCGGGTGACGCCTCCCGCGCCGGGACGATCGCGCTGGTCAGTGTGCTGGCGGTGTTCCTGCTGGCCGGCACGGCGTTCCAACGGGTGCTGCCGCTGGACGAGTTGGCCGAGAACGGCGCGCAGGGGCTGACCTACTTCGGCAACCGCCTCGCCCAGCAGCCGCTGGCCGCACTGCCGTTGATCGCGCTGACGTTCTCCGCCGTCGCCTCCCTCCAGGCCGCCGTCATCCCGGCCGCCCGCGGCAACTTCGCGATGGGCCGCGACCGCACCCTCGGCCCGGTCTGGACGAGGCTCCACCCGAAGTACGCCACCCCGGCCGCCGGCACCCTGCTGATCGCCGCGATCGCCGCCGTGATCGCGCTCCTCTCGCTGGTCATCCCCACCGTGACCGACCTGATCGGCGCCGCCGTCAACACCATCGGGATCGTGGTCGCGCTGTACTACGCGCTCACCGCCACCGCCTCGGCCGTCCGCTTCCGCCACCTGCTGCGCGAGTCGCCGTCGGCGGGCCTGCGCGCGGTGGTGGCCCCGCTGGTCAGCGCCCTCGTCCTGGTGCTGCTCGGCGGCTACCTCGCCTGGACCTTCTACGACTCGGCCGACCACTTCGAACTCCGGGCCGACAACGGCTGGTTCCAGCTGCTCTGCCCCGTCCTGCTGATCGCCTCCGGCGTGGTCGCCGGCGCCTGGGCCCGCTGGGTCCGCAAGTCCCCGTACTTCACCACCGGCCGCGGCACCGACGCCGACACCGGCGTACTCACCCCCGCCACCGCGGAGTGACCCCGCGGTACGGGCCCGGCCCGGCCGGCGCCCGTACCGCCTCCCCGACGAACGGAACCGACACCCATGAGCAGCACCGTCCACGCCGACCTGGTCCTCACCGGCGGCCCCGTCCTGACCAACGGCCCGGCCCGCACCAGGGCGAGCAGCCTCGCCGTCACGGGCGAGCGGATCACCGCCGTCGGGCACGACGAGGTACGGCAGTTGATCGGCCCGAAGACCGAAGTCGTCGACCTCGCCGGGAAGTTGCTGATCCCCGGATTCCAGGACGCGCACGTGCACGCGGTCTTCGGCGGCACGGAGCTCGGCGAGTGCGACCTCAGCGACGCCACCGGCCCGGCCGAGTACCGCAGCCGGATCGCCGCGTACGCGGCGGCCCACCCCGGGCGGGCGTGGATCACCGGCAGCGGCTGGGCGATGGAGAGCTTCGAGGGCGGCGTGCCGACCCGCCACATGCTCGACGAGGTGGTGCCGGACCGGCCCGTCTACCTGCTCAACCGGGACCACCACGGCGCCTGGGTCAACACCCGCGCACTGGAGCTGGCCGGCCTCACCCGCGACACCCCGGACCCGGCCGACGGCCGGATCGAACGCGAACCGGACGGCGCCCCCGGCGGGACGCTCCAGGAGGGTGCCACCGCGCTGGTCGCCCGGCTCGTCCCGCCGACCACCGCCGCCGAGCGGCTGGCCGGCCTGCTGCGCGCGCAGCGGCTGCTGCACTCGCTGGGCATCACCGGCTGGCAGGACGCCCTGCTCGGCGAGTTCAACGGCCAGCCCGACCCGTCCGACGCCTACCTCACCGCCGCCCGTGACGGCAGCCTGACCGCCCGCGTCAACGGCGCCCTCTGGTGGGACCGCGCTCGCGGCGCCGAGCAGATCCCCGAACTCGTCGCCCGCCGGGCCGATTCGAGCCACGGGCGGTTCCGGGCCGGGTCGGTGAAGATCATGCAGGACGGGATCGCCGAGAACTTCACCGCCGCGATGACCGCCCCCTACCTGGACGGCTGCGGCTGCGCCACCGCCAACAGCGGCCTGAGCTTCGTCGACCCGGCCGCGCTGCGCGAGCACGTGACCGCCCTGGACGCGCTCGGCTTCCAGGTGCACTTCCACGCGCTCGGCGACCGCGCCGTCCGGGAGGCCCTCGACGCCGTCGAGGCGGCCCGGACGGCCAACGGCCGGCGCGACACCCGCCATCACCTCGCCCACCTCCAGGTCGTGCACCCCGACGACGTGCCGCGCTTCGCCCGGCTCGGCGCGATCGCCAACATCCAGCCGCTCTGGGCCGCCCACGAACCGCAGATGGACGAGCTCACCATTCCCTTCCTCGGCCCCGAACGCGCCGCCTGGCAGTACCCGTTCGGCGATCTGCTGCGCTCCGGCGCGACGCTCGCGGCCGGCAGCGACTGGCCCGTCAGCAGCCCCGACCCGCTGGCCGGCCTGCACGTCGCCGTCAACCGCACGCCGCCGGACGCCGACGGCGGGCGGGTCTTCCTGCCGGGGCAGCGGCTCGACCTCGCCACCGCACTCGCCGCCTACACGGCCGGGTCCGCCCACGTGAACGGCCTCGACGACGCCGGCGAGCTGCGGCCGGGCAACCTCGCCGACCTGGTGGTGCTGGACCGCGACATCTTCGCCGGCCCGCCGCAGGCCGTCGGGCAGGCCCGGGTGGAGCGGACGTACGTCGGCGGCAGCCTGGTGCACGCGCTTGGCTGACGGCGCCGGCCGCTGCTGCGCCGGCCGTCGCGACGGTGGCCGGGCGCCGTCAGGCGGAGGCGCCGCCGTCGATCACCAGGTCGGCGCCGACGACCGATCCGGCCTCGGGGGAGGCCAGGTAGAGCACGGCGGCGGCGACCTCGTCGGTGGAGGCGACCCGGCCGAGCGGCGACTGGTCGCGCATCCGGACGGCCCGCTCGGCCTCGCTCTCGCC
>FTKL01000312.1_pt2 | contig 20070 bp, 22 predicted proteins | sample 2434061 | NCBI WGS metagenome assembly FTKL01 (sample SAMEA3914816, study PRJEB12502) | metagenome | biome: forest; material: soil | place: USA | collected 2011-09-16 | depth 0.3 m
TAAGTCAAGTATCGCCGAACCCTGACCGGGAGATGCATAAAGGATTCATATAAATCCGCTATGCTTCGGGCATGAGTCGCCGAGACGCCGCGCACGGCGCTTCCGATGCCATCGGGTCAGCCCTCTACGGTCTGGCCACCAGGGCCGTCAGACGCCTTCCCCGCGACATGAGCCTGACGTCCGCCGCCACCTTGGCCACCCTGGACAAGACCGGCCCGCGACGGATCACCGATCTGGCGGTGGCCGAGGGCGTCACCCAGCCCGCGATGACCGTCCTGGTCCGGGTGATGGAGGAATCCGGGCTGGTCGAGCGGAAGGGCGATCCGTCCGACAAGCGGGTCACGCTGGTGTGCCTGACCGAGGCCGGCGCGTCGTACGTACGGACGCGACGCCAGGCGGGCGTCGACGCGTACGCGCGGTCGATCGACGAACTCACCGGTGACGAGGTCGAGGCCTTGGCAGCGGCCCTTCCGGCGCTGCTGCATCTGGCGGAGCTCGAAAGCCACGCCCGAGAGGAGTCGGACCGGTGACCGCGGCCCAGGCTCATGACCAGCCCATGAGCACTGCCCTGATACGTTCCGAGGCACGTCTGCTGGTCCCCGCCCTGGTGTTCATCGCCCTGGTCGTGGCGGCGGTCGCCAGCCTCGGGACGCCGCTCATCACCAGCGTGGCGACCGCGTTCCACGTCTCCCTCGACAGCGCGCAGTGGACGCTGACCATCGCCCTGCTCAGCGGCGCCGTCGCCACACCCGTCCTCGGCCGGCTCGGAGCCGGTCCGCACCGGCGGGCCACGATTCTCGCCACGCTGGCGATCGTCGTCATCGGCAGCGCGCTCACCGTCCTGCCGCTGCCGTTCGCCTGGCTGCTCGTGGGCAGAGCGGCCCAAGGCGTCGGACTCGGTCTCACGGCGCTGATGATGGGCGTGGCCCGCGACCATCTTCCCGAGGAGCGCAGCGCGGCCACGATCGCCCTGATCTCAGTGGTCTCCATCATCGGAGCCGGCGTCGGCTACCCGCTGGCCGCGCTGCTCGCCGAGTTCGGCGGACTGCGGGCCGCCTACGGCCTCGGCCTGCTCGTCACCGCCATCGCCTTCGTGACCGCGTGGCGCTCCATGCCCGCAGCTCCCGAAGGCCGCTCCGCTCACGTGAACGTGGCCGGTGCGCTCGTCCTGGCGGGTGGACTGCTCCTCGTCCTGTTCCTGGCCGGCGAGAGGAGCCTGTGGAGCCGACACCTCGCCGTCGCGGTGACCCTTGCCGTCGCCGCCGTACTCCTGCTCTGCGTCTGGACCGTTTCCGAACTGCGAACCAAGACGCCCCTGGTCGACGTCCGGGCGGTACGGCACCCGGCGGTCGCCGGGGCGAACATCGCCATGTTCGTCGGCGGGAGCGGCATGTACCTCCTGCTCACGCTCATCACCCGCTACGCGCAGACGCCGCACAGCGCCGGCTACGGCTTCGGACTGACCACCTTCGTGGCGGGGCTGGTCCTCATCCCGTTCTCCGTGCTGGGGTTCGTCGCCGGCAGGCTCACGCCGCGGGTCCGGACGCGGATCGACGGCCCCCTGCTCCTGGCCGGCAGCGCCGCCATCGTCGGCGGCGGGTTCGTCCTGTTCGCCACCGCCCGGTCCAACCTGGCCGAACTGCTCGCGGCCATGGGCGTGCTGGGCTTCGGCGTCGGCAGCTTCTCGGCAGCCATGCCCGGCGTCATCCTGGCCGTCACCCCCAAGAGCGAGACGTCGAGCGCCATGAGCTTCAACTACGTCGTCCGCAGCGTCGGGTACTCCCTGGGCAGCGCCATCGGCGGTCTGGTCCTGGCCGCCGGCACCGCCACGGGCCGCCTGTTCCCGAACGACGACGCCTACACGACCGCGGCGCTGGTCGGCGTCGCCGCGATGGCGATCACGACGATGGCCGGCCTCGCCCTCGCCCGCCGACGCTCACCCGAGACCAATCCGATCACAGCCCCAGTCGGCGTACCGGGCCTGGGCCGGTCGGGTCGAACCGAAAGCTGAGGATCGAAGCCGTCCGACTTCGACGCCGTCTCCGTCGGCTCGCTGACCCACAGCGCGCCGGCCATGGATCTGAGCATGCTTCTGAGCATCAATTCCGAACACAGGAGGTACCGTGGCCAAGGGCTACTGGGTCAGCGTCTACCGCACCATTGCGGACCCCGAGAAGCTGGCTGCCTACGACAAGCTGGCCGGTCCAGCCGTCAGGGCCGCGGGCGGGCGGCTGCTGTCCCGCGGCAGCCGGGTCGTCGTACACGACGCCGGAATCGCCGAGCGCACCGTTCTGATCGAGTTCGACAGCTTCGAACAGGCGGTCGCCGCACGTGCGAGTGCGGCCTACCAGGAGGCGCTGGCCACACTTGCTGACGGCGTCGAGCGCGACTTCCGCATCATCGAAGGCCTCGACTGACCACCGATGCTGCGTCGGCGACGAGCACGAGCCGACCGCGGGGATCACCCCGGCTCGTCAGCGCGCCGCACCGTCGCGAACAGCGTCGGGCCAGTGGCATCGGCGGTGATGTCCAGTCCGGCCACGGTTCCCGGCGGCGCGGCGGCACGGACGTCGGCCTCGATGTCGGCAGGGGTGCGTTCGACGAGGTTCCAGCGGCCGATGTGGGTCATCAGGGCGGCGTAGGGGTTCGGGGTCGCGATGCTGGAGAAGTAGCAGGAGAGGAGCTTCTTCGGCGCCGAATCCGCCTCGCGACGCTGAGCCGCAGTGGCCTGCCCGCACCCAGCCGGTGCTGTGGACCCGTCACTCGGGTGCCGACCAGACCTGGACCCTGGCCGCGCCGTTCGCCGTGGGCGGGCGATCACTTCCGGCCATTCGAACCAAGGTGTCCTGCGCGCTTTCGTGGCCGCCCAGTTGGGCCGGCAGAATGCCGGTTCGCAAGCCGGCGGCCGATGCCGCAGCGCGACAGCCCGGCCGCCGAAGCCGTCGCCGCGCCGGACCCCAACTCCTCCCGTCGCCATAGGACTTACCGGCCCCTCCGCACGCGGGACGTCCGCGGATCACCTGCGCTCGACCGAGCCGCATGCCTCGCAATTGGTCCAGACCTATTGACGAGCCTCGCCGGCCCCTTCTACGATCCGGTCCGGCACAGCCCCACATGTCCCCACCTCACCCAGAGCCGGGCGTCACGCCCCCACGCGTCGGTCATGTCCATGACGCTCGGCGGGAAGGGAGCACAGCATGTTCCGTCGGAGGTCACGTACTCCACGTCTGTCGGGCGCTTTCCGCCCCAGCCCGGATCCCGGCCGCCTCGAAGGCGACCGGACCGGGAGCGAGCCGCTCCGAACTCCCGGCCCGCAGAGGGCGGCCGTCGAACGCGCATCGCAGGTGAACCGGGCCGGCCGCGCCAAGCACGGACCATCCGTCCTGAGCCGCTCCCTCGCCGGGGTGAGCGCCGCCGCCGTCATCGGCACCGGCATCGTCATGGCCGGCTCCGTCACAGCCGGAGCCGTCACCACCAACCTGGTGGCCAACCCCGGATTCGAGAGCGGCCTCTCCGGCTGGACCTGCTCCAGCGGTTCCGGCGCGGCCGTCAGCAGCCCGGTCCACTCCGGCACCTCCGCGCTCAACGCCACGCCGACCGGCCTGGACAACGCCCAGTGCACCCAGACCATCAGCGTGCAGCCCAACTCCCAGTACACGCTGAGCGCCTACGTCCAGGGCAGCTACGTCTACCTGGGCGCCACCGGCACCGGCCTCACCACCGCCCCGTCCACCTGGACGCCGAACAGCTCGTCGTACAGCCAGCTCAGCGTCGGCTTCACCACCGGGGCGAGCACCACCTCGGTGACCGTCTACCTGCACGGCTGGTACGGGCAGCCCACCTACTACGCGGACGACGTGTCGCTCACCGGCCCCGGCGGCAGCAGCCCCACGCCGACCGTGACACCCACCGTCACGCCCACGGTGACGCCGACCGTGACGCCCACCGTCACACCGACGGTTACGCCGACCGTGACACCGACCGCCACGCCCACGGTGACACCGACCGCCACACCGACGGCCGGCGAGACCTGCGCCACGAAGCCCAGGCCGTCGGGCAAGGTCCTGCAGGGCTACTGGGAGAACTGGGACGGTGCCTCGAACGGCGTCCACCCCGGAATGGGCTGGGTCCCCATCACGGACAGTCGGATCGCCGCGCACGGCTACAACGTCATCAACGCCGCCTTCCCGGTGATCCTCTCGGACGGCACCGTCCTGTGGCAGGACGGCATGGACGCCAACGTCAAGGTCTCGACCCCCGCCGAGATGTGCCAGGCCAAGGCGGCCGGGGCGACGCTCCTGATGTCGATCGGTGGCGCCGCCGCAGGCATCGACCTGAGCTCCAGCACCGTCGCCGACAAGTTCGTGGCGACCGTCGTGCCGATCCTCAAGAAGTACAACTTCGACGGAATCGACATCGACATCGAGACCGGCCTGTCCGGCAGCGGCAACATCAACACGCTGTCCGCCTCCCAGGCCAACCTGATCCGCATCATCGACGGCGTGCTGGCCCAGATGCCCGCGGGCTTCGGCCTGACGATGGCCCCCGAAACCGCGTACGTCACCGGCGGAAGCGTCACCTACGGGTCGATCTGGGGCTCCTACCTGCCGATCATCAAGAAGTACGCCGACAACGGGCGCCTGTGGTGGCTGAACATGCAGTACTACAACGGCAGCATGTACGGCTGCTCCGGCGACTCCTACCAGGCCGGCACCGTCCAGGGCTTCACCGCGCAGACCACCTGCCTGAACAACGGCCTGGTCATCCAGGGCACCACGATCAAGGTGCCGTACGACAAGCAGGTGCCCGGCCTGCCGGCCCAACCCGGCGCGGGCGGTGGCTACATGACGCCGAGCCTGGTCAGCCAGTCGTGGAACGCCTTCGGTGGTGCACTGAAGGGGCTCATGACGTGGTCCGTCAACTGGGACGGCTCGAAGGGCTGGACCTTCGGCGACAACGTCAAGGCCCTCCAGGGCCGTTGATGTCCCGCTGATCATCCCGCGCTCCGGTGCACCACTGCGCACCGGAGCCGATCACCTGCCGGAACCACCCCTGTGGACGGCCCGAGCCCGGGCCGTCCACAGGACCGCGATGGGACGGCGCTGCGGCTGCCCCAGACCTTCGCGACCAGTCCGCCGCCCAGCCGGTAGACGGCACTCTCCATACCGGCGGCCTGCAGCCGGCGGCTCCGCCTTCGTAGCGTGAGGGACCCACCCCGGACTCCCCGGACTCCCCGGTCGCTCGTGGCCCTTGGCCGAGCGACCTGCTCCCATGGTCAAATCCCAACCCTGTAGCGTAAGGTTCATTTCTCACTATGACCTATTACCATTCAGGGGGCGGGCGGCGATGCCGGACACCAGGATCAGTGAGCTCGTGCGGATGTGGATCAACGGCTGGGTCGTCTCCCGCGGCAGCTCGGACCCGATCGACGAGCCGTGGGGGTGGACGATCGACGTCGGGCAGCCCAAGCACGTCGCCCGACACGTGCTGCCGGAGCCCACCGAGCGCGATGTGCGCAGGATCGTCGCCGCGACGAGCGCGCCGGGGACATGGCTGAAGCTGTTCGCCGAGGACCAGGCGGTCCTGCCCTGGGTCGGGCCGGGCTGGCGGCGCGACAGTCCCGGCTTCCTGATGACCTGCCACCTGGCACCGGAGCACCCTGAGACACCGGCCGGTTACACGCTCACCAGTTGGACCCGGGGCGGCGTCGGCCGAGTACTGGTCCGCACGCGCGCCGGGCACTTCGCCGCCCGTGGACAGATCGCCCAGGTAGGCGCCCATGTCGTGGTCGACCAGGTCGAGACCGCCGCCGAACACCGGCGCAAGGGCCTCGGCGGCCTGGTGATGCGCACGCTGCAGAGCACCGCGTACGAGGCCGGCGCAAGGAGCGGCCTCCTGGTCGGCACACCCGAGGGCCGGGCGCTCTACTCCTCGCTGGGCTGGACCATGCGCTCCCCGATGACGAGCCTCTGGTACGAGCCGTCGGGTGCCGCGGCCCAGCATGTGATCTGAACGCAGCACTGTCCCTGACGGTCAGAGCCGCTCCCGGCGGCCTCCGGCTCGGTGACAGCCCGCACGATGTGGTCGCGGTGCGGCAGGTGACCGCCGCACTCCTCCAGGATCTCGCTCACACAGCGCATCGTCGGCACCCGTAGTCCACCCGGCACACCGCGCGTCCCCGGAGCGCCCGGCCGGCGAGCCGCCGTCGTCGACACGCGGGACACGGCAGCCGCGTTCGCGGCAAGCCTGAGAACATCCCCGCACGTAATTCGCAAAGCATTCGGGACCCGCCTTCACCGCTCGCACTGATAAATCGGCCGGCCCGCATACCGGAGCCGACGGACCGCGCGGGCGGCCGAACCCGTCGGGCACAGCCATGCGCAATCATCGTCAATCGCCGGCAGGAGGCAGGAATATCCGGCGACCTGGAACACCACCACGGCGATCGCGGCGGCTCCCCCACCCAGGACGGTCATACAATAAACCCGCCTCCTGCCCGCGCTGCCGCGACCCGCATATCCCCGGGCGCCCCTGGCATGCGAGCGAGGATTCACCGCCAATTCCAGCCCCCATCGGCCTTTGGGTGCACGCCAGAGCCCCTGCCACCCGCCGGCCAACTTTTCACGAACGTGTCGTGCGGGCACTAACCAGCAGACAGCCGTAATACTGAAACATATGGATCACTATGTTCTGTCTGAGGTTGAGAAGAGTTGGCAGGAAGCCTCGCGGCTCCTTGCCGGAGTCTTCGGCGAGCTTGAGATGCTTCCGCCGGATCGCCGCTGGGCGAGAATGACTGCCCTTTGCGACCGAATGGACAGGGAACTGGCCCCCTTCCTGATTCGTGCGGCCGGAGAGCTCAGTGAAGAAAAAGGGATGCTCCCGTCCCGGCCGGAACGGCTCGGCCGGGCACTGGGAGTAAGCCTGTGACGAGCGACCGCAAAGCAATTCCGCACACATTCTGGTGCACAACCCGCTGGGCCGACCTCGACGCCCAGGGACACGTGAACAACGTGAAGTTCATCCAGTACATCCAGGAAGCGATCTTCGACCTCATCGGGCAGGAGGAGCACGTCGGCATCCTGCCCGACGGCTTCATCGTCGCCCGGCACGAAGTCGACTACCGCCGCCAGCTCTTCCACCGCACAGGACACCAACTCCCCCTGCAGATCTGGATCGCCACGATCGGCACACGCTCGTTCACCGTACGGACGGAAACCCGGCGTGGAGGCGAAACGGTCTTCGAAGCCCGCACCGTCTGCGTAGCACGCGACTCCACCACCGGAGCCAGCAGAGAACTCACCACAGACGAACACCGCCACCTCGCCCGCTACCAACTCCTCGACCCCACCACCCACGGCAACCCCAGAAACACCGAACGCCTCACCACACCACCACCACGCCTCGCCGCACTCCACCGCTGACCGACAGCCCGGGACGCACAGGCCCTCAACCCTGAGCATCCCGGGCCGCCACCACCTGACCTGGCTGATCCGTCAGGCCACGCCGGCGTCTCCTCAGTGGCGGCGAGCCGGTAGCCGGGCCGTTGATCGGGACGACGGCGCCGTGGTGGAGGAGCCGGTCGAGGATGGAAGCGGCCAGGACTTCGGCGCCGAAGTCCTGGCCCCTCACTGAAGGTGTCGTTCGAGGTCAGGACGATCGCACCCTTTCCTACCTCTTCGAGAGTTGGGCGCCTCGGTGGGCGGCCATGGTCGGGAGCGGCCACCAACTGGCGGGAACGTTCCGCATGACCAGGGCGCTGTCCAGGGTTGCACTCCCCGACGGGAAGCGGTGCGGGTCGTCGAAGAAGGACGACGCGGCAGAGCGGATCCGGCCGGCTTCCACATGCCAGGCGTCGGTGCGCAGTTCCATGCCGTCCAGGTGGCGGCCGGACCCGGTGGCCGAGTAGCCCTTCGCCCCGTTCTGGAAGAAGCGGGAGGCCTCGGCGAGATCGGCGAAGAGCTCGCTCCCCCGCAGCTCGTCGGACGGCTCGACGGTGACATCCACCCGGCTGGCACCGTCCCACGTCGCGAAGGCGACCCGCACCTGGCCGGGCGTCTCGTGCACCTCGAAATCGGCGCGGCCGTGCCTGCCGGGGAACACGCGGCCGCCGGCCCAGGCGTTGAGCCGCGAGGCGGTGTCGCGACGTGGGATGTAGACGCCGGTCTCAACACCGTCCGGTCCGTCCCATTCGACGGCGATCCGATGTGCCGCGTTCTCGCTCCGTAGCCCGAACGCCTTCGGCGCCCAGGCCGGCCGGACGCTTCCCAGCCGAATCAGGCAGATTCCTGCGACCGCGTGGCCGTGTACCAGTTGCGGGCGCAGCGGCTCGGGAAGCAGGCGGGCCGCGGCGTCCGGGGCGACCCGGTAGTTCACCAGAAGCCGTCGTTCGACGACGCTGGACAGGCGCGGTTGCCTCATGATCCCTCGCTCTGCGCCCCGGGGCGCCATTTGGTGTGCCGCAGGACGATCTGCTCGGGGCAGACGGTGCTCAGGAACCGACCGATGCAGGTCGCCAGCCGATCCTCGGCAAGTGCGTAGAGGATCCGGTTGCCGTCCCGGCGCTCGATGACCAGTCCGGCCCCCTTCAGTACGCCGAGATGCCGTGAGATGGACGGCGCACTGATCGCGAACCTGCTCGCGATCTCCCCTGCCGCCAGCTCGCCGCCTCTGAGATCCTCCAGGATCTGGCGTCTCGTCGGATCAGCGAGCGCGCGGAAGGCCCCTGCCTCATCCTGAGCTTCTGTCATGGTCAGATATTTAGCACATTAGCTAAACATCTAACAAGGGTGGGGCCTCCGCCACCCATGCAGCCGAACGTGCCCCGGGGCCGCCTGCGCCGGACTCACCTGCTCCGCCGGTAGGTGCCGGGCGCTGCCCCGTGCGTGCGTTTGAACGCGTTGGCGAAGGCGAACTCGGAGGTGTAGCCGACCCGGGCGGCGATGGTTCTCAACGGTGCGTCCGTCGTACGCAGCAGGCGCGCTGCCGTGGTCATCCGCCACCAGGTGAGGTAGGCGAGGGGCGGTTGGCCGACGAGCATGGCGAAGCGCCTGGCGAACGGTGCCCGGGAGAGTCCTCCTTCCGCGGCGAGTTTCGCCACCGTCCAGGGTGCTGCCGGGTCGTGGTGGATGGCGTGGAGGGCGGCGGTGACCGGTGGGTCGTTGAGTGCGGCGGCCCAACCGGTGGTGTTGCCCCGGACGGGTTGTTCGGTGAGCCAGATGCGCAGGATGTAGAGGAGCAGAGTGTCCAGGAGGGCCGGGACGGCCGCGTCCGTACCCAGCCGTGGGTTCTCCACCTCGGCGGCCAGGAGTTCCACGGCTGCCCGCAGTTGGGGGTGTCGGCCCGCCTGTGCGGGCAGGTGGATGAGGTCCGGCAGGGTCAGCAGCAGTGGGTGGGTGCGGGACGGGTCGAGTTGGTACGCGCCGCAGAGCAGCACCGTGACGGGGCCGCCGTCTCCGCTCCGGTCGACGTCGGCCGACGCGTGGGAACGGGCCGGCCGGGGGTCGTCGGGGCCGCAGGCAGGGGCCGTGACCGGGGTCCCGGGACTGTCGGCGAGAGTGTGCCCGCGGCCGTGGGGCAGGAACACCACATCGCCGGGGCCGAGTTGGACGGGCTCTGCATCGGGAGGCAGTAGCCAGCAGGAGCCCTGCAGGACCACCTGGAAGCCCGCCGATCCCGGGACGGAGACGAACTCCTGGCCCCAGGGGGCGTGCCACCGCACGTGTGCCGATCGGGGCAGGCCGGTGCGGGTCACGGCGATCACGTCGCTGAGTACGTCCATGCGGTGAGACTACGCACGGAAGACGGACGCGTATGAACCGGGCGCTCTGGCGCATGGATCGTCTCTGTACGGGGTCGTAGATTCGCGGCATGACGATGAAGACCGCACGTGTCCACGAGTACGGCGATGTGTCCGTGATCAGCTACGACGACGTACCGCGCCCTCGGCCCGGCTCCGGTGAGGTGCTCGTGCGGGTCGCCGCGACCTCGTTCAATCCCAGCGAGGCCGCGTTGCGGGCGGGACTGCTGCGGGCGTTCTTCCCGGTGGACCTGCCCTACACGCTCGGCTGGGACGTCGCCGGCACCGTCGCCGAGGTCGGCGCGGGGGTGGACGGTTTCAGCGTCGGCGACCGGGTCATCGGGCGGCTCGACGGCGGGGGCGCGGCTGCCGAGTACGTACCGGCGCCCGGCTCCGGGCTGGTCGCGGCGCCGCTCTCCGTCCCTCTCACGCACGCCGCGGCACTTCCGGTGGCCGGTCTGACGGCGTGGCAGGCGGTCTTCGAGCACGGGAAGGTGAGCGCTGGTCAGCGGATCCTGATCAACGGCGCGGGTGGAGGCGTCGGCGGTTTCGTGACGCAGCTCGCGAAGTACGCCGGGGCCGAGGTGATCGCCACGGCCAGTGCTCGCAGCGCCGCGGCGGTCCTGGGGCAGGGGGCGGACCAAGTGATCGACTACACCGCCGTACCGGTGGGTGCCGCGCTCGACGGCCCGGTGGACACCCTGCTCAATCTGGTCCCGCTGAGCCCGCCGGACGCCGCAGCGATGGCGCGACTGGTGCGGCCGGGCGGGCGGATCGTCTCGATCGCCACCCCGCTCGCACCGGACGCCGACACCGGGGTGACCGCGATGCACATGGTCGCCCGCAACGACACCGCGCAGCTGGCGGCGCTCGTGGAACTCGTCGACGCGGGTGCGGTCACCGTCGACGTCAGCGAGTCACGCCCGCTGCGCGATCTCGCGGAGGTCCACCGCCTCAGCGAGGCCGGCCGGCTCCGGGGCAAGGTCGTCATCACGCCTTGAGCCCCGGGCGGTCGGACGAGGCGGCGGATGTCAGCTCACGACGGTCCCGTGGATCGCGGGGTCAGGGCTGCACAGCCAGCCGTTGACGGCGAAGCGGCTGTCCGCGTGCTGCTTGCCCGGACAACTGACCGGCCGTACCTCGTGCCAGGCGGTGGGCCGGAAGAACACGATGCTGTCGTGCTCGGGCTCCCAGTCCCGCCAGGTGCGCTCCTCCCACTTCCCGGCCGTCTCGGTGTGCAGTGGCAGGGCGACGTCGAACACACGCAACGCGCCGCCGTCGAAAGGCCGGGGCGTGCGATGCAGGTAGTACACGAATGTGAGCAGGCGCCGGCGGGCGAACTCGGCACTGGTGTCCTGGTGCGGACGGTAGAAGTCGCCGTCGTTGTGCACGTTGAGGCTGTAGTCGGGTTCGGTGTGCCGGCAGGAGACGCCCAGGGTGTGCTCGACCACGTCCAGCACCTCGTCAATGGCTGCCATCAACTCGGGTGCGGCGAACTCCTGGTACGACCGGGACCGGCGAACGTCGGGGGCCACCTCCCGGTCCCGAATCATGGAGGGCTTCCACATGTCGCCGGCGGAGCCGATGGCGCGCTCCAACAAGGCGCCGGCGGTCTGCTCGCCCAGGAACTGGGTGATGCGACAGACCGTCACCGGAAGCCGCCAGATCGCGTCCGTACACACCGGCGACCGCTGATCCGTCGCCATCGTCGTCGCCGCCATCGCGTCGGACGGTCCCGTCACGGTGTCCTGCCCTGTCATGCTGTCCTGCCTTCTGGATCGCGATGAGCGTTACGCGGGGGCCGACTCCCCGAATCCCGCTGCGGGACCGGGCTGCCGACCTGGGACGCACTCGGTCGGGGACGCGCCCGGGGCCGCCGCCCTGGTCAGGCTTGCGGCTTCCCGCAGGCACTCCACCTCGACCGTGAGTTCCTCCACCCGGCGGTGCAGTGCCTGGACGCACACCAGGGCGACGCCGAGGCCGTCGACGACGGGGATGGCGGTGTCGTCCTGGTTGAAGCCGAAGGCGGCGTGCCAGTCCTGGGCCATCGGCCCGACATGGCGCACCTCCTCGGGCTCCCAGAGGTAGCGCCAGGTACTGATGGGCAGTGCGGCCACACTCTCCAGGACCGCGTAGCCGTTCACCGCACCGCCCGGGGTTGCACTGACCGGGGCCGCACCGAGCGGGGTTGCGCCGAGCAGGGTTGCGCCGACCGGGGCCACAGCGCCGTTCCCCCGCGCGCCGGCCGAACGGCGGACCGGGACGATGTGGTCGGTCGCTCGGGACCGCCGGTGGAAGATCCGCATCCCTACCGGCTCCAGTCGACCGGGACCACGTCCTGCTTGAGCCCGCTGTCACTGCAGATGGAACACGGACCGTTCGGGACACCGGGGCCCTGGTCGGTCCCGATGGTGATCGCTCCGTGAGCCCCGGCCGGGGCATGGATGCCGTCGCCGACCATCGCGGCCTCGTAGCCGCCGAGCAGTTCCTGGAGGGTTCCGGGGCCCAGGTTCTCCGGGGCGGTGATCGCGGCGATGCCGTCGTAGTCGGTGTAGGCCGCCCCCAGCGTCCGACCGCCGACGGTGGCGAACACGATCCTCGCCCCGCGGATGGGTTCCCCGGTCACCGCGTCGGCCGCCATCGCGTGGATGTTCTCCAGTTGCATCTGGGTGACGTTCAGGCTCGCCTGGCTGGTCGTGAGCCTGGTGGGCTTCAGGCTCGGGCATTCCGCCCCGCTGCACGACGCGGCCGACGGGGTGCTCGCCGACGCGGTGACACCGCTGCCCACACCCAGCGACGCCAAAGCCGCAGCCATCACCGCGACACTCTTGCGACCTACGGAACTCATGCCACTCCCATGGAAACTGCCCGAGCGTGATCCGTGCCTGCGCCCGAGGGCCGGGACGGCCTGGGCACGTGCGGCACGCGACGGGCTGCCGCCACCTTCGGACGACGCGACCGAGCGTATCCACACCCATCCGGCCCAACCCGCCGACAACCACGAGTTCGCACCATCTGATGAACCGCCGGCAGGGGCAATGACGAACACGATCGACGCCCACGAACCAATGAACGATCCCCGAAGACCGACCACACCGCCGGACCACCCGTTGACTCCGACGCCTGCCGACGCCTGCCGATGCCTGCCGACGCGAAACGCTGCTCACCGGCCGCGCCGAACACGCACGGTCCCACGACCTCCTCTGGAAGGATGAGCCGGAGTTCGACGGCCACGCACACCCGCGACAATCCCGCTACGCTCGACGAATCCGCGAGCTGACAGGTGACGGAGTCCCCCTCATGCTTGCTTCCTGGTACGACGCACAGGGCCCGGCCGACGACGTGCTGCACGTCGGCGAACTGCCCGACCCCGAGCCCGGCCCCGGCGAGGTACGCGTCCGCGTGACCGTCTCGGGCGTCAACCCCGGTGACACCAAGAAGCGGCGCGGCTGGCTCGGCTCGACGATGCCCTACCCCCGCGTGATCCCGCACAGCGACGCCGCCGGCGTCATCGACGCCGTCGGGAAGGGCGTCGACGCGCGCCGTATCGGGCAGCGGACGTGGGTGTACGGCGCGCAGTCCTACCGCGCCTTCGGCACCGCCGCCCAGTACGCCGTCGTCCCCGACGACCTGGCCGTGCCCCTGCCCGGCCACCTGAGCGACGAACTCGGGGCGAGCCTGGGCATCCCCGGGATCACCGCCCACCGCACGGTGTTCGCGGACGGCCCGGTCGACGGCAGGCTCGTCCTGGTGCACGGCGTGCTCGGCGGCGTCGGGTCGCTGGCCGCGCAGCTCGCCCACTGGGCCGGCGCCACCGTCCTCGCGACGGTCCGACGCGGCGAGGACCTGGACCGCGTCGACCCCTCGGTGGTGTCCCATGCGGTCGCCCTGGACTCCGGCGACCCGGCAGCGGCGATTCTCGCGTACGCACCCCGAGGCGTTGACCGCATCATCGAGGTGGCCCTGTCCGACAACGCCGGCCTCGACAGCGCCGTCGCCGCGAACGACGCGGTCATCGCCGCCTACGCCACCCGTGCCGACCGGACCGAGATCCCCTTCTGGCCGCTGCTGTTCAGCAACGTCACACTGCGCCTGCTCGGCAGCGACGACTTCCCCGCAGAGGCCAGGCGGCAGGCCGCTCGCGACCTCACCGCCGCAGCCGCGGTCGGCGCCCTCACGGTGGACGTCGGCGGCCGTTTCCCCCTGGAGGAGATCGCCCGGGCGCACGACCGCGTCGACGCGGGCGCCCGCGGCCGCACTCTGCTCACCCTCCCCCACTGACACAGCCCGGCCCAGTGAGGGCGAGGCCCTTGCCGACCGACCGGGGCCATGTCGCTCGCGGGCCTGCGGGACCGAGCTGGGCTGTGCGGGGGCAACAGGAGCCACGACTCAGGACACCCCCTCGACCAAGCCGCAGACATGGGGGAACGCCTCCAGGAACTCCCGCCGGCCGCCCGTGGACACAGCCGACGGCGGCGCGGCCACGCCGATACGATCGGCGCTCCTAAACGATCTGCAGGAGGTCTACCCATGATCCAGAGGTTCGGTACCGGCGAGCGCATGAGCGAGGCCGTGGTGCACAACGGCACGGTGTACCTGGCGGGCCAGGTCGCCGGGGACGTCACCCAGGACGTCGAGGGGCAGACGAGGCAGGTACTGGCCGCCGTCGACCGGCTGCTGGCGGAAGCCGGCAGCGACAAGAGCAAGGTGCTCCGCGCGGAGATCGTCCTCGCGGACATCAAGAACTTCGCCGAGATGAACCTGGCATGGGACGCGTGGGTTCCCGCCGGCGCCGCGCCCGCACGCGCAACCGTGCAGGCCTCGCTCTACCGGCCCGAGGTGCTCGTCGAGATCATCGTGACCGCCGCAGTCTGACATCACCGCGAGCCGCATCCGGCCCCGGGCCCCGGCGCCGCCGGGCAGCCCCGGGGCCGAGCAGCGACCGCGGACGGACGGCGGGCGGGAGCGCGGCCGCCGGAGCCCGCGGGATCCGAGTTACGGGCCGACGGCGACCCGGGGCAGCGGGGACCGGCAGGATGTGCGGATGGACAACGTGACCATCAGCGACGAAGACCGCCGACTTCTCGGGCTCTGGGCCGCCGACTGCGCCGAGCGGGCGCTGCCGCTGTTCGAGGCGAAGGCTGCACAGGACGCCCGCCCCCGCGAGGCGCTCGACGCCCTGCGGGCCTTCACCCGTACGGGGGCGCGGACAGGGCAACTGCGCTCCGCCGCCTGGGCGGCTCACACGGCCGCACGCGAAGTCGACGATCCTGCTGCGGCAGCCGCCGCCCGCGCGGCGTGCTACGCGGCAGCGGCGCCCTACATCCATGCACTGGCCACCCCTCACCAGGCGAAGCACATCCACGAGCCGGCGATCTACGCGGCCCGCGCCCGCGAACTCTCAGTGGGCGATGACGCCGCTGTCGGAGCCGAGGAAGTCCGATGGGCGATCGAACACGCGTCGGCAGCCGTTCGCGACCTGGCGCGGCAGATGCCGGCCTGCGGACCCGGCCGGAGCCGGCTCGCCGTGCTCCGCCACCAACTGGACGCGGCGCTTCGCCGCTGACCGGCGGCGGCCCGGCCCAGTCGTGGCCCGATCCACCCGGCCGAGCGCCCCGGTCGGCCCCGGTCGGCCCCGCCGGGCCGACCGGGGCGCCCACTGCGGGCACCGGGCACCGGGCACCGAGCACCGGGCAGTGCGGCCCCGGTGCGGGGCCGCAGCCGATGCCCGGTCAGCCGGCGGCAAGGAGTTCGAGCGTGTCGATCACACGGTTCGAGAAGCCCCACTCGTTGTCGTACCAGGCGACCACCTTCACGTGGCGGCCGTCGACGCGGGTGAGAGCCGAGTCGAAGATCGACGAGGCCGGATTGCCCGTGATGTCGGACGACACCAGCTCGTCCTCCGAGTACTCGAGCACGCCGGCCAGCGGGCCCTGCGCGGCGGCACGGTACGCCGCCAGCACCTCCTCACGCGTCACGTCACGGGCGACGGTCGTGTTGAGCTCGACGATCGAACCCACCGGCACCGGCACGCGGATCGAGTCGCCCGACAGCTTGCCGTCGAGCTGCGGCAGCACCAGGCCGATCGCCTTGGCCGCGCCCGTCGTCGTCGGCACGATGTTCACAGCCGCCGCACGGGCACGGCGAGCATCGCGGTGCGGACCGTCCTGCAGGTTCTGCTCCTGCGTGTAGGCGTGCACCGTCGTCATGAAACCGTGCTCGATGCCGGCGAGATCGTCGAGTACCGAGGCCAGCGGCGCAAGGGCATTCGTGGTGCAGGAGGCATTGGAGACGACCGTGTGCAGGGCAGGATCGTACGCATCGGTGTTGACGCCGAACGCGAGCGTCACATCGGCGCCGTCCGCCGGCGCGCTCACCAGGACCCTCTTCGCGCCCGCGTCGATGTGCGCACGCGCGTCCTTCGCCGAGGTGAAACGCCCCGTCGCCTCCAGCACCAGGTCGATGCCCAGCGCCGCCCACGGCAGCTTCGCCGGATCGCGCTCGGCGAGCACCGTGATACGACGACCGTCGACAACGAGGACGTCCCCGTCGACGCTCACCGGACGGCCGAGCCGGCCCGCCGTCGTGTCAAAAGCGAGCAGCCGCGCCAGAACCGCGGGCTCCGACAGGTCGTTGACCGCAACGACCTCCAGGCCACTGTCGCGCTCCAGCAGCGCACGCAGCACATTGCGTCCGATGCGGCCGAATCCGTTGATGGCGATACGAGTCATGAATGGTGTCCTTTCGGGTTCGCCACCAGCCTCCCGCGCCGCGGCCGCCGCTGACAGCGGCGTGATCGCCAGGGTCCGAAAGGATCACGCCACACCGCGCCCGCACCGCGGCCACACTGCGCCCGCACAGCACCCCACAGCGCCCCACGACGCGCCCGGCGCAGGTCACCCGCCCTGGGCGAAGGTGCGGCGGTACTCGCTGGGCGTCGTGCCCAGGATCCGCTGGAAGTGCAGCCGCAGATTCGCCCCCGTCCCCAGACCCACGTCGGCGGCGATCTGCTCCACGCCCAGCCGCGAACACTCCAGCAGTTCACGCGCCATGTCGACACGGGCCCGCATGACCCACTGCATCGGCGTGTAGCCCGTGTCCTCCACGAAACGCCGCGAGAGCGTACGCGGCGACACCGCCGCATGCCGGGCCAGCGCATCGAGGGTCAAGGGCTCGCCCAGCCGGCCGAGCGCCCACTCCCGCGTCACCGCGAACCGCTCCCCGAGGCCCTCAGGAACGCTGCGCGGCACATACTGCGCCTGGCCACCACTGCGATAGGGGGCCGCAACCAGCCGCCGCGCCACGTGATTCGACGCCGACACCCCGAGATCCCCCCGCAGAATGTGCAGACACAGATCAATCCCCGAAGCGGCACCGGCCGAGGTCAGCACACTCCCCTCGTCGACGAACAGAACGTTCTCATCCACCCTGACCAGCGGACGCTTCGCCGCCAACGCCCGCGTGTAGTGCCAATGCGTCGTCGCCCGCTTGCCGTCCAACAGCCCCGTCGCGGCCAACGCAAAGGCACCCGTCGAAATCGCCGCGAGCCGCGCACCCCGGCTGTGAGCGGCGACCAGCGCATCAACCACGCCCCCCGGCGGATCCTCACGATCCGGAAACCGGTACCCGGGAACGAACACCAGATCGGCCCATCCCAGCGCATCCAGGCCGTACGCGACGGAATACGACAGTCCGTCACCCCCCGTCACAGGACCGGGCGCCGCACCGCACACCCGCACCTCGTACGGCATGCTCGCCCGAGCCGTGAAGACCTGCGCGGGGATGCCCACATCAAGTGGCTTCGCACCCTCAAGCACAAGAACCGCCACTCGACCCCGAAATGACACCGCCACAACCAGACCCCCCACCCGGACACGCCAACACCACGACTGCGACCAACCGCACCAACCACCAACCGACCGCCCCCCGACCACGGTCGGCCGCCCCCGCTCTGCCCCCCGATCGCTGCAGGCCACGGGCCTTCCCACACCACCGACGCCGACAGGACCGGCTCCACGAGATCCTCGCCGAGACAGCGAACGAAACGGGCCCGTCCGTCGTTCCCCTCCGGCGCCCGCCGGATCGCGGTTACCACCATCGGCCGGCACGAGCCGGGAAACTGGCGGGCCATCAGGAGCACATCGTTCCCGCCGTACAGCGGCCGCGCCCGGACGGCCGCCGGGCGCCAAATCGTTCGCGTCAGCGGTCGTGGCGTTCTAGCATCCGTGGGCATGACGACCACCTCCGAGGATGTGCGCCCGTTCCGGATCGAGTTCCCGCAGGCGGCTCTGGACGACCTCAACGATCGCCTCGACCGGGCCCGGTGGCCGGACGAGCTGTCGGCGACAGGCTGGGCATACGGAGTTCCCGGTAGCTACCTGCGGGAGCTGGCCCGGTACTGGCGGCACGAGTACGACTGGCGTGCCGCGGAGGCCAGGCTGAACGAGTGGCCGCAGTACGTCACGACCGTCGACGGGGCCCGTCTGCACTTCGCCCATGTCCGGTCCCCGGAGGCGGACGCGACACCTCTGGTCATGACGCACGGCTGGCCCGGTTCGATCGTGGAGTTCGCCCACGTCGTAGGACCACTGACCGATCCGCGGGCGCACGGCGGGGACCCGTCCGGGGCGTTCCACGTCATCATGCCCAGCATCCCCGGGTTCGGACTGTCGGGGCCGACCACCGAAACGGGCTGGGATTTCCGCAGGGTGGCCTCGGCCGTCGCCGAGCTGATGCGACGGCTCGGCTACCGCCGCTACGGCGTACAGGGCGGCGACTGGGGCGCTGTCATCTCCCGGGAACTGGGCCGCACCCGCCCCGCGTCCGTCATCGGAGTGCACCTCAACCTCCTGCCGGGGGCGATCGTGACGCAGGAACCCGACAGCGACGAACTGGCCCTGCTGACTCCGGCGGAACGCGAACGGACCATCGCGTCCTGGAGGCGGAGTCAGCAGTGGGCCCGTGAACAACGCGGCTACGCGGACATCCAGTCCACCCGGCCGCAGACCCTCGCCTACGCGCTCACCGACTCACCCGTGGGTCAACTCGCCTGGATCGCGGAGAAGTTCAAGGAGTGGACCGACTCACGCGACCGCCCCGAGGACGCCGTCGACCGCGACCAGCTCCTGACCAACGTCACCCTGTACTGGCTGACCGGCACCGCCGGATCCTCCGCCCGCCTGTACTACGAGAGCGCACACGACGACCACCCGCAGGCGCCCCACGGCCCGTCCAGCGCACCAAACGGCTTTGGCGGACTTCCCCCGGGAGAACTACATCCCCCTGCGGCACCGCGCCGAACTCACGAACAACATCGTGCAGTGGACCGAGTACCAACAAGGCGGCCAATTCTCCGCGATGGAACAACCAGCCCTGCTCGTCACCGACATCCGAAGGTTCTTCCGCCACCTCGCCACTCGTAGACTCGACGACTGATCGCATCGGCCCCAGTCGTCGATACCCAACGGCCGGTCAGGCAGGATTGGCCCTCATGACCACCAAACGCCGTCTCTCCGTCGGCACCCAGTCGCCACTCATGTCCGCCTTGTCCAGGCTGCGCATCCTCCACCACACGGCCGAACAGGACGCAGCGGACCACGCGGCCGGCCATACGATCGAGATGATGTGCCTCACCACCACGATCGGCGGCGAGAAGCGCATACCGGTCGGCAAGGGCAGGACGATCGCCCGGCTGCGCAACGGCGTACTCGTCCTCGCCCTCGGACAGGACCCCCTGTGGCGCGAACGCAGCACGCGCGAGACCACCGAACTGCAGCCCCCGTTCGCTCTCGAAGCCGTCGAACCGAAGACACGCGTCCACGCGAGGTACGCGTGCCTCCGACTCCGCACGGGCGCCGGCGAGTTCGACATCCTGGTGTCCCCACGCGACGAGAACCTGCTGCGCCTGGCCCTGGCACCCGCCGCAGCAGCACCCCACCGCACGAGCTGACGGCGTCAGCCGGGGGCACCTGCCCCGCCGCGCTCGATCCGCGCCTGCCGATAGGTCGACAGCAGTTCGCGGCCTTGGCCGACGAACGGGTGTTCAGGTCCCAGTGTTCGGATCCGGCCCTCGACGACCGCTGCCATGAGTTCAACGGCACGGTCGAAGTTGTCCACTGCGGCCTGGGTTTGGGCGTAGAGCTGGAGTGCGGCGAACGTCACCGGGTAATCCGAACCGTATCGGCTCTGGTACTCGGCAACGACCTGCTGGGCTTCTGTGTCCGCGTCGTCGATATGGCCGATCCTGTACAGGGCAGCGGCGCGGTTGTGGCGGG
>FTKL01028964.1_pt1 | contig 20005 bp, 19 predicted proteins | sample 2434061 | NCBI WGS metagenome assembly FTKL01 (sample SAMEA3914816, study PRJEB12502) | metagenome | biome: forest; material: soil | place: USA | collected 2011-09-16 | depth 0.3 m
CGGCGACCACCCCGACCACCCCGACCACCGGCACGCCGTCCGCCGGCCCGAGCAGTTCCCCCACCCGCGCACCGACCAGCGCACCGTCCGCCACCCCCGCGACGACGCCCACGCCCACGGCCGCACCCACGCCTGCACCCACGGCCGCACCCGGCACGCCGGCCCCGGCCGGGACGCCCACCGCGTCACCGTCGGCCTCCGCCGCCACCACCGGGTCTCCCACCTCGTCGGCCGGCCCGCGCTAGACACGGCCTGGACACGTACGGGCCCGGGGCCGTGATGTGATGGCGTCGTGAGCCGCGCCGTCGAGGAGTCCAACCGCCGCCTGCTGCGGGCCCGGGACGCGATGGACCGCGCCTACGCGCAGCCGCTGGACGTCCCGGCCCTGGCCCGGATCGCCCATGTCTCCCCGGCGCACTTCAGCCGGACCTTCCGGACCGCGTTCGGCGAGACGCCGCACCGCTACCTGCAGCGGCGCCGGGTCGAGCGGGCGATGTTCCTGCTGCGGGAGACCGACCGCAGCGTGACGGACATCTGCTTCGAGGTCGGCTTCGCCAGCCCGGGAACCTTCAGCCGGACGTTCCGCGACATCGTCGGCCGGTCGCCGAGGACGTACCGCCGGGAGACAGCGTCCGCAGGTGTGCCGACCTGCTTCACGATGGCGTGGAGCCGGCCGGGCAACCAGCCCTCGCCCGGGCAGTCCGACACCTCCGCCGGCTGAGCAGTTCTGGATAAGTTTCCGGCCGGGCGGCCCACTAGCGTGAGGAACATGTTCAACGCCATCACGCACTCGCAGATGTACGTCCTCGACCAGGACGAGGCCCTCGACTTCTACGTCGGCAAGCTCGGCCTGGAGGTCGCCGCCGATGTCGACATGGGCTTCATGCGCTGGCTCACCGTCAGCGTCCCCGGCCACCCGGAGCGCCAGGTCATGCTGGAGAAGCCGGGCGCCCCGGCGATGTCCGAGGAGACCGCGGAGCAGGTCCGCGAACTGGTGACCAAGGGCGCGATGGGCGGCTGGCTCATCTTCACCACGGACGACTGCCGCAAGACCTACGAGACGCTGCTGGGCCTGGGCGTCGAGTTCACCGAGGAGCCCACCGAACGCCCCTACGGCATCGACTGCGGCCTGCGCGACCCCTTCGGCAACCGCATCCGCTTCACCCAGCCGAAGGTCTGAGCACCCTCCGGCCTGACGGCTTGACGGCCTGACGACTGCAACCAGGCCGTCAGGCCGTCAGGCCGTCAGGCCGTCAGGCCGTCAGGCCGTCAGGCCGTCAGGCCGTCAGGCCGTCAGGCCGTCAGGCCGTCAGGCCGGAGATCGCATCGCCGACGTACTTGGCACCGAGCACGACCAGGACGACCATCATGATCGCCGAGTTGTGGGCGGACATCCACGCCTTCCACTCCCCCAGCACCTTGGCCGAGGTGGCCCCGCCGAAGACGTACACGCCGAGCGGCAGCAACGCACACAGCGACCCCACCAGCACCATCAGCACCACGGCCACCGTCTTGCCCCCGGCGGAGGCGGAACTCGTCGCGATGGACACCGCGCCGCCGACCGCCAGCACCAGGTTCTTGGGGTTGGCCGCCACCAGCACGGCGGCGAGGCCCGCCGCCTTGGCGGGCGTGAACCGGTCGATCGCCTGCATCCACTTCGGCGGGCTGCTGACGTGCCCCTCGCGCGGGCGGTCCTTCCACTGCTTGGCGCCCATCAGCAGGAACAGCACACCCAGCGCCAGCTTCAACCAGTACGACCAGTCGGGCTTGGGCCCCTCGGTGTCCAGGCCCGAACCCGCCAGCACCACCACGGTGGTGACCGCCGCCAGGGCGACCACCCAGCCGGCGGTGAACGCCATGCCGTTGGCCCGCCCCTTCGGCGTGGCCAGCATCAGGATCACCGCGATGAGCGGCAGCGGACTGATGGCGATACCGACGGCGGAGGCCAGCATCTGGCCGATCGCGTCACCCATTCTCGGACTCCTTCAGTGGCGCGCCTGTCGGTGCGGGAGGGTTTGCCGGAGCGGTCGGCGGAGAGGTCGGCGGAGCGGTCGGCGGGGATCTCAGCGCGGCAGGATCGGCGGCAGCCGGTACGAGCCGTCGAGCGCCGCCGCCTGCGGCTGGTAGAGCCGGATCATCGGCCGGAAGTCCCCCTCCGGGGTGGGCAGCCAGTTCGCCGCCTCCGCGTCGTCCGCCGGCCGCTCGCGCTGCAGGACGAGCGTCAGCGAGCCGTCCGCCCCGTACGTCAGCCCGGGGGTGCGGTCGCCGATCGAGTACCGCCGGATCGGGTTCTCCGTCAGGTAGTAGTCCGGCAGGCTGTACATGGTGACGGACCAGAAGGCGTCCACCGGCGGCGGCACGTCGAAGCGCAGCGTGTACGAGCGGGCGCCGGTCAGCTGCCGGCCCTCGTCGTCCTGGTACACCGTCGCGTACACGGCCTCGTAGGCGTGGTTGCCCCAGAGCCCGGCCCGTGCCGCCGCCGCGCGGGTCAGGTACGCGGCCCGGCGGTCGGCGATCCGCCACCGCGGGTCGTCGAGGGTGCCGGGCCCGAGGAAGTCTAGGTTGTAGTCGAACATGTGCAGGTTGGCGCTCCAGTCACCGCTCGGCGCGCCCTCGGCCGGCCGGGTCGCCTCCTCCACCCGCTGCTTGCCCGCGGCCAGGCCCCTGACCAGCGCATCCGTCCACTCGGGAGCGGCGGCGAGGTAGGGAGACGGGCCGCCGTCGAGCAGGCCGAGCGGGGAGAAGCGCTGCTGGTACTCGATGTCCGGCCCGGCCGGCGGGAAGGCGGCCAGCCAGACCCGCAGCCGTTCGAAGAACGCCAGCTCGTCCGGTACGGAGGCGTCCGGCTCCGGCAGGCCGGCCGGCACCCCGCCCGGCTCCAGCGGGCCGACCGTCAGCCGCTCCTGGAGCGCCCGGATCCGGGGCAGGTCGGCCGGCCCGTCGCAGGCGTTGCGGCCGACGATGGTGGCGACCGTGGTGGGCGAGGTGATCACCCGGGCGCCCTCCGGAGGTGTGCCGTGCCAGGCCGGCGGGACGATCAGCCAGGTCTGCCCTGCGGTGCCGGTGGCCCGGCGGCCGATGTAGGCGAAGTTGTTGCTCCAGGCGTCGACGAACTGGAGCACGTAGTACCCGCCGCCGGTGTCCGGGACGTGCAGCACCTGCGGGCCCTCGGAGAGGTCCAGCTGGGCGATGGAGTAGACCGTGTCGTTGTTCACCGAGACGAACTCGTCCGCCGGTTCGGCCAGGGCCGCCGCGTGGCTGAACCGGTTGAACGGCGCGGGGGCGAGACTGCCGAGGCCCTGCGAGCCGACGTGGTCCACCATCGAGAGGTCGGCGACGAGCGGGTAGCCGTAGATGTAGGCGTCGGCGGCGAGGGCCTCGATCGCGGGCTCGGTCATGCGGACTTCCTTCCGGACGGGCGGCGGATCGGCACGGGCGACGGATCGACGCGAAAGCTGAGCGGGGCGGGCGCGGGGTCAGCGCGGGGTCAGCGGCGGGAGCGTCCACCCGCCGTCCAGGACCGACCGGTCGGGCCCGTACAGCCGGATGATGACGGTGAACGGGCCGTCCGGCGCCGGCAGCCAGTTCGCGCTGTGCCCGGCATCGGCCGGCCGCTTGCTCTGGACGTACAGGCTGAGCCCGCCGTCGGGGTCGCGGACCAGCCCGGGGGTGCGGTCGCCGATCGAGTACCGGCCGATCGGGTTGTCCACCAGGAGGCGGCCGGGGAGCCCGTACATGGTGGCCGACCAGAAGAACTCGGCGGGCGGCAGCCCGTCCGGCGCGAAGCGCAGCACGTAGTCGCGCTCGCCCGCGTTCGGCGGCCGGTTGCCCTCGCTGTCGACCAGCCAGCCGCCGTACCAGGCCTCGGCGGCGGGCAGGCCGTAGAGGCCCTTCTTCGCGCCGATCGCCCGGTTGAGGTAGTCGCCGCCGATCTGCTCGCGGGTGCCGAAGAAGCTCGCGGCGTTGCTGATCCCGGCGGCGGCCTCCTCCAGCCGGGCGCGGCCGTCGGCGATTCCGCGCTCGATCTCGGCGCGCGCCTCGGCGGGCAGTGCGGCGGGCTCGAACTCGCCCCGGCCGTCGATGCCCAGCGCGGCGAGCCGGCGGCGCAGGTCCGCCTCGGCGGGCAGCACGGGGAAGAAGCCGAGCAGGAAGTCCAGGAAGCTGAAGAACTCGACGGTGTCGGTGACCTCGTCGCGCCAGACCGGCCAGACCGGCTGCGGCACGGGCGGCGGGGCCGGCGTCCCGGCGTACTCGTGCAGGGGCCGCAGGCGGTACTGCTGCTGGATCGCCCTCAGCTCCTCGACGGCCTCGGGGGACGTGCCGTCGAGGTAGGTCCGGCCGAGGATGCCGATCAGCTGGGTGGCGGTCCGGATCACCCCGGCGACGCCGTCCGGTACCTCGCCCTGCCAGCCGGGGCCGGCCACCAGGTAGTCACCGGCCTCGTGGCCGGTGGTGCGGGCGCCGACGAAACCGGCGTACACGGTGTCCAGCTCGTGCAGCGGGATCACGTAGTAGCGCTCCTCGGCGGGCACCGAGACGACCCAGGGCTCGGCCCGCAGGTCGAGCCAGGCCCAGGAGTACGGGGTGTCGTTGTTCGGCGTCACCACGTCGGTGTTGGCGGGCGTGGACGGCTGCGGGTAGTGCCGGAACACGCCGAAGCCGCCGACGTAGCGGGGGTCCGCGTCATCGACGGCCTGCGGGTACATGGTGCGGTAGTTCTCCAGGAGGGCGTAGCCCCAGATCCAGCCCTCCGCGGCGGTCGGACGGATGGTGGCCGGGTCCACAAGTGCCGGATTTCCCATGCTGGTGATCTCTCCCGCGCGCCGTTCGAACTCGGACATAACCGTACATACGAGATGCTATGTGCCCCCGAATGGATCAGCACGTCACCGGCTCGTCCGGAGTGGCGGCGGCCCCCGCCCGGTCCGCGCCCGCCCCTCCGCCCAGCGCGAACGGACGGTGGAGGGCCGTACCGGCCGGGGCAGGATGCCGATATGAAGATCCTTCTGCTCGGCGGCTCGTCCTTCCTCGGACGTGCCTTCGCCTCCGAAGCCCTCGTCCGCGGACACGAGGTCACCACGTTCAACCGAGGCCGCTCCGGCACCGACCTGCCCGGGGTCGAGAGCGTCCGGGGCGAGCGCGGCTCGGCCACCGACCTCGAACGCCTCGTCGCCGGGCGGCACTGGGACGCCGTCCTCGACACCTCCGCGCAGCAGCCGTACGAGGCGGCGCTCTCCGCCCGGCTGCTGCGCGGGCACGCGGACCACTACGCCTTCGTCTCCTCCGTCCACGTCTTCACCGACTGGGGCACCCGGCCGGTGGACGAGGACTCGCCCCGGTACGACTGCCCGGCGGACGCCCCGCCCGGTCAGCCGGCCGGCAACGCGCTCAAGGCCGGCTGCGAGCGGGCCGTCCTGGAGCAGTTCGGCGAGCGCACGACGATCCTGAACTCCGGCCTGCTCATCGGCCCGCACGAGATCGGCGGCCGGCTGCCCTGGTGGCTGGAGCGGACGGCACGCGGCGGCCGGGTGCTGGCGCCGGGCGACCCGGGGCGGGCGATGCAGCTCATCGACACCCGCGACTTCGCCGTCTTCGGCCTGGACCTGCTCACCGCGGGCCGCACCGGCCGCTACCTCACCACCGGCCCGGCGGGCCGCCCCACGGTGCGCGAGTTCCTGGAGGCGTGCGTCGAGGCCACCGGCTCCCGGGCCGAACTGGTCTGGGTGGACGAGGCCCCGCTGCTCGCGGCCGGGCCCGACCAGGTCCAGCCGTGGAGCGAGCTGCCGCTCTGGGTGCCCGGCCTCCCGGAGTGGGCGGCGATCTGGCAGGCGGACACCGGCCGGGCGCAGGCCGCCGGGCTGCGCTGCCGGCCGGTCGCCGAGACCGCACGGGACACCTGGGCCTGGCTCCGGGAGCGGGGGCCCGCCACCGACACCGACGAGCTGGGACGCAAGGGCCGCCCGGGCGGGGCGATGGTCGGCATCGACCCCGCGAAGGAGCAGCGGCTGCTCGCCGCCCTCGCCTGACCGACGGTACGACAGCCGGGGTGCGGCAGCGGCTCGTGGCCGCCGCCGCACCCCGTGGGTGGACGGTGCTGCGTCAACGCGGTGGTGGGAGGCGGTTCAGGAAGACCTCGAAGGCCGTCGGCTTCACCGCCGTCACCCCCGTGAACGGGAAGTTCATCTCCTTGATGACGATCAGTGAGATCACCACCAGACCGCTCAGCGCCAGCACCATCAGCGTGTGCGAGAGCGTGTTGGAGAGCCCGAACAGGAAGGTGAAGCCGATCGTCAGGATCGCCCCGGCGATCAGCGCCGTCCAGAGCAGCGGCGGGACCTCGTCGTCCACCTGGTTCAGCCGCTGGCGGCGCTCGGACGCGAGGTTCTCCAGGTGGCTGACGGCGTGCTCGTACAGGACGTTCTGCTGTTCGCTCTCCGGCTTGATCGAGAAGACGCCCGCCCGCATCCCGTAGACGAGCTGGGTCGCCTCCGGGCTGCTGTGGTGCTCCGCCATCAGCGGCCACTCGGTGTCCATCACCAGGCGGGCGTAGTCCAGCGTCTGCTTCTCCAGCTGGGGCCCGAGCGGGGCCGGCAGCTCACGGGAGATCCAGTAGATCCCGGCGAGCGAGTCGGCCTCCCGGAAGGTCGTCTTGCGGGCGGAGTCGTTGGCCTCCCAGACGGCGATCACCACGAACGCCAACAGCACGGCGTAGAGCACGCCGACCGCGGCGAAGATGAACCCGGCCACGTCGTTGTGCGCCTCGCGGACCGGGTGCGGGACGAAGCGTTGCAGCAGTTTCAGGGCGGCGGCCAGGCAGAGCAGGACAATGACCACAATGCCGATGTCCAGCCAACTCATGGGCTATTCCTCGTGATCGAGCGATGACCGAACGGTGATCGGGCGGGCGTCGGACGGGGCGTCGGACGCTGCGTCCGGCGCGCGGGCGGCGGGGTGTCGGGCGAGCGCGGACGGGGTGTCGGGCGGGCGCGGACGGGTCAGTGGCTCCGTCGGGTGACCAGCTCGGCCAGGGCCAGCAGGTCGTCGGCGGCGGCCGGTTCGGGCACGGCCTCGGCGAGGTGGCCGATGGCCCCGGCCATCCGCTCGCAGGACTCGCCCTGGGCCCAGGCCCGGCCGCCGGCCGCCTCGACGGCCCGGGCGCAGCGCGCCAGCTCGTCGTCGGTCAGCGGGCGCTCCAGGCCGTAGAGGCTGGCCAGGACGGCCCCCTCGGCGGTGTCGGCGGCCAGCGCGGCCACCACCGGGAGGGACTTCTTACGGGCCACCAGATCCGCGCCGACCGGCTTGCCGGTGACCTCCGGGTCGCCCCAGATCCCGATCAGGTCGTCGATCAGCTGGAACGCCAGGCCGATCTCGCGGCCGAAGGCGTCCATCGCCTGCGCGGCCTCCTCGCCCGCCCCCGCGTACAGGGCGCCGATCGCGCAGGCGCAGCCGAGCAGCGCGCCCGTCTTCGCCTCGGCCATGGCCAGGCACTCGGCGAGCGAAACGTTACTTCGCTGTTCGAAGGCGCAGTCGGCCTGCTGGCCCGCGCAGAGTTCGACCACGCAGTCGGCGAGCCGGCGGACGGCCGCCTGCGCGGCGGGGTGGTCGTCCTCGGCGAGCAGGCGCAGGGCGAGCGAGTGCAGGGCGTCGCCCGCGAGGATCGCCTCGGTGGTGCCGAAGACCCGCCAGGCGGTGAGCCGGTGCCGCCTGGTGTCGTCGCCGTCGATGACGTCGTCGTGGAGCAGCGTGAAGTTGTGGACGAGCTCGACGGCGGCGGCGGCCCGGGCGGCCGCCGCCGGATCCCCGCCGAGGGCCTGGGTCGCCGCCAGCACCAGGGCCGGCCTGATCGCCTTGCCGGACGAGCCGGCGGCCGGGGAGCCGTCGGACTCCGACCAGCCGAAGTGGTAGGCGGCGATGCGGCGCAGCGACGCGGGCATCGTGTCGACGGCCGCGCGCAGAGCCGGGTCGACGAGGCCTCGGGACCGGGCGAGGACGTCCTCGACGTCGCTGCCCTCCCGGTGGTCCCGTTCCAATGCGAAGATCCCCATGGTTCCTCCCCCTGGTGTTGAACACGCGCTGGTTGTGCCGGTGGCGGCGGTGCGGGCGGTGTCGGCGCGAAGGGGCGCCGGCCGACGCATTTCTCGGCCGGCGCCCGGGTGGTTCGACGACGCCGGGTCAGTCCCGCGGGCGGGCGATATCGACGTTCTCCAGAACACCGATCGCGTCGGGCACCAGAATGGCGGCGGAATAGTAGGCGCTGACGAGGTAGGAGATGATCGCCTTCTCGTTGATTCCCATGAACCGGACGGAGAGGCTCGGCTGGTACTCGTCCGGAATGCCGGTCTGGTGCAGGCCGATGACGCCCTGGTTGTCCTCACCGGTACGCAGCGCGAGGATCGAGCTGGTGTGCCCGTCCAGGATCGGGATCTTGTTGCTCGGGAAGATCGGCACCCCGCGCCAGGCCGGCACGTGGTGGCCGTGCACCTCCAGGGAGTCCGGGTAGAGGCCGCGGCGGCTGCATTCGCGGCCGAACGCGGCGATGGCCTTCGGGTGGGCGAGGAAGAACTTGGTGCCCCGGCGGCGGCTCAGCAGCTCGTCCATGTCGTCGGGGGTGGGCGGGCCGGAGTGGGTCTGGATGCGCTGGTCGTAGTCCGCGTTCTGGAGCAGGCCGAACTCGCGGTTGTTGATCAGCTCGTGTTCCTGGGCCTCGCGCAGCGCCTCGATCGTCAGCTTCAACTGCTGTTCGATCTGGTTCATCGGCTGGTTGTAGAGGTCCGCGACCCGGCTGTGCACCTGGAGCACCGTCTGGGCGACGCTCAGCTCGTACTCGCGCGGCGCGAGTTCGTAGTCCACGAAGGTGCCGGGCAGCTCGTGCTCGCCCTCGTGGCCGACGGAGAGCTCGATCTCCGCCTCGCCGTGACGATTCTGCGCCGCCTGCGAGCCCGCCAGGTAGGACAGGATCTGCCCGCGCAGCGCCTCGGAGCGGTCCGCCAGCTCCTGGAACGCGGGCCACGGCAGCGCGAGGACGGTGCCCGCGGTGGCCGCCTTGACGGTGTACTCCCAGGTCGCGTCGGCGTGGAGCAGGGCCTCGTCACCGACGTGGTCGCCGTCCGCGAGGAAGCCGACCACCGTTTCGTGGCCGTACTTGCCGGTGCCGACCTTGTTGACCTTGCCGTGGGCGATCAGGAAGACCTCTTCGACCGGCTGCCCGGCCTCGACCAGCACGTCCCCCGTGGAGAAGTCGCGCTGGGTGAACCGGGCGGCGAGCTCCGCCAGCACGCCCTCGTCCTCGAACCCGCGCAGCACCGGCAGCTCGCGCAGCGAGGGCGGCACCAGCCGGACGTCCGCACCGGTCTTGACGAAACTCACCCGGCCCCGCCCGACCGCGTAGGTGAGGCGCCGGTTGACACGGTACGTACCGCCGGCCACCTGCACCCACGGGAGCATCCTGAGCAGCCAGCGCGAGCTGATGCCCTGCATCTGCGGCGCGGACTTGGTCGTGGTCGCGAGGTTCTTCGCGCCCGCCGTGCCAAGGCTCTGCTGCTGCCGCGTTTGCGGCAGCCCGCCCTGCGCAGGAATACCGACGTTGGTTTCGGTCGACATACAGGAACCCTCCGTGTTAACCGAATGAAATGTCGCCTTGCAGCAATCATCGTGGGGCCATTCGAGCTAACCTGCAATCACTCTTTCGAGTGGTCAGGAGGGTTGGATAATTAGTACGACTGGATCACTTGAGCGATTACGATTCGAGCAGCATTCGAATCGCCCGGATTCTACTCGAACAGCATCCGAACATTCTCCGGACTTCCTCCGGACTTCCTCCGGACGACCTCCGGACGGCACTCGAACGACGTCCGGTTCATCCTCGGGAAACACTCCCGAAAATCCGCTTTCACCAGGCCGTTCGCACCTCCCGGTACGGGTCGCGCCGCCCCCGCCCGTCCAGCGCCCACCCGCCGTTCACGCCGACGCCGCAAGGGCGCTAAGGTGCCACCTCAAGGGCACGTCCAAGGCGCCGTAGACAGTGAAGCCATTGGCCGACCGCCGGGTTTCGTATGCCTACGCACCGAGCGAGCGGCCGGACCGGATGCCCTCCCGAACGTTCACTCCTGCCCCGGGAGACCTCCGTGAGCGCCCCCGTCCGCGTCTGGCTCAACCGCACCTACGCCGAAAACGTGTTCTTCATCGAACAGTTGCGCGATGCGCCGCGCCTGATCGAGGTCCATGCCACCCACGTCGACCCCGACTCCCCCGTGCTGGCCGCCGCCGACGTGGCCGCCCTGGAGCCCGAGGGCCTCGCCCCCGACGAGTACGTCGCATTCGCCCTCGAATACTGCGCCCGCAATTCCATCGACGTCTTCCTCCCCCGGCTCAACCAGCTGGCCATCTCCCTGCACCACCAGGCGTTCCAGGAGATCGGCACCACTCTCGCCTGCCCGCCGGCCACCGCCATCTCGGCCTTCGCGAGCAAGGTCGACGGCTACGCGGCCATAGCCGCCGCCGGGCTCCCCACACCCCCGTGGTGGCAGGTGCGCACCGCCGACGAGCTGCTCGCCGCCGTGACGCAGATCGAGGCGGCCGACGGGGTGCCCTGCCTCAAGCCCGCCTCCGGCGCGGGCGGCGAGGGCTTCCGGGTGCTCACCCGCGAGCCGTTCGGCCTGGACCGGCTGGCCGGCGCCCCGAACGCCCACGTCCAGCTCGACCAGGTGCTGGCCGCCATGGACGCCGGCGACACCCCGGTCGACCTGCTGGTCATGCCGTACCTGGAGGGCCCCGAGGTCTCGGTCGACTGCCTCGCCGACCGCGACGGCCGGATGATCACCGCCATCGGCCGCACCAAGCACCGCCGCCGGCGCAGTTTCACCACCGCCCCGCGCTACCTGGAGCCCGCCACCAGGCTGGTCGAGAACCTCGGCATGGCGTACCTCTCCAACGTGCAGTTCCGGCACCACCACGGCGAGCCGGTGATCATCGACGTCAACACCCGGCCGGCCGGCGGACTGCACCAGCTGCGCCTCTGCGGCCTCAACCTGCCGTGGAACACCGTGCAGTTGGCACTCGGCGAGACCCCCACCCCGGGGCCGGCCGACCGCCTCGCGGGCATCGAGTACACGCTGGTCTCCGGCGTGCAGCCGGTGCTGCCCCGCCCGGTGCCGCACGCGCTGGAGCGGGTGCCGGTGGCGTTCGAACTCGCCGAGGCCGCCGTCAACGCGGCCGTCTGAGGGACACCCACCGGGCCACGACTGCGACCGGGGTGCGTCAGGCCGCGCCCCAGTCCGGTCCGTTCCAGTCGAGCGTCGGCTCCAGCACGCCCTCCAGGGTGAGCAGCCAGCGCTTCACCTCGATCCCGACCCGGCCGCCGCCGAAGCCGCCGATCCCGTCCGCCGCGACGACCCGGTGGCAGGGCACCAGCAGCGGGAGCGGATTGGCGGCCATCATCTGCCCGACCGTCCTGGCCGCCAGGCCGGGCTCGGTGATGTCCTCGAACACCCCGCTGCGGGCGGCGAGTTCACCGTAGGTGATGGTCCGCCCGTACGGTACGTCGGTGAGCAGCGTGCGCAGCACGACGAGGTGCGGGCCGCTCGCCCGCGACCAGTCGAGCGGCAGGCCCGGCTCACGGCGCTCCCCGGCGAGGTACTCGGTGATCCGGCCGGTGACGGCGTCGATCTTCGCCCGGTCGGTGCAGGGCGGCGCCTGCGGGCCGGCCTCGGAGACGGCGTAGCCCGTCGCCACCACGCCGGCCGGCGTCACGGCGACCTGCATCGGCCCGCTGGGCAGCGGGGTCCCGACCGTCAGCCAGGAGATCGACATACCGGCAGCCCCGCCTCGTCCACCCGGCCCCGTCCGACGGGCCGGCGCCCGGATGGTCCGCACACAACGCCGAGGCCCCGGGGGCAGACCCCTGCGGCCGCCCCCGGAGCCATCGTACGACCGCCCCGCACCGTGGTGCGGGGCGGTCGCGCGATCAACCGGGATCTGCGCGGGGGGTGCGGAGCCGGGTCAGAGCCGCCCCTTGAGCTCCGCGGCGAGCCCGCGCGCCCACCGCACGACCTCGTCCCGCTGGTAGGGCCGGCCGTCGCTGAGCACGCTGAGCTGTGCGTCGCTGAGCCGGTTCGGCCCCGGGATCTCCAGCAGGTAGGCGAGCTCCTCCAGCCCCGACGCGAGCCGCTGGGCATCGGCGGCGCCGAGTGCGACCGCCGCCTCGTGATGACTGATGGTGACAGAACCGGGCATCTGGGCCTCCTCCGTACCGTCCCCCTCTTTCCTCCACCGTACGGCGGCCGACGCCGGGACGCCCGGGCGCGGGCGGGGCCGCTCACGCCTTCCGGGAGCGGCCCGCGAGCGACGCCGGGCTCATCCCGGCGAGTTGCAGCCAGCGGTCGAGGCCGGTGTCGCCCGCCGGGCCGGGCGGGTTCGGCGGCCCGGCCCGGCGGCTGCGGGCGACGTAGTCGTGGGCGGCGCTCACCGTCCAGGCCGGGAGTTCCTGGTCGATCAGCCGGTCCCACTTGGTGGTCGACCGCTCGTCGTGCAGCTGGTGGAGCGGGAGGTGGCGGCAGGCCGCCCAGCAGATCAGGTCGGGGGCGTCCCCGACCAGCCGTCCGTGCCCGGCCCGGGCGGTCTTCGGGAGTTGCGCGAGCGCCTGCCGGGCGGTGCGCCGGGCCTCCAGCGCGCGGAGCACGCCGACCGCGTGCACGCCGGGGTGGATCAGTGTCCGGTAGTGCGGCGAGGAGATGTCGGCCCACAGGCCGTCCAGCCCGTCGTCGGTGGCGACCAGGTGCGACAGGTAGGGCGTGGGCGCGGCGGAGAGGCAGGCCAGCGCCCGGGTGACGTCCGCCATCGAGAACCGCGGCAGCCAGCCCTCCCGTTCGAACTCCTCGACCAGGCGACGCAGTTCGGGGCAGCGACGGAGGCAGTCCTGTGCGGTGGCCGGGTTGAGGTAGAGGTCGGCGACGTCGTGCAGCCGCCGGACGTGCTCCCGCTCCGGGCTGGTGAACACCTCCAGCCGGACGGTGGAGCGGTCCAGGTGCGCCCGGCCCGACTCGGCCACCGCCCGGGCCAGCAGCGTCAGCCGCTGGAAGCCGTCGATGGACTCGGGCCGGGTCAGCTCCACCACGTCGCCCTGGATCCGGATGCTCTCGGCCCCGAGGGCCAGCTGCCCCACCCGCCCGAACTCCTCCGGCCGCAGGCGCAGCAGCAGCGCGAGCTCCCGGTTGTGGGCGCTCTCGTACAGGAATCCCCGGCGGGCCCGGAGTCTGCGCGCCGCCTCCGGGCCCGCAACCAGGCCGGCCAGCTCCCCGGCCGCCACCTGGAGCGCCCAGCCGCGGTCGAAGCGCGTCAGCCGGCGGGGGCGGAGCGCCAGGACGGGCTCGGCGCCGGGGGCGTACGTGCCGGGCTGGTCGGTGCCGCCGTTCCCGCCACCACCGTGCGACGGAATTAGTTGGTTCACGTATCTGCCAACGGAACACCGGCCGATCGGTTATGGCACCCGGCGCGGGAATCTTGCCGGGCCGGGCCGGGGCCCGCGCGGCGCGGCGGCGGTGACGAGCGCCGCGACCTCGGTCGGCGTCCACGCCCCGGCCGCCCCCGGGCGGCTGCTCAGGTAGCCGGCGATCCGCCGGGTGCTCCAGCCGTGCGCCTCGCGCAGCCCGGCGGCCAGCTGCCGGAGGTAGGCGGGGGCCGGGCTGTTCAGGCCGGCGTCCGCACTGCGGCCCGGCGCGGTGAACGTCAGCACGGGGAGCCCGTCCAGCCGGCCCGGGCAGACCAGCGTCTCGTACCGGCCGGCTCCCCGCCGGGAGCGGCCGGTGGCCAGCACCTCGCGCAGGTCCAGCTCGGCGCCCGGGGCCCGTCCCGTCTCCTGCGCGGCGATGTCCGAGAACTGCCCGGCGGACAGCAGGTGGGCGCGCGCGGGCAGTTCGCCCTCGTCGAACGGGTCGTAGAAGGCGATCCCGCCCGTCCAGAGCACCGACCGCCCGGCGAAGTACAGCCGCCCCGGCAGCAGGACGGGCACCGAGCGCTCGGGCGGGCGGGCGTCCCGGCAACCCGGACAGCTTCGCGCCGCACCCGGCGGCGTACCGCCGGAGAGGTAGTACGACAGCCGCTCCAGGCTCATGTTCGAGCCGTACGCGGCGTACCAGACCCGGTCGGCCGGGCCGGTCGCGGGCATGTCCGTCGCCTGCGGGCCGGTCGCGGGCGGGCCGGGAGCAGGTCGCCGGGGTGTGTTCACGGGTGCTGTCCGTCCGGTTCGGCGGGGCGCCGGCGGGGCGCCGAAGGCCATCATCGGCCGGTCCGGCCCGCCCCGCGCGGCAGGCCGTCGGCTCCCCCGCTCCGCCAAGCGGGTGATCTTGCCGGGCGGGGCGGGGCGCTGGCGGCGAGACTCGTACGAGGCCGGGGTCACCGACCGTCGGCCGGCCGTGGACGACGTCACCGGGCCGTCACGGAAGCCAGTACGGACGAGGGGAGCGGCCATGGCCGAGGCGGCGAGCGACGCCACCGCGAAGGGGTTGCGCGACACACTGATGAGCCGGGGCTATCTGAGTCTGCTGCTGGTGTCGGCCCTGGTCGGGGTGCCGGTGTCACTGGCGGCGTTCGGGTTCGTGAGCCTGGAGCACGAGCTGCAGCACTGGGTGTGGGAGACGCTGCCCGACGCGCTGGGGATGGACCGGGCGCCGTGGTGGTGGCCGCTGCCCGCCCTGCTGCTGGCCGGGCTGCTGCTGGTGCCGATCATCACGCGGATGCCCGGCCGCGGCGGGCACCTGCCGGTGAACGGCCTCGGCGGCCCGCCGACCCTCCCCCGCGAACTGCCGGGCGTCGTCCTCGCCGCGCTGGCCTGTCTGCCGCTCGGCACCGTCCTCGGCCCGGAGGCGCCGCTGATGGCCATGGGCAGCGCCTTGGCGCTGATGACCGTGAGCGCCGCCAAGCGGGCCGCGGAGCCCAAGCTCGGCGCCGTGCTGGGGGCGGCCGGGTCGACGGCCGCGATCTCCACCATCTTCGGCAGCCCGCTGGTGGCCGCGGTGATGATGATCGAGGCGGCCGGGCTGGCCGGCCCCCAGCTGGTCGTCCTGCTGCTGCCGTGCCTGCTGGCCAGCGGTATCGGCGCCCTGGTCTTCATCGGCTTCGGGCACTGGACGGGGCTGAGCATCGGCGCCCTGTCGCTGCCCTCCGAGCCGCCGGTCGGCCTCCCCGACGCGGGTGACTTCCTGTGGGGCGTGCCGGTGGCCGCGGCCGTCGCCGTCGTGTGCGTGGCCGCCCAGTGGGTCGGCCACCGGACCGCCGCCTTCACGGCCCGGCGAACGGCCGTACGGACGGTGCTGTGCGCGGTGGCGGTCGGTGTGAGCATCTCCGCGTACGCGCTGCTCACCGGGCGCTCGCCGGAGGAGGCCGCGCTGTCCGGCCAGGCGACCCTCGGCGCGCTCGCCGCCGACCCGCAGTCCTGGCCGGTGGGCGCGCTGATCGCACTGGTCGTGTGCAAGGCGCTCGCCTGGGGCATCGCGCTCGGCAGTATGCGCGGCGGCCCGATCTTCCCGGCGATCCTGATCGGCGCGGCCCTCGGCATCGCGTGCGCCGGCCTGCCCGGCTTCGGCACGGCGGCCGGCCTCGCCACCGGTCTGGCGGCCGCCGGCGCGGCCCAGACCCGGCTGCCGCTGACCAGCGCGGTGCTGGCGGCCGTCCTGCTCGGCGGCTCCGCGACGGAGGTGGTGCCGCTGCTGATCGTCGCGTCGGTCACGGCCTTCGTCACCGCCGAGCTGCTGCCCGGACTGCGCCGGCCGGCCGCGGCGGCAGCGACCGGGGCGGCGCCCGCCGTCGGCGCGGCCCCGTCGCGCTGACGAGGGTCCGGCCGGCCCCGGAGCCGGAGCCGGAGCCCGACAGCGGGTGCCGGACACCGGCCCCGACACACCGGAGAGCCGCCCGGCTGCCCGATCCGCGATGGTCTCGTGGATCGGTGTGCCGGGCGGCTCCGGCCGGAAGGGGCGGGAGGTCCCGTCGTCGCGTGACCGCTGTCGGGCGGTCAGACGAGCAGCTTGTCCTTCGCCTTCTGGAACTCGGCCTCGGTGATGGCGCCGCTGTTCTTGAGGTCCGCCAGCTTGGCGAGCTCGTCGACGTGGCTGCCGCCCGAGGCGCCGCCCGAGGGTCCGGCCGCGTCCTTGATGTACGCCTTGAACGCCGCGTCAGCCCGCTGGGCCTGCTCCAGATCGCGCTCGCCCATCGAGCCGCCGCGCGCGATCAGGTAGACGAGCACGCCGATGAGGGGGAGCAGGATCACGAAGACGGTCCAGCCGGCCTTGCCCCAGCCGCCCATGTCGTGGCTGCGGAAGATGTCAGTGATGATCTTGAAGAGCAGGAAGAACCAGAGGATCCAGAGGAAGAACTCCAGCATGGTCCAGAACAGATTGAGCAGTGGGTAGTTGTCCATGGTGCTCCCGTCCCAGCAGGTGACCGTATCTCGGCGACCGCGCGGCCGACGGCGTCAGCAGTGACGCAGACGGCAGTGAATTGAGTCATATCATCCGATTTCGGACCCGGCACGTCGCTGCCATCCGCAGTGGGGGTACTCCCGCCACCGTTCACCCGTTCAGCTCAGGAGACGCCGCACGACACCCGTCCGCACACGCGAACGGCCCCGGACGAGTCGTCCGGGGCCGGCGGTGGAACTCCCCGGAGCGGCCGCGAGTGCGGCATGGCCCGGGTGGTGCGACGAGCCCCCTGTCGGATTCGAACCGACGACCTTCGCTTTACAAGAGCGGTGCTCTGGCCAGCTGAGCTAAGGAGGCACGGCAGCCGTCCGCGGCGGACCACGGCGGCACCGGGGGGAAGTCTAGCCGGACGGGGTGGGGCGTTGTCTGCATATGGCGAGGGCCAAGGCGCAGGGCGGGGCGTGACCGAACCGATGCCGAAGTCGGGGGCGGCAGGGGGCTGACAAGCGGCGACGGCGAAGGTAGCGTCGCCCGGAGTCGGCTCGCCCGGTGGTCGAGACCACTGAGGAGCCGGCGCACCAGGCACTTCCGCCTTTACTCGGATCGTCCGGCACGTTCCTGCCGGTGAAGGAGAGCACAGTCATGGCTTCTGTCACGTTCGACAAGGCGACCCGCCTCTACCCGGGCGGCAACAAGCCCGCCGTGGACGCCCTTGAGCTGCACGTCGAGGACGGCGAGTTCCTCGTCCTCGTCGGCCCCTCGGGCTGCGGCAAGTCGACCAGCCTCCGCATGCTGGCCGGCCTGGAGGACGTCAACGGTGGCGCCATCCGCATCGGTGACCGCGACGTCACGCACCTGCCGCCGAAGGACCGGGACATCGCGATGGTGTTCCAGAACTACGCGCTGTACCCGCACATGACCGTCGCGGACAACATGGGCTTCGCGCTCAAGATCGCCGGCGTCAACAAGGCCGAGATCCGCAGCAAGGTCGAAGAGGCCGCGAAGATCCTCGACCTGACCGACTACCTGGACCGCAAGCCGAAGGCCCTCTCCGGTGGTCAGCGCCAGCGTGTCGCGATGGGCCGTGCGATCGTCCGCGAGCCGCAGGTCTTCCTGATGGACGAGCCGCTCTCCAACCTGGACGCGAAGCTCCGCGTCTCCACCCGTACCCAGATCGCGAGCCTGCAGCGCCGCCTGGGCATCACCACGGTGTACGTGACCCACGACCAGGTCGAGGCCCTCACCATGGGTGACCGCGTCGCGGTCCTCAAGGACGGTCTGCTCCAGCAGGTCGACAGCCCGCGCACCATGTACGACCGCCCGGCGAACCTGTTCGTGGCCGGCTTCATCGGCTCCCCCGCGATGAACCTCGTCGAGGTCCCGCTGGTCGACGGCGGCGTGAAGTTCGGCGGCTCGGTCATCAACATCTCCCGCGAGGAGCTGGCCGGCGCCGGCACCGACAAGACCGTCACCGTCGGCATCCGCCCGGAGCACTTCGAGATCGTCCCGGCCGGCGGCATCGAGGGCGTGGCCGTCACGGTCAACGTCGTCGAGGAGCTCGGCGCCGACGGCTTCGTCTACGGCACCACCAAGATCGGTGGCGAGGACAAGGACATCGTCGTGCGCGTGCACGGCCGTCAGATCCCCGAGCGTGGCGAGACCGTCCACGTCGTGCCGATCGGCCACGAGACCCACGTGTTCAACACCACCACCGGTGCCCGCCTGAGCGCCTGACGGCCTCGGGAACAAACGGACACCGCACGCTGACGTACGACCAGAGCCCTGCCGGACGGCGGTCCGGCAGGGCTCTGTCACGTCCCGGACCGCCTCCGCGCGGGCGCCCGCGTCAACCCGGCGACGGGACGAACCCGGACACGTGTCACTCGTTGGTGTAACGGAGTGCGACCCCGGGCATACCCGGCGCTACGCTCCTGAGCGTGAACCAGCTTGTGCGCCGCATCGGCCAGACCGTCGCCCTCACCCTGCCCGTGATCCTCGTGACCACCGGCACCCTCGCCGTGACCCGGGTGCCGTGGGCCCCGCCGACCTCGCTCGACCAGCAGGTCGTCGCGGCGTCGAGCAACGACGGCGCCGGGATCGGGCGCGCCGCCACCGACAGCACCCCCACCCAGGGCCTCGCCCCGCAGGACGCCCTGCGCACCGACCTCCTGGACGAGCTGCGCGCCAACAACCCCGGCACCGCGCTCGACCTGCTGGAGCGGACGATGCGCGAGAAGCCGTCGCTCACCCCGTACTGCAGCTCGCTCGCCGTGGACCTGGGCAAGGCCGCCGTGCGCAAGTACCAGGGCGACGTCCAGCGCGCCCGCTCGTTCGCCCGCCCGGTCTGCGACGGCTCGTTCGCCTCCGGCGCCAACGGCTGACCTGCCCCCTCCGGCAGCGGGACACACCGCGCACGGACCGGCTCCGCCGGGCGCGGAGCCCGGCGTGCGGACCCTATTGTTCTCGGCATGACCGCTGACTCCGCTCCCCACGCAGCGCCCACCGTCACCCAGGCAGTGATCCTGGCCGGCGGTCAGGGCTCCCGGTTGCGCCCCTACACCGACGACCGCCCCAAGCCGCTGGTGGAGATCCCCGGCACGGGTACGCCGATCGTCGGGCACCAGCTGGCCTGGCTGGCCGCCGAGGGCGTGACGGACGCGGTGATCTCCTGCGGCCATCTGGCCGAGGTGCTGCAGGAGTGGCTCGACAAAACCGACCTGCCGCTGAACGTCCGCACCGTGGTGGAGAGCGAGCCGCTCGGGCGCGGCGGCGGTCTCAAGTACGCCGCCCGGGCGCTCCCCCGCCCCGAGGAGCCCTGGTACGCCACCAACGGCGACATCTGGACGCGCTTCAGCCTGCGCGAGATGGCGTCCTTCCACCACGAGCGGGACGCCGTCGCGACGCTGGCACTGGCCCGTCCGCGCATCCCGTGGGGCGCCGTGGAGACCGACCAGTTCGGCAACGTGCTGGACTTCATCGAGGCGCCGCCGTCGCCGTTCCTCATCAACGCGGGCCTGTACGTCTTCAGCCCCGAGTTCGCCGCGCTGCTGCCCGACGTCGGCGACCACGAGCGCACCACCTTCCCGCAGCTGGCGCGCGGGAAGCGGCTGGCGGGCTACCAGCTGCCGCAGGGCGTCTACTGGCGGGCCATCGACACCGCCAAGGATCTCACCGAGGCGGCCAAGGAACTGGCCTCCGGCGCGGGCCTCGCTCCCCGGTAGCCCGGGCCGCTGCCAGCGCCGTACAGGCCCCTCCCGGCCCCGCGCCGGGGCAAGGGCCGGGGCGTACGGGATCGGGCACACGAGTGAGCCGGCCGGGACCCTCCCGTAGGAGGATCCCGGCCGGCTCGTGCTCGTTCGGTGGTCCGGAGGCGAAACCGCGTCAGGTCGACGTCGCGGCGGCGGGCTGCTGCCGGGCGCCCAGGGTGGGCAGCTCGGCCAGCGGGCCGCTGCCCAGCACCCCGCCGAGCAGCCCGGACCCGCTGCTGCTCTGGCTGGGCTTGGGCGCCGTACCCGAGCTCGGGGCGGAGCTGCGGCCGCTGGGGGCGGACCCCGAGCCGGCGGGCGCACCGGTGGCCGCGGGGGCTCCACCGGCGG
>FTKL01000437.1_pt1 | contig 19856 bp, 30 predicted proteins | sample 2434061 | NCBI WGS metagenome assembly FTKL01 (sample SAMEA3914816, study PRJEB12502) | metagenome | biome: forest; material: soil | place: USA | collected 2011-09-16 | depth 0.3 m
GCCTACAACGCGGCGCTGGCGCCCGGCGCCTCCACCGGCATCGGTTTCCAGGCCACCCACACCGGCAACACCGGCAGGCCGACCGCGTTCAGCCTCAACGGCTCGCCCTGCACCCTGGTCTGACACCTCACCCGGCGGAATCACCCCTGCGGCGGGAGGCGACTCCCGCCGCAGCCCCGGTGGTACCGCCGGCCATCGCGGTGAGCAGCATGCGCTTGCGCCGCCACCCGGCGGTCGCGGCCGTCAGCGGGATCGCCGTCAGGGCCGGGCCGACGGGGTACACCGTCACCGTCCGCCCGGCGGCGGACTCGCCGACGCCGAGGTCGGCGCTCATCGCGGGCAGCAGTCCGGCGGGGAGCGTCCCGGTCAGGCTGGTCATGAAGACGGCGGTGACCAGTGCGAGCAGTGCCGACAGCGGAAGCCCCTGTTTCTCAACCCCGGTGCGGGAAACGGCTGATCGGGTGGTCTCGGTTCGCATGCCCGCTATGCTCGAACCTTCACATTGATGTGAGGGTCAACAGGGTCGGTCGTCTGTGAGGCGGGTCAAATGCGGATCGGAGAGCTGTCGGAACGCACCGGCACACCCCGCCGGCTGCTGCGCTACTACGAGGAACAGACGCTGATCGTCTCGGACCGGACGCCGAACGGCTACCGGGAGTACGACGAGAGCTCGGTGGACCGCGTCCTCCAGGTCAGAGGACTGCTCGACGCCGGACTGCCGACCCGCATCATCAAACAGATCCTGCCCTGTCTGGACAAGCCCCGGATCATCCACTTCCCCGACGCCACACCGGAGATGCTCGCCACCCTCGAACACGAACGGGACCGGATGACCGAACGGATCCGGTGCCTGACCCGCAACCGGGACGCCGTGGCCGACTACCTCGACGTCGTGCGCGCGGGCAGGCAACCGGACGCCACCCCCGGGCGGGCGGCGGCCTCCGGCACAGTGTGAGACCCGCGAGTGATCAGCCCTCGGAGTCCCTCTTCCCATCGTGGCTGCGACAGGATCACTCCTTCGAGACGCATAGGGCCGACGACAGCAACGCGAGACTCGAAGTCCCTAGAACCGCGGTGCCGTCCAGCCCTCGGGTTGTGGCCCGCCCACTTCGGCGTCGCACTCCTCGAAACGTGCTGCGGCGAGCGGGCGGCGAATGTTGCCGGTGAAGACTGCGACCCTGGGGGTGATGAGCGGGCGGCTCCAGGGTCTATCCGAGGAGGGCGTCGGCCGCCTTCTTGAGTGAGCTGGGCTGCTGGGGTCGTTTGGGGGCGGTGGCGCGGACTTCGAGCATGCGGGCGCCGATCTCCTGAAGCTCCTTGCGTCCGAGGGCGGCCCGGACTTTGGGGAACCAGTCGCCCTCTTCCTCTTCGATATGGTGGCCGACCGACTCGATGAGGACGGTGGTCTTGGCGTCGAAGCGTTCATCGTCGGGACCCAGGGCGTCGAGTTCCGCGCAGAGCACGTCCGCGACGTGGTGCTCCTCGTAGGACTCAAGGATGTCGCTCTCAAGGTCCGGGACGAGTTTGCGGACTGTGGGGTACATGACCTCGTTCTCGATATACGTGTGTACAGTCAACGCCTCCACGATCTTGCTGACCAGATCGGCCTTCTCGGCCTTCGCGTCGTCACCGGCGGCTTCGAAAGCCCGGAACAGCCGCCGTACTTCTTTGTGGTCGTCCTTGAGAAGGACGATGGCGTCAGTGGACATGTGAGGTCCTTTCGAAGTGACCCCCTCCCCGTGACCCCCCTCCCCGCTTGGCATTTACGTGCAGTCGGCCATGGCAGCCGCGACGTCTGTCGGCGGCGTGCGCAAGCGATCGGCTACCTCCGCCTCGCGCGGCTGCGGCTGGGCTCCTCCTCCTCGTACTCGCCCTCCTCTTCGTCGTACTCCTCCTCGGGTTCCTCGGGTTCCTCGTCATCGTCCGCGTCCTCTGCGTCGTACTCTTCCTCCTCCTCGGGTTCCTCCTCGTCGTACTCGCTCTGGGGTTCGTCGCCCTCGTCGTAGCGGCCGTCGGAGGCGCTCTCCGAGTCGTCGTACTCGTCCTGGTATTCCCCGCCCTGGTCGTCCTGGGCGGCTTCTTCCTCCTCCAGGGCTTCTTCATGGGTGCGTACGACTTCGCCGTCGCGGATCTCGCCGCGCCAGCCCTCGGCCTCCTCGTTGGTGAGGGAGACATGACGCTGGAAGTTCTTGAAGTCCAGACGCAGGCGCCGACCCTGGGCGCGCCAGATGTTGCCTGTCTTCTCGAAGAAGCCTGTGGGGTAGTACTCGACGACGAGGACGATGCGGGTCAGGTTCGGAGCCACCTCGTGGAAGCTGACGGCCCCTCGGGTGCTGCCCTTGGCGCCTTCGGAGGTCCAGACGATGCGCTCGTCCGGTATTTGCTCCTGCACGGTCGCCTTGAAGCTGCGCTTCGACGGCCCGACCTTGACCTTCCAGTCGGTGGTGACCTCGTCGCCCTGGGATATGCTCTGCACCCCCTTGGCGAATCCGCTGAAGTCCTGGTACTGGGTCCAGTGGTCGTAGGCGGTCCGCAGGGGCACCCCGACGTCGAGGGTCTCGACGATGTTCATCGCCTTCTTGCCACCCTTGCGGCCGGGCTTGCCACTTCCCTTCTCGCCGCCGAAGACTCCCTTGACCTTGTCGACGAGGTCGTCCTTGACGCTCTTGGCCTTCTCTCCCAGGAACGCCCTGGCCGGGGAGTCGCCCTGCAGGACGCGGGTACCCACCTTGGGCAGTACACCGCCGTTCTCGGCGACGTCGTCGAGATTGCCGGTGAGGTCGGAGACCTTGTCACCCGCCTTCTCGACCAGGTGTTCCAACTGGGCACCGAGATAGTTGACCGCCTCTTCCCGCAGTCGGTCGAGGCCCGAGGCGCCGGGGGACTTCTCTTCCGTGCCGGGCATGGTCTTACCTCCGCCGGGTGGAGCGGGCCGACGGCTTGGCGGCGGTGCCCTTGCTCGGGGACGCTTTCTTGGCCGGAGCCTTCTTGGCCGCTGCGGCCGCCTTCTTGGCTGCGGGCTTCGCGGCGGCGCCCCGGGGTGCGGGGGAGCGCCCCGGTGAGCGTCTCGCCGGGGAAGCGGACTTGGCCGGAGCCTTCTTGGCAGCAGGGGCCGCCTTCTTCGCGGAAGGCACGGCCTTCTTGGCGGGCTTGCGAGCTGCGCCCTTGGGAGCGGAACGGGGCGCCGCACGGGAGGAATCCGGCTGCTCACCGGCGGAGGGTGCGGTGCGCCGCCGACGTGCCGGCTTCGCGGGGGCTGGTTCCTCCTCCGCCTCGGATTCCTCTTCCTCCAGCGCTTCGTCGGCTTCTTCGCCCTCGTCTTCCTCCGGCTCCTCGTCCGCTTCGGTCTCGGTCTCGGACTCCTCCTCTTCGGGCTCGTCCTCGTCCTCCTCCGGCTCGTACTCGTCGTCGTACGGCTCCTCCTCGTCCTTCGGTTTGCCGACGTTGAGAGTGCGCTCCCGCAGGCTGTCGGCGAGTTCGCCGATACGGCGGTTGGCGGCCGCGCCCACTGCCTTCTTGCCGGCGGCCAGCAGCTCGCCACGGACCTGTTCGTTGAGCTCGACGACCTGCGGGACCTCGCTGAGCTTGCGCAGTCCTTCGGTGGCGAGCTGGCGCGGGTCGAGGCCGAACCGGCGCCCCGCCAGGTAGGTGGCGGCGGCGAACGCGAGGCGTCCCTTCTTCGCGCGGCCGAGAACGTATCCACCAGCGACGGCGGCTGCCAGGGCGACCTTAGTAGCGTCCTTCATGGGGGTCATCTCTTTCCGGCACGCGCCCCTGTCCCAGGAATCCGGCACCAGCGAAGGGGCCCACACGTGATGCGGGGTAAGCACGGGGGCGCCCGGACTTCCCGCGCGGCATGCGCGCTACCGGTGAGTCGGCACCCGCCCCCAGCGCGTCAGTTGCGGCCGCCCACTGCCGCATTTGGCCTCGCCGGAACGCCGCGCGCCTCCACAGAAATCCCGAGGCCGCGCGTTCCTTGCCGACAGCGCCGACTATGGCGCTCCCGCAACTCCAGTCTGCTCAATGCACCGGCCGGGCGCATCTGGGGAGCCGACATTCTCCGCACCGCGCGTCCCCGCGCAACTCGATGCCTGTCCGAGCGGCGGCGCGCGCGGGCGGCCCATAGGCCGTGGCCGTCCCCGTGCAGATGGATACGAACCTTTTGTGCGTAAATCAGGGAATAGTATCGGGTCATATCGGGTACCTGCGCGACATGGTAGGGCGCAGCAGGACGTGCTTCCGATCCGGAGAAGGACATGGCCGAAGCTAAGGATGACGGTGCGAGGCCCCGCAGGTCCGCCACCGCGCGCCCGGCACCCCGGCGCACCGGCGCCACCCGCTCCGCGGAGGACGAGCCGCCACTTCGCCCCCGGCGCGGGATCTCCGCCCAGCGCGCAATGCGCAACGCCGCCGAGCAGCTGGCGGAACTTCTCGGCCGCGTACCGGAGTCGGTGTCGGCCCTGAAGCCCACCGAAGAAGGCTGGCAGGCAGACGTGGAGGTGGAGGAGCTGGAACGAATCCCCGAGACGACCAGCGTCATGGCCAGTTACAGGGTGACCCTGGACAAGAAGGGCGAACTGCAGTCCTACGAGCGGATCCGCCGCTACACCCGCGGACAGATCGACCGCCGCACCTGAGAAAACCCCGTGCCGCGACGAAGCGAACACCTCCACCGCGACGCGGGCCGGCGAAGGGAGGCACCGTGAGCGTGGTGCCGCAAGGCTCGGCCAGCGTTTCCCGCAGCGGGAACAACACTGGAAATCTCTACGACATCCTCGAACTGATCCTCGATCGCGGCCTGGTCATCGACGTCTTCATCCGGGTCTCGCTGGTCGGCATCGAGATCCTCAAGATCGACATCCGTATCGTCGTCGCCAGCGTCGACACCTACCTGCGATTCGCCGAGGCCTGCAACCGCCTCGACCTGGAATCCGGACGCAAGGCCCCGACCCAGCTCACCGACATCGTCGGGGAAGTCACCGAAGGCGGAGCGAAGGGTAAGAGCAAGGGCGCCCTCAGTGGCGCCGTCGAAGCCGTCACCGACTCCCTCCACTTCGGACGCGGCAACGACGAGGACGAGGAGCACGAGGAGAAGGAGCCCGCCCCCCAACGCACGAGGCCCGCCCGCCGGCCCACCAGGCGACGGGAGGAATGAGATGGCCGTCTACGTGTACTCCGTCACCGCCGCCACCCACCCCCACGCACTGGACGGCCTCACCGGCGTCGGACCGCTCCCGACCGCCCTTCGAACCGTGAGTGCGGGCCCGCTCTGCGCCGTCGTCAGCGACGCGCCACCGGACCTGCGGCCCAAACGCCGCGACCTCATGGCCCACCAGGCCGTCCAGGAACACCTCATGGCCGACGGCACGGTCCTGCCCCTGCGCTTCGGCCTCACCGCCCCCGACGACGACGCCGTGCGCGCCGCCCTCGAACAGCGCCGCGACGACTACATCCAGCGCCTCACCGAACTGGAAGGCTGCGCCGAGTACCACCTCAAGGCCGCCATCGACGAGGACGTCCTGCTGCGACAGATCCTTCAGGAGTCGCCCGAGGCCAGGCAGCTCAACGACGACATCAAGGCCGGAAACAGCAGCCCCGACCTGCCGCTCGCCCTCGGCGAACTCGTCGCCCAGGAAGTCCTGGCCCGCCACCACGCCCTGGCCGCCGGCATCACCGAGGCGCTTCGCCCCCACGCCCGCCAGGAGCGGGCCTCCGAGCCGACCGGCGGCGACTTCCTCAACGTCTCCTTCCTGGTCGACGAGGACCACCAGGAGCTGTTCCTCACTGCGGAGAAGGGCCTCACCGGCGAACTGGGCGCGGAGTTCGACTTCCGGCTGAACGGCCCACTGCCCGCCTACAGCTTCGTCTGAAGGGCGCGAAACCATGGGCCTGCTCACCCAGATCCTCACCCTCCCACTGGCACCCGTGCGCGGCACCATCTGGGTGCTGGAACGCGTCGTCGAGACCGCCGAGGACGAGTACTACGACCCGGCGCCCGTCGAACGGGAACTCGCCGAGCTGGAGAGAGCCCTCCTGGCCGGACGGATCGACGAGGAGACCTTCGACCGGCGCGAGGACGAACTCCTGGACCGGCTCGACGAGATCAGAGCCCATACCGAGCAGACCCGGCAGTGACCACCAACGAGCGAGCGGAGGCAGCACACCGTGACCGACCCCATCGCCAACCGTCTCGGCTCCCTCCCCTCCCGATCCGCCCCGCCCTACAACCAGCCGTCCTCAGCCAACCTCGCCGACATCCTGGAACGCGTTCTGGACAAAGGCATCGTCATCGCCGGCGACATCCAGATCAACCTCCTCGACATCGAACTGCTCACTATCAAACTGCGCCTGCTCATCGCCTCCGTGGACAAGGCCAAGGAAATGGGCATCGACTGGTGGGAACACGACCCTTCCCTGTCCTCCCGTGCCCACGGCACCTCCTCCCTTGAAGAGGAGAACCGGCGTCTGCGCGAACAGATCGAGGCACTGCGTGCCGACGCCGCCCTGCCGCCCGCCGACGAGCCCGAGGACGATGCCGATCCACGCCGCCCGGGCCGCGCCGAACGGCCGGCCACTCGCCCCCGGCCCACCCGAGGTGACACATGACCGCCGGGCAGCTCACCTACCTCTACGCCATCGCCCGGGACACTGCCGCCACCGTGGCAACCGTGACGGACGCCATCACCGGCGTCGGCGGCGCAGCCGTCCACCTCGTACCCCCGGCCCGGGACGCCGCCGACGCCCCCCTGGTCGCGGTCGTCAGTCCCGTCCCCGAAGACGACTTCCACGAGGTGGCACTGCGCCAGCACCTCGAGGACCTGGGCTGGCTGGAAGCACTCGCCCGCGCACACCACAGCGTCATCGAGGCATTCGCCACACGGACCACCGTCCTCCCCCTGCGCCTGGCAACCGTGTATCGCGACGACGACCGGGTAAGCACCATGCTCCACGACGGGCGGGATCTGTTCCTGGACAGGCTCGCGCACCTGGACGGCCACCTGGAGTTCGGCGTCAAGCTGTACGTCGACGCCACGCCCGAACCCGCGCCTCCCGCAGCGTCCACGCCCGAGCCGGCACTCAGCCCCGGGCGTGCCTACCTGAGCCACCGCCGCGCGGAGCGGCACTCACGAGAGGAAGCCGATCGGGCAGCGGTGCGCGCGGCCGAGCGGATCGAGGCGACTGCCCGCGCCCACGCCGTCGAACGGGCCCGACACCGGATCCAGGAGGGCGAGCTGGCAACCGGCCCGGGGGTGAACGTCGCCAACGACGCCTACCTCGTGCCAGCCGCACACGGCGACGCGTTCCGCACGGAGGCCATGCGATCGACCGACGGTCTCACCGGGGTCCGCGTCGACGTCACCGGCCCCTGGGCGCCCTACTCCTTCACCGCGCTTTCCGAGCCGGGCAGGAGCGCACCGTGAACCCCCTCGGCAGCGACCCGCCCGGCGCCACGACGCCGCCCCTGCCACAGCGGCAGGTCGCCCTCATCGACCTGCTGGACCGGCTGCTCAGCGGCGGTGTGGTGCTCACCGGCGACCTCGTCCTGTCCATCGCCGACGTCGACCTCGTCCGGATCTCGCTGCGCGCCCTCATCGTTTCGATCAGTGAACAGAACCCCACCCCCATGGGCGGTGCCGGTCCCGGCGGCCGAACGGAGACGTCATGACCATCGGCCAACCCGGGCGCTCCGATCGCTTCGACGAAGTCGCCCACGCTGCCGCCCGCGCGTTCCGTCTCCTGCCGGCCACCCCGCACGACAGCCGGCCCACCGGCCGCGGTCATGCGCAGCAGATCCCGCGCCGCATCACCACCGCTCCCGAGACAGTCGAACGGGACCTGATGAAGCTCGTCCTCACGATCGTCGAGCTCCTGCGGCAACTCATGGAACGCCAGGCGCTCCACCGCGTAGAGGTGGGCGATCTCACCGAGGAACAGGAGGAGGACCTGGGCGCCACGCTCATGGCCCTGCACGACCGCATGACCGAGCTCTGCAACCGGTACGGGCTGACCGTGGAGGATCTCAACCTCGACCTTGGACCACTGGGGCCCCTCCTGCCGCCGGCGTAGGTTCTGTCCAGCGGATCCTGCGAAACGGTGAAAGCCTCACGGGCGGACACCTGATCGCCTTGTCCGGTATGACTGGCGTCGCCGAGCTGGAAAGCTACATGTGACCAGCCGGTCCGTCTGCGACTTGGGAGTCGAATGCCGGTCAGGGGATCGGGTAGCCGCCGGTGGCGTTGATGATCTCGGCGGTGACGTAGGAGGCTTCCTGGGAAGCGAGGAAAACATACAGTGGGGCCATCTCGGCGGGCTGGGCGGGGCGGCCCAGCGGTGATTGCTCGCCGAAGTGTGCGACCTTCTCGGGCGGCATGGTGGCGGGGATGAGCGGTGTCCAGACCGGGCCGGGGGCGACGGCGTTCACTCGGACCCCGTCGGGTGCGAGTTGTAGAGCCAGGCCTTGGGTGAACGCGACGATGGCGGCCTTGGTGGTTGCGTAGTCGAGCAGATGCGGACTGGGCTTGTAACCCTGTACCGACGCGGTGTTGATGATCGACGATCCCGGCCGTAGGTGGGGGAGTGCGGCCTGGCAGAGCCAGAACATGGCGTACACGTTGGTCTTCATGACCCGATCGAGCTGGTCGGTGCTGATCGCGGCCAGTCCCTCAGGCTGGGACATCTGGTAGGCGGCGTTGTTGACCAGGACGTCGAGCCGGCCGAACTCGTCGGTACACCGCTGGACGAGTTCCGCGCAGAACGCCTCCTCCCGGAGGTCGCCCGGCACGGCCAGTGCCCGTCGACCGGCTCCCTCGATGAGCCGGATCGTCTCCCGGGCGTCGTCGTGTTCGGCGGCGAGGTGGCAGAACGCGACGTCCGCGCTCTCACGGGCGAAGGCGAGGGCGACCGCCCGGCCGATCCCGGAGTCCGCCCCTGTGATCAGTGCGACGCGCCCGGCCAGGCGATCGCTGCCCTGGTAGGAGTCCTCTCCATGATCGGGCGCGGGGTCCATCTCCGAGCCGGTACCGGGGTGCGGCTGGCTTTGCTCGGGGAATTCGGGAGTCGGGTAGTGCGCGCTCGGGTTTCGGGGAGTGCGCTGGTCGTCGGCCATTGAACCGCCCTTCCGTCGTGTCCGCGCCGCCGCGTGTGCGGCCGCAGGCTCGGTCGTCGCGATGGGGGACACGGGATGCCCCGCCGACCGTTCGTGCCGAGTCAGCGGCCGAGCGCGCTCGCGAGCTGCTTCTTGTTCATCGTCGAGCGACCCCGGATGTCGTGTTGCTTGGCCTCGTTGTACAGCTCCGCGATCTCCTTGGCCCGCTTCTCGCCCTCGCCACAGTCCAGCGCGTTCACGCTTCCTGGCCGAACGGCAGGCATGGTTCCTCCTTGCCCTGTGGTTGCGTGCCGACGTCTACCCCGATCGTCGCCCTCGACGCGCCCGAGCGCCCACGGAGGTACATCCGACGGGGGGTGGTCGTCGGAGGCCACCCGCGCCGGCGCCTGGCGGACCTGGGTAGACGGGACCGTCGTCAGCTGGGCCGCCTGCCTGCCGGCCGATCCCACACTCGCCGCCCGCGCCTACGACGTCCTTGTCTCAACCGACCACCGCCACGAAAAAATCGGCAGCCTGCTGCGCCTTGCGCCGCCCGGAGCCCGGGAGATGGAGTGCGGCCGCCCTTCTTCGCCATCCTGACCTGCTGGAAACCGTCGCCGACCGGCACCGCGTCATGGAAATCCAGGGCTCAGGGCGGCCGAGGCCCGCTCCCATCCGTCCGGACGTGTGTCGCAAGTCTTCTCACCTAGGATCGCCGGACCCTCGGCCGGCGAGAGAGGCACCGGTGCTGGTCCATGTCAGCAGTTGGTCGGCCGTCCAAGTTGTGATTACCCGGTGCGCCGCGATACCGGCTTGCTCGGCCCGTTCGCAGCCGTACGCCTGCCAGTCCAGCTGCCCCGGGGTACGGGCGTCCGTGTCGATGGCGAACAGGCAGCCTGCCGAGACTGCCTTGTCCAACAACGCGCTGGGCGGGTCACGTCGTTCGGGGCGGCAGTTGATCTCCACCGCAGTGGCGTTCGCGGCGCAGGCCTCGAAGACGGCCTCGGCATCGAAGCTCGACTGCGGCCGGGTACGGCCGGTGACGAGCCGGCCGGTGCAGTGCCCGAGGACGTCCACCCGGGGGCTGCGAACGGCCGCGAGCAGACGTTTGGTCATCGGCCCCACTTCCATGCGCAGTTTGGAGTGCACGGACGCCACCACGACATCCAGCGCGTCGAGCAAGTCGCTCTCCTGGTCGAGCGCACCGTCATCCAGGACGTCGCACTCGACTCCCGTGAGCAGACGGGAAGGGGCGAGCTTCTCGCGGACCTCGGCGACCACCACGAGCCAGGGTCGGGACTCTGTCGTCGATAGGGAGACGGACCGGGCACTGTGCAGCTGGGAGGCGGCGGCCAAGGGCCTTCCCGCCGAGCGCTACGGCTCACGAACTCGTGACCGCGGCGGGCTACGACGTTGGCCGGTGTCGGCGTAACGTCGATCGCGCAGGGACTGCGGCCGTCAGGCCGGGGCTCCTCCTCGACCGTGAGGCACGCCTTCGGTGAAGGGACCGCGGATGTCACCCCGTTCCGGATCGGGCGGCGTCGATGATGCCGTGATGGGGCGGGTGCTGGCTGCCCTGCTGGAGGCCTCACACGAGGCCGGTCCGGGGAAGATCGCCGATCTGGTGCTGGGTGCGGCGCGAGCGATGGGGCTGTCCGACGCCAGGGTGTTCCTGGCAGACATCCAGGAGCGTCTGCTGGTGCCGCTGCCTGGCCGTACCGACGGTGACTCCGGTGGTGCGGCCGGTGTGCGGGTACCGCAGGAGGTGGAGGCTTCCCTCGCTGGGCGCGCCTACCGCATCCAGCGGTCGTACACGGCGGGCGCATCACCGGCGGTGGGATGGGTCCCGCTGGTCGACGGTATCGAGCGGATCGGCGTGCTCCAGGTGTCCGCCCCGGTCCTCACCGATGACCTTCTCGACCGGTGCCGGACGCTGGCCTCGCTCGTCGCGCTCATCGTCGTCTCGAAAAGCACCTACAGCGACGTCCTCGTCCGAGCGGTGCGCAGCCGTCCGATGAGCCTGCAGGCAGAACTGATGTGGGCCTTCGTGCCGCCGCGCACGATCGGCACCCGTGACGTCACCTCCAGCGCGATCCTGGAGCCCGCCTACGAGGTGGGAGGTGACGCCTTCGACCACAGTCTGATCGGTGACGTGCTGCACCTGACGGTGGTGGACGCGATGGGCCACGACCTCGCCTCCGGCGGCGCGGCCGCCATCGCACTGGCGGCCTGCCGGTCCACCCGCCGCTCCGGCGGCACGCTCGCGGACATCGCCACGACCATCGACCGCACCCTGCTGCGCTGGATCCCCGACCTGCTGCTGACCGCACTCATCGCCGATCTCGACTGCACCACGGGCCAGCTCTCGTGGATCAACTGCGGCCACCCCTCGCCGCTGCTCATCCGCAACCGCCGCGTGGTGCCCGGCGCGCTGGAGCGCCCCGCGCACCTGCCGCTAGGTATCCCCAGCCACGACGGCGATGTGCCGCCGGTGCACCGGGTGAGCCTGGAGCCGGGGGACCGTGTCCTCATCCACACCGACGGCGTCACCGAGGCCCGCTCTCCGGTCGGCGACCTCTTCGGCGAGCAACGCCTCATCGACACGGTCGTGCGCGCCACCGCCGCTGGCGAGCCCGCCCCCGAGGCCCTGCGCCGGCTGATGCGCGCCATCCTGACCCACCACGACCACAGACTGCGCGACGACGCGACAGTCCTGCTTGCCGAATGGCACCCGCACCCCGGACGGGACAGGGAGTCGTGAGGGCCCCGGACTCTTCCGGTGCGGCCGTCATCCCTCACTCTCGTCCTCGTCGTCGTCCTCAATGTCGGCGTCGCCGATGGCGACGCGCAGGTCGTGCATGCTCTCCAGGATCTCGATGACGGACGTCTCGGCCCGGCCCAGGGCTCGCCGCACTTCGTGGTCGTCGTCCTCCTGGGAGTGGAGGTGGGCTTCGAGGGTGTCCGCCGCGGCGATCACGGCCATGGACGACGCAGCCAGGCCCGGGGGAGGGTTCTCCTCGTCGAGGCCCATGAGCTGCATGGCGGTGCGCTGGAGCCGGTTGGCCAGGACGTGGAACTCCAGCGCGGGGTCCCCGACCTGTCCGGTCCATCCGAGTACGGCCTCGGCGAGGTCCTGCTCCTGGTCGTCGTCGCGGGTCGCGACGGTGAGTTCCAGTTCCACCGACGCGAGCAGGGCACCAAGCAACTGCCGCCGGATCCCTTCCTGCGGTCCGTCGGGCCACAGTTCCGGGTCGAGGACCGGTGCAGCTCCGAGTGCGACGAGGGCGGCGAAGACCTGGTCGGGACTCACCGGGTGATCGTTGCTGATGCTCATCCGACCAGCTTCACCGGACTGTGGCACCGCTGCACATCCGGGTGGCCGCAGGCGGCTGTCGTGATCCGTCCGGCCTGGCACGGGGTGTTTGCGGCCGTGCGGGTTTCGTTGCCGGGGTAGGGGTCACAGGGTGGTCAGGATCTGTGGGGAGAGGTTTTTGATCATGGTGTTGGTCCAGCGGATCCGGCTTGGGCGAGCATCTCCCATGACAGTGAGTTGCCGCAGGCGACGAGGTGGAGGCTCCGGACGTCGTGCAGCAGCAGGTGACCTGGCTCTCAGTGCGCTCGGTCAGCTCGGGTTGGTCTCGTGCGGGATCGGTACTGCGTCGCGGGCGGGGTGATCATCCGGTTCGGCCAGGTCGAGGCCGTATTGCCGGGCGGTGCCGGTGAGGAGTTCACCGTGACGGAGCGTGTCATCACCCGCTTGGCTGCCCGGCGGCCGCGCGTCGTTGACCCGGGACGTGGGCCGTGGTCCGCTTCGACCATGCGACACGAGCGGATCAGACGCTGGATTGCGGCTGTGGGCGCTGTCCTGGCCCTGGCCACGTTGTGCGGATGCGCGTCCCTGTCAGGCAGGGAGGACGGCGCCGCGGCCGCTGCCCGGCGCTTCGAGGCCGCCCTCGCCGCGCAGGACGCCGCCGCCGTGTGCGCGGAGCTCGCCCCGGGCACCCGGCAGGAGCTGGAGGACAACGCCAGGAGCGGCTGCGATCAGGCCGTCTTCGGCAGCGATGTACCCGCCGCGTCCGGCGTTCAGCGGGTCGACGTCTATGGCCAGCAGGCCCGGGTCGTCCTCGGCGGCGACACACTCTTCCTGTCCTCGTTCCCGACCGGCTGGAAGATCACCGCCGCAGGATGCGAGCCCCGCCCCCGCAAGCCCTACAAGTGCGAACTGAAGGGAGGGTGACAGTATGCGGAGCCTGTTTACGCTGCTCGTCGTCGTCGTGGTCGGCGGCCTGGGCTACTTCACCACGATCGGAGCCCTGCACCGGTGAGCCGGGCATCGAGGTTCCTCCACGACAACAGCCTCACCCTGGTCTTCGGTAGCGCGTTCCTGCTGACACTCGTCGGTGAGGCGGCCTCGGGACTGGCCGATGTCAACAACCAGCTCGTCGCGGCCGACCTCCAGCCTGTTTCTGTGGCCGGCTACCTCACCGGTTCCGACTTCGCAGTCGACGTCACCGAGAACTGGCAGTCCGAGTACCTTCAGTTCTTCCTCTACATCTTCGGCACCGTCTGGCTCCTGCAACGCGGCTCCCCGGAATCCAAACGCCTGGACCAGGCCGGCCCCGAGAGCGACCGCGAGCAGAAGGTCGGTCGCCACGCCACCGACGACTCGCCCGTCTGGGCACGCGTGAGCGGACTGCGCCGCACGCTGTACTCGCGCTCGCTGGGCGTCGTCATGGCGCTGTTCTTCCTCGGCTCCTGGATCGCCCAGTCCATCACCGGTGTCTCCGCGTTCAACGCCGGCCGGCTGCGCGACCTCCAGGCGCCGCTGACCTGGTCCGACTACGTGTTCTCTGCGGACTTCTGGAACCGCACCCTGCAGAACTGGCAGTCCGAACTCCTTGCGGTCGCCTCCATGGCCATCCTCTCCGTCTACCTGCGCCAGCGCGGGTCGCCCGAGTCCAAGCCGGTCGGTGCGCCCCACACCGCCACCGGCGTCGAAGGCTGACAGACCGGTGGTTCGTACTCCGGCAGGCGCCGTCCCGCCGCAGGAGGCACGATGAATCCGCAGAGGTCCGCCGTCTCTGCGCACCATCCGCGACCGACCGTGCCCCGTCCGGTCGTACGGCGGACCACGACACGTCTCACGTTCTCGGAGGACACGCGATGTCTCCCCAACTCGTGGCGGAACCTCTCGGCATCTACCTGAACGATCATCTGACCGGAGCGTTCGGCGGAGCCGCGCTCGCGCGCCGCATGGCCGACACCCACGCCGACCACCACCGGTCCGCCGACCTGCGCCGCCTGGCGCAGGAGGTGGAGGAGGACCGGGACGAACTGGTGCGGCTCATGGGGCGCCTGGGAGTGCCGGTGCGCCACTACCGCACCTGGCTGGGCATCGCGGGTGAACGCATCGGCCGTCTCAAGCCCAACGGAACGCTGCTCCACCGCTCGCCGCTGAGCGACCTCGTCGAACTGGAGGCGATGGCCGCCGGCGTCGAGGGCAAGGCAGCGCTGTGGAGAGCGCTTCGCTCGATCGCCGACCGCGACCGGCGCCTGGACCCGGACCAGCTGGATCGGCTCGCGGAACGCGCTGCGGAGCAGGCTCGCACCCTGAACGGCTGGCACCGGGCGGTGAGCGCCGCCGTACTCGCCCGGCACGGCGGTCGCGCCGCCGGCCGGAACAGCCCGCCGGCGCCGTGAACACCTCCATGCCGGTCACGGACCGGGACCGGGCGGCGGTGGTCCGCTCCCTGCTCGCGGCACTCGGGGCCGCGGGCAGCACCCTGGCGGTCGCGGAATCGCTGACCGGCGGTCTTCTGGCGTTCGAGCTCGCGGACGCTCCCGGCGCCTCCGAGGTGTTCGTCGGCTCCGTGACCGCCTACACGAGCGAGGCCAAGCGCACCGTGCTCGGCGTGGACCGGGACGTGCTGGGGCGGGAGGGCGCCGTGAGCCCGGAAGCCGCCCGGCAGATGGCTCGTAACGTCCGCAGGCTGATGAACAGTACATACGCCCTGGCCACGACCGGTGTGGCCGGGCCTCAGACACAGGACGGCCAACCGGTCGGCACGGTGTACATCGCGTTCGCCGATTCGCACGGCACCGAGGTGATCGAGCGGCACCTGGACGGCGATCGCCACACCGTCCAGCAGCATTGCGTGGCGGAAGCACTCCGCCTTGTTCAGGACCACCTGCGGCCCGACGGCTGACCGGGTCTCGGCCGCGGGCCGGAGGCGTGCCGCCGGCCCGGCTCTCGCCACCTCCGGCCGGCGGCCCGCCTTCGGTGCCTGCTCGGCGACTGCACCCCCTGCGGTTGCGGCGAGGGCCGCGGCGGCGGAGGGCTTCTCTCGTACGATGGGACGCGTGGTCAGTGCTGTGCGGCACCTGGCGGATCGGCGTCGTCCGGAAGGCGGTGACATGGCCGAACTGGGCAGGGTGGGGCAGATCATGGCCGACGCGATCGGCCGCGACGACGGTGTGCCCCTCCCCGAGCGTCTGTGCCTCGCCTGCGTGGAGGCCCTCGCCGTTCACAGTGCGGCGATCTCCTTGATGGGCGGTTCGACGACCCCAACGGCCACCTTCGCCAGTGACGCGATGTCCGCGAGCATCGACCAGTTGCAGTTCACCTTGGGCGACGGGCCGTGCCTGGACGCCTACGGCAGCGGACTTCCGGTTCTCGTGTGCGACATGGGTGGTGCGGACGGTGCCCGCTGGCCGATGCTGGCGGCGGGCCTGGCCGGCGCCGTCCCGCGTCTCGGTGCAGTGGTCGCCTCGCCGCTCCAGGTCAACGGGACGGCGTTCGGGGTGCTGAGCCTGTACTGCCTCCAGCCGTGCGGCCTCGCTGCTGTCGATCGCGGTGCGGTGCAGATCGCGGTGGACGCCAGTACGCTCGCCCTGCTCGCCGCGCTGGCTCAGGTGGAGCACACACCGACCTGGCTCGACGAGCCCGGAACCGTCGGCGTGGAGGTGGACCAGGCGGTGGGAATGATCATGGCCCAGCTCGCGACGAGTGCCGAGGTCGCACTGGTCCGGCTGAGAGCGAAGGCGTTCGCCGAGGAGGTTCCGATCGTCGACCTGGCGCGGGCAGTTGTCGCGCGACGTGTCCGATTCGGCGACGACGGACGCACCGGATCCGCCTGACATGCCGTACAGACGAACAGAGGGCGTAGCGTTGGCAGCGAACACGGAGGTGGCCATGGAACTCCAGGGCCGGCTGAACGAGGCGTTCGCCAGCCTCACGGGGATTCACTGGTCACGGATTTCGACGTGGCCGAACTTCTCACCCGCGTGGCGGAGTACTGCGTCAGCCTGTGCTCGGCCGGCGGAGCCGGCATCGTCGTCCTCGACGTGACCGGCACGCTGCGCGACGTCGCGTACTCCAGTGACGCGGTCCGCCGCCTGGAGTCCTTTCAGACCCATGTCGGCGAGGGGCCCTGTGTGGACTGTGTCCGGACCGGGTCGGCGGGTGGTCAGCTCCGATCTCGCCGCCGACGGCGATCGCTGGCCGGTCTTCGCCCCGGAAGCCCTGCGGGCCGGATTCGCGTCCGTCCGGGCGCTGCCACTGCGCTTCGGAACGGCGACGGTGGGGGCACTCAACCTCTTCGACCTGACCGTCGGCGATGCCTCGGACGAGGACCTGCGTCGCGCGCAGACGCTCGCGGACCTCGCCGTGATCGCACTGCTCCATCACGGAGTGGCCGACGAGCCCTGGGACGCGAAGCAGCGGTCGGTGTCCCGCACGCTGCGGGCACGGTCGGTCATCGAGCGCGCGAAGGGCGTCCTGGCCGAGACCGGCGGCCTCGACATGGACGAGGCCTACGCCAGGCTGCGGGGGTACGCGGCCGACAGCTGTGACACTCTCACCGAGGTCGCCGAGCAACTGGTGGAAGGACGGCTGGCGGCCGACCGGATCCTGACCGGCTGAGTCCGGCAGAAGTCCCGGACGCGGACGGAGCACTGATTGCCGCCGGGATCTGCGGGTAGGCGCTGAGCGACCCAGGATCCGCACCCTGGAGGAGTGGTGACGACGGGCGACTCGACCTCGCCGTCCGGGCTGAAGGGGAACCCTGGCCGGACGGACGCCGTCGGGCTGACCCTGCGTGACCTGTGGGACGGTGAACGCCCGCTGGCGCGCGCGACTCCGCAGGTGCGAGCGCTCGGCCCGCGCGGGCCGGCCCCGCGTTGACGGCCGTTGACCGGTCGGACCGGATCCGCTGCCGCACCCCGGCTGCACTCCGGCCGGACCCGACCGCATCCGGAAGGAGAAGGCACATGAGCAGTCAGACGGCTGTGCGTCCGGCGCGTCAGAAACATTTCCTGATGTGCCCGCCCGTTCACTACACGGTGGACTACACGATCAATCCCTGGATGCGGCCCGACGAACCGGTGGACCGGGCGAAAGCGATGGCGCAGTGGGAGGCTCTGCGGGCGGCGCTCGGGCGCCTGGGCCATACCGTGGACCTGCTCGACCCGGTGCCCGGACTGCCGGACATGGTTTTCGCCGCCAACGGCGCGACCGTCGTCGGTGGCCGGGTCCTGGTGGCAGCGTTCCGCCACCCCGAGCGGGCCGGCGAGTCGGCCGCCCACGAGACGTGGTTCCGGGGCCGGGGGTATGCCGACGTCCGGGGCGCCGAGCGCATCAACGAGGGCGAGGGCGACCACCTTCTGGTGGCGGGCGTCATCCTGGCCGGGAACGGCTTCCGCACCGAGGCGGCGGCGAACCGGGAGACCGGCGACTACTTCGGGCTCCCGGTGGTCGCGCTGGAACTGGTGGATCCGCGTTTCTACCACCTGGACACCGCACTTGCCGTCCTGAGTGAGAACCACATCATGTACTGGCCCGGCGCGTTCTCGGCAGCCAGCAGGCGCTGTCTGAAGACGCTCTTCCCGCATGCCCTGAGAGTGGAGGAGCAGGACGCCGTCGACTTCGGCCTCAACGCCATCAGCGACGGTCGCCACGTTGTGCTCCCACGGGCTGCCGCCGCCGTGGCCAGGAGTCTGGCGGAACACGGGTACGAGCCCGTCGCCGTGGACGTCGACGAACTCGCGAAGGCGGGGGGCGGGCCGAAATGCTGTGTCCTGGAACTCCGGCCACCGCCCCGGGCCACCGGGCCACGATCATGAGGCCGCCTGTCGGGCGGACGCCTGCGGGGCTCGAACGGGCTGCGGCCATGCCCGCAGCCCGTTCGAGCGGGCCGACCTGGTCGTCAGCCAGCTGACCGCCTTCTCCGAACACCATTGCGACTTCGGTGTCGCACTGCCGTTGGCCAGGACCCTCCGGGAGCGCGTCGACTGGACGGAGGTCCGCCGCAGTGCGGAAGGCCGGGCGATGGCGGAGGCGTTCCTGTTCCTGCTGGAGCGGCTGGACGCCGCCCCGGACGGAACCCGCGACCGGGTGGAGGGTGTGTGACGACCGCCGACCCCTCGCCCGGCCTGCCGCAGGACGCGATCGCCGAGTACCGCACAGGCCGCCTCCAGCAACGGATCGCCGGTGGCTCCGCCGCCCAGCTCGGTGTGCACATCGAGAGCCGCGCCGGGCGCTTTCTCACGGCCGCCGCGTCGTCAGCCGTCTGCGAGGGCCTCCCGGCTCCCGGCTGGGCGGGCCGTGTCGCCCGTGGCCGCCCCGTGGGGCGGCCACGGCGTGCCGGCCGACGCCATGAGCAGACCGAGCAGTCCGGCGACCTCCTGGCCGGCCTCGGCGGGATGACGGAACAGGGTTCCGGGGACGATCTTGTACTGGTTGCGCCGCCCGACCCGAACCCGGGTGAGATAGCCGCCGGCCTCCAGATCTGCGATAACCGCCTGTACGGCCCGTTCGGTCAGTCGACAGGTTTCCGCCACATCGCGCATCCGTACGGAAGGATCCCCGGCGATCGTCAGGAGGACCCGGGCGTGGCTGGTCAGAAAGGTCCAACTGCTGCGCCGGCCCTGCACGTCCGTCACCATGACCCTCATTCTACGGCGGACGGGTGATTCGCGCCTTGAATTACCCGAAAGATAATTCCCGCATCTCTTGACGGATGTTCGTGGGCGGAAGGATGCTGATGGTGACGTGTTGACGAGAGGAGCTGACCATGTGGCCCGAACGCGTCAACCACACGGGAAAGGAAGAGAGCGCCGCCGCGTCCGACGGGGCGCTCGGTGCCGGCGTCCCGGACTGTGACACCGCCCAGCCCTTCCGACTGGATCGGACCGCCGCGCTGATCGGCCGCCCGGCAATGGTCACCGTGTCGGGGGAGATCGACTTCGACTGTGCCACCGACTTCCACCAGGCGGTACTGACAGCCCTGCCGAATACCGCGACCGGGCTCGACCTGGACCTTTCCGCTGTCTCCTTCTGTGACTGTGCCCTCCTCAACGCCCTCCTGTCGGTGCGCGGCCAGGTCATGGCAACGGGCCGCACTCTGACGGTCAGCTCCTGCAGCGCGGTGGTTGCCCGCCTGCTCGATCTCACGGACTCCCGAGACGCCTTCCCTGAACCGGCGGCGCGGCCCCTTCAGGAGAGGGGGCCGGGAGGCGCCCCGACCGCGAGGGTCGGCCGGCCGCATCTCCCCGTCGGCGACGGCCTGAACGACGCAGTCGCTGATGTCGCCGGATGCCTCGCACCAGCGCCGACGCCGTGGAGATACTGGACGCGGTGATCCGGGGTTGCTCGACGGCCTTCGCCGTGGACAGCTCGGACATCACCGTCCTCGACGAGCAGGGCGTGCTTCGTTACCTCGCCTGCCCGAACGAGCCGGCAGGCCGGATCCTGGCACTTGAGGCGTGCGCTGAG
>FTKL01000585.1_pt2 | contig 19841 bp, 18 predicted proteins | sample 2434061 | NCBI WGS metagenome assembly FTKL01 (sample SAMEA3914816, study PRJEB12502) | metagenome | biome: forest; material: soil | place: USA | collected 2011-09-16 | depth 0.3 m
CAGAGACTTGTCGCTGATTCTGCTCAGACGAGTGGAGTGAAATGGGCAACTAACGGCGTGCTGCTGGCGATTGACTACGGCGCAAAGTTCGACGGCTCGACGGACGATGCCAGTGCGCTCCAGACTGCAATCACGGCGGCAATTGCTGCGGGCAAGCCGCTTCTTCTTGCGCCTGGTACGACGATCGTTGGGACGACGCTCTCGATTCCATCTCCTGTGACAATTATCGGCTCTGGCCGCGAGACGACTACAGTGAAGGCCAAGAACGGCCTCAATAATTATATATTTGCGTTTACCGCAGGCGCGGGCACGCCGGTCCAGGGCGCACACTTTGCTGACTTTGCGCTGGATGGTAACGGCTCGAACCAAACTGCCGGTGGTGGCTTCAAGGCTGACGGAGCGGTGCAATGTAGCTTCGAACGCATCCACTTCATCAACGCCTACGACTGGAGCCTTAAACTCGGTCCGATGAATGGTGGCGCATTTGGCCATCACAACAGAGTCGTAAGCTGTCTCTTCGACCAGACACTTGCGCCGGCCGGATTTGGCGGCGGTTTGTGGCTGACATCGAGCGACGAGAACTGGATTTTGGCGACAGACTTCGAAGGACTTGGCGGCACATCGAATCCAGTTGGCAGCAGCCCTGTGATGCTACTCGACCAGGCTGGTTTGCAGCATATTATCGGCTGTAACTTTGTGAGCGGCACGAACAACTGTATCGGTATTCGCGTGCAGAACGCATTGAAGACGAAAATTGTCGATTCGACATTTGATGGCACGGCTGGCGATAGTATTTTCCTGGTTGCTAATAAATGTATTGTTTCCAACAACCTCATCACCTCGCCTGGCGATGCTGGCACGGGGACCTTCTCGGGCATTCATCTGGAATTCAACACGCACTTTAATGTCGTGAGCGGCAACTCGCTCGAAACGAGCAACACGGTTGTCGGCCACGTCCGTAGCCTTATCCGCGAAGAAGGCACCGGCGGTAGCGGCGACAACCTTATCGAAGGCAACAGCGTAACCTGGGGCGTCAACGGTCCGACCGTTGCACTGATCGAATCGGGTGGTACGAACACAATTGTCCGCAACAACATCGGCTTCGTGACGGAGAAATCCGGTACGGCCACAGTAGCCAATGGTTCGACAACCATCGTTGTGAGCCATGGCCTCGATATGACGCCTGCGTCTTCTAACATCACGTTGACACCGACCAACAGCCTCGGCACTGCTGCCAAGTTCTGGGTGAGCAACGTGACAAATACGCAGTTTACGGTCAATGTGAATGCCGATCCTGGCGCGACAACCGCGACATTCTCGTGGTTCGCACGAATGTAATAATTTCTTCCAGAAAATAATATAGGCCCCGTTGTATGGGGCCATATTTGTGCTCGCTTCCGCGGGCAGCTAGGTCTTGCGGTCACGCAGTTTCCTTTGAGCCGGTTCCCGGGTAGAGCATCCAGTGTGCGCTTCTCGGAGGAAGCGCCCATGTTACTTCACAGTGAAGCGATCAAGCACGAAGCCTATCTCAGATCGGCCGAAGCCGGGTTGAACTATTTACTGCTTAGAGCAGCCCACTGGGCGCAACGGCATAAGTGCCGCAGGCGCAGGAGGGGTGGGGGTAGCCGAACTGGCTTTCCCACGATGCTCGGAGCCGTGCGATCTCGCGCTCCATGGCCTCGTAGTCGTCTCGAGAGTTGATCTCGATGACGCCGAAGGTGACCATGTTGTAAGCGTCGAACTCGCGCGCAATGATGCCATACAGCGACGTGCCTTCCGGCTGGCGCTGCACAACTGCTTCAACCTTGGTCCAGTCGACGCCCTCGTCCTCGTAGAGGCCAGCAGCCTCCCCGATGAGCAAGTAGAACAGATCGTTGGCGACCTGTGCTGCGTGGGTGTCGAAGTCAACCAGTCTGATGGACATGTCCATCACTCCTTCTGTGCGACCGCTGAGCGGATCTCAGCAGATTGAGGTGTATTGTATAACTTTTATGCTTTAGTGTCAATGGTTGTTGTTGACAAAAGGAGCGTTGTGCCGTTTCATAGCCAAGTAGGTTTTCACCCCCATTCAAGGGAGCAGTTGCTATGTGGACCAATAAGACTGGTCAATTCCCGGTCGGTGAGCTGGCTGCGCTGGAAGGCACGACTGCCGAGGCACTCGTGCCGATGCTGACGGGATCGGATCCTGTGGTGGTGCTGCGCGCGCTGGCTGAGATCATGCTCAACGGCGATGACGCCAAGCTGCGCGTGCTGCTCCGCAACGGTGCGATCCGCGCCAAGTGGCACGGCTACCGAGGCGACCACGGCGTCGACGGGCGCGACCACGAGTACGCGCGTCAGCTCACGGCACGCGAGAGTCAGCTCAAGGGCTGACCACCTACACGGGCTGCTGGCTGCACCGGAGAGATCTGTGTGCGGCCGGCAGCCCGAAGTTGCAAAATTATTTCTTTCTGCGACATATTTGCAGAAAAGCCAGCTACCGGGCACAATAGAGACAAACGAAGGAAAATTTTACTGTGCTTCTACCTATTGCATTGGCATTTTCGACATTTATATCAACATTACTCGGTGGCATTACGGCGCTTCGAAATCGTGACCGCTTGCATCGCATTCTTGGCTATACCGCTGGCGTGATCCTCGGCGTTATCGCATTCGACCTGCTGCCAGAGATATTTAAGATTGTCTCCGAACAGAAGATCGAAGCGACGTGGCCAATGGTGGCGCTGGTGGTTGGCTTCTTGCTCTTCCATATCGCCGAGAAGACGATCGCCATGCATCACGCGCACGACGAGGAGTATAGCGAGCACAAGCATCCGGATATCGGCATGGCATCGGCTCTGGCTCTTGTGGGGCATAGCTTCCTTGACGGTGTGGGTATTGGCATTGGTTTTCAGGCTGGTGAAGCAGTCGGTATTACGGTGGCGATCGCCGTGATTGCGCACGACTTTGCGGACGGTCTGAACACGGTAAGCCTGATGTTGACGCATCGCAATTCGCGCAAGCGCAGCATCGTGCTGCTGATACTCGACGCCTTGGCACCTGTTCTCGGCGCGCTATCGACGCTTTTCTTCACCCTCAACGACACATCTCTCGTGATCTACCTCGGCTTCTTTACGGGCTTCTTGCTCTACATCGGTGCCAGCGACATTCTGCCAGAGGCGCATAGCAAGCATTCGTCGAAGGTAACGATCCTACTGACGGTTCTCGGCGCGCTGTTTATGTTTATCGTGACGCGATTTATATAATAGGCCTATATGGAACGATCCGAATACGAACCCGCACCAGCCGAGCGTGAGCCACAAGTCGGCGATGTTGTAACAGCAATGCGACACCTCATCGCCGAGCTTGCGCCAGATGCCGATCCTGAGGATGTCGAGGTGGCGATTGCGGAGCTGGAAGAGGCGGTGGACCTCGAAGAGGCATTGGGGATTGCGGGCGGAGCGTTTGCGATGCTGGGCGTTGACTACGACGAAGGACTTGGCCGGCTCGGTGAGATTTTGCAAGTCGAGGCGATTCTGCCAAATGGCGATCAGGCTCAAGGCAGCGAAGATTGATCTGTTAAAAGTCGTGTTTATCTGGTAGAATAGGTTTCGTAATCAGTATATGGCGGACGTAGCTCAGTTTGGTTAGAGCGCTGGATTGTGGCTCCGGAGGCCGTGGGTTCAAGCCCCATCGTTCGCCCCAAGAAAAGACCGTGACTTTTGTAGTCGCGGTTTTTTCTTGTTATTTTAGGTATTTAATTTCCTAGTTATTGTAGTAATAATGTTTTTGTTGTATAATTTGTCACGCTACAGCCCAGTCCAACGAGATGGAGGAATCCATGGGTGTCGTAGAAAATCCCATCCTCCTCGGAGCTCTTGTGGTCGGGGCGATTTTGGTGCTGACGGTCGTGATCGTCGCGCTGAAGTCGTTCCACAACATCGGTCCGAGCGAGGTCGGTCTGGTCATCAAGTCCTTCGGGCGGAAGCTCCCGGACGGCAAGCTCATCGCCGAGAACGGCGAGGCCGGCTACCAGCCGGACCTGCTCATGCCGGGATGGCGGGCCAAGCTCTGGCCCATCTTCCGAGTGGAGAAGCACCCGTGGGTGCAGATCCAGCCGGGAGCCATCGGAGTGGTCATCGCCCAGGTGGGCGGGTCGCTCCCCTCGGGAGCCAAGTCCGCGATCTACAACGACCAGCTCGGTGACTTCAGCAGCCTCCGCCAGTTCCTGGCGGGCGGCGGCCAGCGGGGCGTGCAGCGTTACGTTCTCCCTCCGGGGACGACGGTACCGATGCACCCCATGGCCTTCGTGGTGATCACGCGCGGCAAGATGTTCGGCAAGACGCTCAGCGACGACGTCGACGCCCTCACGCGCCAGCTCACTGCGGAACAACTGTCGGTCACCGAGATCACGCCCGGAAGCCGCCGCGGAAGCGGTGGTCGCGACCGCGGCTACGACGACGAGTACGGAACCACCAGTAACCAGGGTGGGGACGTGGACGTCATCGGCATCGTCACGACGCTCGAAGGTCCGCCCCTGCCGTCCGGCGACATCGCCGGCCGCCTGGGTGGCTTCGACGACGTGAAGCTCCTGGAAGAGGGTGACGCAGCGCCCGCCGAGGTGATCCAGCTCCTGCTGGGCACCAAGAACGGTCTGCACAACAACTACCAGGACTTCCAAGCGTTCCTGGACAACGGAGGCTGCATCGGCCTCCAGCACGACCCGCTCCTGTACGGCTCGTATCTCCTGAACCCCTTCCTCGTGAAGGTGGAGATCGTGCCGATGCTGGTCGTGGACCAGGGCGAGGTCGCCGTCGTGAAGTCCTACGTGGGCCTGCCCACCGTGGACACGTCCGGCGTGGACTACAAGTTCGGTTCCATCGTCGCTCCGGGTCACCGGGGCCTCTGGTCCGAACCGCTCCGTACCGGCAAGTACCCGCTCAACCCGCGGATCTACCAGTACGAGCGAGTCCCTACGTCCATCCTGACCCTGAACTGGGCCAACGCCACGAGCGCGGCGCACAACCTCGACAAGGGGCTGTCGTCCATCGCTGCGAAGAGCAGTGACGCGTTCACGTTCTCGGTCGACCTTCAGGTGCAGATCCACGTGCCCGACACGCACGCACCGCGGGTCATCGGGATGGTCGGCACCATGCAGAACCTCGTCAACGAGGTGTTGCAGTCCGCAGTCGGCAACTACATCCGCAACTCGCTCCAGAAGCTCAAGGCGCTCAGGTTCATCGAGACGCGCGACGAGGTTCAGGCCGACGCGGAGGCGTACGTCACCGACTACCTCGGCCGCTACAACGTCGAGGTGCGAGGTGTTTACATCCAGGACGTGGTGTTCCCGGACGATCTGGTCAAGGTTCTGACCAGCCGGGAGATCGCGAACCAGGAGAAGACGACCTTCGCCGCCCAGCAGGCCGCGCAACTCGCGCGCGTCGACCTGGAGCGGCAGACCGGCATCGCCGCGGCCCAGTCCGATCTGGCCAAGGCAGAGGTGTCGATCGAGGTCAACAAGGCCCTGGCCGCGGCAGCGATCGCCCAGGCCGACGGTCAGGCAGAGGTCACGCGTCGACTCGGTGAAGCCGAGGGCGCGAAGATCTCGGCCATCGGTGCCGCCGAAGCTTCGGCGGTCCGTGCCAAGGGCCTGGCCGAGGCCGAGGCATACGAGGCGCAGCAGAACGCGATCGGTCGCGAACAGACCGCACTCGTGGCTGCGCTGCGTGAGATCGGCGTCAACGGCGTGAAGATCACGCCGGACACGCTGGTCGGCGGCGGGAGCGGGTCCATCCTGGATCTGATCACTCTCGCGCTGACCAACAAGGTCACGTCCAACAAGGGCGCGGTCGACAACGGCGGAGACGCCGCTACGATCACGCCAGCCGTCACCTCCTCCTGACGGCAAGCCGCTTCGGCGGCAAGGAGGAACGAGGTGTTGGGTGCCCGGCGGTCCGTCCGATCCATGGACGGCCCCGGGTGCCCACCCTCGGGCACAACTTTAGTGTTACACTATATTTACGAACTTATGACAATGGAACAAAGTGAGGGTGATCAGGAACGGAGAATTGGGGATCTTCTTCCTTTGGCAGAAGCGCTTCATGAAGCAATTAGCCGCCGGTTGAGCGATGACGCTGAAACGGCGGCTTTTGATATTGATCGTATTATCGATCAGGCTTTTGGTGACGTCGCAAAGGAGACCGCTCGAGAAAGATTAGCTCAGTTAACGCCTACCGAATTTGCTGCGCTCTATGTGGGTCTTCATGGCGAGCAAAGTCTGGGCGATTTACTCGAGACAATGCGTTCGCTTAAGGAGCGCCAGCTGCAGCGCGAGGTGCGTCTGGCACAAATGAGCCACGAAGCGCTCACGACTGGGCTCCTGCGGCTCGAACTGTTGGAACCGAATGAGGTTATAGAGGTAGGGTTGTTCGATCCGAGCTTGCCGCACATGGCCGCTCGGCGTTTTGTGGATGACCCAGAGCATCGTCCGCTTCACCGCAAGATCGCAATGCGAGTTGTCGGGCCGGCAACAGGGGCGGTGCGGATTTTGCACGACGTGTGGACTGCCCCGGTGTGGGCTCGCTCCGCTCCAGGTGCGCCGCTTGCACCTCACGCATATGGTGTTATCGGGATACCCGGTGACGCTGACTTGGAGCCAGTTCTCTCGCATAGGACGTCCATGGCATACCGCATGTCAGGCCAAGACGAAGTAATAATTCCAGATCAGATCGTTGGCTATGTAGAAATGAACAGCGGAGAGCTACTGCTTGGCTAGAATGACAAAACCCCAGGAACATATAAGCTCCTGGGGCCTGTCATCTCTAGCGGAACGCGCCGATGTGGCGCAGACGAGCGGTCGCCGCGAGGGCGATGACGCTGCAGGTAACACCGGTCAGGATCATGCCGGTCGCCAAGTTGGTCTTGTCGACGGTGAATCCGACCAGCGGTCCCGCGATCATGTAACCCATGCGCTGAACCAGGTTCGCGACGCTGTTGAGGGTAGCTCTATGGTCTTCCTCGATGTGGGCGTTCAGACGGCGGGTGAGCGGTGAGCTTCCCAGCGCCTGGACGACATCGTGACCCAGAACAACCCAGACCAGCCATAGCTGACCGGTGGCCATCGCCAGGTAGACGATGCCGATCATGCCGGCGTAGACCGTAGTGTTGCGGCTGACATGGCTCTCCCGATGGAAACGGTGGGAAAGCCAGGCCTTCCACAAGCTCCGAATCGCCAGAATAACACCGAACACGACCACAGGAATCCCAAGCTGCGTGTAATACAACGCGGACAGCCAGAACCCGATGTAGGTCGCCGTGTTCAGCGTGGTCTTGAGCGTGACCAGCCAGCGAACATTCGGCCTGCGCGCCAGCTCTCGCAGAGCATGCCAGGCACTGCGCCGAAGCTGGTCTTGGCCGCCATTACTGCGCGGAGCTTCGACCAATTTCATGACGAAGTACGCGCCCAGGCCGGTTACGATACCGTCGGCGATTAGGGTGGAGGACACTCCAAAGAAGTGAACCAACACCACAGCGAGCGGAACGGCAGCAGCTGTCGAGGCAAACCCCAGTCCGTCCATCCGCTGTTGTGTCCGGACGAATTCCTTCTCGCGCCCATCGGCCTTGAGCGAGTCGACCAGCAGTGCCGTATCGACGCCGCTGATGAGACCATTGGCCAGCGCCAGGATCAGTTCGCAGATCACGAACTGCCAGAAATCGTGGCTGAATCCGTACGCCAGCATACCGATCGCGGCGATTGGCGCACTGATCTTGATGCTCGTCGCTCGTCCCAGCCGGTCGGCAATCATGCCGCTCGGGATCTCCCACAGCAGGTATGCTGCGCTGAAGATGGACTGCAGCAGGAAGATCTCCGCAGTGCTCATGCCGTGAAGCACGAAGAACGGCGTCAGGTACGCGGCGCTGATGCTCAGGGCGCGAAATGGCGCAAACCAGAGCAGCCAGCGGGCGTTTTGACTGTAGTGGCGCACGTGAATCCTTTCTTTTGTTAGTTGATAGAGATGACAGGGGTCTTGATCAGACCCGATACGCCCCCGAACCCGCTTTGAGGTGTAAAAATACTTTTGAAACGATAAACGCCTCCTGATTCGGAGGCGTATCGCGACTGACAATGAGATAAGTTATCTAATTTTTTATGTCGTTTGTAACGATACGCCCTGTGAGTGCTCCTGTGGCCACGCCAAATGCAGCAATGCCGCTGAGGTTAGCAGTTGCCATATATTGAAGCTGGTTTGGGCGATATCGTTTCATATCCACCGTAGTATACCAGGGATTAAACATTTGTAAACATAAAGATTATATTTTTTAATATGTTGTGCTATAGTCTGTTACAGTTCGCGGATGCTCCGCGACGATTTGGAGGGTTCCGATGAGTATGCAGCAGGTACCGGACGCGACTCTGCCCGGATGGGAGGGCCCGTTCTATCCGACCTTGACCGCTCAGTTGGTCGAGGCAATGGACGCTCGCCCCGAGGCGGAGCGCAACCGCACGGCGTTGGAACGGGTGGCGCGGCGCATCGACGGCTTCCTGAGCTGCACGCGTCTGACGTCGGCGGACGGCTACGGCTGGTTCTGGGCCCTGGAGTTTCAGGTGAAGGGCAGCAGCCGAGTGCTGGTTGCGCTTCCGTGGTCCCAGGACTGGGACCAGCGAGACGGTACGCAGCTCGACCGTTCTCCTGCGGTGTACACCCGTCGTGCAACCAGCGATCAGGTCGCCAGCGTGCTGACCAGCCTGATTCGCGTCATGCCTGCGGCTTCCTGAGTCGCACGGTTCATCGGGAGTGTCCGGGGCGCGTACTAGCGCCCCGGCACTACGACACAATTTGGGAGAGCATATGAGTATGCGACAAGTCCAGACCGCAAGCCTCAGCGGCTACGGCTCACCGTACTATCCGGTGGAGGAAATTCGGCAGTTAGTGGCTGCCTTCCTCCGCAGTGGCCCGGCTGGGCTCATGGTCAAGACGCTCGACGCTATGGCCGCGCAATGCGCCGGCTACATGGGGCCGTTCCGAGGGATTCGGACGGCCGACAACTACATCTGGCGTCGCATCATCGAGTTCCGAACCAGTCGAGGTCGGGTGGCGATCGCCATTCCGATGACCCAGGACTGGAACCGGACCGATGGCGTACAGCTCGACCGCTCACCGGCGGTCTTCATCGCTGATGGAGCAACCGTCAATGACGCCAAGGCAGTCGTCCTGGCGCTCGCACATGCGCTGTCGAGCTGAACAAAGCTCACCACGAAGGCCCGGGGCGTGCAAGCCACGCCCCGGGCCCGAGAACACTTTTGAACTTATCTATTTGACGCGAATGACAACTTTGCCGCGGTGATGACCAGCGTGAATGTACTCGAGGGCGTCGGCGGCGTCCTCGAGGGGGAATGTTTTGTCGATCGTTACCTGTAGGACACCCTGGTCGACGAGTTCAGCGACTTTCGTAAGCCGTTCACTCGTGACAGCGGTAAACTGATTAGTTGCCGTTACGCCGCGACTGGAGGCAAGCTCCTCGTTGGACGGCTCTACCATCGAGACAATCTGGCCGCCAGTTTTTAGCACGGAGAACGATCGAACGTATGTCTCGCCCCCGACTGTGTCGTAGACGGCGTCGTAATCATGAAGTTTATCTTCGAATTTCTCGGAGGTGTAGTCGACAACCTCGTCTGCGCCGAGCTGGCGAACGTAGTCGGCGTCATCTGGTGAAGCGGTCGTGGCAACGTAGGCGCCGAGGTATTTTGCGAGCGGAATCGCAAAACTACCGATGCCACCAGCGCCACCGTGGATCAGGACTTTTTGCCCTGCACTCAGGTGGAGCGTGTCGACGAGCGCTTGATAGGCGCTTACCGCGGTGAGCGGGATGGCTGCTGCTGACACGAAGTCGGTGTTCTGGGGTTTTGGCGCAAGTGATTCTGCTTTTACAGGGGTAAATTCGGCGAATGAGCCTTGGCCACTTAGCGGATTGGCTTGTCCGTAGACTTCCTGGCCAACTTCGAAGCCCTGGACGCCTTCGCCCACTTCGGCCACCGTCCCAGCAACGTCACCACCAAGAGTGGCAGGGAAGGAGAGTTCGACTATTGCTTTGGTCTGACCTTCGCGGACTTTGTAGTCAAACGGATTCACACTGGCGGCGTGTACCTCTACCAGTATCTGTCCGGCGCTGGCGCTTGGCTTTGGTGCATTTTCGGTAAACTTGAGGGCGTCTTTGTCGCCATATTCGTTGATTTGGGCTGCGCGCATACTAAAACCTCCAAACTGCTATTGTTTTTATAGTATCACGTGCCATGGGTGGGGTAAAAATATAAAGCTAATGCTATACTTTGATCATGGCACGGTATCACTATCGCGAGGGTGTGACTCTTGATAAGAAAAAGAGTCGCTGGTTCCTCTATCTTATTGGCATTATTGTTTTTGCCGCTGCAGCCTACGTTACTGCCGTTTATCTGGCGCCGCAGCTTGTAACGGTACCGTTTACGAGCCTGACCGCTGACGCAACCAATAGCAAGATTCAGAGCACAAAAGCAGGCCAGCTCGGGGATCGACTCTTCATTCCCCAGATCAACGTCGATGTTGCAATTAACGAAGGCGGCGACAAGTCGCAGCTCGATGGCGGAACGTGGCAGCGTAATGCGGCACTGGGGAATCCAGACAAGGGCGGCAACTTTGTCTTGAGCGGTTACAAGCTGACCTGGGACGTGACCCCTCAATGGACCCGCTCAAAGTCGCCATTCTACAACCTAGACAAGCTGAAGACAGGAGATGACCTAACCTTGGACTACAAGGGAAAGCGCTATGTCTACAAAGTTGACCGCACGTTTAACGTCGCGCCTGGCGACTCTAGCATCGAGAAGAAGAGCGATGGCTACAGGCTAACCTTATACGCAACAGATGGCTCCGGCTCAGCTGTGGCAGGACCAGGGGTGAGTGCCGCACGTATTAGCCCGGCCTTGGGCCAGCAGGCTACTGTCGACTCAAAAGGGCAAGAGTAAAATACGCTTGATAAAATAGCAAATATGTGATATAGTTACCTCATAACGAGAGTCTTTTGAGGTTTATATGACATCTAGTGCTACCTCTGTTGTTCAGGCAACTAATCGACGCCGCCGCTTGGCGCTTCTTTTGCCGGGTCACAACGAAGAACTTATTATCGCTGCAACTATCCGTTCCGCTGTCGTTGCCGGTCTTGATATCCAAGATATCTACGTCGTAGACGACTGCTCGTCAGATAATACCGCTGTTGAAGCGCACCGATTGCTGCCTTCTACTAACGTACTAAGCGTCGGCCGAAGTGGTAAAGCACTCGCTGTCCAGAAAGCGATCAAGCACTTCGACATCGAGAATCGCTACGTCTGGGTGCACATCGCCGACGCCGACAGCGTGTTCGGCGCTAATTACTTCCGTATCTTCAAGCAGAAACTGCAGGCTAAGAAGTATGCCCTGGCGATTGGCTTCGTCCAGAGCCAGCGCGGTAACTGGATTAGCAAGTACCGCACCTTCAGTTATACCTATGGCCAACAGGTGCATCGCCGCATTCAGGCAAAAATTGGCGCTATCTCTGTATTTCCTGGTCCTGTGACCTGTTTCCGTACAGATATCATCAAGGAGCTGGACTTCACTGTCGATAGTCTGACCGAAGATTTCGATCTGACGCTGCAGTTCCACCGCAAGAAACTCGGCAAGATCCGCTATATTCCGAAAGCCGTCAACTTTACACAGGATCCGCAGACTTACCGCGACTTCTCTAAACAGACACTCCGCTGGCAGCGCGGTTTCTTTCAGGGCATGCTGCGCCACCGTATCGGTACTAAGGCGCATATTCTGGACGCCTACGTTGGCTACCAGATCCTACAGACCTTCCTGTATCTGATGCAGCTGCTCGTAGCTATTCCGTATCTGTCATTTACGACTCACAATCCATGGTTGCTGCCGACCGCACTGGCCCTTAACTTTGCTGTTATGTCACTTATCGCAGTTGGTGCCGCCGCTGTCGTCAAGCGCCCATCTATTCTGTTGGGTCTTCCTGGCTTCTATTTGCTCAGTATGACCGAACTGGCTCTGTACTTCTGGGCCTACCTCGAGGTAGTCGCCTTCCGCCGCTTCCGCAAGAAAGTCGTCGGCTGGGACACTGAAGGCCGCCGCTACGCCTTGAACGCTCAAGCGTTGCAAGACACAGCAGCTTAGTCTGTGGTAATCCTGATCGACTTGACCACGATGTCGGTATAGATCGGTAGCAGCGGGCTACTAATAACGGAGCCGCTGGAATTGAAAGTCGCCATGTACTTATAGCCGTTCTTGAAAAAGATAGTGTACATCTGCGGTTGAGTATCTCGACCGAAGGTAAATCGGGCCGCGGGTAGGTCGTCGACTGTTGTCTCGCTACGATTCGTGGCTAGTGCGTATGTTTCCTTATAGAGGCCGCTGATTGTGCACGAGCTGTCGCATGGGTACGACGATACGGTGATGACTGCGCCTTGGATGACAGAGTAGACGCCAACAGCCTGCTCTTTGGTGACAAGGTCGGGCGACTTGAGGGTAGTTGTCTCGCCGCTGCCGCCGGGTGATGCTTCTAGAACCCAATCTTCAGGGTAAGAGAAAACGTACCCACCAACGGTGGATTTGTATGTTTTGGTCTTTGGACTGCTTGGTACGTTGGTGTTAGGCTGGCTTGATTGATTTGACTGTTGTGAACCCTGAGAAGAGGATTGCTTGCTCTGGCCAGAGGAGCCAGGGCTCGAAACGCGCCAAATGATAAGGGCAATGACAGCAAGGAACGCCACAATAGCAAAAACCCCTACCATATTGAAGCCATGTGATTTTCTCATGCTTCAATTGTAGGGGATTTTGGTTAGTACTTAAACCTTCTCAACGGTAGTAAAGTCGAGAATAAAGAACTTACGGTTCTCAGAGAATGTACCGACACAGGTCTGTAGTAGCAGGCGAGGGGCGCCGGTGTAGCCAAGGATACCGGTGTTCTGAGGTGTAACGGTCTCAGTTTCCTTGAGGGTATAGATGAACTTATAGCCATTGCTGGTGTAGACATCGACGTTTTGGCCGGCTTTCATGTTCAGCAACTTACCAAAGACGCGTTGGGTGGCGTGGCCATAGATAAAGGTCTGGCCAGACTTGTCGTTTGGCTCGGTTGTCATGGCTGCAAACTGCGCCTTGTCATTGTAGAGAGTCCAATCGCCATTGCTCTTGTCGTAGAAACCGTCTACGACTGGCATGTCGACGCCAACGGATGACGCAACGATGCGAACAGGGTGGCCACTGATAGATTCAGGGACCGGATCGGCCTTCTTGACCTCTGTTACGGGAGCTGCAACCTGTGAAGAAGCCTGCTGCGACGCAGCAAATGCTGTGTCGTCACTACTAAAAAGTATTGGCACGATGCCCATCAGTCCAACGACTGTCAGCACAACGCCAGTAATTGCTATTCGTGAAGGGGTAACAAGTTTCTTCATCATAATCATATCTCCTTGTAAACGGGATTGGCGCCCGGTACTCCACATATATAGAGTACCGGACTTCCCGCTGTTATCCCACTAGGCGCGCTGACGGGCAGCGACGACGAGAGAGGTAACGATAGTTGCTGCGCCAACTGCAGTCACTGCGAGTGCAGCGATGAACAGTGGGCGAAAGCCACCTGTGTTTGGAAGTACAGCTACACCAGTAACGGTTGTAGCAACACCTACAGGCAAACCACCTTGACCATACATAAGCATCTCCTAAGTACGGTTAATTGATATGAGAATCAGTGGTGGAAACTCCCTTACCTGTAGAGATGCATAGCAAGGGCGTTAACCCTCGCTAATTCACTGGTTGTTACTATACCATACAATGTCAAGTATGTAAATACTCTTTATGCTTATCCTCAGTAGTTAATGTAGTTGACAAGCCATGAAATGGTGGTATTCTTAGCTTTAGATAACTAAATCGCAGAAAAACTGCGGGTGAGGTACTTAAGTCATGAAGATGACTCTCAAGAAGATTGTATTGTCTCTTTCGACGCTGCTGGTTGTAGCGTCTCCTCTGGCGGCTGTGCAGCAGGTTGTTGCAGCAGCAGGTCCAAATCTTATTAACAATGCATCTGCTGAAACAGTAGATAGCAGCAATGTCCCAACAGACTGGCTCAAGGGCGGCTGGGGCAGCAACACCTCTGTTCTAAGCGCCGCAAGTGACGCCCACACAGGTAGTAAAAGCCTGCGTGTCGACACAAGCGCCTACACAAATGGTGACGCTAAGTGGTACGCAAAGCCTGTTGCTGTCGTCGGTGGCAAAAGCTACACCTACAGCGACTACTACAAGAGTTCAGTCGCAACGACTGTAACCGTCCAGTTCAAGAACGCAGCTGGCAAATACAGCTACATCGACATCGCTAACGCCCCTGTTGCAGCCAACTGGCAGCAAGCGAGCGGCACCTTTACTACTCCAAGTGACGCAACAGAGGTCACTATCTTCCACCTGGTCAACAAAGTTGGCTGGCTCGAGATTGACGACAGCTACCTTGGCCTGACCGATGACGGCACCCCTGTTCCTACACCAACTCCAACCCCTACACCCACGCCAACACCGACTCCGACGCCTACTCCTACCCCAACACCTACACCTTCAACCACGAATGTTCTCCTGAACCCATCTGTTGAGACTGCCAATGGCACGACTCCAGCTAACTGGGGCACATCTGACTGGGGTAACCACACTGCTAGCTTCAGCTACGACACCGCTGGTCACACCGGTAGCCGCGCTGTTACCGTTAACGTAACTGGCTACACCGATGGTGCTTCTAACTGGCTGCCTAATGCTCAGAACGTGACTGGAAGCAAAGTCTACCAAGTCGCTGACTGGTACAAGTCGACTACTGATACAGAAGTAGACATGATGGTTACGATGGCTGATGGTACAACTTCGTACTATTTCCTCGGTACCGCAACCGCCAGCACCGACTGGAAGCAGTTTGTTGGCCAGTTCACTATGCCGGCCAACGCTGTTAAGGCAACCATGATGCACATGGTCCTCGGCAACGGCACCCTGACTACTGACGATGCTGCTATCGAAGACTACGCGCCACATGGCTTCAACCGCGCTATCGTAAGCTTAACCTTCGACGACGGCTGGAAGAGCATCTACACCAGCGCACTTCCACTCCTGAAGAAGTACGGCCTGACCTCTACTCAGTACATCATTACGAGCGTACTCGGTACTGACTCGGCATACATGACCAAGGCTCAGGTTAAGGCGTTCTACGCTGCCGGCCACGAGATTGGTTCACACACTGTAACGCACCCACACCTGCCAACACTGACTGCCGCACAGTTGACTAAGGAGCTCAAGAACTCACAGACAACGCTGCAGACCATGCTGGGTGTACCGATTACAGACTTTGCGACTCCATACGGTGAATACAACGCCAATGTCCTGACCAACATCAAGAAGTACTACGCTTCACACCGTGGTGTTGAGAGCGGCTTCAACAGCAAGGATGGTTTCGACATCTACGACATCAAGGTCCAGAACGTCGATATCACCACAACCCCTGCGCAAGTAGCAGCCTGGGTTGCTGAAGCTCAGAAGGATAAGACTTGGTTGGTACTGGTTTACCACAATGTCGACAAGAGTGGTGACGAGTATGGCGTATCGCCTGAGAACCTCGACACCGAGCTTGCCAGCATCAAGCAGACTGGCGTCACTGTTGAGACCATGAGCCAAGCGCTCAAGGAAGTTCAACCACAGCTGAACAAGTAATCTGTTTGTCAGATTCGTAGCAACGACCGCCCGATAAAGGCGGTCGTTTTGTTTACGCACCTCACAGCATGGTAAGCTCTAAATAACCATGAACGTTATTTCTGTGAAGAGCATCCGCAAGTTCGGGGGAGTCCTGGGACTGTTTGCATTGTTGTGGGGTTCAGCACTTCATGCGCAGTCTAATGGCTCGCTTGCCCAGGGGTACGCCGTTGATACGGGGCGGGGCGAGATCGTGGCCGGTGCGTTGGTAAGCCTGAAGGGTGATTCCCGAAACGTCGAACTCGCCGCCACAGATACAGCTGATCGTCTGGTGGGGGTTGTGGACCAAAAGCCCTTGATTGTCATATCGGGCGGTGCGCAGGAATCGCAAATTGTACTGAGCGGTACGACATCTGTGCTGGTGAGCGATGTGAACGGTAACATTAAGGCTGGCGACAAGATAACTGCTTCGCCGATTGCAGGCGTCGGCATGCACGCGACCAGCGACGCGAGGATCGTGGGCGTTGCCCAGACGGACTTCGACACCGGCAAGACTCAGACCAAGACAATTACCGATGTACACGGTCAATCGCACCAGGTTCGTGTCGGCTACGTGCAACTGCAGGTTGGCCTGGCAAATTATCAGGCGCCGGGCAGCAACTTTTTGCCGCCATTCGTGCAGAACCTAGCGAACAATCTCGCCGGCAAACAAGTTTCCCTGATACGAGTTGTATTCGCGACCGTGCTACTACTCTTTAGCTTTGTGAGTATTGGGATTCTTATCTCGAGTTCTATTCGTTCGGCTATGATTTCGCTTGGCCGTAATCCACTCGCAGCGGTGAACATTCGGAAGAGTCTGTATCAAGTGGGCGGCGTGACGTTGCTCGTCCTGGGCGCGACACTGGTGGCGTGTTATCTTATCTTAATTTTGTAATAAGCACAAGCGACATCTTGCGCTCAGAGGCGTTCTTATTGTAAGATTAACCTTGAATACCTGAGGTTGGGTTCAAAACAAACAAAATGCAAAACGAACGTCCTTTTGACGTAGTGCAAGACCCTACGGTTCAACCGGCATCGTCGCCCGTGCAGGCGACCCCTGTTCGTGAGCCCATTCAGCCCCAACCTACTCCAGTGCCTCTGCGCCCATCGCCCTATGTTCCGCCAGCAGCGGCGCGGAAGAGTTTGTGGCGAGTGATTGCGATCGGTCTTGGTATCGCGGTTGTTCTGGTGGGCGGTATCATTGCACTTATAGCCCAGATTGGTCGCCAGCAAGTAGCGGTGCAGTCTGGCGAATATGGCGTCGTAAAGTTGCCGCTTGGAAGCCTTGCGGGTAACACCATCCCAATCGAAAACGCCACAAGCCTGAAGGTGAATGGTCAGCTGGCGATTGCCGGCTCGCTTGTGCTCAGCCCAATCACCCAACCGAAAAACCCCTTGGCGGGGCAGCTTTATTTCGACCAGACGTCTAGCAAGCTCAATTACTACGATGGGCAACAGTTTGTTAGCCTCGGTAGCTCCACCGCTCAGGGAACGACCGGTGTTAGCGCGGGTGCCACGAACATCACTAATGTTTTGTCGGGCGCAATCCAAGATGGCGTGACGCTGCAGTCGGCGTCGCCGGGTTCGCAGCAATCGGGTAATTTCAACATCTCCGGCATTGGCCAAGTAGGGACACTGAAGACGACAACCATCGATAGCGGCGGGCAAGTTCTGTACGTTAACCCTAGCGGCGCAACGACGCAGCCGACGATTACGCCAGGCTCGTCGGTTCATGTTGGCCTCGATACAATCGCCAGCCAGCAAGAAGGTCCGGGATGGGCCAACGACCTGAGCGCCGTGAAGATCACAACCGGCGACACTGGCGGCGTGTTGCAATCCATAAGTGCTTATTACATCGGCGGTACTGGTTCTAGCCAGCTGCAAGCGGGCATTTACGAGGACGACGGTGACATCCCAAGCAAGCCCGGCAGCCGCCTAGCCGCCAGCGCCCTTACTGCCCTTGTTCCGAACGGCTGGACAACCATAACGATGCCCGGAGTCACACTCTCTCCGAACACGACGTATTGGCTGGTCACGAACACCAACGATACCACTGTTATCAAGCCGTTTAACACAAATAGCAACAGCACGTGTTTTGTGACGGCTGGTTTTGGTTCTATGCCTGATCCGTATAGTGCGCCCGGCTGTTTCCATGGCAGCAACCAGTACTCTATCTATGCCACCTATACGGCTTCGGCGAATAGCTCTGGCTCTGTCAGTCAGGCTCATATGACCATTGCCGACACAGGCGCAGTATTATTCCGTAACTCAACAGATACAGGCGCTGGTTTTCAAGTTCAGAATGCAGCCGGGACCAGCACGATCTTCAACATTGATACCGTCAACGGCCGGATAGCGATAGGTAAGGCAAACGCCTCATACAAACTTGATATAGCGGCTGGCGATATCAACCTGAGCAACGGTCGGTCGCTTCGATTCGGCAGTTTTCCGGCACTGTCGGTGAATGGGTCTGGGGCTACAACTTCGGTCACGAATTTCCAAACAGGCGGAGCTGTATCGGTTCAGGCTGATAACTTCTACGTCCAGGACACAAACGCAACACATCAGAGCTTGGCGATTAATAGCAGTGGCGCGGCGACGTTCAGCAACCGAGTCGATTCGGCCACAGGGTTCCGGGTCCAGAACGCCGCTGGGCAGAACCTTATTGCGGCCGATACGTCGACGGGCAGCTTGGCGCTGACCGGGCGAGGAACGGGTACGATTAGCGTCGCTACGGCTGCCGCCACAGGGGTGACTGGTGACATTACTGTTAAGACCGGAGATTCATCCACGACAGCCTCAGGCAATGTTACGATCGATGCAGGTAGCGGCGTGGTGTCGGGTACGGTGGTGAGTAACAAGACATTCGAGTCCGGGACGGATCACGTACTGGATTGGTTTAACACAACGGTCGCGGCATCAGGGGCGCAGGCACACACGGGCGCACAAAGCCTTGGCGTGACGATGAACAGTTCGTTTTGGGGAATCCAGGAAGATCAAAACTTTGCGCTTACCCCAGTGACGGCTGGTCACAACTATCATTTCAGTTTCTGGGTGCGAGCTGGCACGACGCCTCGTAACATTGGTTCGCACGTCACATGGGTGGGTACTGGCGGCATGACCACAACGTTACAGCTCGTGACCGATAGCGCTACGGGGTGGACGGAGGTGACGGGAAATGGAGTTGCTCCGGCTGGCGCAACGAACGTTTACTTTGTTATATCCGGTAGCGGCGCATCTGCGGGCGAGGTACACTACTTTGACGACATGTCGATTACTGACCTCAGTTCTTCCAGTTCGACATCAGTCCTGCACCTTGGTGATACGAATGCACAGATTGTAAACATCGGTAACCTCAACCAAATTGGCGCGACGACCATTCGTGGTGGTAGCGGGATTGATATTCAAAGTGGAACCAGCGGCATAACCCTGAACGGCGGCGTGATCAATATCACTGGCAACGCAGCTTCGAACCTAACCACCACTGCTGGCGCTTTGACTATTAACTCTGCTGCGGCTGCGAGCTGGGGCGTGTCGCAAGCATCCTCTGGCGTGGGCGGGAACCTGACACTGCATGCCGGAACTGGTGGCACAGATACGAACAACGATGGCGGTGATCTGATCCTGCAGGGCGGCAACAAGAACGGCGCGGGTATCGGGGGTAGTGTGGTGGTGAAATCGCAATCAGATGCGACCGACGCTTTCCAGATTCAGAATAGTGCGGGGACGGCGCTACTTGTGGCAGATACGACGGCTATGAAGATTTCGGTCACGGGCACAACGACAACATTTGCGTCGCTGACCCTGGCGAACGCACACTTTGCTTCGACGCAAACCAATCCGCCAACTATTGGTACGCCGACGAACTGCGGTACGACACCATCAGCCGTGGTGGCTGCGGGCTCAACAGATACCGCTGGCTCGTTTACGATCACCACCGGCACGGGCGGCACGTCATCGACTTGTGGCACGATCTTCACCTTCAACAAAACATACGGTGCCGCGCCAAAATCAATCATGGTTGTGGGCAAGACCGATGCACCATCTGCCGCGCGCCAAATATTTGTCGTTTCGTCTTCGGCCACGACATTTACG
>FTKL01582669.1_pt1 | contig 19758 bp, 24 predicted proteins | sample 2434061 | NCBI WGS metagenome assembly FTKL01 (sample SAMEA3914816, study PRJEB12502) | metagenome | biome: forest; material: soil | place: USA | collected 2011-09-16 | depth 0.3 m
CTGTCGTGCAGCCAGCCGGCGTCCAGCGTCATCCTCAGCGCCGGCCTGCCGCCCTCGGTGACGAGTTCGTAGGTGACCGCGTGGGTGCTGGCCCGCTCGCCGGAGACGGGGGCGATCTTCGAGTCGTAGGCGTAGGCCGCCGGGATCTGTTCGATCGTCTTGCCACCGCTGTCCCGCAGGTCGACCCCGCCGGCCGCGTTGAGGACCGGTGTCAGGCCGGTGAGGTTCAGCGGGAACACCCAGGAGTTGCCGGCCTGCGCCGAGTGCAGGACGACGGACTCCTTGACGCCCGAGGTGATCGGGGCCACCGTCAGGTCGGTGTCCGGCAGGACCGAGCCGTACGTGACGGTCGACCCCGAGACCGTGCCCTCGACCTGCGCCGCGCCCTTCAGCCCGTACGACAGGCCGTGCGTGGCGTCGACGCCGAACGAGGCGAGCGTGGTGTCCGAGGCCTGTGCGGCGAAGTCGACAGTGAGGTTGTTGGCGCTCTCGTGCCAGCGGCCGTCACTGCCCTTGCCGACCTTGGTGTCCACCTTCTGCCAGGTGCCGGACGCGTCCTGGTAGTTGATCTTGCCCTGGGCGACCTTCCGGCTGAACGAGCCGTCGGCGTTGTCGAAGTAGTCGGTGGTGGCATTCGACTTGGCCGCGTTGCGCTTGCTCGTCGCCTCCTCGAACCCCTTGATGCTGCGGCTCGCACCGGTCTTGACGTTGCGGGCGAGGGGCTTGGCCTCGTCGAGCTCGCCCTTGCCCTTGCCCGCCTTGCCGCCCGCGCCGCCGCCCGCCCGGGTCCGGTCGGCGGGCACGGTGTGGCCGCGCCCCGCCGCCGAGCCCGACTTCTGCTGCGGCACCGCACCCCACGACGGGTCGTCACCGCCGAACCAGGTCAGCAGGTCGTGGAACGACCCGAGCGAGAAGGCCGGCAGCGTCTCACCGTCCGCCATGGCCTGCGAGGTCGTCAGCACCAGGCCCAGAGCCGTGACCGTGATCAGCGCGAACGCTCTCAGCAGACGACGGCGCAGTGCCCGCCGACGGCGGGGAGAGCGGGCAGGGCGCACGGGCATGGGGAACCCCAGTCAAGATCAGCAAGTGGACCCGCGCATCACATCGGCTGCCTCACCTGCCGACAAGACGTCAGCGGCAACCTTTGCCCGATAGGGGGCAGGTCTTTGCTGTTACTGCCCTGACCTGCAGTGATAAACAACACCTAAAGATGAGTTATCCGTAATGCCTAACCCTGCCCCGAATCCTTCACAATCTTCGCCACCTCGCTGCGCACCTGCGACGACGCCGCGAGGACCGTCAGATTCGCCGCCGACGCACCGTCACCAACCACTACGAAACGGACCTTCGGGTTCGCCGGAGCGATCGCCCGCAGCGCCTGCACCGGCAGGTCGCCGCTCGCCAGCAGCATCGAGCACTTGCGCTGCACCAGAGTGTTCGCATAGGACTGCGCGTTCGTCACTGTCGCCGGGCCCATCACCGACAGGAAGGACACCTGAGCCTTCGTTTCACCCGAGGCGTCCTGCATCCCCGCCCACACCGGAACAGCCTGCTCCCCCGTGACTCCGTGGTCGTCCGTCAGAAGGCACACTCGCGCGTCGGTGTACTCGCGGGCCCGCACCGGCAACCGGTCCGCATGACGCCCCGGCACCAGCACCGCCAGTGCCACCACCACAACCGCAGCCACCACAACGACTCCGGCCACCCACCACAGCCGACGCCCGCCCAGCATCCGAATTCGCACGCGCACTCCTCAGAGGTGAGAGCCGGCCAGGCACCGGCTGCAGGAGCCGCGAGCATAGTTGCCCGCAACAACACCCCCACCCACGGGGCCGGCCGAAGTGAACACCCCGGGGCCAGCCCAGGCTGCAACCGGGCACTGCAGCGACAAGATGGTGCACGACTTCTCCAAGCTCATGCTGAGGGCATACAACGCCGAGGCTGACCGGGCGACCCGGACGATGCGTCCTCACCGCTTGAATGCGTGGACACCTTCGACTGCGACACGGTGTTCTTCACGGACGTGCGCGGGTCGATGGTCGACACGGTCCAGGCCGTGGGCCGGGCGCTGCGGACGCGGCCGGGCAGCGGGAAGGTCGCCACCATCGTGGTGCCGGCGATCCTCGGGCCCGGGGAGAGCGGCGGGGAGTTGCTGAGCTCGAAGGCGTTCGACGGGCTGCCCAAGCTGCTCATGGCGCTGCGCTCGCACGGCGCGGCCGCCGTCGAGCGCCTGGCCCTGCCCCAGTCCGGGACCCGGCCGCCGCGCAAGCCCCGGCACGCCGGAGACCCGGACGAGCGCCGCTCCGCCCAGGGCGAGGAGCAGCTGCTGCAGTTCTCCACCCGGCGCGACCCCACGCTGATCGCTGCGTTCGTGCGGACCCGGGTGCTGGAACCGGAGCGGGCAGAGTTCCGGCGGGGCCTGGAGGAGCTGCTCGCCTACAAGGCCGCCTCAAGGTGTCCGTCAAGGTGTCCGGCGATCCTTTGATGGTCCCTCCGCCGGCATCCCGGCCGGGCAGGAGTGCGGTCAGACCTGCTCCAGGTACGCCTTCATAACGGTGTGGGCGGCCTGCTCGGGAGTGTCGTGCAGCACCGGCTCCTGGGTGGCGGGGTCGCCGAGGAAGCACTGCTCGTAGATCGCGACCCACTCTTTGTTGCCGGCCGGGCCGCGCACGACCCAGCCCACGGTGTGGCCCTCCCCGGTCACCAGCCACACCCCTGGCTGCACCCGTCCAGCCCAGCAGCTTCCAGTGGTCGCCGCGGACGTTCGGGTCGAGCCGGCGGGTGGCGTCGTTGCTGGGCAGGCCGCGGTGGTGGTCGAGGGCGGTGGTGCCCTCGCCCCGGTACGCGGGCGCGTGCCAGGTGAACTCGGAGGCGGCCTCGACCTCCTGGGCGCGGCGCAGCAGCCGCCGGTGGTCGCGTCGCGTCTTCTCCTGTCTCTGCTCGGGGGTGAGGGGCTTGGCGCCGGGGCGGCGGCGTTTGCGGCCGGCCTCGAAGACCAGGGCGACGGGGGGCGGGCGTTCGCGGCCGGTGCGCGGGTAGGTGGCGGTCCACAGGCGCTGGTCGTGGGTGCGGGCGCCGGTGAGGTGCAGGGAGGCCTCGAAGGCCCTCTTGGTGGTGCCCTTGCCGGGGAGCTGGCACCAGGTGCGGTAGGTGGCGAGCTTGGCGACCAGGGTGCCGGGGCCTTCGTTCTCCCGGTCGCCTTCCACCCGGAGCAGCGGGACGTTCGTGCCGGGGTCGGTGAGGACCAGGTCGGCGAACAGGGAGCGGCGGCCGGGCAGCTTGTGCTCGACCTCAGTGGAGAACGCCTCCAGGTGGCCGATGCCCGCCGTGGCGAGCAGGCCGGCTGTGGCGACGACGTCGAGTCCGTGCTCGGAGTACGCGGCGGCGGGCTTCTCGCGCTGCGGGCGGGCCGCGGCGAGTTTCGTCCCGGCCGGGAGCAGTGCGGCGGCGTCGCGGCGGCCGGCCGGGGGTCAGGCACCAGAGTTTGCGGCCGTCGGGGAGGGTCAGTTCCTCGCGGACCTTCCCGGCCTCGTCCAGGTCGCCCAGGGCGTCGCGCACCGAGCGGTCACCACGCTGTTTCGGCACCACCAGCGGCCGCAGCTCCCGGGCCGTGGCCCGCTGGAACAGCGCGAGCGCCACCAGGACCTTCCCGCGTACCGGCGCGGTCGATCCTCTCCTCCAGCGCGTTCCTTTGCTGTCTTCGACAGCAAAGGAAGAAGGGTTGTCGCCACGGCCCACCCCCCTTGCCATGGGGGCCTGACCTGCGGTTTTGCGAGTGCTCGGCGATGGGGGCGTGGAAGTGGGGGCGGGGGTGGCCGTGGGGGTGGCGCCGGGGCGGTTGTCCGGGCCCGGTAGGGCCTGGCCCAGGTGGTGGGCGGCGCCCTGGTCGCCGCCGTCGGCGCCAGGCGAGGCGGGGGTGGTGGACATCGGGTCGGCCTTCCGCGAGGAACGGCCGGAGCGGGCGCGGTGGCCAGCCCCGGGCGGGCACCCAGGTGCGGCCGACGATGCACACCGCCCCCTTGTCCTCCATCTGGCCCCACCCCTTGACCACCATGTTGTCCCGTCCGGATTGCCCGGGTCAGGAGCCTTGTCCTCCCGGTTTGTCCGTGACGGGGATCACGGCATCGAGGACCGGTCAGAGGTCGTGGACGTGGGCCTGAAGGATGCTCCGGGCGGCGAGCTCCGGGGTGTCGTGGAGGGCGGCCTGCTGGGTGTCGGGGTCGCCGAGGAAGTAGCCCTCGTAGACCGCGACCCAGCCGTTGCCGCCGTCCAGGCCGCGCTCGACCCAGCCCACCGGGTAGCCCTCGCCGAGGACCACCATCACGTCCGGCTGCACCGTCCAGCCGGAGAGCACCCAGGCGTAGCCGAAGACGGCCGGATCGAGGGGGATGTGGACGTCCATGCTGCGGGGCAGGCCGCGCCGGCGCGGGTCGCGCGGCACCCTCACCGTCCCGGGAGCGGGCACGGCCGTGCGGGGGCCGATCCACCCGGAGGTCTTCGGGGCCGGGCGCTGCGCGTCCGGTGTCCGGGCGGCGATGGCCGGCGGCACCAGGCGGGCGCCCCGGAGGGCGTCGAGGGCCTCGCCCTGGTCGCGGTGGACACGGAGCCGGCCGAGGGTGCCGAGCAGCGGCTCGGCGCGGCCGTCGACGAGATGCAGCACCGCGATCCAGCCGCCCAGGCCCCACGGGCCCTCGCGCAGCAGCCCCGTCCAGCCGACCCGCACACCCTGGTGGTGGAGCTGGTGAACACCGCCAGCCTGCGTCGTGGACCAGGACGTCGCGGACCAGCCCGGGCCGAAGGTGAGGCGCAGGTCGTCCGTGCGGTCCGGCGAGCCGAAGCGGCGCACCGGATCGGAGGTGGGGCGTCGGTATCGGTCATGCCGGGACCGTAAGGCCACGCACTGACAGGCCGGCCAACGCGTCAGCTCGGAGCACTCTGCTGCACCGCCCCATACCGGTCAAGATCAAGTGGCAGAAACCCATCATCCGTCAAGATCGTTTGGTAATCAGTCAAGATCATCTGACATGGGACAGCCGGCCACTGACCCGTCTCAGCGGAGTTTGATGAGTCTCACCGGAGTTTGACTGGCCGGTCCTGATCACGCAGAGGTCGTCGAACAGTCGGGCTTGTCGGGGGTGGCGGTTAGCCTGCGGCGAAGCCGAGGGGCGGCGACCGGGGAGGTTCTGAAGTGGGTAGCAGCGAGTGGACGGCGACCGGGCCGTACCAGGAGGACCTGGGGGCGGCGTTCCGCCAGGCTCAGGAACTGGAGCTGGCAGAGGATGATCACGGCTTTCCGGGACGCGGCATCGTCGACTTGTGGGAGGACGAGGGCTGGCAGGAGTACATCCTGACCGGAGGCACCTGCACGGTGCTCGACTTCTACGCGCTGATCGAGGCCGCAGCGGGCGACCAGCTCGCCATGATGCGCCCCTTGACCGAGGAGGAGATCCGCAGCTGGGCTCCCGACGGCCGGCCCACGCGGGAGCAGTGGAACACCTCGATACGTCGACTGCTCGACCCGGTCGGCCGCGGAATCGGCCAGTGCACAGTGCTGTACCAGGACGGCGAACCATCCGAGATCGCCTACTGGGGCTGTACCGCGGACTAGATTCAGCACTGACCAAACCTTGGTGAGACTCGTCAAACTCCGTTGAGACGAGTCATCAGATGACCCGTCGCATCGAAGTTTGACCGGTGTCGCAAGTGCGCGGATCGGCTCGGATTAGGGTGTTCGGATGACCGTCATCGACCCGCTGGTCCCTGTCCTCACCGGGCGGGCTTCTCGTCGACAACATCCGGTTCCTCGACAGCTGCGATGACGACGAGGTGGATCCCGGCTACGCAGTGAAGGTGATGGAGGACGTTGCCTCGGTGCTCAAGGGTCTGCCGTCCGAGCAGCTCAACCGACTCCTGCTGGCGGTCAAGGGCCTGGCCGAAACTGAGTCCGATCCCGAACGGCGGGAGTTCCTGAAGGCGTTCCCCGACGCCTGCGGGCTGGTCGAGGAGGCCTGAAGCGCAGGGCCTGCCCGCTCTCGACCGCCGGACAACGGTCACAAGTCCACTGCCAGGTGCGCCGGCGTCAGCGGCGCAGCGTCCGCCGGGCCAGGGCCAGGGTGACCTCGGTGTCGTCGCTCCATGAGCAGACCTCCAGCCAGGAGAGGTAGCCAGCCTGGGTGACGAGCAGGACTTCGCCGGGGCAGTCCCCGTTCTCGGTGTAGATCTGGGCGTCGGCGGCCACCACCGTGCTCGGTCCGGACGGTGCCGGCTCGACCGAGGCCGTGTCGAGCTCGAAGTAGGCCGTGCCGCACCCACACGTACAACGCTCTCGCACGCGTAGATGGGGTACCTGGGCGCGGAGCGCCAGGTGCGTCGGATCGTCGCCGTTGAGGAGGACGTCGAGCACGTCTGCCACATCGGGAGGAAGGCTCTCGGTCATGCCCGCACCGTATCTGACCTGCGACGTCAAAGCCCGATGAGACGAATCCCAGGCGGTCAAACTTCGATGAGACGGGTCAGCCGGTGACCCGTCTCAACATAGTTTGACGCGTCTCAACGAAGTTTGACCGGGCTGCTGGCCTGCGATCAGGAATCCGGTCGAAGGAGTCCTATTCCTCGCCTGGCGGAATGAAGCTGTCGGTGCTGTTCCCGTCCTCGACATGTCCGTATGGGTCGACTGTGGAGTAGATGCGAGGGCCGTGCTGGTGTGCACGGCCCTCGCACCGGGTGTGGGGCGCCCCGTTCCCGCCCTCGTCGTACGGATCTGCACATGGTGGTGAGCTGTGCAGTGTGCACTGTCACTTGTACGCGGTGCTGAGCTGCACTGTTGATGGGGAGTTGAACCCCTGCGTTGCTCTTCACGCGCCAAGGGCCGGATAAACCGCCGGCCCGCGGTGTGTGCACGCCTCCGTGGCGACTACCTGCTACCCACACCCAGCTTGGGGGTCAGTCCTCGATCAGGTCGATCTCCCAGTTGGTGCGCTGGATCAAGGTGTCCACCTCGCGGATCTGGTTGGCCATGACGTCCGCCCAGGCGCGGAGCTCGGCGACCGGCAGAGCCGAGAGGATCCTCAGCTCGGACCGCATCTGCCGCACCGCACCGCGCTGGTCGTGCCCGGAGGCGGCGTCGGCGGCCGCAGTGGTCACCGAGTGGCGCAGCCGCAGGACGTCCCGGCGGGCGAGGGCGTCGGTCAGGGTGCCGCCGCCCTCGATGGTCGCGGTGGAGTTGGTCCGGTTGATTTGGCGGATCAGCTGCTCCAGCTCGTCCAGCACCTTGCCCGCCTCGGCCAGTACTCCTGCCGCGTTCTCGGCCGGTTCCTCGCCCTCCTGGTAGCGGGCGCTGCCGACGACGCGCGCCCGCAACTGCTCGACCCGCCGTACCGCAGCCGCGCGCTGCGCGAGCGCTTCAGCCAGTTTCACCGCATCATCACCCCAACGTCCTACTGATCGTCCGGTAAGTATGCACGTCAGAGCCTGCGGCACGGTTTGCGGGCGGGGCGAGGCCGGTCGGAGTGACCCGACGGGCGCCGGACGGATTCATGGAACGACCATCGCGGGTCTGGTGAGACCGGACAGCCGTGCCTCTGGCGGTCAAACTTCCCTGAGACAGAACCGCGTCGGTCAAACTTCGCTGAGACAGATCAAACTTCGTTGAGACGGGTCAGCCGGCCACCGCCGGGCCGGGTGTCCTAACCTGTCCCAGCTCGGGCGCGAAACGCCCCCACCAGGGAAAAGAGCCTGGGACCGTCCCAGCAAAACAGCTGAAACCGGACACGCTGGGACAGGGTTGGGACATCCTGGGACAGGCCTGTCCCAGCCCGGCGAACCGATCGCCGTGCCACGAAACTGCCCTTGTCACAGGGGGTGTGCTGCGGCAGCCGGTGCGCCACGATGACGCGATGGACGACACCCAGGCGATGGTCGACTTCCTGCTCGACAAGTACCGCCGCAGCATCCGGACGAGCGAGGACATCCACCGTGCAGTGGTCGACGGGCGGATCCCGACGCTGGACAGCGACCGCCGCAAGCACGCCGGCTTCACCCTGCAGTCGCTGCACGAGGCGCAGTCACTGCTGGAGTTGTTCGAGAACACCATCGTGGCCCATCTCGGCACGGCCGGCCCCATGGGCGCCATCGCCGACCAGCAGCTGCGCATCCTCGCCCGACCGTTCCTGTAGCCAGCCTCGGCGGTTCCGTCCGCCGCCCGTTGTTACCGGCGTGGCGCTGACGCGCGCGGGTGCTGCGCGACTCAGTCCTGTTGGGCGAGGTAGTAGCTGATCTCCAGGGTGTTCTGCTCGGCCAGGGCAGTCACCGGTTCCATCAGGTTGTCCCACAGGGAGTCGATGCCCGGGTCGTCAGCCTCCGTAAGCCGGCACGCGGCCCCCTGCACCCGGTCCAGCGGCATGCCCCGGGCAGGGTCGGCGAGGCTGATGTAGACGCCCTCGGCTGTGATGATCAGGCCCTTCTGATCCTGCTGCCCGGAAGCCAGGAACTCACCGGAGCGGGCACGTCGCAGGGAGGCGACCGGGACGGACAGGGCGGCCTGGAGCGCGGCGAGGGTGGGTTCAGCACTCAGGGCGCGGACGGTGAAGTGGTCCAGCGGGCCGCGCCCGTTGACCACCCGGTCCAGAAGGGTGATGCCCAGGACGGCGTAGGCGCTCACGCACGGCCACATCGCCGTCTCCACCGCCCGGTTGTACCGGTACGCGGCACGGACCACCTCGGACAGAGCCTGCGAGCGGTGGGAGAACCGGCTGTCGCCGTCGGCATGCTCGGCATGGTCGGTCATTGCGATCATCCGCTCCACCACCGCGCCCGAGGCAACCCACTCGTGATGCAGGTCGTTCACCGCGAGATGCAGCGAACCGAGCGCCTCGTACTCGACATCGCTCAACGCCCCAAGCTCTTCCCTGCCCGGAAACCTCGCCACCGCCGCCCCCTTTGCCCGTGAATCCCGGCGATCCACGCTATCGGCACCGATGAGCGCCGCGCAGCGGCTTCACCGATTCACTCGGCATCTCTACCGGCGGGCCTGCCGCCACCCACCAGGCTGCCCCAGGGCCAGCGCCGTGGTGGTGCTCAAGCCTGCTGGTGCACAGGCGACCTACTAGGTCGCCGATCGAAGACAGGGCCGATCTCTACGCGGTCGAAGGGTCACTGTCAGTGGTCCCTGGTAAATCCTCGCGTCAGGCAGGTGCCCGCCTGAATGACTTGGTGAATCGAGGTTCCGTGTCCTTCACCGCGCTCCACCCTGATGTTGGCCGTTTGGACGCCACCGACCCGGAGTTGGGTTGTGGGTTGCCGTGGGCTGCTGCCTACAAGGTCCGTCCCCGAGTTCCGCTGACGTGCCCGGACTGCGGGCATGGCGTTCACGCGCGCCGATCCAGTCGTGGCCTGCGCCATTTTGCCCACGATCCCCAGCGCCCGGAGCAGTGCGAACTGGCGGGAGAGTCGATGGAGCACCATCTCCTCAAGCTGCAGTTGGCCTGCGCAATCCGGGAGTCCGGCTGGCATGCCGAACTTGAGGTCGCCGCACCGGACGGGACCTGGCGCGCTGACGTAATGGCCTCCAGTCCCGATGGCGGGCGCAGGATCGCTTGGGAGGCGCAGTTGTCCGCGATCACAGTGGACGACATCCGGGACCGAACCGAGCGCTACTTCGAGGCGGCAGTGGAGGTGTGCTGGGTGACGACCAGGAAGGAGACCCCTTGGATGGGACGCGTTCCGTCAGTGCGGGTCGACGGCGAAGAGGGCCGGTGGCGGGTCAACGACGGGATTGCCGGGTTCGACTCGCGAGCGGGGCGATGGGAGGTGAGGCCTGTGCCACTCGGCAGTCTCGTGGTGTGGGTTCACAGCGGCCGCCTCGATTTTCACGCGGTCCTGCCCCGCTACCGGCGGGTACTTCGTCCAGCCGACGGCGGCTTCGCCCGCCGGCCGGGACTCTGGACCTCCAGCCGCTCAGTGGAGGCTGAACTCCAGCACGAACGGAGGCGATCCTCGCCAACCCGGCCATCGCCGCCGCAGCCGCAGCCGCCGTCAGCCGAACCAGCACCCCAGCCTCCAGCACGCCGCGGTCCTCACCCTGCTCACCACCTGGCTCAACCTCCAGCTCGCCGGAATCGATCCGCTGAGCTTGTAGCGGGGCGCCTGGGTCAACGCGGCAGCCGACATCGGCGATCCCGTACGAGCGACCGCATCGGTCAGGATCGGGTGGCAGGAGGCAGGCAGTCGTCAAGATCGCTTGGCAATCGGTCAAGATCACCTGTCGGAGGACACCGTGTCCCGTCTCAAATGATCTCGTCCGGATCCAGGGCCGTGACCTGCGGCGACCAGATCAATCGAGACGCCGGACCGCAGAAAATCTCAAGCGATCTGGTCCCGGAAGTCTGGATGTTGGGTGCTGTCTCAGTTGATCTGGTCCGTCCCTGATGTCCCGGTGCTCGGCGCGTGCGGACCGGAGGCCGAGTGGCTTGGGAATCCGCAGCGGGAGTTCTCGCAGTAGACAGCGACGTCAGGCTTGGCGGGCAGAGGTGGCGAGCCGGTCGGCGAGCGCGATGACGAGGTCTCGGAGTTCCTCCGGCCGCTCGATGATGAACGGCCGGTCGAGCGAGGCGATTACGGGAGGCAACCAGTCGAGCCGCTCTGCTCTCAATTCGACGTGGATCCAACGCTCGGTATGCGGATCTGTGCCTTCTACGGGCGCGGGCTCTTCCACGCTCGCGACGCTGGCGGGAAGTCGGGCGCGGATCTGTTCGACCGTCCCGTGGATCCGCAGGGTCACTTCGTGCCGGTACGCGGCCTTGGCGAGCCCTGACAGGACGCGCTGTGCCGGATCGAGTCCAGCGGGCGGCTCGAAGGAGCCGGGCAGGGTCCTCGCGTCCGCGATGCGATCGAGCCGGAAAGTCCGGTCCTGGCCGATCTCGGGATCGGTGCCCGTGACGTACCACCGGCCCGCATGGGTGACGATCCCGTACGGGTGCAGCGTGCGTTCGCTTCGTCGGCCGTCTCGGGTGGTGTACCTGATCGAGATCGGGCGGCGATGGCGTACCGCATCGGCAACGGCGAGCAGGATCCCTGTTTGCGGGGTGGCCAACTCGCCAGGCGGAGCCGTGAAGGCGAGGGATTCCATGACGGCGTCGAGCCGAAGGGCCAGACGCTCGGGCAGTGCCCGGCGGATCTTGGCCGCTGCCGTCTCGCCCGCGGTCCCAGTCGCCGTCAGCAACCCCGTCCTGCGGCCGGCGACGAGGCCGAGCAGCACGGCGAGCGCCTCGTCGTCGTTGAGCATGAGCGGAGGCAGGCGGTACCCGGGGGCGAGCCGGTACCCGCCGTAGCGGCCACGGACCGCCTCGACGGGGATATCGAGATCGACCAGGTGGTCCACGTACCGCCGAACGGTGCGCCCGTCGACGCCGAGCCGGTCGGCGAGTTCAGCCACCGTTCTGATGCCGCCCGACTGCAGGAGTTCCAGAAGGGCGAGTACGCGGCCAGTAGGTCGAGCCATGTCCACGAGCTTAGCGTTGATACCGGACCGATTCTGTCCACTATTTGCTCTAGCGTCCGGATGGCAACGGCTCCACCAAGCTGAGGAGAGCACCATGGACTTCGTTTCGATCCGGATCATCACAGGCGACGTCACGCGCCTCGTCGACTTCTACGAGCGAGCCACCGCGGTGCGGGCGGACTGGTCCACCGAGGACTTCGCCGAACTGCGGACCGCCAGCGGGACCCTCGCGATCGGCAGTACCCGTACCGTGGCACTGTTCGCACCCGGCTCCGCCCGTCCGGCCGACAACAACACCGTGATCATCGAATTCCTCGTCGCCGACGTGGACGGCGTGCACCGGAACCTGGCCAGTTTCGTCACCGACTTCGTGACCGGGCCCACTACGATGCCCTGGGGCAACCGGTCGCTCCTGCTCCGTGACCCCGACGGCAACCTCGTCAACTTCTTCACCCCCGTCACGCCGACGGCCATCGAGAAGTTCGCTCGCTGACGACAGCGCGGCCGCCCGGGCAGAGTCCAGTCCCGGCGGCACGCTCCGTAGGGACCCGATCATCTGAGACGCCGAGCGAATCGGACCAGATCAGCGGAAGGGCTGGGAGGCCAGCGCGACGACAGCGGGATCGAAGTCCAGCGCCATCGCCGCGTCTCTCTCCACCCAGGACTCGTAGCCCACGTGGGTCCGCGAGGTCGCCGCCCAGTACTCGCCGGTGAAGTTCTTCTGCCCCTTGAACGAGGCGAACGGCCGCGCTGGCAATGCCAGTTCGAAGGGCTCTGCCCACCAGCACGCCAACGGACCGGAACGCTCGACGCCGTCGGTGTCGACGAACTCGACCTCGACGCCCGAGGCGTACTCCCGGGCGGAGGCCACCACTGCGGACCCGTCCACGAAAACCTCCGCCCTGCCGGGATCGTCCCCGTTACTGCGAGGGTGGAGCACCCTGCGGACCACCGTGGCCAAGAGCCGGATACCGTCACGCGAAAGGGTGACAACCCGTCTCAAACAATCTGGTCGACGCAGGCCAGCAAAGGTCCGACCGCTCTCGGGCCGTCGTCAGGGCCGCAGTTGCCGTGCCTGTGGGTCGAAGCAGTTGAGGCCCATCGACGAAGCAACCCCGCCGCGTAGGCAGATGCCTCAACCGCCATGCTCCAGCGCATGGGGAAGTAGATCAGCGGGCCGCGGGCCTCCCTTATCAGCGGACCCGTCGACCAAGGCGAGATGTCGTCCTCGTCCTCGGTGAGATCCGGCCACCGTTCCAAGAGCGCCGCGACGAAGGCCGCTATTCGCTCCACCGGAGAAACCGCAGGCTCCTCCGTGTCGATGTACCGGTCGTACAGATCGGTGAAGCACAGGGCCGCAGCGGCGTCATCCGCCGGCCGCTCACCCACCCACACAGCAAGGTCATAACTCATGGGCGCAGCCTGCCACCCCTCACCGACACTGTTCTTGATCAGAAGTCGCAGCAGTGGACGTGCTCAGGAAGGATGTCGCCGCTGACGATCCTGAAGCTGCCGACGGGCGGTCGACCAAACGATCTCGAACTCATCGGCCGACAACCACTGGGGGTTGTGCCTTTCCCACTCGGAGATGGGTGGTTCCGCAGTCAGACCGTAGACACTCTCGTAGTCAGCCAGCCGACCGGCGCTCTGAGCTTCTTGCCACTCGGCCAGCGACGCGGCGGCCAGAGCCTTGCTGCCGGGCTCCTGCAACTCGACTTGCCGGATCACCTGCCCATCGGTGTCCAGCTCGAAGTAGAAGCAGACGGCCTCCTCGTCCCAGAAGCAGCGAAGCCAGCGCGTCACTGGTTCACCGTGTCGAAGGGCTCGTCGTGCCAGCGCCAGCCGGCGGTGCCGTCGTCGTGGATGTTCAGCATGAACTCGGCGACGGGATTCCCGTCGGGAAACGTCAGGGTGAGCGCACTGCGGATCCGGAAGTAGCACTCGTCGATCTGTTCCCATGCCTCTTCGTCGATGGCCCGCTCCTGCTCCGCGAACAGCGGACGGAACTCTTCAAAGCCGGGAAGTGTCTCGACGTCGGCGTGCATCCAGGGCCAATCGGCGCCGGTCACCGCCAGCCGGGCAACCTCATGGTCGCCGCGGTGGAGCCGCCAGACACTGCCGGTGGCCAGATTCGGGTTGCTCATCTCGCCATGATGGCGATCACCACTGACATTGCGATCCCCATCGCGTCCCTCAACGGCCGCCGGACCTCGACCCCATCCTCCACCCAGGTCGCATCGAAGCCCGCCACCTCCAGCAGGGCCTCATCGGAAAGCGCACGCGTCCGGTGAGACCGGACAGACACCAGCACCAAGGGACCAGATCACCTGAGACGGGACAACTCCCCGCCCGGCGGGCTTCCCGGGCGCCCGTGACCCGTCTCATCGAACTTTGATCAGTCTCAGCGAAGTTTGACGGCTGTGCGGCTGTCTCGGCGAAGACGTCACAAGATCAGCGACAGAGCCCGTTCACCCGTACGTGGCTGAGCGCGCGCTCGTACCCCGACACCCGGCCCGCCTCGTCCGAGGGCAGCGCCGCCGACGCCTACGGCTCCGGACCTCCTGGCCCTGGGCCGACGCCATCGTCCGCGCCTTCCATCGGATCCAGGCCCTGTCCAGACCCACCTGGCATGCACGCATCACCTTGCCGAAGTTCGAGAGGAGGACAACCAGCACGCCCCGGGCCCGTGGAACCCGGCGTCCCCGGCGCGACAGCCGACGCGCAGCCCTACCGGGCACCACCCACCTGAACCGGCGAAAGCGAGATCACAGGCACACACTCGCCCCGTCATCGCCGTGCGACAACGAGGCCGGGGCGACCGCCGGAGGCCGGCCTACCTCTGGTACTTCCAGAACCGTCCCTTGCCCTCCGCGATCCATTCCAGTGCCTCTTCCATGCGCCGCTGGCGGGTGGAATCGGTCTTCGCGCTCTCAAGCCACAGGACATAGTTCTTACGGAACGACGGCGACTGGCTTTCGAAGACCTCCCTGGCGGCAGGGTTCGCCGACAGCGCTGCAAGGAAGTAGTCAGGTGTCTCCACCGGATTTTCGCCCGCTGCGGCCTTGGCTGTCTTGTCGAGCTTGACACCCCGGTCGTTCAGGTCCATCGCTTCCTTGATGAAACCCGCCAACTCCCCGTCCGACGGCAGCTCGGACATGCTGGTGATCCTGCTCATGAACCGCTGGCCCGGCTTCACCTTCTTGCCGCCGACGAACCTCGGGTCGGTCATGAACTCGGACTTGATGAACGTGAGCGAGCAGTGGTTCTTCGCCGCTGCCAGGACGCACATGAAGTCCTTCTCGTAGTCGAAGTGCGGATTCCCCCACTTGATCGACTCGACGACGTCGGGGCAGTTCTTGTGGATCTGCTCCCTGAGGTGCTCGAGGATCGGCCTGGCGAATTCCTCTGCATCCTCGATGTACTTGCTGACTTCCGCACTCTCGTTCTCTTGAGCGTCATATGAAAAGCGCCTTTCCTGGAGATCCTCACATCATGACGGCGCTGCGGCTCATGACAGCGCCGCGGCCTTCCGCAGCAGCACGGACCGCTCGCGGTTGTTGCGGCACAGCCGGGCGGCGAGTTCCAGCTCGGCCCGGGCCTCGGTGGTCCGGCCGAGCCGGGCCAGTAGTTCGCCGCGCACGCCCGGCAGCAGATGCGACCCCGACAGGCGTCCGGTGGCGACCAGCTCGTCGACCATGGACAGCGCCTGTCGCGGGCCGCGCGCCATCGCCACGGCCACCGCCCGGTTGAGCTCGACGACGGGCGAGGGGGCCAGCCGGCCGAGCGCTTCGTACAGGAGAACGATCTGTTCCCAGTCGGTCTCCTGCACCGTGGGCGCGGTCGCGTGGCAGGCGGCGATGGCGGCCTGCAGTCCGTACGGCCCGAGGCCGCGCCCGGCGGCCGGGGCCCGGCCGAGCACGGCCAGGCCCCGACGGATCGCCGACCGGTCCCACAGCCGCCGGTCCTGGTCCTCCAGCAGCACCGCCTCCCCGTCGGGCCCGGTGCGTGCCGGGAAGCGCGCACCGGTGAGCTCGAACAGGGCGAGCAGTCCGTACACCTCCGGCTCGCCGGGCAGCAGCGCGGCCAGCATGCGGGTCAGCCGAACGGCCTCATAGGCGAGATCGGTGCGCAACAGGCGGTCGCCGGCCGTCGCCGTCGATCCTTCCGTGAAGATCACGTACAGCACGCTCAGCACCCCGCCGAGGCGCGCCGACCGCTCCTGGGCGGAAGGCAGCTCGAACGGCACCCGCGCGGCGGCGATCGTCTTCTTCGCCCGGGTGATCCGGGCCTGGACGGTCGTCGTGGGCACGAGGAACGCCCGAGCGATCTCGTCGCTGGACAGACCGCCCACCACGCGCAGCGTGAGCGCCACCCGGGCCTCGGGCGAGAGCACCGGGTGGCAGGCAGTGAACATCAGCGCCAGGACGTCGTCGCCGACCCGGTCGGGGTCCCAGGGCAGGTCGTGCGACTGGTCCGACCCGACGACCGCCGCACCCGAGTAGAACTCACCGTCCGTCAACTGGCCCGCGAGAGCGCTGTAGCGCTCGTCGAGCGCCGACTTGCGGCGGAAGCCGTCGATGGCACGCCGCCGTGCGGTCGCCAGCAGCCACCCCACCGGGCTGGTCGGCACACCCTGCGCCGCCCAGGAGGTCAGCGCTTCCGCCAATGCCTCCTGAGCGACGTCCTCGGCGAGCGCGAAGTCCCCCGTGTAGCGGGTCAGCGCACCGACGATCCGGGCCGACTCGATCCGCCAGACCGCCTCGACGGCCCGCCGGGCCGAGGCGTCGCCCGGCGGGCTTCCGGCAGCCTCGGGCATCAGATCTGGCCGGTCCGCTCACGCCACACCCGCTCCTTGGCGATCCACTCGTTGTCCTGCGGGAACTCCTCGATGCCGGGCACCCGTCGCACCTCGACCTTCGAGCCGGGGAAGGCCGGGAGCCGCTTGGCCCACTCGACAGCCTCTTCCTTTGAGGCGACGTCGATCAGGTAGAAGCCGCCGAACAGCTCCTTCGTCTCCCCGTATGGGCCGTCGGTGACCACCGGGGCCTCGGCGCTGAAGTCGACCACCACACCCTGGGAGGGGTCGTCCAGGCCCTCGGCCGCGACGAGCACGCCTGCCCGGATCATCTCCTCGTTGAAGCGGCCCACCGTCTCCAGCATCTCCTCGAACGGCGTCTCCATCATCTTCGCCAGGGACTCGTCCGTGCCCCGCATGATCAGCATGTATTTGGCCATCGTCGTCTCCTCGGTCGGGGGCTGCTTCTCAGCCCTCTCCATCACAGGTCGAACGGCATCGTCGCGGATCGACAGGGCAGACACACGTATTTCCAACATCTTTCGACCGAACGCCCCCGGCCCCGCCCACCTGCGGGGACCGCCCGCCGGCAGCCATCGTCCGCAGGTTTCCGCATACCCATGGCGTCAGCGACTGCGGAGCGTGTGCAAGCTCGGTCACAGCACCCTCCCCCGACGAGAGTGTCCGCGGCGGTTGAACCGTGGTTCTGGATCACTTTCCGTGCCAGGGCCACGAAGGGTCACCGAAGCCGCGATCAACCCTCGTGACTGACGGGCTCCTCCAAGACCTCTGGTTCCACCGAACCGACGACGTCGTGCTCGACACCATCGCCATCCGAGACGAGCTGGTGACCGTCCAGGCCGCCGCGACGACGGTTCGGGCCGAGTGCCCGCCAGGACCGCGCAGGCGGCCAGGTCGAGGACGAAGGTGAGGGGATGGCGACGGCCCTTGGCCCGGCGCGGATCGGGCACCGCGGCAAGACAGTCCAGCAGGCCGGAGTGTTCCTCCACCTTCATCACCTCACTGGTGGGCGCCGGCACCTACGCACTCCTGGCCCTGACCACCACCGGCGACATCGCCCCCGACCGGCTGCTCGGCCTGACCGGCGGCCTCGGCGGCCTGACCGGCGGCTACCTCGGCGCCCGCCTCCAACCCCACCTGCCCGAGACCGCGCTACGCCTCCTGCTCGGCGCTCTGGCCATCGTGGTGGGCACCTTCTACGCGGTGCAGGGTCTGCGCTGACCGGTGCCGAGGAGCGGTCAAAGTTCGTTGAGACGCCGTCAAAGTTCAGTGAGACGGGTCAGCCCGCCGGTGACCCGTCTCAAGTTAGTTTGACGCGTCTCACCGAAGTTTGACCGCTCCTCCGAGGCCCGGCTCGAAATCCACAGGCGCTCCCACCAGCTCATCTGCCATCCTCGGGCCCGTGCCAGCACGTAACCGCCGCCTGCCGCGACACCTGTCGTGGCCCCTCACCACCACGGACATCTGCTCCGCGCTCGGTGAGACCCCGTCCAAATCCCTCCAGCTCAGCTTCTTCGACCATCACTGGACGGACGGGACCCTCCTCAAGGCCAGCTGGGTGCCGCCGACCGGCTCGAACTACGGCACTGGCCTGCCTCCCGACTGGTGGTCCAGCGTCTGGCTCACAGTCGGCCCCGTTCCAGGCAGCGAGCGGGCCACCACCCGCGATCTCCTACGCGAGCACGCGCTCCCCGAGCTGCAGCGGTGGATCGACAACGCCCGCCACGGATCACAGGCATGGGCGCTGAGCAGGCACAGCATCTCCTGGCAAGTGGCCGGCCAATCCCTCAACCTCAGCCACGACGGGCAACCGTACCGGCCGGTCAAACTCCCGTGAGACGAACCCGCGCCGGTCAAACTTCGGTGAGACGCGTCAAACTTCGATGAGACGGGTCAGCCGGGAACGGCCCATGTCCCATGTCCCAGGTCCACGCCGCGAATCACTCCCACCTGGGGATATGGCCTGGGACCGTCCCAGCAAATCGGACATAGCGGGCGCGCTGGGACAGGGCTGGGACGCGGATGTCCCAACCCTGTCCCAGCCCCGGACGGCCAGGTCGACAAGGACTGTGAGCGGCCGGGCACGATGGAGACAGGCACGGGCGAGGGAGAAGCGATGCGCACCGCAGACGTCGTGGTCGGCGAGACCTACATCGCGAGCATCCCCCAGCGGCTCCCGCAGGAGCTGCGCCGGCCGGGAGACACGCCCGAGCAGTGGCGGGCGAACACGCAGCTGCACCTGGTACGCGGGCGGCGCATCACCGTGACGGTGACCGGCTTCGGCGAGCAGCCCGACACGGTGGTCGTCAGCCGGGACGTCCCGGCCGGCCACGCCCGGCTGCGCCTGACCGCCGAGCAGGCCGCCGCCCTCGATCTCGCCGAGGGCCAGGAGTACGAGATCGACGGCATCGTCCGGGACTCGGACGGGCAGGCCATCACCTTCCCCAGCACCGTCGTCCACACCGTCCCGGCCCGCTGGCTGCGCCCGGCCGGCGAGCAGCTGGAGCTCCACCCGGACACGGACCACTTCCACCGCGCGCTGGTGTGCCGGGATGCGGACGGGATGACGCCGCAGGAGATCGACCGGGCGGCGGAGAAGGCGCTGGCGCAGCTCCACCGCGTCCGGGGCCCGGCGCTGGAGGACCCGAACGTCGACCATTCGGTGCTCACCGCCGAGGCGGACCACCGGGAGTGGCTGCGGATCGCCGAGCGGGTGCGGACGGCCGGACTCGCCGCCTACGATCCGCGGGCCGACGCGGACGCCGTGGAGCACCCGCCGCTGATCCGCTTCCGGGAGACCTGACCCGAGATAGCCGGGTGGGCGGTGGTGGGTCAGGCTCGGATCCGTCGTGCGACCCGGCCGCGGGCGGGTGAGTGGACTCCGGGTGTCAGGTCACACCTGCGCCAGGTAGGCCTTCAGGACGGTGTGGGCGGCCTCCTCGGGGGTGTTGTGCAGGATCGGCTCCTGGGTGGCGGGGGCACCGAGGAAGGACTGCTCGTAGATCGCGACCCACAGGGTCGGGTCCACGACGCCGCGATCGGCCCAGCCCACGGTGTGGCCTTCCCCTGTCACGAGCCAGACATCCGGCTGCACCGTCCAGCCCAGCAGCTGCCAGTAGTCGCCGAAGCCGGCCGGGTCGAGCGGGCGGTGGGCGTCGTTGTCGGGCAGGCCGCGCAGGACTGGTTTGCGGGGGACCGTCACCAGGCGGGGTTCGGTGGCGCGGGGGCCGATCCAGCCGGAGGTCCGCGGCGCCGGGCGGGCGGCGTCGGGGGTTCGTGGGGCGGTGGCCAGCGGTGGGGTGGAGGGCGACGTGGTCGTGGCGCGGCTCGCGGACGAAGTGGTCCGGCCGGCCGGGGCGGCCGTGGAGGATCGCCGCCCACTGGGGGACGTCGTGGATGCCGGCTCGACCCAGCCGACCGGTCGGCCGTGGTGGAGCAGGACGTG
>FTKL01000126.1_pt2 | contig 19550 bp, 17 predicted proteins | sample 2434061 | NCBI WGS metagenome assembly FTKL01 (sample SAMEA3914816, study PRJEB12502) | metagenome | biome: forest; material: soil | place: USA | collected 2011-09-16 | depth 0.3 m
GGGCCGGTGGTCGCCGGGACGCTGCTCCTCGCCGCGCTGCTGCTCGTCCAACTCCCATGGGCCCCGGAGGCGTCCGCCGCCGAACCGGTCGGCACGCTGTCCTTCGACTACGCGGCCGGCCGGGACGACGACGCCCTCGACCTGCTCAGCTCGGCCCAGTGCCCCGACCCGGCCGCCGACTACCTGGCCGTCCGGATCACCGGCGCAGGCTTCCCGCCCGAGGGCGCCCCGCTGACCGGCACGGTGGCCGCCTCGGTCTACCGGACGGCCGCCAACGGCGGGTACGTGCTGCCGCTCGGCAACACCCTGCGGGTGGTCGCCACCCGCAGCGGTTCGGGCCGGCTCGACGGCGTCTACACGATCACCGCGAGCTGCCGGGGCAAGATCAACCCGACCTCGCACCGGGACTTCACCGGCGAGCTCACCTTCACCACCCCCTCGACCTGGCAGGCCGCCGCGGTGGCGCCGGAGGGCCTGATCCACGCCGCCACGGCGGCCGAGCCGGCTCCCGAGCCCGCGCCGGTGCCCGTCCGGGTGGCCGCGGCCGTCGCGCCCCGGCCGTCCGGCACCCCGTGGTACTCCCTGCTCGCCACCGGTTCCGGGGTCCTGCTGCTGGGCTGGATCGCCCTGCCGTACGCCCGCCGGTGGCGCACCCGCCGCTCGGCCCCGGAGGCCGCCGAATGACCGTCACCGAGACCCTCCCCGTACCGGCCCGCGCCCAGCAGAACGCCGCGCCGCCCCCGCCGGCCGCCCCGCAGCCGGCCAGGCCCGGCCTGCGGCCGGACCGCCCGCAGGCGATCGGCGCCGGGCTGGCCATCGTGGCGGCGCTGCTGCTCGGCCTGCTGCTGGACCTCGGCCCGCTCGGCGGCCTGCGGCACCTGCGCGACCACGAGACCGGCTACGCCGAACTGCGGCTGACCCTCGCGATGGGCACCACCCCGGTCGGCCAGCTCGACAAGGACGGCAAGCCCGTCCGGCCCGGGACGCCGGTCGCGCTGCTGGAGATCCCGCAGCTCGGACTGCGCGAGGTGATCCGCGAGGGCACCGCCGGGGAGGTGCTGGAGCAGGGCCCGGGCCACCGCCGGGACACCCCGATGCCCGGACAGGCCGGTACGAGCGTGCTGCTCGGCCGCCAGGCCGGGTTCGGCGGCCCGTTCGCCGCGCTGGGCAACCTCCGCAACGGCGAGACCTTCAGCGTCTCCACCGGCCAGGGCACCCACGTCTTCCGGGTGATCGGGCTGCGGCGGGCCGGCGACCCGGTGCCGCCCGCGCTCGCGTCCGGCGCGGGCCGCGTCGTCCTGGTCACCGGGGACGGCCCGAAGTACGCGCCGTCCGGGCTGCTGCTGGTCGACGCCGACCTGGTCGGCGACGCCGCTCCGGCCAACGCCCGCCCGCTGACGACGGGCATGCTGCCGGCCGCCGAGCGGGCCATGGGCGCCGAGGACGCGGCCTGGGTACCGCTGGTGCTCTGGGGCGAGGGCCTGCTGCTCGCCGCCGTCGCGCTCGCCATGGCCTGGTCGCGCTGGGGCCGCCGGCAGGCCTGGATCGTCGGCGTGCCGGTGCTGACCGCCCTCGCCCTCGCGGTCGCCGACCAGGTCGCCCGCCTGCTGCCCAACCTGATCTGACCGGGTTGTAGCCGGGCCCGCACCCGGGCCCGCCAGGCGACCCGGCCGCGCCGCCCCGACCCGCCTGTCCGACCGTCACCACGAAAGGGGCCGTCCCGTGACCAGCCTCGACACCACGGCCGTACTGCCGCCCGTCCGACCCACCGCGGCGGGCACCCTCGACGCCCAGGCCGTCTCGGCCTGGTTCGGCGACCGCAAGGTCCTCGAACAGGTCTCGCTGCTGATGCCCGCCGGGCAGGTCACGGCGCTGATCGGCCCGTCCGGCTGCGGCAAGTCGACCTTCCTGCGGATCCTCAACCGGATGCACGAGCTGATCCCCGGTGCCACGCTGGCCGGCGAGGTGCTGCTCGACGGCTCCGACATCTACGCCCCGGAGCGCCGGCTCACCGCCGCCCGCCGCGACATCGGCATGGTCTTCCAGAAGCCCAACCCCTTTCCGGCGATGAGCATCTACGACAACGTCGTGGCGGGGCTCAAGCTCACCGGCATCCGGGCGAGCCGGCCGGAGAAGGACCACCTGGTGGAGGAGTGCCTCACCAAGGCGGGCCTCTGGCGCGAGGTCCAGGACCGGCTCCGCCAGCCGGGCGGCGCGCTCTCCGGCGGCCAGCAGCAGCGGCTGTGCATCGCCCGCTCGCTCGCCGTCCGCCCGAAGATCCTGCTGATGGACGAGCCCTGCTCGGCCCTCGACCCGACCTCCACCCGCCGGATCGAGCAGACCGTCCGCGAGCTGGTGCACGAGGTCACCATCGTGATCGTCACCCACAACATGCAGCAGGCCCAGCGGGTGTCCGACCAGTGCGCCTTCTTCCTGGCCGAACAGGGCACGCCCGGCGGCATCGTCGAACACGGGCCGACCGAGGCGATGTTCAGCGCCCCGGTCGACCCGCGTACCTCCGACTACGTCAACGGCCGCTTCGGCTGAGCGGTCCCGGTGGCGGGCCCGGTCAGCGGGTCTGCCACCAGGTGGTGCTGTCGGCGGGCAGCAGCACGTCGCCGGAGTCCTGGACGGCCTGCGGCTGCGTGGAGGACAGCAGCAGTTCGCCGAGCGCGCCCGCGGCGACCGCGATCGGGTCACCGGTGGTGTTGACGGTGCAGAGCAGCGCGCCCTCCTCGCCGGCGCGGCGGAACGCGAGCACACCGGGCGCCAGGTCCAGCCACTCCACCGAGCGGCCGGCGCCGAGCGACGGGTGGGCCCGGCGGACGTGCAGCGCGCTGCGGTACAGCTCCAGCACCGAGCGCGGATCGCCGCTCTGGGCCTCGACGCTGAGCTCGGCCCACTCGGCCGGCTGCGGCAGCCAGGCGGGCCCGCCCGGAACGGGGCCGAAGCCGTACGGCGCCTCGGTGCCGGACCACGGGAGCGGCACCCGGCAGCCGTCCCGCAGGCCGTGGCCGCCGTCGGCGCGGTGGAAGGCCGGGTCCTGGCGGACCTCGTCGGGGATGTCGGTGACCTCGGGGAGGCCGAGCTCCTCGCCCTGGTAGAGGTAGGCGGAGCCGGGGAGTGCGAGCATCAGCAGCGCGGCGGCCCGGGCCCGGCGCAGGCCGCGGGCGGGGTCGCCCTCGGCGTAGCGGCTGGCGTGCCGGATGACGTCGTGGTTGGAGAGCGTCCAGGTGGTGGGCGCGTCCACGGCGAGCATCGTCTCCAGCGACAGCGAGATCAGCTCGCGCAGCTCGGCGGCGTCCCAGGCGGCGTTCAGGAACTTGAAGTTGAAGGCCTGGTGGAGCTCGCCCGGCCGGACGTAGCGGGCCGTGCGGTCCAGCGTCCTGGTCCACGCCTCCGCGACCGCGATCCGCTGGCCCGGGTACTCCTCCAGCAGTGTGCGCCACGAGCGGTAGATCTCGTGCACGCCGTCCTGGTCGAAGTACGGCACCAACTGCTCGCCGAGCAGGCCGAGCTGCTCGTGGCGCCCGAGGTCGGGCAGGCCAGGGGCCTTGACCAGGCCGTGGGCGACGTCGATCCGGAAGCCGTCCACGCCGAGGTCCAGCCAGAACCGGAGGATCGAGCGGAACTCGTCCCGGACGGCGGGGGAGTCCCAGTTGAGGTCGGGCTGCTGCGGGGCGAACAGGTGCAGGTACCACTCGCCCGGGGTGCCGTCGGGGTCGGTCGTCCTGGTCCAGGCCGGGCCGCCGAACAGCGAGATCCAGTCGTTCGGGGGCTCCTCGCCCTCGGGGCCGCGTCCAGGGCGGAAGTGGAACCGGGCGCGCAGCGGTGAGCCGGGGCCCTCGCGAAGTGCCTGGTGGAACCAGGGGTGCTGGTCGGAGCAGTGGTTGGGGACGACGTCGACGATGACCCGCAGCCCGAGGGCGTGGGCGTCGGTGATCAGGGCGTCGGCGTCGCCGACGGTGCCGTACACCGGGTCGACGGCGCGGTAGTCGGCCACGTCGTAACCGCCGTCGGCCTGCGGCGAGGTGTAGAACGGCGAGATCCAGAGCGCGTCGACGCCGAGCTCCCGCAGGTAGCCCAGGCGGCTGCGGATCCCGGCGAGGTCGCCACAGCCGTCGCCGTCGCTGTCGGCGAAGCTCCGGGGGTAGACCTGGTAGATGACGGCGTCCTGCCACCAGTCCGGATGAGTGCGGGCGCGGGCCGAAACCGTGGCGGTGGGTGCGGTCATCGGGGGGCTCCTCGGGGTGGCGGTGAATGAGTTGACGGTCGGTCAGGTGAATGAGCGGGGCGACGATGCCCCGCGGACCCGGCTCCGCCGGCCGGGCGAGAGAGCGCCGCCGCCCGCTGCTTGCCGCCCGTCGCTCGCCGACCGCCCGGATCGGGGTGGTCTGCCCGTCCGGTCCGCCGCCGTGGTCCGCGGCGCTCTCTCGCCCGGCGCGCGCGGGTCGGTCATGAACCTGATGGTTCCACCGGGCTCGTATTACCTGCAAGTACTTGCAGCAATTTTCTGAAGATCCTTGCCATATCTGTCTATTAACTGTTTGACTCTGCTCTCGTTACCGCAGTTGACGGTCAGTCCGGCGGATAGACCGGCCGATCCGAGGAGTGTTGTGGCGGCGCAGACGACAGTGGCCGAGCCTGGCGTACAGGGCGACGACGGGGGCTTCACGCTCCTTGCACCGGAGGGGACTTCGTATCGGGTCGACATCGCCGGCGGCGTGTTCGCACCGGACAACCCGCTGCTTGCCGGGTACTGCGAGGGCCGCCGGGTGGTCGCCTTCGTCGGCCCGACGGTCGACCGGCTCTACGGCGACCAGCTCCGCCGCTACCTGGCGGCCCATCTGGCCCCCGGCAGCTGGAGCGTGGTCGCGATCGGCGGCGGCGAGGCCCAGAAGACCATGGACTCGGTCGAGGAGATCTGCGCCCGTGCCAAGGCCGCCGGGCTGGACCGCCGCGGCGTGATGATCGCCGTCGGCGGCGGCGTCACCTGCGACATGGTGGGCTTCGCGGCCGCGGTGTACTGCCGGGGCGTGCGCTACATCAAGGTCAACACCACGCTGGTGGGCCAGGTGGACGTCGGCGTCGGCGTCAAGACCGGCGTCAACGCCCTCGGCACCAAGAACATGCTCGGGTCGTACCACCCCGCGCACGCCTCCATCAACGACCCCGCCTTCCTGCGCACGCTGCCCGCCCGGCAGATCCGCTGCGGCCTCGGCGAGATCGCCAAGATGGCGGTGATCAAGGACGCGCAGTTGTTCCGCGTGCTGGAGGAGTGCCCCGAGGTCTTCCAGCAGCCCTACCCGAGCCCTTCCTGGCTGGCCGCCGTCGACGGCGGGCAACGCGGCGTCGAGGACTACGTGCTGCGTACGGCGATGGCCCTGATGATGGAGGAGCTCTGCCCGAACCTCCGCGAGCACGACCTGGCGCGGCTGGTCGACTTCGGGCACACCTTCGGGCCGGTGATCGAGACGGCCAGCGACTACCGGATCGCGCACGGCGAGTCGGTGGCCATCGACATGGCCGTCTCCAGTGAACTCGCCCGGGTGCTCGGCCTGATCAGCGCCGAGGACTGCGAGCGGATCGTCCGGCTCATCTCCGGCCTCGGCCTCCCGGTCCACGACCCGCAGACCTGCACGCCCGAGCTGATGGAGCGGGCGCTCACCGCCTCCTGGGAGCGGCGCGGGCGTCGCCTGCACCTGGTGGTGCCGGACGGGATCGGCTCCGCGGTCTTCGTCGACGACCTGGAGGACATCCCGGCCGCCGCCCTGGAGGAGGCGCTGGACGCGCTCGCCGTCCGGCCGGGTGCCCGCCCGGGACCGCTCGCGGTCTCCCACTGACCGCGCCCCGCCGCCCGCCGCCCCACGACCGACCCGCCCTGACAGGAGCCACACCCAGATGAGCCTCGCCGAACCGCCGCCTCCGGCCCGGGGCGTGACCCGCAGCCGGGTGTCCAACCTGCACGAAGGGCTGCTCCGAGGGGTGAGCGCCGACCACGGCGGGGTCGGCACGATCCTGGCCCACCGGGCCTTCCGACGCGAGGACGAGCCGGCCGGCGTCGCGTTCATCGACCTGGTGGTACTGCCCCCGCACACCTCCATCGGCCTGCACCGCCACGCCGACGACCGCGAGACGTACGTCATCCTCGCCGGCCAGGGCCTGATGACCCTGGACGGCGAGGAGTTCGAGGTCCACGCCGGGGACGTCGTGCCGAACCGCCCGCACGGCGAGCACGGCCTCGCCAACACCTCGGACGCCGACCTCCAACTGCTCGTCTTCGAGATCGGCCCCTTGGACGGCAGCCGGTGACCGGCCCCCGCCAGCTCGAACGGCTGGCACAGGAGGCCGCGCACCTCGCTCCGGGCGCCTCGGAGGAGTCCGCGCTCGGCCGCCGGGTGTTCGTGGAGGGCAGCGGCGCGGTCCTCACCGACCTGGACGGCAACCAGTACATCGACCTAGCCGCCGGCACCCTCACCCAGTCGCTCGGCCACTGCCACCCCGAGGTCGTCGCCGCGCTCACCGAGCAGGCCACCCGGCTGTGGAACGTCCACGACTTCGCCACCGCCGACCGCGCCGAGCTGTGCGAGCTGCTCGCCCGGCTGCTGCCCGAACAGCTCACCACGTACGGCTTCTTCTCGACCGGCGCCGAGGTGGTCGAGGCGGCGCTGCGCGCCGTCCAGGCCGTCGCCGAGCCCGGCCGCAACCGGATCGGCGCGCTGCGCCACGGCTTCCACGGCAAGACGCAGGGCGCCAGGATGCTGGTGCACTGGGACATCGGCAACCAGGCCCACGCCGGCAACAGCATCCTCGGCTACTCGCCGTACTGCTACCGCTGCCCGCTCGAACTGGAGTACCCGTCCTGCGGGGTGCGCTGCGCCTCGCTGGTGCGGCGGCACATCACCGAGAAGCCCAACGTCTCGGCGCTGGTGTTCGAGCCGGTGCTCGGCGCCGCCGGGGTGATCGTGCCGCCGCCCGGCTACTGGGAGCAGATCTCCGAGAGCGCCCAGCAGAACGGCGTGATGCTGGTCGCCGACGAGGTGCTCACCGGCGGCGGACGCACCGGCACCTTCCTGGCGAGCGAGCAGTTCGGCATCGAGCCCGACCTGGTGACCCTCTCCAAGGGCATGGCCTCGGGCTTCCCGTTCGCCGTGCTGGCCGGGCGCGACGAGGTGCTGCACCACCCGCGCGCGGCCCGGGCCGGCTCCACCGCGTCCACGTACGCCAACAACCCGCTGGGCATCGCGGCCGCGCGGGCCACCCTGGAGGTGGTGGCCCGCGACACCCTGATCGAGAACGTCCGTGTCCTCGGTGAGCTGCTCGACGACCGGCTGGCCGAGCTCAAGTCCCGCTTCGAGGTGCTGGGCGACGTGCGGGGCATCGGGCTGCTGCACGGGCTGGAGTTCGTCCGCAGCCGGGAGACCCGCGAGCCCGCGCCCGAGATCGCCCGCGCCGTCTACCTCGCCGCGCTCGACCTCGGCCTGCGGACCTCGCTCGGCGGCCACATCATCCGGCTGGCCCCGCCGTTCACCATCGACCGCGCTCTCCTGGAGGAGGGCATCACCCTGCTCGGGCGTGCCCTGGAGCAGGTCACGGAGGCCGGCCGGTGATCGTCGCGGAGAACCTGGTCAAGGAGTTCAAGGTCTACGAGCGCAGGCCCGGTCTGCTCGGCAGCCTCGGCACGCTGTTCAGCCGGGAGCACCGGCTGGTCCGTGCCGTCTCCGGGGTCTCCTTCGAGATCCCGGCCGGCGCCAAGGCCGCGTACATCGGTGCCAACGGCGCCGGCAAGTCCACCACCGTCAAGATGCTGACCGGCGTGATGAGCCCGACCTCCGGCCGCTGCCTGGTCGGCGGCCTGGAGCCGTACCGGGAGCGGCGGCGCAACGCCGCCAACATCGGTGTGGTGTTCGGCCAGCGCAGCCAGCTCTGGTGGGACCTGCCGGTGCCGGACTCCTTCCGGATCCTGCGCCGCATCCACGAGATCCCTGACCCGGTCTACCGGCGGAACATGGCGCTCTACCGCGACCTGCTCGACCTCGACGCCCTCGGCACCACTCCCGTACGGCAGTTGAGCCTCGGCCAGCGGATGCGCGCCGAGGTGGCCGCCAGCCTGCTGCACGACCCGGCGGTGGTCTTCCTGGACGAGCCGACCGTCGGGCTCGACCTGGTGCTGAAGGAGGCCGTCCGCGAACTCGTCAACCACGTCAACGCGGTGCTCGGCACCACCGTCATGCTGACCAGCCACGACATCGGCGACATCACCGCGATCTGCGACCAGGTGCTGGTGGTCAACCGCGGTGAGGTGGTGCACCAGGGCACCATGCACGAGCTGCTGCGCACCGCCGACACCCGGGCGGTCGTCTTCGAGCACCAGGGCGAGCCCGGCCCGGAGGCCGCCGTCGCGCTGGTCGAGGCGCAGCTGCCCGGCGTCCGCGCCCGGCAGGTGGAGGGCGGGCGGATCAGGGTCGAGTACCCGGCCCGCGAGTGGTCCGCCCGGCAGGTGATGGGCTTCCTGCTGGAGCACTTCGACCTCACCGACTGCGTCGCCCCCGAGCCGGACCTGGAGACGGTGCTCCGCCGCATCTACACCGGCCGGGCCGAGCCCCGGGAGGTGCTGGTATGACGGCGGTCGCCGCGCTCCCCGCCGCCCTGCGCCGGTACACGCCGTTCGCCGCCGCGAGCCTGCAGACCCAGCTCCAGTACCGCTCGACCTTCCTGATCAACGCTGTCACCGCGACCACCGCCGTCGGCCTCCAGGTCTTCCTGTGGCGCGCCGTGTACGCGGGCCGCAGCGGCGGCCTGCCGGGCGGCTACGACCTGCCCGCGCTCACCACGTACGTGCTGCTGGCCCAGATGCTGGCGCTGCTCCAGGCCAACCGGGTGGACGAGGAGGTGGCGGGGGAGGTCCAGCGCGGGGACATCGCCGTCTCGCTGCTGCGGCCCGTGAACTACCCGCTGGCGAGGTTCGCCGCCGGCCTGCCGGTCTCGCTTGCGAACGCCGGGATGGTCGCCGTCCCGGTGGTGCTGCTGTACTCGCTGCTGCTCCCGCTGACCGCGCCGACCTGGGCGGGCGGGCTGCTGTTCGTGCTGTCCGCCGCGTTCTCGCTGGTGATCGGCTTCGGGGTGAACCTGCTGGTCGGCCTGGCCGGCTTCCTGACCACCAACATCTGGGGCATCCGGATCGTCAAGGACAGCGTGGTCGCGTTCTTCGCCGGCCAGGTCGTCCCGCTCGCCCTGATGCCGGGGCCGCTGGCCGCCGTGGCGCACGCGCTGCCCTTCCAGGGGATGGTCGACGGCCCGCTGCGGCTGCTGCTCGGCCACTACCACGGGCCCGCCGAGGCCGCCGGGATCCTGGCCGGCCAGGCCGCCTGGGCCGGCGTGCTGGCCGGGCTTGCCGCCCTCGCCTGGCGCGGCGTGATCCGCAGGGTGGAGGTGCTGGGCGGATGAGCGTCCTCACCACCGCGGCCCGCTACACCCGGCTCACCTGGTACCTGAGCGCGGTCAGCCTGCACCGGCTGACCGAGTACCGGATGGACTTCGTGCTCGGCGCCGGCGGCCTGCTGCTCCGGGTGGGCGGCCAACTCGCCGTGGTCGGCATGGTGTTCCGGCAGGTCCCGGTGATCGCGGGCTGGAACTACCACCAGGTGCTGTTCCTGCTGGGCTTCTCGCTCCTGCCGCGCGGCCTGGACCGGCTGTTCACCGACCAACTGTGGATCCTGGCCCGGCGGCTGGTGCAGTCCGGCGAGTTCTACCGGTACCTGATCCGGCCGGTGCACCCGCTGTTCGCGCTGCTCTCCGAGCGGTTCCTCTACCCGGACGGCTTCGGCGAGCTGGTCACCGGCGTGGCGATCACCTGGTACGCCGCGGACCAGCTGGAACTCGGCCTCAGTGTCGGACAGTTGCTGCTGTTCCCGGTACTGGTGCTGTGCGGCGCGCTGATCCTCGCCTCGATCAAGACCGCGTTCGCCGCGCTGTCGTTCTGGACCACCAACAGCTTCCCGGCCCTCTACGCGGCCAACCAGCTGGGTGACTTCTCCGGCTACCCCCTCGACCTGTACCACCCGTCCCTGCGGTGGCTGCTCACCTGGCTGCTGCCCTACGCCTTCACCGCCTACGCCCCCACGTCCTACCTGCTGTTCGGGCGGACGGACCTGCTGCTCTGGCTGCCGGTGGTGACCGCCGCACTGGCGGCACTCGCCCTGCTGGTGTGGCACCGGGGCGTCGACCGCTACGAGATGACCGGGAGCTGAACTTGGACACCCTGCTGCTCGGCAGCCTTCCGCAGGCCACGGTCGAACTCCTGCGCACGGCCCCCTGGATCGACGAGGCCGGCCGCCGCGCCGGGGCCTTCGAACTCCTCGACCAGGCCACGCTGGACACCGTCCGCCTGCTGATCGTCGCCCCCGCCGGCGAGCGTACCGGCCGCTGGTTCGTGCCCGTCCTGGAGGACGACCCCGGCCGCGCCGCCGACGGCACCCCCGAGTACGACCGGCTGGTCGTGCGGGCGCTGCGCGAAGGCCTGCGCGTGCCCACCCGGCGCGGCAACCTGATCGAGTTCCGCGGCGAGCCCGCCGAGTTCCGGGCCCAACTGCCGTTCGACCCGGGCTGGTCCTCCAACGCCCTCTCACTGCTCGACCTCGGCGGCGCCCCGCACGCGCACAAGACCTACCGGCGGATCGGCGTCGGCACCCGCGAGCCCGAACTGCTGCGCCTGATGGCGGCCGGCGGCCGGACCCAGCAGCCGGCCGGCGACTACGCGTACGTGGACACCGCGACCGGGCAGCGCGAGCCGCTCGGCGTGCTGTACCGCTACGCCGACGGGGACGGGCTGAACGTCCCGCTGAGCGCCGGAATCCGCGCCATGTGGCCGCTGCTGCACGCCGGGGCCGACCCGGGCAGCGCCGTCGCTCAGTCCCAGCGGGCGCTCGTCGCACCGCTGCGCGAGGCCGGCCGGTTCCTGCGCGCCTTCCACCAGGAGCTGGCCGAACGGCTCGGCCCGTACCCGGAGTTCCCGGCGGGCAGCTTCCTCGCCGAGGCCGTGGAGCGGACCGCCGCGCTGCGCCCGCTGATCCTGGACGACGACCGCTTCCCGGTGGCCGTCCGCCGGGCCGCCGTCAGCGGCCTGGAGCGGGAACTGGCGCTGATCGCCGCCCTGCCGCCGCAGCCCTGGCCGGCCGGCCCCTGCCACGGCGACCTGCACCTGTCCCACCTGCTGCGCCGCGAGCGGGCCGACGGCAGCTGGGAGTTGTGCGTCATCGACCTCTCCACCCCGGCCTGGGACCCGGCCGACCCGGCCACCGCGCAGTCGCCCTGGCAGGACCTGGCGGCCATGCAGCGCGGCCTGGAGTGCTTCACCGCCGACGAGTTCGCCGACCACGCGGCGCTCGCGCTCGGCATGGACGCCGACGACACCTGCCGGACGGCGCTGCTGCTCGCCGCCGGCGTCGCGCCCGACACCCCCGGGTGGACGGACGGGCGACTCGCCGAGCTGGCCCGGCTCGGGGCCGCGGCCCGGCTCTGGGCGGCCCGGATCGGCGAACTGCTGATCACCGAGGGCCAGTCGCTGGCCGGCCACCCCGCCTGGCGGCTGCTGCGGCTGCGCCGGCTGATCCACGAACTCGACTACGCGTATGCCCACGACCGCGCCTACCACGCGGCGATCAACCTGCGGCATGCCGTGGAGGCCACCGGCCTGCCGGCCGCCAGGGCGAAGGACTGACACCCGTGCACATCATCGAGACCTACTTCGAGTGCGGCGGCTTCGACCACCGCCTCATCCAGGGCGGCACCTCCGTCTACCTCTGGAACCTCTCCAAGGCCATGGCCGACCAGGGCCACCGCGTCTCCATCGTCACCCCGGCCCACGGCCGGCTGGACGACCTGCGGCGCTACCACGACCTGGAGACGCTCGACTACCGGGACGAGTACGAGCTGCCCGTCGTGCTCGACCCGCAGACCTGGGGCGAGCGCTTCCCCGCCGAGGTGCGGATCCCGCTGACGACCACCGCGCACCTGCTGCGCCTGGACGGCGTCGACCTCTACTTCCTGTCCAACCAGCTGCTCGACGAGCTGCCGGACCGGTTCTACCCGCCGTACGGGAGCAAGGGCCACGACCTGGTCTTCTTCAAGCCGCTGGCCTACCAGGTGGACAGCATCCGCTTCGTCCGCGAGCGCTTCGCCGACGAGCAGGCCGTGCTGCACGCCCACGAGCCGTACTACCACTACCTGATGCCGGCGGCCTTCCGCGCGGACCGGAGCAAGGTGGTGGTCGGCACCGTGCAGAGCAACATGCCGATCACCAAGAAGGTCTACCGCCCCAAGGTGGAACGGCTGCTGGAGTTCCTCGGCGCCGAGGTCGAACTCCCCGCCGAGGACGCCGGCCACTCGCTGACCGGGCACGAGGCGGTGATGAGCAGCTACCAGCAACTCACCCACCTGCACTACGAGTACGGCCCGGGGCACGTCCGGGTGTACGACCTGGTGGCCGACCACGCCGACCTGGTCGACTTCCTCTCGCCCGGCCACCAGGACTTCTACACCGACTTCGCCGACACCCCGTTCGAGCAGCTCTTCACCCGGCTGCCGATCCACGACACGGTGCGCCGCAACGCCCACAAGAGCTTTGTCGGCGGCTGCGCCGTCGGCGACACCTGGACGACCGGTGAGCTGCCCGCCGTCGACCGGGCGGCCGTGCTGAGCGGGCTCGGCCTGGACCCGGCGCTGCCGACCTTCTTCCACAACGCCCGCTACGCGGTGAACCACAAGGGGCAGGTCGAACTGTTCCGCGCCGTCGACCGGGTGCTGAACGAGGGGCTGGCCGCGAACTTCGTGCTCCGCTGCATCAGCGACGCCGGGATCGACGACCCGTACGTCCACGAGGTGGTGGAGCGGCACAAGGGCCGCGTCCACCTGGAGTGGCAGCGGGTCGACGAGCGGCGGATCGTCGAGTACGCGGCGTCCTCGGACTTCTGCCTCTTCCCGTCCAAGTTCGAGATGGACACCTTCCTGATCGCCCAGGGCGAGGCGATGGCGGCCGGCGCGGTGCCGATCGCCACCGCCCAGCGGGGCATGGCGCACTTCGGGCACGTCGCCGACCCGCTGGCGGGCCCGGACGCCGAGGGGGCCACCGGCTTCGCCGTCAACCGCTCCTTCGCCGAGGACGACCCGCTGCTCGCCGACGCCCTCGCCCGGCGCATCCACCAGGCCGCCGCCCTGCTGCGCGAGCAGCCGGAGCAGTACCGCAGGCTGCGGGCCAACGCGGTGGCCAACGCCCGGCAGTTCACCTGGGAGCACGCCGCGAACCTGCACCTGGCGGCCTTCGCCCCGCTCCTGGAGGGCCGCCGGCCCGAGCTCGGCACCGAACTGATGCTCCGGCACGGCTGGTTCGACCTGTTGCCCGACGAGGCGTACGAGGCCGACGCCGGGGCGGTCGCCGAGGCCGCCGCCCGGCTGGGCGACGCCGAGGCGTACCGGCGCTGCCGTGAGCTGGACGGCCCGGCCGCCCGCGCGCTGTTCGAAGCCGCCTGGGCACGCGCCGACTTCGCCCGCTGCGAGCAGACCGCCGACAGCGACCCGGAGCTGCGCGCCCGGCTGGACGGCCGCTGCACCGTCGAGGGCGGCCGGATCGTCTACCGGCTGCCGCACGCCGAGCGGGTCGAGCTGGCCGAGCTCGCCCCGGCCGGCCTGGGCCGCCGACAAGTGACGGTACGTCAGCTGGTCAGGAACGGTGACGAGTTCACCGGCGAGCTGCCCGCCGACGCCGCCGAACTGCACCTGCTGCTCACCCTGACCACCGGCCGCGCGACCTGGGACGTGGTGCGCCATGGCTGACTCCGTACGCGCCGTCCTGCTGGCCGGCGGCGAGGGCCGCAGGATGGGCAGGCTCGGCCACGGCCGCCTCAAGCCGCTGGTGCCCTTCGGCGGCGCCTGCCGGCTGATCGACTTCTCGCTCGCCAACGCCGCCGCCTCCGGCCTGGGTGAGGTGCTGCTGCTCTCCCAGTACGAGGAGAAGCAGCTGATGGACGACCTCCACCGGACCTGGTGGCGCCCCGGTTTCCGGGTGAACTTCGGCCCGTACGACCGGGCGTACCGCGAGGGCGCGGTGCGCGAACTCGTCCGCCCCGCCGGGCCGCCGGAGCGCGGCACCGCCGACGCGCTGATCCGCAAGGCGCCGTACGTCTTCGGCCCCGGCACCTCCGAGGTGCTGGTACTGCACGCGGACCACGTCTACCGCTTCGACTACCGCCCGCTGATCGAGCAGCACCGCCGCACCGGCGCCGCGCTGACCGTCGCGTACCAGCGGATCGAGCGCCGCTTCGTGCACCTCTTCGGGATGGTCGAGTTCGACGCCGCCGGGCAGCTCACCGGCTTCGTGGAGAAGCCGGCCGAGCCGACCAGCGACCTGGTCTTCGCCGCGTTCTGCGTCTTCGACGCGGCCGTGCTGCACCGCTACCTGGAGCAGCTCGACGGCACCGGCTGGCAGCACGACATCAGCCGGGACGTCATCCCCGCCATGCTGGCCGGCGGCGAGCGGATCCTCGGGTACGAGGTGCCCGGCCACTGGGAGGACATCGGCACCGTCGAGCGCTACCACCTCGCCCACCTGGCGATGGTGGGCGACGACCCGGCGCTGACGCTCGGCCGGCTGCCCCTCACCGTCGAGCCCGCGACGGCGCGCGCCCTGGTCACCGACGCACCGGGCGTCGAACGCAGCGTGGTGCCCGCCGACCTGGTCAACCACGGCCGGATCGAGCGGAGCGTGGCCTTCCCAGGGGTGCGGATCGGCGCCGGAGCGCTGGTGCGCCGCAGCGTCCTGCTGCCCGGCGCGAGCGTCCCCGCCGGGGCCGAGATCGACTCGGCGATCGTCCTGGAGGACGGCTTCGTGCAGCAACTGGAGTACGCCCGGGGAGGGGCCAGTGTCTGAATCCGCCTTCACCGTCGCCGACCTCGGCGGCACCACCCTGCGGATCGCCCGCTACGGCACCGACACGGACACCGTCACCGACGTCCGCCGCACCCCCACCGAGGGGATGGCCCGCCACCCGGGTGCGCCGGTGCCCGAACTCCAGACCCGGGTCGTCGAGCAGCTCGCCGAGCTGGCCGCCCAGGCCGTCGAGCGCCACCGCAGCAGCGCCCTGGCGCTCGCCTTCGCCGGCCCCGTCACCGCCGACGGCCGGGTGACGGCCGCACCCACCGTCTGGGGCGGCCGCGGCGAACCGCTGCCGCTGCGCCTGCTGCTGGAGGAGCGCCTCGGCCTCCCGGTGGTCGTGGTCAACGACCTGACGGCGGCCGTCTGGCGGTACGTCGCGACCGAGGGCGAGCAGCCGTTCTGCCTGATCACGGTCAGCTCCGGGATCGGCAGCAAGGTCTACCGCGCCGGGGAGGTGCTGCTCGACCCGGAGGGCCACGGCGGCGAACTCGGCCACTGGACGTGCGACCCCTCCCCGCAGGCACCGCGCTGCGACTGCGGCGGCCGCGGCCACCTCGGCGGCATCGCGTCCGGACGCGGCATGCAGGCCGCCGCCCGCCGGGCCGCCCTCGCCGACCCGGCCGGCTACGCCCGCTCGGCCCTCGCGCCGGGCGCGCCCGACCCCGAGCTGCTCGACAACCGCACGCTGGTCGCCGCCGTCCGCGCCGGGGACGAGTTCGCGACCGCCGTGCTGCGCGGCGGCCTCGCCCACCTCGCCTCCGCGATCACCTCGGTGTTCACCTCGATCGGCGTACGCCGCTACGTCCTGATGGGCGGCTTCGCGCTGGCCATCGGCCCGCGCTACGCCCAGCTCCTCACCGAGGAACTCGAACGCCTCGGCTGCTTCGGCCTGAGCGCCGCCGAGATCCGCCGGATGGTCGTCCTCGGCGAGCCGGACGACGACCACGGCCTGATCGGCGCCGGCCGCCTGCTCACCGCCCGCAGCACGGCACGGCAGGCGGTGACCGTCCGGTGACGCGCACCCTGATCGTCGGCAGCGGCTTCGTCGGCCGCGCCGTCGCCACCCGGCTGGCCGCGTCGGGCGGCAGCCCGGTGCTCGCCTCCCGCCACCCGCTCGCCGCGTCGCCGGCCCCCTGGGTGGCACTGGACGCGGCCGACGCCGACTCCTGCGCCCGGGTGGTCGGCCAGGTCCGCCCCGAGCAGCTGGTGCTGGTGCACGGCCCCTCCGACGTGACCTGGTGCGAGGCCAACCCCGTTCGCGCCGCCGAGCTGCACGCCGCGGCGGCCGCCAACCTGACCGCCGCCGCGCCCGGCTGCCGGACGGTGCTGATCTCCACCGACAACGTCTTCGACGGCAGCTCGCCGGCCAACGACGAGAGCACGCCGACGGCCCCCGCCAACGCCTACGGCCGGGCCAAGCTGGAGGCCGAGCGGATCATCGGGGAGTCGGCGGCCGGCACCGTGCTGCGGGTCAGCCTGATCTACGGCTGGGAGCCGGCCGAGACCGAGAAGTGGCTCAACTTCTTCTCCGCCTGCGCCCACAGCCTGCGCCGGGCCCAGCCGGTGGAGGCCCCGGACGACCAGTGGACGACACCCGTGCTGGTCGAGGACGTCGCCGCGGTGACCGCCGCCGCACTGGCCCCGGGAGCGCCCCCGCTGCTCCACCTCGGCGGCCCCGACCGGATCTCCCGGGCGGCCTGGGCGGAGGCCGTCGCCGACGCCCTCGGCGTGCCCCGCTCACTCGTGGTGCGGGTGCCGAAGGCGGCCGGCCGGTACGCCAGCCGCCCCACCAACACCTGCCTGACCAGCGACCGGCTGGACGGCTTCCTGGCCGCCCACGGCCTGCGGGTGCGCGGGGTCGCCGAGGGCGTCCGCACGCTGCTGGAGGCCGCGCCGTGATCCGCACCGTCCGCTCCCGCGAGGTCTACCGCAACGCGTGGATGACCGTCCGCGAGGACGACATCGAGCGCGCCGACGGCAGCGCCGGCCTGTACGGGGTGGTCGACAAGCCCGACTACGCCCTGGTGATCCCCCGCCAGGACGGCCGGGTGCACCTGGTCGAGCAGTACCGCTACCCGGTCGGCGGCCGGTACTGGGAGTTCCCGCAGGGCTCCTGGCCCGAGGGCCACCTCGGCGAGGCCCCGCTCGACCTCGCCCGCGCCGAACTGCGCGAGGAGACCGGCCTGCGGGCCGGCCGGATGACCTACCTGGGCCGGCTGCACGTCGCGTACGGCTACGCCAGCCAGGGCTGCCACGTCTTCCTGGCCGAGCAGCTGACGGCGGGGGAGCCGGAGCGGGAGGCCGCCGAGGCGGACATGCTCCAACGCTGGGCCGGCCCGGACGAGTGGCGCGAACTCGTCCTGGCCGGACGGATCACCGACGCCGCCACCCTGGCCGCACACGCCCTGCTCACGCTGCACGCCCCCGGCGCGGCCTGAGACGCCACGACAGACGCGACGACAGAGAGGACCCGACGGTGCACATCGTCAAATTCGCCTTCGAGAGTGTGGGCTTCGACGTCCGCCTCATGCGCGGCGGCCTCGCCTCACTGGTGTGGAACCTGGCCCGCGAGTTCGCCGACCAGGGCCACCGCGTCTCCGTGATCACCCCGGCGCACGGCTGCCTCGACCACCTCAGGAAGCACTACGACCTGGAGGAGCTGGACCACGCCGACCGGCACACCGTGCCGCTGGTGCTGGACCAGGACGTCTGGCCCGGGCACCCCGCCGAGCTCGGACTGCACCTCACCACCCGCGCCCACCGGCTGCGGCACGAGGGCGTGGACATCTACTTCCTGTCCGACGAGTACCTCGACCTGCTGCCCGAGCGGATCTACCCGGCCCGCGCCAGTGAGGGCCACGACCTGGCCTTCTTCAAGCCCCTGGTGTTCCAGGTCTCCGGCCTGCGCTTCCTGCGCGACCACCTCGACCTCGGCGGCGAGCCGGCCGTGGTGCAGGCCTACGAACCGTACTACCACTACCTGCTGCCGCCGGTGCTGCGCGCCGACCCGCGCTTCCTGGTGGTCAGTACGCTGGCCAGCAACATGCCGATCAACCAGCAGATCCACCGGCCGCAGCTGGAGCGGCTGCTGGAGCTGTTCGCCGCCGAGGCGGGCCTCGACGCGCTCACCGACCCGCCGGTCGCCGGCCCGCTGGCCGACGCGATGGCCGCCCAGCTGCCGAGCACCCACCTGACCGACCGCGCGTCCCGGGACGGCATCAGCTACTTCGCCCTGGTCGCCGCCAACTGCGACCTGCTGGACTTCCTCACCCCCGGCCAGCTGGACTTCTACTCCACCTTCCGGGACACCCCGTTCGAGCGGGCCTTCGGGAGCCTGACCGTCGCGCGGATCGTCCAGGACTCGGCGGAGCGCCAGTTCGTCGGCGGCTGCGCCGTCCCCGACCGCTGGCTGGCCCGCGACCCGGCCGAGGCCGACCGCGCGCAGGTGCTCACCGCCCTCGGGCTGGACCCGGCCCTGCCGACCTTCTACCACGTGGCCCGTTTCTCGGTGCACCACAAGGGCCAGGTCGAGCTCTTCCGGGCGATCGACGCGGTGCTCGCCGCCGACCCGGACGTCAACTTCGTCATCCGCTGCGCCGTCGCGGCCGGCGGCGACGGCGTGGTCAGCGCGGTCGGCGACCCGTACTTCCAGGAGGTCGCCGACCGGCATCCCGGGCGGGTCCGGCTGGACTGGGCGATGGCCGGTGAGGACGTGCTGTACCGGGAGGCGGTGGCGGCGGACTTCTGCCTCTTCCCGTCCAAGTTCGAGCTGGACTCCTTCCTGATCGCCCAGGGCCAGCTGATGGCCTGCGGCGCGGTTCCGGTCGGCACCGCGCAGGAGGTCACCACCCACTACCGCCACCAGCTGCCGCGCGAACACCCGGACGCCACCGGCTTCGCCGTGCCGCGCTCGTTCACCGAGGACGACCCGCTGCTCGCCGCCGCCCTGGCGGACCGGATCCGCGAGGCCGCCCGGATCCACCGCGAGGAGCCGGCCGAGTACCGCCGGCTGTCCGACAACTCCCGTGCGCTGGCCCGCCGCTTCACCTGGCGCAAGGCCGCCACCACCCGGCTGGCGACGTTCGCGGCCGCCGCCGCCGGGGTCCTGCCCGGGCTGACGCCGGAACGGGCCGCCGGGTACGGCTGGTTCGACAGCCTGGCCGACACCGACTGGGTCACGCACCGCCGCGAGATCGCCGAGGCCGCCCTGCACCGGGGTGATCTGACGAACTATCAGAAATGCGTCCCGGCGGTCGACCGGACGGCATTGGAGCAGCTGTTCGCCGCCGCGTACGCGCGGGCCGACTTCGCCCGCTGCACCGAGCTCGCCGGACTCCTGGACGACCCGGAGCTGACCGCCGTACTGGACGGGCGCTGCCGGGCCGAGCGGGCCGGCGACGGCCTGCGGGTCGAGTACCGGCTGCCGCACGCCGAGAGCGTGCTGCTCCTGCTGCCGACCGGCGAGCACCGGCTGGCCGGGGCGGACGGCAGCTTCTCGGCCGTGCTGCCCGAGCAGCCGGCCGGGCCGCTGGTCTTCCTGCTCCGGCTGCGCGGCGGCCGCTGCGCCTGGGACGAGCGCCCCGTCGACGCCTGCCGGCCGGCCGCGCCGGTCGGCGCCGGC
>FTKL01582671.1_pt1 | contig 19503 bp, 21 predicted proteins | sample 2434061 | NCBI WGS metagenome assembly FTKL01 (sample SAMEA3914816, study PRJEB12502) | metagenome | biome: forest; material: soil | place: USA | collected 2011-09-16 | depth 0.3 m
GGTGACCGCGCCGCATGTAGTGACAGCGGCGGGCGTGTGCTTGGTGACGGCGTCTCCACCGCGACCATCTCACTGCGTGGCTGCGGTCCGGAGAATAGTGGTGGGGTCGAGTTGCCAACAGACGGCGAATCTCGGCCGGCGTGAGGTCCACGAGTTCGGGCGTGTCGGGATCGCCTCCCCCTTTCTTCGTTCCTGGGCGGCCAGGACGGCCGGGAACGCCGACCTGGAGGAGGTCCACCCCAGCCTCCCCGCGCCGTCCATGTTCGACGCGCCGCCCGCGCATGCCAGGACGATCCGGCAACGCAGGGCCCAGGCCTGCGCGTGGACCGACGGCGAAGCCACCCCTCCGACACCGGAGAGGGCTGCAAAGAAGCCCTCACCACTCATCCGGTCCGGGTTGTCGCCCGCTGCTATCAGCAACGCGGGTCTGGGCGAAGCTCTACCGGCTGGTCCTGGACGAACTCGGCGGCCGCGGGGGCCTGGACTGGTCGCGGTGCGCGGTCGGCTCGGCCAACATGAGGGCCCAGAAAAACACGGCGAGCGCTGGCATCTCCTGCCATGCCATGAGCGTCCCGCAGGCATATCGCGGCGGCTTGGCAGTGCGCTCGGGGTGGGCCGCGCCGATGTAGCGCATGGCGGTGTTGCTGCTGACGTCGAAGAGTTGCATGAGGTGCACCGGGTCGCCGGTCAGGACGGCTGCGTCACGGTTCCGGTCCTGACGGAGGTCGCTCATGCTGAGGCCGATGAAGACCGGGCGCCGGGCGGTGGTGGCCGCCCGGCGCCCGGGGTTTTCACGTTCTGCGGTTGGGTTGTACCCAGCGGTGGTCGGCGTCGGGTAGTGGTTGAAGACAACGCCGCCGAACACCGCGACCACGATCAGGGAAGCGGCGGCGACGGCGCTTCCGCTGCGGGCGACGCAGGTGTGGTGAACACCGGCGCGCGCTTCGACAGGAAGGCGCTGAGCCCTTCTCGGCCATCCGGGCCGCCGAGCAACTCAGCGATCGAGATCGCCTCGGCGTCGAGCTGGGTCTTCAGGCCGGTCGGCGGCTCCGCGGCGGCGCGAAGGAGTCGCTTGGTGGCGGCGAGCGCCGGGGCGGATCCCGTTGCGAGGAGTTGCACCACTTCCTCGGCTTCGCGTGCCAAGGACTCCTGCGCCACCACGCGGCTGACCAGCCCCCACCGATGGAGTTCGTCCGCGGTCACGATGCGGTTGGTGAGGGCGAGGTCCAGCGCCCGGGCCAGTCCGATGCGGCGGGCCAGGAGCCAGGACACCCCGCAGTCGGGTGACAGGCCCGCTGCCGTGTATGCCACTCTCAGTTTGGCGGCGCTGCCGACGAGCACGATATCCGCGCTCAGGGCGATTCCGATGCCTCCGCCGGCGACTGTTCCGTGGACCACGCTGACGACCGGCACTGGGATGTGGGCGAGCGTGTACAGGGCCTCGTTCAGGATCGCCGCGGTCTCGCCGATTCGCGCCGAGGGGTCGGGGGTGTCGGCGAACCAGCGGAGGTCGCCTCCGACGCTGAACACCGGTCCCCGGGCGGTCAGGAGGGCGGCGCGCAGGGTGCCGTCGGCCGCGCCGACGAGGAGCCGAGCGGTCGCTTCGCGCAGGCCGAGGGCCATGTCCCCGTCCAGCGCGTTGCGGGTGTCCGGGCTTGCCAGTTCGATCCGGGCGACGGCTCCGTCGCGGACCCAGCGCACCCGGTGGTGCAGAAGTTCCTCACTCATCTGGGGACTCCTCCAGGAGCATTCGCGGAGATCAGGCGTTCGACGGGGCAGTGAGTCCGACGCGAGCCTCAACGCCCGGGTCCTGCGCGTGGTCGCCGGTGCGGGGCAGCAGCAGGGCGACCACGGCACCGAGGGCGAAGAAGCCGGCGCAGACGATCAGGCCGCCGCTGAATCCGATCGAGCCCGCGAGCCCGGCGAGGGCGAAGGGCGCGAACGCGGAGACTCCGCGGCCGATGTTGAAGCAGAACCCGGCGCCGGTGGTGCGGGCCCTGGTGGGGAAGAGTTCGCCGAGGTAGGACCCGAACACGGCGAAGAAGGCGGTGAAGGCGCCGAAGATCGGGCCGAGCCACAGCAGCGTCGTCTGGTGGGTGGTGAGGGCGTAGACGGGCAGGGTCGCGATCGCGCCGATGAGGGTGAGGATGATGGTCGGGCGGCGGCCGATTCGGTCGGCGAGGAAGCCGAAGCCGTTGTAGCCGATGAAGATGCCGATGTTGAGGATCACCACGAAGCGGGCCATGGAGCCCGGGGCCAGGCCGCGCTCCGTGGTGAGGTAGGTCGGCAGCCAGGTCATCGCGCCCCAGTAGCCGGTCAGGACCAGGGCCGCCATGAGGGTGCCGAGCAGGGTGGTGCGGCGCAAGGGGCCTCTGAGGACGTCACGGACGGAGACGGCGGCAGCCGCGTTCTCGGCCTTCTGCGCAGCCCAGTCGGCCGACTCGCGGAAGCAGACGAGGACGACGGCGATCGGGGCGACGACAGCCGCTCCGGCGATGAGGAACAGCAGCCGCCAGTTCGGCAGCAGGTAGCCCGAGAGGGTGGCGGCGAGGATGCCTCCGGCCGGGAACGCGCTGATCACGAACGCGGCGGCGCGGCCGCGGCTCTCGGCCGGCCAGGTCTCCACGACGTAGGCCGACACAACGCTCCACACGGTGCCGAGGCCGACGCCGGCGAGGAAGCGCAGGACCAGGAAGACGCTGAAGTTCGGCACGGCGTAGAGCGCGACGGTGAACCCGCCGAACGTCAGCAGCGAGACGACCAGCGCCTTCTTGCGGCCGAAGTTGTCCGCCAGGTAGCCGCCGAGGACGCTGCTGACGCCGATGCCGAGCAGGGTGGCGGTCGCGAGGAGGCCTCCCTGATAGACGGTCAGGCCCATGTCGTGCCGGATCCGCGGGAGCGTCAGGGACAGGAGGACGATCTCCAGGGCGTCGAACAGGTAGGCGAGGAAACACCCGCCGAGCACGATCCAACGAGTACGTCGCATGGTTGCACCTCCGAAGTCGGCCGCCCGGATGGATCCGGGCAGCACTTGTCTGCATGTCGCATGGGTCAGAAGCGGGAGGCCCTTGGTGGAGCGCACGAGGTCGAGGTCCAGCCCTGCGCGTTCAGCGCGCCTGGGGCGGGCGGCCGCCGCGGGTTCGATGTGGGCCCGGGCGGTCGTGTCGTGGTTCTCGGTACGGGGGCCGCCGCCGGTACGGCGGAGCGGTGGGTGCACGCCTGTCGCCGTGGGGGTGGTCCGCCCGGCCCGGTTGTGGGCGCGGGCCGAGCGGACAGGACCCTGAGTCGGGTCCGGGCCGGGGTGAGGGCCGGGGTGAGGGCCGGTCAGTGGTGGTCGTCGGGGGCGAGCACGAGGTCGAAGGTCATGCTCGTCCAGTCATCCTGGGGATGTGTCCCGTCGGGGGCCGGGCCGACGGGACGGTGCGCCGGCTCGACGACAAGGCTGTCCTTGACACCGAACACCGCGTCCCGGTCGAGGTAGGGGTCGCCTGCCACGAAGATGTGCGTGATCAGGGTGCGGTGGCCCGGCGCGGCGACCTTGAAGTGCAGGTGCGCCGGCCGCATCGGGCCCCGGCCGGCGGCCGCGAGCAGGTCGCCGACCGGTCCGTCGTGCGGGATCGGGTAGGGCGCGGGCAGGACCGTCCAGAACCGGTAACCGCCGTCGCGGTCTGTCCGCAGCCAGCCTCGGCCGGCGGAGCGGTTGCCGTCGTACTGGACGTCGTAGTAGCCGTCGTCGTCGGCTCCCCACACGTCCACCCGCGCGCCGCCGATCGGCGTGCCGTCCACGGACCGCACCTGGCCCGATACGTAGCAGGGCGTCCCGGTGGCGCCGCGGGCGAGGTTTCCGCCGAGCGGGGCCTCCGGGGCGTCGTCGACGAAGAACGGCCCGAAGACGGTGGCCTCGGTCGCGCCTTGGGCGTCCTTCTCGTTGATGGCGACGGTGAGCATGGACAGTCCGAGGACGTCGGACAGCAGGATGAACTCCTGGCGGCGCTCGTCGGTGATGTGCCCGGCGCGGGTGAGGAACCCGATCGCGGTCTCCCACTCCGCCTCGCTGAGCCGCACGTCCCGGGCGAAGGCATGCAGGTGCCGGACCAGGCTGTGCATGACCTCGCGCAGCCTCGGATCGGGGGACTGGTCGAAGCTCGCGAGGACGCGCTCGGTCACCGCCTCTTCCCGGCGCGCGGCGACAAGGTGCTCGGTCGTCGTCATGTGTCCTCCTTACTGGGGCGGTCCTGGCTCTCGGTCGGTTCGGCGCTCTCCTCCAGGTGCTGGACCAGGAACCGGATGACCTCTTCGACCCGCGGGTCGCTCTCCTCGCGCAGGGTCATGCGTTCGCTCCGGCGGGGGCGGTCCCGGCCCAGGCGGCGTGCAGCAGCCTCCTCACACCGGAAGGGGTGACGGGACGCGGGTTGTCGGCCGGCGCGAGCGCGAGGATGTCGTCCAGAATTGCCTCCAAGTCACCCTCGGCCAAGCCGAGTTCTTTTAGGCCCTGCGGAACGCCGAGCTTCGCACCGAGCTCGTGCAGGCCCCCGACGGGGTCGGTCTGCCCGAGGGCGACGGCGATCCGGCCCGCGGCCTCGGGGGCGTTCGGCGCGTTGAAGGCAAGCACGTGCGGCAGCACGATCGCGTGCGTCTGGGCATGCGGCAGGTCGAACGCGCCGCCGAGCACATGGCAGATCTTGTGGTGGAGTCCGGACCCGGCGACGGCGAACGCCGAGCCGGCCAGGTAGGCGCCCAGCAGCAGGTCGGAGCGCGCCGCGCTGTCCGCGCGGTCAACGGCGATCGCCGGCAGACCGGCCGCGAGGCGCCGGATACCCTCGGCGGCGACGGCGCTGGAGACCGGGTTACGGCGCGGCGCCCAGAAGGCCTCGACGCAGTGGGCCATCGCGTTCAGTCCGCTGGCCACCGACAGCTCCGGCGGCAGCGTGAGGGTCAGGTCCGGATCGTAGACGACGGTCCGCGGTAGCACGCGCCGGTCCGTGCCGGTGGTCTTGCGGTTCTCCTCCGTCAGACCCCACACCGGGGTGACCTCGGAGCCGGCGTAGGTGGTCGGCACGGCCAGGATCGGCAGCCCGGTGGTCAGCGCGACCGCCTTGGCGGTGCCCGTCGTCGACCCACCGCCCACCGACAGCACCAGGTCCGCACCGGCGGCCGCCGCGCGGGCGCGCTCGGCGACCTCGACCGGCACGTGCGGGCGGACGTCGGTGAACTCCGCCGCGATCCGGTCAGCGAACGGGGCGCACAGCTCGCGGGCCAGATCGGCCTCCGAAGAACCCGCGATCAGCAGGATCCGCCGCGCGCCGAACGCGTCGACCTCGGCCAGCAGTTGCGTGCTCGCGGCGCCGTCGCCGAAGACGACACGTCCGGGCAGGGCGTCGTAGGTGAACGCGCTCATCGGACCGCCTCCGGCAGGACGGTGGGCTGGTAGCCCAGCAGCAGCCAACGGTCACCCTCGCGCACCCACACGGCCATCGCCTGGTTCGCCAGCGACTTGCGGAGCCCCCCGGCGGTGATGTCGGCGAACATCCGGCCGATCACCACGGCGGTGTCCCCGACCACGAGGATCCGGTCCACGGGGTGGTCGATGCGGTGATAGACGTAGAAGCCCGACCGGAGCTTGTCCCGGTACGACCCCAGTGTGTCCACGGCCCCGTTGGAGTGGGTATACGCGAGATCAGGATGGGCCAGGGCGGTGAAGGCCTCGACGTCGCCCCTGACCACCGCCTCGTAGCGGGCGTCCTCCAACAGGCGGATCATCGTCTCCACCTCGGTGCTGGGAATGCTTCCGGCAGTCACAGAATCTTCTCCTTCATTCGTCACACGCTGCGCGAACCGACGCGCAGCCGCAGGGCGGTAAGCACCCGGGCCATGTCCTCCTGGCCGAGCCCGGCGTCCACCGCCGCGTCCAGGACCTCGAAGGCGGTCTCGGACACCGGCAGGCTGAGCCGATGCTCACGGGCCAGGTCGAGCGCCAGGCCGAGGTCCTTGCGAATCAGCGACACCGGCGCGGCCACACCGGCGGTGTCCGGGGCGAGGAACGCCTCCTCCTTGTAGCCGACGTACGGGGCGCCGGCCGCGCTGTTGCGCAGCACGCCGTAGAAGGAGCGCAGGTCGAGCCCGCCCGCCTCGGCGAGGAGTAGTCCCTCGGCGACACCCTGGCTCAGGGCCGCGAGCACGGCGTTGACCGCCAGCTTGGCCGCCGAGCCGGACCCGGCCGTGCCGCAGTGGTACTGGGCGGCAGTCATGGCCGCAAGGACCGGGCGGGCCCGCTCGAACTGCTCCGGGCTCGCCCCGACCATGGTGGTGATCGAGGCCGTCTCCGCCATCGACACGCTCCCCGACACCGGGGCGTCGATGACGTCCACTCCCGCGTCGGCTGCCAACTGGCGCACCAGCGCGGGCCCCACGGTGCCCATCACCACATGGAGGTGATCGGTCGCGGTGTCCGCCAGGCCCGTCAGCACGAAGTTCCGGGTCGTCGCGCCGTTGGGCAGCATGCTGATCGTCAGCTGCGCCTCGGCCAGCGCGGCCGCGCAGGGCATGAGCGTGACGCCTTCCGGAGCTCGGTCGAGCCCCGGATCGTGTCCCAGGACGGTGTGGCCGGCCCGCGCGAGATGGGTGGCCATGGGCAGGCCCATCCGGCCGAGCCCGGCGAATCCGATCAGCATGGTGTGCCTCCAGCATGGTGCGTGTCCGGTGTCATCAGGCAGGTGTTCCTCGATCTCTTGTTCAGTCAGGTTGAACGCCGGTCGCCTCGTGCCGTCGGATCCACGAGGATCTTTCCGTCGACCACGCCGCTCGCCAGGCGCTCCAGCCCGGATGCGACGAGGTCGTCGAGGGCGATCACGCCGTCCAGGAGCAGGCCACCCAGCGGGCCGGCGGCGAGGATGTTCAGCGCGGGTGCCAGGTCCTCGTCGCAGACGTGGGCGACGCTGGACTCGATCGTGATCTCGCGCAGGGCCAGCGCGGACATGTCCACACGGGGGCTCTCCTTCGGCAGGCCGACGGCCAGCACCCGGCCGCCGGTGGCGACCATCGCGAGCGCGTTCTCGTACTGCCCCGGGGCGCCGCTGGCCTCGATCACGACGTCGGCGCCCGCCCCGCCGGTGGCCTCCAGTACGGCCGCCACAACGTCCTCGTGCGCGGAGAGGGTGCGCGCGGCGCCGAGCTGCAGCGCGCGGTCGAGCTTCGGTCCCGGCAGGTCGACGACGGTCACCTCGGCCGCGGCCAGGTGGTTCAGGCCGACGAGCACGAAGGTTCCGATCGCGCCGGCGCCGATCAGCACCACCTGGTCGCCGGACCGCACGCCCGACCGTCGGGCGGCGTGCAGTCCGACGGCCAGTGGCTGCGCCATGCCGGCGTGGTCCAACAACATCCCCTCGGGAACGGGGCGCAGCATCCGGGCGGGCGCCGCGACGTATTCGGCAAGGCCACCGTGGGCGTTGAGCCCCAGGGTGTAGTAGCGGCGGCAGACGTTGGTGCGGCCATGGGTGCAGCGGTCGCACGCGCCGCACCACATGCCGGCCCCGGCGGCGACGATCTGGCCCGCGCCCAGTCCCGGGGCTCCTGCGGCGTCGACGATCTCGCCGACGAACTCGTGGCCGGGAATCATCGGGCCGAGGTGTCCGCTGGCGCGATGCTGTTCGGTGAGCGGGGTCATCACCGGGCCCTTGGCCCATTCGGTGAGGTCGGTCCCGCAGATCCCGTTGCGCCGCACGGCGATCAGGACTTCACCGGTGCGCGGCACGGGTACCGGTACCTGCTCGATGCGGATGTCCCGGGCGCCGTGGTAGACGGCGGCGCGCATTGTCTCGGCCATGCGGGGGCTCCCGAATCCTGGGCTCTGGATGCTGTGGCGTCTCAGGCGCCCGGTGGGTCCCAGGGCACGGAGGCGACGCCAAGTGTTCACTTCTACTGAACGCGTGCGCCCATACTGAACTCAGCAGGTCACGGTGTCAACGGATCGTTTCGAGGAAGTCAAAATTGCGGGTGCGGGGCAACGGAGAGTGCCGGCGGGTGGCCCGCTGTTCACTGTCACCGAACCCGTGTAGCGTTCTCGGACGGTAGTGCCCGGCAGTCAGTCGGCCCGGAGGACAGGGGCAGTACGTGGAGGAACGGATCGGCGCGGCCTTGCGTGAGGCGAGGAAGGCCCGCGGCATCAGCCTGCGCGCCCTGGCCACGGACACGGGGATCTCCGCCAGCCTGCTGTCGCAGGTGGAGAACGGGAAGAGCCAGCCCTCGGTAAGCACGCTCTACGCCCTGGTCAGCCGGCTGCAGGTCTCCCTCGACGGGCTCCTCGGCCTGCAGGTGGACAAGCCGTCGCAGCCTCCGGAGCCGCAGGACGGCGACGCCGCGCCCGCGGGCCTCCGCAGCCCGGACGTGGTCATCCAGCGGGCAGCCGGAAACCCAGCGCTGGACATGGACAACGGCGTGCGCTGGGAGCGCCTGGCCTCCTTCGACAACGGCCTGGTGGACGCCCTGCTGGTGACCTACCAGAGCGGGGCCAGCAGCTCGGTCGAGGGGACGCTGATGCGGCACGGCGGCTTCGAGTACGCGTACCTGCTGGAGGGGTCGCTCACGCTGGTGCTGGCGTTCGATCGCTACGAACTCCGGGCGGGCGATTCCTTCTGCTTCGACTCGACCCGCCCACACCTGTACGTCAATCAGGGCCAGGAAGCGGCGCGCGGCGTCTGGTACGTCGTCGGCCGCAACAGCGAACAGGACACCCGGGAGCGTCTCGCCGACCTGCTGGACCGGACCCTCGCCGGCACCGACGCGGGCCCGGCCAACGTCGTCGAGGTGTTCCGCCGTCTCGAAGAGCAGCGTGCCGCCTCCGACCGCTGACCGGCCGCCCACTGAAAAACGGGCGACTCCGCGGACGGACTGCACTGCCCGCCCTGTTCCGGGCCGATGACCGGCAGGGCCTGCGCGTCGGATCCTGTTTCCCTTGGTCGGGTGCAGGATCGTGCGGAGGCCATGCCGCTCTCCGGGGAGCGCCCCTGTGGGTGACAGCGACGTGGCCCCTCGTCCAAGTCCGGAACGACTCCTGCGGCAGGAAGAGGGAAAGAGGCAGATGATCAAGCAGGATCCGGAAACGCCAGCTCGTTTCCGTGCATGCCGGGTCGCCGAAGCGCGAGGTTGAGCTGGGCTACCACGTGCGCGTATATCTCCTCGGCGGGGGCAAGCGTGCCGGGAGGGGTCATGTGTGGGGCAAAGAGCCTCTCGGGCCGCTCGTTCGGAGGTCCGCCAGGAGTCAACGACATGGTCAGGCCCGGGCCGACGGGAGGAGTGGCAGGTCCAGGCGTCCGGCGAGTTCGTCGACGGTGGTGCCGAAGGTCTCCCTGACGGTGAGGCCTTGCGGGGTGATGTCGAAGACGGCGAGGTCGGTGTAGACGCGGTCGACGCAGCCGAGCCCGGTCAGCGGGTAGGTGCATCGGGGAACGAGCTTGGGAGCCCCGGTCTTGGTGAACAGCGTCATCATGACGAACACCTTCTTGGCCCCGATTGCCAGGTCCATGGCGCCACCGACCGCGGGGATGGCGTCGGGTTCGCCGGTGTGCCAGTTGGCGAGGTCGCCGACCATGGAGACCTGGAAGGCGCCGAGGACGCAGATGTCCAGGTGCCCGCCGCGCATCATGGCGAAGGAGTCGGCGTGGTGGAAGTAGACGGCGCCGGGCAGTTCGGTCACGGGGATCTTGCCTGCGTTGGTGAGGTCGGGGTCGATCGCGTCGCCGTGGGCGGCGGGGCCCATGTTGAGCATGCCGTTCTCGGTGTGGAGCACCACGGCGGCGTCGGCCCGCAGGTGGTCGGCGACGAGGGTCGGCTGGCCGATTCCCAGGTTGACGAAGGATCCATGAGGGATGTCGCCGGCGATGAGGGCGGCGATGCCGTGCTTGTCCAGCGGACCGAGCCCGGCCCCGAAGTCGTTGACGGTCATGCGCCGGCCTCCTGCACCACGCGGTCGATGTAGATGCCCGGGGTCACCACGGTCTCCGGGTCGATGGCGCCGGTGTCGACGATCTCGCCGACCTGGGCGATCACGGTAGTGGCGGCAGTGGCCATCACCGGCCCGAAGTTACGGGCGGTCTTGCGGTAGACGAGGTTGCCCATGCGGTCGGCCCGGTGCGCGCCGATCAGCGCGACATCGCCTCGGATCGGGTACTCCAGCACGTAGGTGCGGCCGTCGATGACGCGGGTCTCCTTGCCCTCGGCGAGCGCCGTCCCGGCGCCGGTAGGGCAGAAGAAGGCCCCGATGCCGGCCCCGGCCGCCCTGATCCGCTCGGCCAGGTTGCCCTGCGGTACGACCTCCAGCTCGATTCTGCCGGCCAGGTACAGGCCGTCGAAGACGTGGGAGTCGCTCTGCCGGGGGAAGGAGCAGACGACCTTGCGGACACGTCCCTTCGCCAGCAGTGCGGCGAGGCCGGTGTCGCCGTTGCCCGCGTTGTTGGACACCACGGTCAGGTCGGTGGCGCCCTGCCGGATGAGCGCGTCGATCAGGGCGACCGGCATGCCGGCCATCCCGAAGCCCCCGACGAGGACCGTGGAGCCGTCCTGGACGCAGGCGACCGCCTCGTCGGTGTCGGCACACAGCTGTACGGTCATCGTTCGACCTCCTTGTCCCCGGTGAGCGCCTCGTCGGCACCGGCGCGCAGTTGTGCGGTCATCGTCCGGCTCCCGCGACGTTCTCCAGGACGACGGCGAGTGCCTGCCCGACGCCGATGCAGATCGCGGCGACGCCCCAGCGCTCGCCGGACTCGGTCAGGCGGTGGGCGAGTGTGCCGAGCAGCCGGCCGCCGGAGGCGCCGAGCGGGTGGCCGAGTGCGATGGCACCGCCCTTGGTGTTGACGATGGCCGGGTCGATGTCCCAGGCGTCCACGCAGGCCAGTGCCTGGACGGCGAAGGCCTCGTTGAGTTCGACCGCACCGACCTGGGGCCAGGTGATCCTGGCCTGCTTCAGTGCCCGGTTCGCGGCCTCCACCGGCGCGAAGCCGAACATCTGCGGGTCAAGCGCGAACACGCCGCGGCCCGCGATCCGGGCGAGCGGCTCGACGCCGATCCTCCGGGCTGCCGCATCTGAGCCGAGGAGCACTGCCGAGGCGCCGTCGCTCAGGGGGGAGGCGTTGCCCGCCGTGATCGTGCCGTCCGACCGGAACGAGGGCTTGAGTGTGGCGAGCCGCTCGACCGTGGCCCCGGGGCGGATGCCCTCGTCACGGTCGAGGGTGTCGCCTTCGCGGTTGACCGCGACCGGCGCGACCAGGTCGTCGTAAAAGCCGGCCTTCCATGCGGCGTCGGCGAGGTCGTGGGAGCGGACGGCGTACTCGTCCTGCCGCTGCCGCGGGATGTCGAACCTGTCGCCGAGTTGCTCGTTGGCCTCGCCCAGGGGGACGGTCCACTCCTTCGGCATCCGCTCGTTGACCAGCCGCCATCCCAGCGTGGTGGACACGGCACTCAGGTCGCCGGCGGGGTACGCCCGTTCAGGCTTGGGCAGCACCCACGGGGCTCGGCTCATCGACTCCACGCCGCCGACCAGCACGATGTCCGCGTCGCCCGTCTCGATGGTGCGGGAGGCGATTAGGGCGGCGTCCAGGGAGGACCCGCACAGGCGATTGACCGTCGTGGCCGGCACCGAGGTGGGCAGCCCGGCCAGCAGGACGGCCATCCGGCCGACGTTGCGGTTGTCCTCGCCGGCACCGTTGGCGTTCCCCCACACCACATCGCCGATCTCGGCGGGATCGAGCGCCGGCACCTTGGCCAGCACCCCGCTCACGGCGCACGCCGCGAGGTCGTCCGGCCGGACCCCGGCCAGGGCGCCGGAGAACCGCCCGAAGGGCGTCCTGGCCGCTGCATACAGGTAGCTGTCTGTCATGGCCTCACGGTAGGTTCGCCCACTTCATCACGTCCAAGACCTAGTTCTTCTCCATTGATAAGCAATCCATATAAGATCAGAGCATGGAGCTCCGCCAGGTCCGCTACTTCCTCACACTCGCCGAGGAGTGCCACTTCGGCCGTGCTGCGGCCCGCCTGCACGTCGCCCAGCCCGCCCTCTCCCAGCAGATCAAACAGCTGGAGCGGGAACTGGGGACACCGCTGTTCGACCGCTCCACCCGGCACGTCGAGCTCACCGAGGCGGGGCGCCAGCTGACCGGATACGCCCGCACGCTGGTCGCCGAGGCCGAACGCGCCCGCGCCCACATGACCGAGCTGGCCACCGGCCAGGCCGGTCGCGTCTCCGTCGGCTTCATCGGCACCGCCACCTACGACGTCCTCCCCCACGTCGCCCTCGCCGTACGGGCCCGGCTGCCGCACATCACCCTGGAACTGCGCGGCGAACTGCTCACCCCGCAGCTCACCGACGGACTGGTCACCGGCGCGTACGACCTGGCGGTGTTCCGGCCCGGCGCCGTCACCGAGGGCGTCAACACCACGCCGCTGCGCACCGAGCCGCTGGTGGCAGTCCTCCCGACCCACCACCCGCAGGCCGCCGATCCGCAGCTCTCCCTGGCGGCGCTGGCCGGCGAGCCCTTCGTGATCCACCCCGCGCAGCCGCGGTCCGCCATGTACGACCGCGTCCTGTCAGCTTGCACCCGGGCCGGCTTCCGTCCACCGTCCCTCGTCGAGGTCGGCGAGACCGCCACCCTGGTCGTCCTCGTCGCCGCCGGGCACGGCGTGGCACTCGTGCCCGCGTCGGTGCAGAGCCTGCGGCTCGACGGCGTGACGTACGTGCCGCTCACCGAGACGGAGACCGTCGAACTCGTCCTCGGCCACCGGGGAAAGCGCAACTCGCCGGCCGCGCAGCAGGTCGCGGCGGTCGTCGAGGAGTGCGTACGTGGGTGACCGGCAGTACCAGGCGGCCGTACCCGCCCACGGAGATCATCCGCTCCACTACGATGGCGGCCGGATTCAGCGCGGAACGGGGCAGCAGGTGACAGAGAAGGCGGCGGGGCGGGCACGTCCCGGCGGTCGCGCGGCCCTGGTGGTCGCCGCCGTCCGGAGGGCGACCGACGAGCTGCTGGAGGAGGTCGGCTTCGAGGGCCTGATCCTGCCCGAGGTGGCGGCCCGCGCCGGGGTGAACAAGACCACCGTGTACCGGCGCTGGCCCACCAAGGTGGCCCTGGTCACCGACCTGTTCCTGAGCCGCACGGCGGAGCAGGACCTCGGCCGCGACACCGGTAGCCTGGTCGGCGATCTCGTGGCCACGCTCCAGGACATCGTGGCCAATCTGAGCAGTCCTGCTGCCCGCGCCGTACTGAGCATGGCGATCGGGGGGGTGCTGGACGACACGGCCCTCGCGGCCCGCGAGGCATTCTGGGCCGAGCGGTTCCACCGGAGCGCGGCGATCGTCGAACGCGCCGTCGCCCGCGGCGAGCTGTCGCCCGGCACCGACGCCCGCCTGCTGATGGAGGACGCGAGCAGCCCGGTGTACTTCCGGCTCCTGGTCACCGGCCAGGCACTCACCGTTGCCGACATCGAGCTGTTCGCGACCCGAGCGGCGCAGCGGGCGGGGACGGCAGACGGGTGAGGGCCCGCCTGCCCAGGCTCCGGCTCAGTGCGAGGCGTTGAAGGCTGACTCCACCCAGTTGGAGAACTCGATCGCCAGATGCTTCCGGTGCTCGGACAGGATGCGCGGCATCGTGAGGCGGGGGAACTCCACGCACAGCCGCGCGTGGAAACCGCCCGGCTCGTCGCGGAGCTGGTGTCGCACTCCGCCGATAGGCAGGCCCTTGCCGCTGCGGGCGACGCCCGCAATCTGCTCGCTGAACTCCGGGTCCCGCGCCGTCGTCAGGGTGGCGGTGTCGAGGTAGTCGACGAGGAACCGGGTGGCCGCCGGGCTTCCGCCGGTGGTCTCGATCACCTCCTGCCTCCCGTCGGGCAGGGCCTGGATGAGGAAGTGGTCGGGGTGGGCAGCCACCATGGAGCGCACGTAGTCCGCCCGTGACGTGTCCCCGAACCACTGGGCGAACTCTCGTGCGCTGCCCCCGGCCACATGGAGATCGCACACGCTGACCGCCCGGCGCCCGCGGGAGAGCCCGACGGCGGCACGGGCCACGCCTTCACCGATGCGCAGGTCGCGCCGCAGGCGCCGCTTGATCTCCTCGGCCCCCAGCGCGATCTTGCTGTCGGTGAACATCACCCGCTGGTGCGCGAGGTCCCCGGCCGGCACGGGCAGGCCGATCTTCGCCGCCGCCGCGGACAGGCGCTCGGCCTCCCACGCGAGCACCTCGTCCCGGGCGACCGATCGGCCACCGATCACAGCGGATACCGCTACCACTGCACAGGTCATGAAAGCTCCTCCGGTTGTGCTTGAAACAACCCCGACTGTGCGGCGAGTCACCTAGCGGCGCGGGCACGACGCCCGCCCTGGGCCGCATCGACCCATCCCGACACTATCGCAACCCTGGTTGCCACAGATGTCACGTCGGGTCCACCTCGATTACCGCGACTTCTGTCGGAGCTCTTGACGTCGGCGCGCCTAAACCCAACCATAATCGCAACCACAGTCGAGTTAAGGAGTGATGTCCAAGTGATTTCACGAAGAAGATTCATGATGACCGCCGCGGTGGTCACCGCAACCGGCGCGCTGGCCTCCTGGCCGCTGTCGGCGGCGAACGCTGCGGGCCCCGCGCTCGAACTGACGGCCTACATCGACGGCAGCGCCCTTGATCGGGCAACGGTCCTCCAGTGGGAGGCGGCCCGGATCCAGGGGGCCACCCAGCGGCTCAGGTACTGGCTGCCCGGCGCGCTCCTGGCCGAGTTCGACGTCCTCCTCGACGCCGCCCCCGGCATTGCGACCGTGGACCAGGACCGCGAGCGGCTGGCGGATCTCAAAATGGGCCTCGGAGAGGACCGAATCCGCGAGATCCTTGCCGCCGACCTGATGGTCACGGGTCCCGCAAGCCACCTGGCGGCGGCCACGGGCAGCTGGGCGGTCAGCAGGACCGAGGTCACCAGCACGCTCGGCACCGCACAGGGCTTCGTGAACTGGTTCAACAGCCGCATCAACGCCAACGACGAGCGCGCCATGCTCGTCGCCTGTCCCGACCACTACCTCATCCGCACCCCTGGCCCAGGAGTGCAGGAGGTGATCGAGGTGACCGGCGGCGCCGTACTCGGAGCCAGATTCGTCATCGACTACGCCGACGACGCCGGCGTCCCGATCGCCGTGGACCCCGCCTTCCCGGTTCGCGCCGCCGGGTGGGCCCGCGACGACTGCGGCACCAGGATCGGCGCCGTCCGGCACCAGTTCCAGGACAACCCGCAGGGCGGGTTCCGCGCGAAGCTCGCCGTGGCATTCCCGGCAGTGATGCCGCCGGAGATGATCAGCACGCACCAGTGGCACCTGGCATGCGAATTCTCCAACTGGGTGACCGCCTACACCGCCTCCATCCGAACCTGACGCCGCACACGCCCTCCGGTGCCGCCTCCAAGCCGCCCTGTCCGCCGCCACCACGGCTCGGCACGGCCCCCGGCCACCCGGGGTCAGGCCGGCGGCCCGGGCAGGGTCTGCTCCGCCCAGATCACCTTGCCCTCCCGGGTGTACCGCGTACCCCAGCTGTTGCTGAGCTGCGCGACCAGGAACAGCCCGCGGCCACCCTCGTCGAAGATGCGGGCCCGGCGCAGGTGCGGGGAGGTGTTGGCGCCGTCCGCGACCTCGCAGATCAGCGTCGACTGGAGGATCAGCCGCAGAGTGATGGGCTGGCGTCCGTAGCGAATGGCGTTCGTCACGAGTTCACTGACGATGAGTTCCGTGCTGAACGCCAGTTCGTCGAGATTCCACGCGGCCAGCTGGTCGGTGGCGAAGGAACGCGCTCGGGAAATCAGCGAGGGATCCGACGGCAGCGCAAGCGTAGTGACGTGGTCGGCATCCAGCGCGCGGGTGCGGGCGAGGAGTAGGGCCACGTCGTCAGCCGGCCGGGTGGGCAACATGCTCTCCACGATCCGATCGCAGAGCGCGTCGAGCGAGGGGCCGGGCCGGCCAAGGAGCTCGCGCAGCCCTGCCAGTCCGCTGACCGGGTCCCGGCTGGCGCCCTCGATGAGACCGTCCGTGAACAGTGCGAGGATGCTGCCTCCGGGCACCTCAAACTGGCCGGTCTCGAAGGGGAGACCACCGAGTCCCAGAGGCGGTCCGATCGGGGCCTCCACGAACCGCGCCTCCCGAATCCCCGCGCGGTCCTCATCGACAACCGGCGGCACCCAGGCCGGCAGTACATGCCCGGCACTCGCCAGTGAGCAGACGCGGGAGACGGGGTCGTAGACCGCGTACAGGCAGGTGGCACTGATCTCGTCCGGGAGCCGGCCCTCCTCGCGCTGCATCCGGATGACCACGTCGTCGAGGTAAGTGAGCAGCTCGTCCGGCATCAGGTCGACGTCCGCGAGCGTCCGCACCGCGGTGCGCAGCCGCCCCATCGTGGCGGAGGCGTAGAGGCCGCGCCCGACGACGTCCCCCACGACCAGGGCGATCCGAGCCCCCGACAGCGGGATCACGTCGTACCAGTCGCCGCCCACCCCGGAGCGGCCGCCGGACGGCAGGTAGCGCACGGCCGTGTCGACAGCGCTGTGCCCGGTGACCACGCTCGGGAGCAGGTTCTGCTGGAGGGCCAGCGCGGTGGTCCGCTGGTGGGTGTACCGGCGGGCGCTGTCGATGTGGACGGCTGCCCTGGACGCGATCTCCTGCGCCAGCAGCAGGTCATTGTCGTCGAAGGGCGTGGCGTCCCGGTGGCGGAAGAACTGCGCGATGCCCAGCGGCACGCCGCGGGCCCAGAGCGGGGTCATCAGCACGCCGTGGATGCCGAAGGCCTCGACCGAGTGCCGGTGCGGCGCGGAGTTCGCGATCCACGAGGGCAGCCCGCCCGCCGCAGTCCGGTACCGGGCCGGCCGCCCGGTCGTCACCGCATCGGCGGGCCCGGACCCGTACGGGTAGCTGTGCGTGTGCCCGGTCGGCACGACGGCCTCCGGGCATCCCGCCAGGACGGAGTGATGTGCGATGCGACGCAGCGTCACCATGTCCGTGTCGAGTGGCGGGTCCTCCGCGAAGAGCACCGCGTCGAGGAGGTCGACAGAAACGAAGTCGGCCAGGTTGTCGACGCCCACCTCGGCGAGTTCCTGCGCGGTGCGGGTGATGTCCAGGCTGGTGCCGATCCGGCGGCCCGCCTCGTTGACGGCCAGGAGCCGCTTCTGCAGCAGTCGGTCCCGCGCGTCCTGGTACGCGGCCACCGCCTGCCCGGAGGTGCGGTCGACGTATGCGAAGGACAGCTCGACCAGCGAGCCGAGGACCGCACCCGGCAGTTGCGGGTCCGTGGTGGCGCGTGCCACCTCCTCGCGGAACAGGCCGAGGGCGGCAACATGACCCAGCCGGTAGCTGCGCAGCAGCTCGCTGATGTCTCCGCCGTATTCGGCCAGGCGCGTGGCGAAGACGATGGCGGCAGGCGGAGCCTCGACGTCCGCGGTGTCCCGTCCGTGCTCGATCATGCCCAACATAGTGTCGAAGTGCTGCTCGACGGAGAGCAGGGCTAGGTCCGCGAGATCCTCGTTCGCCGACACGGTCGGCACTTCCTCGCTCACCAGCGCAACCAGCCGCTCGGCCAGCTCGTGCGTGTGCGGCTGGAGTCGAAGCGAGACCTCACGCAACAACGCGGCAACGTCGATCCCCATGTACTGAATGTAGCGGATCATCCCCTTTTGCCTGGCGTCGTTCGAGGTCCCCTTTTCGGGAGGGCGGTACCGACGTTCCACTGGCTGGGGTTGCGGCTGCGGTAGCGCCGGGTGCCCACCGCGCCGGTGGTCAGCAGGTCGATGGCGGAGGAGGTGGCCCGCCCGATGGCGAAGAGGGCCTCAACCGGCACGGTGGCGACCACCTGCGAGGGCCGCTTCGCGGTCGCCGACGGCCCCGTCACCTCGGCCGGGTCCTTCTGCAGGTTGGGGTACAAGAGGCCGTGCATTTGGCGCGGGCCCCGCCAGGTGTCGGTGAAGTAGACCTCCCGCTCGGGCGCGTCGGGTCGAGCCACGAGGCGATGCCGCCCTTGTGGCCGACCGCTGCGGACGGCAGCACCAGCCGGATGTCGCTGCGGGCCTGCAGCAGGCGAGCACGCACTCCAGTACGAAGCCGGGCCGTCCCTGACCCAGGTGGTGGGCCTCGCCGACGACGACCAGCCCGACTTCGGCGAGCGCCTCTTCGGGATTGTTGCGGATCATGCGCATGAGCCGCTCGGGGGTGACGATCTCCACGTCCCCGCCATCCGACTCGACCGTCGAGGCCCGAGTACCCAGCGAGAACTCCGGCTGCTCCGCGACCCGGCGCCGCCCCAGCACCCGCAGCCGATCCCGCAGCGCCGCACGCATCTCCCGCCCCAAGCCGCGCATCGGCGGCACGTACACCACCCGCCCGGGGCGCTGCGCTAGGGCGCGTATCGGGTCGTGATCAATTGGTGGTCCGGGTGAGGTCTTTGATCCAGATCATCGAGGCGCGCAGGTGGAGGCCGACGAGGTAGCTGTCCGGGGTCTTGTCGAAGCGGGTGGCGATGCCTCGCCAGGCCTTCAGCTTGTTGATCAGGCGTTCGACGGTGTTCCGCTCCTTGTAGAGATCGGCGTCGTGACTGACGGGCCTGCCGCCCCTGCTGCCCTTCTTCTTCCGGTTGGCGGCCTGGTCCGTCTTCTCCGGGATGACCGCCTTGATCCCGCGCCTGTGCAGGTAGGCGCGGGATCCGCGGGACGAGTAGGCCTTGTCCCCGGCGACCGCGCCCGGCCGGGTGCGGGGACGGCCGACCGGGCCGCGGACCCGTATCTTCCCCAGCACGAGGATGAACTGCGGGCTGTCCGCGGCCTGTCCCGCGGACAGGACGAACGCCGGCGGGCGGCACTTGCGGTCGGCGGCGAGGTGAATCTTGCTGGTCTGCCCGCCCCGTGAACGTCCGTGGAGAGCGGCCTTCAGCCGGAGCTTTCGCCGACGCCGGACGCGTCGTCGCTCCTCCCGCTCGGGATCGGTCTTTTCGGCGTCCCGCCCGATTTGTTCGTCGAGGCCGCCCCCTTTGACCTGGCCTTCTCCTCCTCGGCGGCAGCCTTCTCCAGGGCGGTGATGACGTCCTCGCCCAGGTGCATCCCGGCAGCGTCGCGGTGGGCCCGTGCAGTGGTGGAGTCCACGCTGACCAGCGACAGGTCCACCTCACCGCGCTTCGCGGCTCCCGCGATCAGGCCCTCCAGCAGGGCCTCGAACACGCCTGCGTCCCGCCACTGCCGGAAGCGGTTGTGGACGGTCGACCAGGCGCCGAACTCCTTCGGCCTCTCCCGCCACTGCCCGCCCGTCCTGAACCGCCAGATCACCCCCTCGAACTGCTGCCGCAGCCGCTCAGGGTACGGGCCGTACTCGCCGATCGGCAGGTACGGCCCGATGAACTCCCACTCCACGTCCGTCAGTTGTATTCGCGTCACACAGCACGATCTACCGCATCGGGCCCCGCCACGAGAGCGAATCCCACCAATTGATCACGACCCGATACGCGCCCTAGT
>FTKL01000668.1_pt2 | contig 19496 bp, 17 predicted proteins | sample 2434061 | NCBI WGS metagenome assembly FTKL01 (sample SAMEA3914816, study PRJEB12502) | metagenome | biome: forest; material: soil | place: USA | collected 2011-09-16 | depth 0.3 m
ATCAAGGTCAACGCCGATGGTACACTGGGCAGCACTTGGACCGCGACAACTTCGTTCAGCACAGGTCTCGCCAACATCAACGGCGCGACAACAGCAAATGGCTACGCCTACGTCGTTGGCGGCTTCGACGGCACCAGCGGCACTGACTACGTGCGCCGAGCCAAGCTCAACACTGACGGCACGCTGAGCAGCTGGACCAACCAGACAGGTGTCGTGCCTGGTGGCGGAGACGAGAACTGGCAAGAGTTCGTAGCCAATGGTTACCTCTATATCGTCGGTGGCGACGCGGGCAGCCGCGTCACGGCCTTCCCGCTCAACGCAGACGGCAGCGTCGGCAGCTCGATCAGCCTCACCGCCTTCCCACAAGCGCCAATGGGCGAAGCGGCTGGCGCAGCAGCCAACGGTTACTTCTACATCTTGGGTGGTAGCAGCGGCGTCGACGGCAGCGGCACCGTACGCAACACCGTCTACTACGCCAGCACCTCTCGTGTTAAAGTCGGCGGCAACCTTGACCTGGTTAGCTTCAGCGGCGAAAACCTCGCTGAAGGCAGTAGCGGCGGCCAACTGACCGCTGGCGACACGAATATCGTCGGCAACATGCAGGTCCAAGGCGACGCGACGCACGCTCGCAACCTTACCGTCGGCGGCACCCTCACCGTGAACAGTGGCGGCAACATCCAAGGCAGCAGTGCCGGTGGCGACATCCTCGACCTCAAGAATAGCAGCGGTACGAACGTTACAACCATCAGTAGCACGGGCGCCGCACTATTCCAGAACTCCACCGATTCCGCCAATGCGCTGACGGTTAAAAGCTCAGGTGGCTCTACGCTTCTGAATGTGAACTCCACGACAGGTAACGCTTCTATCACGAACAAGTTAACTGCCGGCAGCTTCGATGGCGCCGGTCTAACCGACTGTGCCGCCTCCAACTCCAAGCTACTCTGGAGTGCATCAACCAGCCAGTTCTCGTGTGGCACAGACCGAGCCTCGGCTACCGTTCGCAAGACCGTCGACGAATCCGTTACCAGCAGCACAGCTCCCCAGGACGACGATGCCTTCGCTTTCAGTGTAGGCGCGAATGAGACATGGGCTTACCAAATATTCTTCGAGGTTACATCAACCGCTACCGGTGACTTCCGAGCCTCGATGACTGCACCAACAGGCGCGACCTGTCACGTCTCCTTCAACAACGTCTACAACGTGACCAACTACGTGACCGATCTCTGTAACGACGCCGGCGTCCTTGGCCACTCCGACGCAGGCCAAAACGAATACGTGGCCTACGGCACCATCGTAACTGGCGCAAATGCCGGCACTGTCCATATGCAATGGGCGCAGGGAACTACGTTTGCCACGGCAACCACCGTTAAAGCAGGCGGCTACCTGGTTGCTTACAAGCTCAGCGGTGCGGACGTTGCCGAAGCATACTACACCCACGACAACAGCATCGCACCAGGCGACATCGTCCAGGTCGACGGCAGCCTAAAGGCGGGCGTCCAGAAGACAGACAAAGCCTACAGCCCAAGCACACTTGGCATCGTCTCGACAGAACCAGGCTACGTACTTGGCCGCTCCGACGATGCGCTCAAGACAGACGGCAGGGCAGTCCTTCTGGCGCTCAACGGTCGAGTACCGGTGAAAGTCTCAAAGGAAAACGGCCCGATCCATGCCGGTGACTACCTGACTGCTTCGAGCACACCGGGCGTGGCCATGAAGGCAACACACGCCGGACAAATGATCGGTACCGCACTTGAAGACTTCAATACAACCAGTCCGAGTGGCATCGGCATGATGGACGTCTTTGTGAATCCAATCTGGGCAACACCAGGTAACAGTAGCCTCCAAACAACTGCCACAGACGGTGACGTCCAAGGCCAAACAACCACCTTCGACAAGTCAGTCGCCATCAACGGTACGCTCACCGTCGCGAACACCCTGACCGTCGATCCGGAAGCTCACAAGATCACCGTCGGCCCAAGCCAAGGCGACGCGAACGCGACCGTCCTCGTACTCGGCAATAAGACAACTGGCGGCGACCCGACCGGAACCAATGGTGCCATGTACTACAACGTCGTGGCCAGCAAGTTCCGCTGCTTCGAAGGCGGCGGCTGGAAAGACTGTATAAGTGCCGTTATGCCATGGTCGGTCTCGCTCCTCGCTAAGGACACGCCGCTTCCTGACTGTAACCTCAGCACTACCTATCGCACCCTTGGCGACTGCGCTTCGGCTGGCGCAAATTCTCGAATGGTCGCGAAGGTCGACCTCACCAATGCGTCTCAGGCTCGACTCGTGGCCTCCGGCTACGACACGCTGGGCAACGGCCGTATGCGGCTCCAGTACTCGACAGATGGATCTACGTGGCGCTACCTCGATAGTGGGGTAGGTCCAGAGCTCAATGCCGGCGTATCGCCAAACAATAGCCCATGGGTCAACCTAGCCTCCGGAGCAAAGGGCGACGTCTGGATCCGCGCCACCGTTGGTACATCAGACGGAACCGGTACGCTTACCTCGCTCACCAACGTATCCGCACAATTCAAGTAGCCTTGCTAAAGCGCCTTGAGTTTGAGGGCAAAGTCCTTAACTTGCTCGCCCGCAGTCGATGAACCTTTTATGATAATCCATGTATGATCTGTTACGACGCTCCCGAGGTAAGAGTCGCCAGCAGTGCCGGTCACTCCGTCGCCGACCGGGACGGCAAAGTGCTTATAGGCACTGGTTTGTTCATGATAAAAATTCTCGAAATCAAATCCTGTTGGCCTAGCCTGCTCACTCACCACCAGGCGATTGCCCGTTGCCCTATTAAAAGCCGAGAAGATAACAACATCTGGAGTACCACTAACCGATGACTGCTCGAGCGCGTACCCTTCGGGCAAATGCGCAGGGTAATAGAGCGGGAAGTTAACCCCAGCAGCAGCCTTCGTGATTGATCCCGGAGTCTTTGGCTGCAGCACAAATCCTACCCCTAAAACCACAATAACCACCAAAGCAGCAGCAACAAGCTTAACTCGGAAGGGGACAGGTCGAAGCGTCATAGTACCTATCACTGTACGATAGGCGACGGTAATTTGCTATTTCTTCAGGAGGGCCATGAAGGCTTCGCTCGGAATCTCAACCTTGCCGAACTTCTTGAGGCGCTTCTTGCCTTCTTTTTGCTTAGCCCAGAGCTTCTTCTTGCGCGAAACGTCACCACCATAGAGATGACCAGTGACGTTCTTGCCCATCGCTTTGACGCTTTCGCTGGCGATAATACGGCCGTTGATGGCGGCCTGCAGACGGACTTCAAACAATTGGCGCGGAATAACTTCTTTTAGTTTGGCCACAAACTCGCGACCGACACTCATCGATTCAGTGCGATGCGCCATGATGCTCAGTGAGTCCATGCGCTCACCCGCGACCAAGATGTCCAGACGAACCAAATCTTCCTCGCGATAATTATCCAGCTCGTAGCTGAACGAACCGTAGCCGCTTGTCGTGCTTTTCAGTTGGTCGTAAAAGTCGGTCAGCATGTTCGCCAGGGGCGCTTCGAATGTAACGACCGCCAGCTTCGAATCCAGATAGCCGATGTTCTTGTGCCTGCCACGATTATTTGCGATCAATGTCACTACACCACCGGTGTATTGCTGCGGCACCACAATTTCACCCGTAATCCATGGCTCACGAATGGCGCGGATGTTGGCGGGGTCGGGGAGTTCACTGGCTGAACGGATAGTTTCGGTATCGCCGTTGAGCATGATAACTTCATAATCCGTGCTCGGATTGGTCATGATCAAGTCTAGATTGTGCGACCTTTCAAGCCGTTCCTTCACGATCTCCATGTGCAGCAAACCCAGGAATCCAATGCGGAATCCATGCCCCAACACCTGCGAGCTCTCTGGTACAAACTGCAACGCCGCGTCATTGAGCTGCAACTTCTCTAGTGCGTCCTTCAGCGTGCCATAGTCATCAGCCGAACCCGGGAAAACGCCGGCGTACACAAATGGCTTCACTTCTAGGTAGCCTGCCAGCGCCTGGGTTGCAGGTCGTTTGGTCAGCGTGACTGTATCGCCCACGCGAGCTTCAGCTACAGACTTCAGGTTCGTCACAACGTAGCCGATCTCGCCAGTTCGGAGGACCGGCGACGGAACTTGCTTCGGTGTAAGCGTGCCTGTTTCGATTGCGAGTCCGTGGCTTCCTGCGGCCATTGTACTGATCTCGGCGCTCTTCGGGATTTCCCCGTCCATGGTCCGCACATACAGAATCACTCCGCGGTAATCATCATAAACCGAGTCAAAAATCAGCGCGCGAGTTGGCTCGTCGGCCTTGCCACGCGGAGCGGGGACACGCTCAACAACTGCGTCCAAAACCGTCTCGACACCGAGTCCGGTCTTGGCGCTCACCAGCAAGATGTCTTCTTTCTTGCAGCCCAGCAGATTTATAACTTCTTCACTCACCCGTTCTACGTCTGCGGCAGGCAAGTCAATCTTATTGAGTACTGGGATGATCGTCAGGTCGGCGGCAATAGCCAAGTATACATTGGCAAGCGTCTGCGCCTGAATGCCTTGGCTGGCGTCTACGATCAAAAGCGCGCCTTCGCACGCGGCAAGACTCCGTGATACTTCATAGCTAAAGTCGACATGGCCCGGTGTGTCGATGAGATTGAGCTGGTGGCCCTGATAGTTCATGCGAACCGGCTGGAGCTTGATGGTAATTCCCTTTTCACGCTCCAGATCCATACTGTCCAAAAGCTGTGCCTTCATGTCGCGCTTGTCGACAGTGCCGGTCAATTCCAATAGACGATCCGCGAGCGTACTTTTGCCGTGGTCAATATGAGCAATGATGCAGAAATTTCGAATGAGGTCTTGTGGAATCATAAATAAATACTTAGAGCGGTTTTGTCTGGCGGAACAAAAACTTATTGATCTTCTCGATCACTGGGTTTGCTTCTTCCAATCTGAAGATGCGGCTAATAATGAGATAGGTGCCTAGGCCTACGATGACGATAATGCCAAACTTTGGAATCAAGGCAAAGAAGCGTGTATCGGTGGCGCTCAGGTCAAATGTCTTTACCGTCACGTACGTGATGACGAACATCAAACCTGTGGCAGATATCATACGTAATATACCATTAACAAAGTCAACATCAAAGAGGCCCTTCATACGGCGCGACATGACAGAGAACAAGATACAGACCTCGACGAATGCCACAATCGATTGCGCTGCCGCCAAACCGAGCACGCCGACATGCAACCCCTGGACGAACCATAGTGCCAAGCCAATATTCAACGCAATGGCCGCAATCGAGATATATAGTGGCGTTCGGGTATCCTGCTGCGCGTAGAAACTGCGCGATGCGATGTGATAGATCGAACGGAAGAGGATAGCAACCGACAGCAGTCCCAAGATATCAGCAATCGTCGGGTCGCCGCCATATTTCACGAAGCTCACAATGTAGCCTCGACCGAGAAAGGCGATTACCGCTGTCGGCAGGGCCAACCAAATGATAATGCGAAGCATCGACTGCAACTCTTTCTTAAACTTCGCGGTCTCGCCGTGGGCTATGCGGTCAGTCATTGTCGGGAAGGCGGCCGTCGAGATCGCCACGCCAATCAGCGTAATCGGCACCATGTGAAGCGTCTGAGCAACCTGGTACGCCGTAATGCTACCTTCGCGCAGACGCGAGGCAAGGTTGATCTCCACCAGGTTATTGAAGTAGTCGATGCCCTGGTCGAAAGAGCGAGCCGGCAGAAGACGGAGCACTTGCTTCAGCCCCAAGTTTTTCCAAAAAATCTTGAACTGATATACAAAGTTCATACCATGCATACCGACGCTGCTCACCAGCAACTGCAAGATCGAGCCTAGCACCACGCCGAGCGCCACGCCCATGATGCCGCCATCAAAGACGCGCCAGCCAAAGATTGTCACGCCATTCGTCAGGAATAAGATACCGATAATAATACCGACGCTATACATGCTGGGTGCCAGCGCAAAGAAGAAGAACCGACCGACGGCCTGCTGCATGCTGGCCAGCACACTACTGATCGAGAAGAGGAATGGGTTGACCGCGATAACGCGCATCATCGAAACCGCCAAGTTGCTCGTACTTTCGTCGAGGCCTGGCGCGACCACATACTTCACAAGTGGCTCGGCGAAGATGATGATCAAGATGCTCGCGACAAACGTCATGATTGCCAGTAGGTTGATCAAGCTCGAGCTCAGCTCCCACGCTGACTTCTTGTTTCCCTTGCTCAGGCGTTCGTTAAAGACAGGAATGAACGTGACACTCAGCGCACCGCTCACAAGAATAAAGAACATAAAGTCAGGGATGGTAAAGGCAACCTTATAGGCGTCGATAGCAGTAGGGTAGGTGTCATAGTAGTAGCTGAGCAGCAGCTTCTCGCGGTACAGCCCAAGGATGTTGGCAATCAAAGTCGAACTTGCCAGGAGTCCAGCTGCGAGTCCAATGCCCATGCGCACATTGGCGCGCTCTAAAAATTTGTTGACCATTCTTGGCCTCATTATAGTACGCGTCAACAGATTAGAAAAGCCGCTCGGCCCGTGGGCACAAGCGGCTTTTCGATTGAGACGTTTTGCTCTACTTCAGAACGACTTCTTTTGGTAGGTCTGCACTAGCCAAAAGCTTGTTTACTTCGTCGCCTTCGAGCGTTTCTTTCTCGAGAAGTGTGTCAGCAAGCTTCTTGAGTGCCTCGGGATTTGCGCGAATAACAATCTCGGCTCGGTGTGCAGCTTCTTGGATCAACTCCTGCACTTCTTTGTCGATGAGTTTCGCAGTTTCCTCTGAATATGGACGGTCATGGACCATACGGTCGAACATCATGCCGCCATCATTTTCGTGGAAGACTTGGTCGCGGAGGCCCTTGCTCATTCCCTGCTCGATAACCATATCGCGAGCAATCTCGGTTGCCTTTCGCAGGTCACTGCCAGCGCCAGTTGTGACGTTCTCAGAACCGTACTTCACCTTTTCGGCAATACGGCCACCGAGTGCACGAGCGAGCACGTCCTTAAATTCCAGAATAGATGTGTACACGCGGTCTTCCGGAGGCAAGAACCAAGTCACACCGCCCGTACCGCCACGAGGAATGATAGTCACCTTGTGAACTGGGTCAGAGTGAGGAAGGACGTGGCCGACAATTGCATGGCCAGCTTCGTGGTACGCAGTCAGCTCCTTCTCCTGGTCGGTCATGACGCGAGCTTTGCGCTCTGGGCCAATGGCAACCTTCTCGAATGCTTCGGTAACATCACGGTTCGTGATGTGTTTGCGGTTGTGGCGTGCAGCCACGATAGCTGCTTCGTTGGTAATGTTCGCGAGGTCAGCACCCGAACTACCAGCAGTCTTTGCAGCCAGCGCGCTAATGTTAACGCTTGGATCGATCGGCTTCTTCGCGAAGTGAACCTTTAGAATTGCCTCGCGCTCTTTGCGCTCAGGGAGCGTGATGTTGACGCGACGGTCAAAGCGACCTGGGCGGAGGAGGGCTGGGTCGAGCACGTCGGCACGGTTGGTTGCAGCTAGCACAATGACGTTTGTACCACTGTCAAAGCCATCCATCTCGACAAGAATCTGGTTCAGGGTCTGCTCACGTTCGTCGTGACCACCGCCCATACCACTACCACGGCGGCGACCGACAGCGTCGATCTCGTCAACGAAGATGATACACGGTGCATTCTTCTTTGCCTTTGCAAAGAGGTCGCGGACGCGAGAAGCACCCACACCGACAAACATTTCGACAAACTCAGAACCGCTGATGCTAAAGAATGGTACACCAGCTTCACCCGCAACGGCACGCGCCAGCATGGTTTTACCAGTACCCGGAGGGCCCACGAGGAGTACACCCTTAGGGATCTTAGCGCCAACTTCGAGGAACTTCTTAGGATTCTTCAGGAAGTCGACAACCTCAACCAAGTCTTCCTTGGCTTCTTCGTTGCCAGCAACATCCTTGAAGGTGATCTTGTCTTTTTCATTACCATACAGGCGAGCCTTAGACTTACCAAAGCCGAGTGCTTGGTTGTTCTGGCCCTGCGCCTGACGGAACATGAAGAGGAAGAACGCGCCAAAGAGAAGGACAGGCAGAAAGATGCTAGCCAGGTTCCACAACGTCGCACCGGTGTCGCTTGGCTTCTTTACATCGATCTGTGCCTTTGTATCGTGGCTCAGGCCTTGGTCGTAGATACTGCTGCCATTTTCCTTGTAGGCACGCTGAGTCGGGTGGCCCTTATCAGCATCACTGGTCGGCGTGATCAGCAATTCGTCGCCCTGGATTTCAATCTTGGCGATCTCACCAGTATTGGCCTGGCGAATAACGTCAGACAGTGGGACGTCTTTCAAATTTTGTTGCGGTGTATAAACCGCCCACAACACGAGGGCAAGTACGATCAGCATCGCCCAAAAAACAGTGTTGCGCATGAACTTACTTGGTTGTTTCGGTTTCAAGTCGCGTATCCTCATTTAATATTTGGTCCACTAGGACCCCGGCATTATCTAAGCTTAACATGTCAACCCTTCGCTCGACAATTACCTCACGGGGAAGAGCACGCAACTGCCACTCATTATCAATTGGAAATATTTTGTGCGCTTTTGCGACCTTCACAAAAAGAAGCGCCCGCTCTGCCAGTGGTCGCACGATCGACTTCCCGATTATTTGTCGTAAAACCGCCTGAAGCAGCTCATGTGCGACATGTGTTGGAATCATAATAAACTCAGAGCGGGGGAGAGAGGCGACTGAAGTTTTAAGTTGAACGTGAGTTTGAATCCAATGTGCGGCTTCATCATCGATATCGGCTGTCAAATCGCTTTGTCGCACAATATATTCATATAGCTGAGTTCGTTGTTTTCGCGACATTCGGCCAGTAACCTTATGTCTCACATAGTTACGAAGGTATTTCACGTCATCGTTAGTACTGTCATAGCGCCAGGCAAGGCTATGTTGCTGGGCATACTCTACTAAGTCAGCTTTCGGGATGGCCAGAAGTGGCCTGATGATTTCATGCGTCGAACGGAGCGAGCTTAACCCTCGCCATCCAGTTCCACGAAGCATATTAATAATCGCCGTTTCAATGACGTCATCCCGATGATGAGCCGTCAAAATGCCGACAGCGTTGTATTTTTTGCGGAGATGTCGCAAAAAATCATATCGCGCCAATCGCCCTGCTTCTTCACTCGCGTCCACCCCGAGACTGAACGTTATAGATTCGTATGTTAGATTGTGCGACATTGCTACTTGGTATACCAAGTTTGCGTCTTCAGTCGCATCTTTGCGAATCCCGTGATTCACATGCGCGATAATCACCTGCACTTCAGGCAGGCGGCGCACGATATCAAGCAGCACCATCGAGTCCACTCCCCCGGATACGGCCAGGATATAAAGCCCGGATTTCACATTCACAGAGATCACATCTGTTATTACAACGCAAAAGCTTCTTCGGCACAAGTGATATACTTGAGGTACTATGCAACGTCTCTACCTTATGCGACACGGCCAAAGCCAGGCCAACGCCGACCAAGTCATCGCCGGATCGCACGATTCACCCCTCTCCCCCATCGGCATAAAACAGGCGGAGTTCGCCGGTGACACCGCCCGCCAGTACTTTCGATTCGATCTGATCGTCAGCTCGCCCATGGACCGCGCGCTCCATACCGCCCATATCATTGCCGAACGGATCGACTACCCTGCCGAGAAAATCTGGGTTATCGATGACCTTCACGAACGCGACCTCGGAAGCGTCGAAGGCGACAGTTACGCGATGCATGCCCACCAGCGAAATGACGGCAACTACGAAGATGCTGAGGACGTCCCTGGCGTCGAACCCATCCAAGATCTGTATGCCCGCATGGAAGGCGTGCTCCAGCAGCTGCGCGCTCGTCCCGAGCAACACGTCTTGATCGTCGCTCACAACGGATGCGGACGAATGCTCAAAGTCGTCCTCCGCGGCCAGCGCCCATTGGACATGTACAACCAGCCTCGCACCGAGAACGCCATCATCTACCCGCTCTCATAGTCTTTTCAAAACATCCAAAATAGTGTAGGATATCTCTCGGTCTAGTCCACTGGAGGACATTCATCATGTCAGGATATACTGGTCGGCTGCAGGGCAGCGCCGGTTCCACCTCGGCGTATAAGGTCGCGCAGGCCGACAGGGCGACGCCGAGCGGCAGTCTGAACGGCAAACTGCTGCTCATTGCCGCCTACGTCCACCACCTCGCTCACCACGACCACGGTGGCGACGTCGCGAACGTCCCCTGCCCCAGCTCGGCCGAATGGACCCGGCTGTCTTGCGGGCACGACCCGGTACTGCCCAGCAGCACCTTGCTGGCTCTGTACGCGAACGACGCCATTCGGGACCAGGTCCAGAACACCCGCAGCGGCCTCAGCTACCGCGAGGTGTACTGGGAAGTCGCCCGAAAGATGGCGCTGCGCCGACAATCGGCGAACTAGATACACCGTGTGACCCGCGGGCGCGGCAAGCGCCTGCGGGTCACACCCCGCTATACTTCTACGAAATCATCATCTGTCAGTAATGGCAGCAGACGGAGTGCGTTCCGCGCGACATCGCCCGTGTTATCTACCTTGGGGCCAAAGCCTTCAAGCTCGGTAACAGACACCCACTTGTACTCGGAGTACTCGTCTTCATTCAGCGTAATCTCACCACTGACGTGCACCGAAACATAGTGAGGCAAGATCATGTGTGCACCATTCTTCTTCTGGTAGTGCACGTTATAGCAGCTAAACTGCGGCGCCACCTGAATGCGAAATTGCTCACCGACTTCTTCATCCTTTTCGCGTTTGATACCGGGGACGATTCCGCCATCAGTGACCTCAAGCTTGCCGCCAATAAGTGACCAGTATTCGTCAAAGTCAGCCTCGCCTTTACGCCTCGCAAAAAGAATTGACTGCTTATCGGCCGAGAAAACAACGAGTTTTTGACAATATTGAAAAAGGTATTGGGTGTTCATGCGCTCAGTATACACACTCGACTGAGAGTTGGCCTTGTGAAATTTTTACTCGAGACATGTCACGCCCTAGTGCATAATCAATATCCGCAGCGTGCACGAACTGCGTTTATAAAACGGTAACAGGCGGAGGGGTATTCCATGAATTCTCTAGGTCTCACGCTCGGCGTCGCGCTAGCTGTTCAAGCTGGCGTCACGTTGGGTACATCACTTCTAGGCAAGTAAGTTTTAGTTTCGCAGTTGCAAAAGCGACCTCTGCTCTAGAGGTCGCTTTTAACTTAGGACATACAACATCATTGTTTACAGCAACATGCCAGCATATTACTTTAAGAGTATGAGCTCTGAGGTACCTGCGCCAAATCAAGAACGACTACTGCGAGCAACAGAATATATGCGCGATCCTGGTAGGCTGCGCAGAGATTTAACAGAGAGGGGTGTCTTCACCTTCCCTGCATACGAGAGCGGTCTGTTCCCGGCCAGCGACCTCTCACCGGAACAACGCCAGGCTACCGGCATGGGCATGGCTTGGTTCCGAGATAACGCACTCGTTGCTTTCGCGCTCTACCAAGATGGGCGAGTTGAAGAAGCGACCCAGGTAGGATCGGCCTTTCTGACCGTCCTCCACAATAATGAACATATCCTAAACGGCGAAAGTGAGGACCGACTTCCTGCGCGTGTCGAGGGTGACACTCTCGAGAATGACTTCGAGCCTCGGCGGCAAAACGACTCCGTCGGCTACGCCCTATGGCTGGCAAGCCGCCTCATAAATGACGGCGCATACCGTCCAACTCCAGATGATCTCGAGCGGCTGGCACAGACCGCAGCTTATCTGGAGCGAGTCGAATACTGGCAAGATCCAGACGAAGGCCACTGGGAGGAAGATCGACGAATTCACGGTTCGAGCATCGGCGTTGACGTAGCCGCGCTCCATGAGGCCGAGCAGATGCTTGAGCGGTTCGGCTACCAACACAACATCGATTTCGAAACCCTTATCGAACGCGGCTCGGAATCACTCTACAACATGCTCGAAGATGATGTAACCGACCGACCTCATCCGGATCAAATAGAGGAGCCAGGCCCGATGTACCCCGACTCCATCAATCCCAGTCCAGAGGTCGACGAGTTTTTCCGACATTTCAGTATTCATCGCAGGGAGCATGATGCGGCCCTCTTGTTCCTGGTTGAGCCACTTGGGGTGCTCCACGGCGAATTCGCTGAGCGTATCGTCGAGGGTATAGAGGACGAGCTTGTTCGCGAGCAGGGAACGGCCCGCTACGCCGGTGACACCTATTGGGAACCACGATTCCCGGATATTATGACCATCGAAGAGCGCACCACTCAGGCCGAGGGCCGGACCGAACAACGCAACCTCACCGCCGCCGGTGTAGCCTACACCGAGACAGAGGCGCAATGGACGATGTTCGACCCCATTCTGTCGGCCTACTGGGGCAAACGCTACGCCGAATCAGGGGACGAAGCGCACCGCGGAAAGCAACTCTTCTACCTGGACCGCTCGCTCAATCACCTCAGGCCACAAGCAGATGGCCGACTCGTCATGCCAGAGTCGTACTTTTATCACTTCGTTGACGGCGAAAACCGCTGGATCGCCAACGATCACTCACCTCTGTTGTGGGCGCACGCCAACCTACTCACAGCCGTCAGAATATTCGAAGAGACGTCGCCTACCCCAGCCAACCAACCAGCTTACGCGTAAAACGCCCCATATGACGATCGAAGATGGTTGGATCTGAGCGTAGTATCTCGTCAAAGGTAAACCACGCTACATCGTTCAGCTCACGTTTCTCGTAGTGAATATACTCGTGCACACTCCCCCGAAGCACATACCAGAGGCTCACGTCGGTGTGGCCAGGCGTCAGGCCCACGGTCTGGTTGCTAGTAATGAATAGCGGGCGCTCGTGGCCACGCAGGAATACCGCCTCTTTGGATAGTTCTTCACGGGACTCACGCAGCACCGTCTGTTTCGGGTCTTCACCCTGCATGACGTGACCGCCAGACGGCAGCCACAGCTGGGCTTTGATGTGATCACCCAGCAAAATACTCCGGTGATCTGGGTCGATCAGCACAAAGTATGAGACAAGATGCTTTGGTGGCTTATCCGGCGACTCAATGCGAAAGAGCGGAGCGCCACTCTCAATCCACTGCAGAGAGTCAGCTATATGTCCCTGCTCAACCTCATCAAATGGCTGTATCTTTGCAATTTCGTCATGAATATAAGTTCGTATATCGGTCATATCGGCGTTTCTCCCTGCCATGAGTGTGCCGCCTCGGCAAGTCATAAACAACGTCATTATTTACAACAAATGAACGAGGGCGCTTTCGCGCCCCGTGTTCACCTCCTCTTTCCCTTTCGTCGTTGGCGCTTCGGCTGTTGTCGCTGGCCACGCTGTTGCTCGCGGCGCTCTGCTGCAGTAGCTGCTTCTTCGGCTGCACGCTGCTCCCGTACTCGGGAAACCGCGATCTGCCAGATGACCAGCAGGCCGTAACACAGCGCCGCGCCGAGCGTATAGTTCACGATGTCCCACCAGTCGAACTTGCCGACCAGCTCGGCCTTCATGTCGGGCCGCAGACGGTAGAGCATGCCCGTGAAGGTCTCGTAGGCGTAGCTGATGAGCAGGCCGATGACCAGAAGCGCCTTGCGGTGTCGTAGCGCCTGCGCGGTGTCGGCCAGTACGTCCTTTCCGAGGTCGGGGTTGTTCTTCTCGAACCCCGAGCGGAAGTGCTGGTAGAGCACGAACCCGACAAACACCGGGAACCCGATGTCCGACAGGTGCCAACGCAGGAACTCCGGTCCGGTCACAGAAGCCTTGAAGCCCACACCCATCGGGTACAGCGCGAGCAGCACCATGGTGAGGCGGTCAATGCGTCGACCGAACGGCGAGGCGATGGCCTTGTATCCGTTCCAGAGGAACATGCCAGAACCAAAAGCCAGCAGTACATATCCGGCTACAAGCCAGTAGCCAGTGCCCATTTGCATGGGCGCCTCCAATGATCGCAGGGATGGTAAGGGGCGAAACGTGTATATTATACAATAATTAATTCAATATGTCGTTATTCATAACCAAAGAAAAAACGACCACGCAGGTCGTGATCGTCTTTTCATGGTAGCACCGACAGGGCTTGAACCTGTGACCTGAGGCTTATGAGTCCTCCGCTCTAACCAGCTGAGCTACGGTGCCATAATTTTCGTAACAGCGGCTATTGTAACAGATTAGAGCCACCTTTGCCAGTTCTCACAGCCACCTCTTTGACATATCTGTTCGCCCGGTGTATAAAGAGGAATAGCTACCAAGCAAAAACAAAAAAACCACCACCATGATATCTTCAACCTCCTCGGGATGGTTGCACATAACCAGTATTGCAGCCGCCACCGATCTCGCCACGACCATGGGTGACCTCTCGGTCGCTATAGTTTGTGCTGCGGTTATTTTGCTGATCATTCTGGTGGTCACGGCCGTCATCACGCATGAACGTTGGCCGAAGTTTAAGGCTCCCCTCTTCACCCTTATTGTCCTCGTGACGGTTATGACGACGCTTGCTATTAGCGGGGCAACAGTCGCGCTAAACATTAACTCCTCCACCGGTGGACCAGTTCACTGGGGCGCAGACTACCAGATATGGGCGTGCGGCAACCAGCTCGACCTGCGCAATCCACAGGGCCTGATGGGCAGTCGCATCGGCACGCCGACACTCTACGAGCAAAATGACGGTCGCATCCACTACGACGGCACGCCGACCAACCTCCCCGACGAAGCTTCACTCGGCAAGTTCATGCAGGTCGTAGGCGGCGAGATCAGCGACAGCTCGCTCGTCGTACCGCTAAACGACCAGGCTGGCTTTACCGGCCAACCAACAACGCCCGAACAGGTCGCGCCGTACATCAGCACAAGTCGCAGCGGCGCAGCAGCCCGCTTCGTAAGCGGTCAGTCCTGCGGCAGCGACAAGGCCGAAGTGCAGGCCTTTGCCTATCGCTACAACACTGATACCAAGACGTACTACCAGACCAAGCTCGACCACCCAGCCAACTACGAGCTGAGCCACACCGATGCTTCGCCACCGGGAGACTGTGTCATCGTAGAATTCGCGCCCACAAAAGACCACACCGATCACCTCTGCTACGGCTACGGCGTTCACGACTATGATCGCTGCACTGACTTTGGTGTTGCTGCCGATAAGGTCGCCAGCTGCGACATACGGGAGCTACGCTAGATGTTTGACCCAACGCTTTCGCTCGTCCTACTCACCGCCCTCGTGAGCGCCCTGAACCCCTACAGCATCGGCGTGCTCATTCTCTTGGTGTCGGTCATCTATGGGAATGGACGCCTCAGGCGCCACGCCTTTGGTCTCGGACTTACATACATCCTCACGCTGTTCTTCGTCTCGCTCCTTGGAGGCATCGCACTTCTCTATCTCTTCACGCTTGTACCGCTTATCGCCGCCAACTATCTGGCGCTCGGTATCGGCATCCTTGTGGTGTGCGCTGGGCTGCTAGAGATTAAAGATTTCTTCTGGTATGGTCAGGGCCTCAGCCTCAGGGCGCCCAAACTGGCTGTCGCCAACATAAAGTCACTGACTAAAAAACGCCCAGGTATACCAAGCGCCATAGCCCTTGGCCTCTTTGTCGCGGTCGCAACGACGCCCGGCAATAGCGCACCGTACTTCGCGACCATCACGCTTCTCCGCGATCACTTCAACGCCAACGCCATCAACCTGCTCGCACTCTACACCGGCATTTTCGCCTTCCCAATGCTCGTTCTTCTCGGCCTCGTCACCGTTGGCGGCGTTCGCGTCAGCACCTTGCAGCGCTGGAAGGAAGAGAGCAAAGGCAAAATGCGCCTGGGCGTCGGTATCCTCCTGATCGCGCTGGGCTGGATCTTGATACTCGTAACCAGCGGAGTACTAAACTTTGGATAAAGCTATGCACACCACAACTATCGTCAAACGCCACCGCACCGTCGAAGCCTACGACGAGATAAAGCTCATGCGCAGCATCTACGCCGCCTGCCTCGCCGTCCGCACCCCAGCCGGAGAAGCCGAGCTCACCGCCAAGCGCATCGCCAAAGATCTCGAGTCCTGGCTCCAGAAAAAGCCCGAAGTCACCAGCCACGACATCAGAACCCGCGCCGGCACACTGCTCCACACCTACAACCCTCACGCAGCGTACACCTATAAACATCACGGAACCGTCCACTAGAAAGGAGACCTAATAATGGCAAAACAAAAATACGACTTTGACCTGATAGTACTGGGAAGCGGAGGCGGCGGAAGTGTCGCAGCGCTGATTGCAGCCGGCGCCGGCAAGCGCGTGGCAATGATAGAACCAGACGTCATGGGCGGTGAATGCCCCAACTACGGATGCGTCCCAACCAAATCGCTCCTCCACGCAGCCCAAATCTACGACGCCGCCAAGCATGGCCAGCAGTTCGGCATCCGCTCCGGGACGCTCGCCTACAACTACCCATCGCTTAAGGCTTGGAAAGACCTTGCCGTCGAGCGCACTGGCACTGGCGAAGGCCGACGGCTCTACGAAGCTGAAGGCATCAAGGTTCTCGAAGGCGCGGCGCACTTCATCAGCGACCACGAAGTCACCGTTAACCGCCGGCACCTCAGCGCCCAGAACTTTCTGATCGCGACGGGCACGCACAACTTTATTCCGCCGATCGAAGGCCTCGACAAAGCTGGCTACCTTACCTTCAAGGAAGCCGTCAACCTTACTCGCCCACCGAAGTCGCTGTTCATCATCGGTTCCGGCGCAGTTGGCTGTGAGTTTGCCGAACTCTTTGCGATCTTTGGCACCAAAGTCTACCTCACCGACATTACCCCACGCATCCTTGCCAAGGAAGACGAGGAAGTCAGCGAGCTGGTTCGCGACACCTTCGAGCAAGAACGTGGCATGGAAGTCATGACCAACACCAAAGTCCTGCGCGTCGCCAAGGAAGGTCTCGCCAAGCGCGTCTACTTCCAGCAGGGTGCCGTCGAGAAATCAGTGAAAGTCGATGAAATCCTCGTCGCAACCGGCAAACTCGCCAATGTCGACATCGGCCTCGAAAACGCAGGCGTCGAATACACCCCGCGGGGCATCAACACCAACGAATACATGCAGACTACTGCCAAGAATATCTTCGCAGCCGGTGACGTCGTTGGCCCCTACAACTACACGCACACTGCCATCTACCAGAGTCGCATCGCCGCTAACAACCTCCTCCACAAGCAAAAGATTGCCGCCGACTACCGCGCCGTACCGCGCGTCATCTTCCTCAATCCAGAGGTTGCCTCTGTTGGTATGACCGAAGACGAGTGCATCAAGCGCGACCTTCGAATCAAGAAAGCCGTCGCGCCCATAGCGATCATCGGTCGCGCCAACACCAGTAATGTGGAACGTGGCTTCGTGAAAGTCATTACCGATAACAAAGGTGTGCTCATCGGCGCCAGCATCGTCAGCCCACGCGCCGGCGAAGTCATCCACGAGCTGACCCTCGCCATCCAGATGGGACTCACCGCTCACGACGTCGCCAGCACCATCCACGCCTTCCCGACTTGGTCTGAAGCCGTGCGCATTGCGTGTAGCAAAGTCTCGAGGATGTAGCGCGATATTTTACCAAGAAAAAACGACCACATAAGTGATCGTCTTTTCTTGGTAGCGGGGGCTGGATTTGAACCAGCGACCTTGTGGTTATGAGCCACACGAGCTACCGGGCTGCTCTACCCCGCGTCATCAGCACTCGAAGTGCCGTCGGTTTGGTCAGGTATTATCATACATCAAAAACCCCGTCTCTGTCAAACCTCTTTAGCTAGCCTTTACTGCCGAAGAGGAAGTAGATCCATTGCTGGAAATTACTGCGCTTAGAGATTGGCGTCACGGTCACGGCCTGTTGCTGAGCTGGGTTCTTGTCGACTGCAGTGTTTTGGGGCAAGATGAGAAGCTTTTCGCCTGCAGCGGCTTTGTTGAGGTGCGAGCGAGCGCTCAGCTCCAGGTACTCCCTACTGCTATAGTATTGGTTCTCAAACTGCAGCGTCTGGTTCTCAAGATCTTGGTAGGCTATCTGCTGACCAATGCCGTCTACCTGTTGCTGCAGCACAAAGTTCTGCTGGATCGCCTGCACAGTTCCCCATACCCAGCTCATAGTAATCAACAGCGCAACCAGTAGCACGCCGTTGTTCAGGGTGAAATAAGATCGAAGTTTGGCAAACATGTTTGTTTTTAGAGGGTTTACTCCTTCAGTGTATATCGCACTACCGGTGAGCGCAACTACTCCTGTGGAGCTTCGTCTTCTTTGAGGAGCGCAAGCAGGACGCCGTTCGTCCAACCGAAGCCGTCCTGAAGTGGATATTCACCACCGCCACCAGATCCAGTACCGGGGTCGACGACGTTGTACTTCTCGACGAGCTTGCCTTGCTTTTGGTAGATTGCGATGTTTGTTGCCGTCCAGCGTTTCTTGATTTCATTCGCCAGCTCGAAGTAACCGTAGTTGCGAAGGCCCTGAATCGCCACCCAGTGCATCGGCGCCCAACCATTCGGTGCGTCCCATTGCTGACCAGTGTATTCCAGCGTCGTGAGGAGTCCGCCGTCCTTGAGGAATTCATGCTGCAGACACTTGGCGACGGCTGCTGCCTGCTCTTTGCTGGCAGCGCGCGAAAAGAGCGGGAAGGCTGCGGCAATTGTCTTGCGACCGGTGTTATCACCGAGCATAAAGTCATAGTCAAAGTAAAAGCCATCCTTGCTAGACCAACAGTACTTGTCGATCGAGGCGATGCGTGCCGCGGCTTGCGCTTCGTAGCGCGCGGCTAGCTTGGTCTGCTTGAGGATATGATAGGCCTCGGCGATCGTGTTCTCGAGATCGAGCAACAGACAGTTAAGGTCAATCGGCACAATGTCGGTCGTGTGGATAGTGTTCAGCGTCTTGCCGTCCTTCAGCCAGCGTGACGAAAAGTCCCAACCCGACTCGGCACCAGCGCGCAGGTCCAGGTATACTTGGCTTGCGACGCGGTCGTAGGCTTCTGTGGCGGTCTCGACGTCTTCTTTGTATGACTCTGGGCGCGGCGTGCGCTTGTTGTCGTAGTAACGATTCAGGACAGACTCGTCGGGCATGAATACCGTGCGACGATTGGCCGTGCGATCACCGCTAAGCCGCTTGGCGCCCTTCATCCAGAATCGATACTCAGTGAGCAGGTACGGCAAGTAACGCACCAGCGTAAGCTTCCCTCGTTCCTCCGCAAGCAACCGAACCATATGTGCGAAAACCGGCGGCTGCGAACGGCTCAAGAAGTAGGTGCGGTTGGCAGTTGGAATGTAGCCGATCTTACGGATCATAAAGGCGTAGTTCTTGACCATGCCCTCCACCAAATCCCACCGATCTGCTGCAGCTAGGCCCTGCATCGTGAAGAACGTATCCCAGTAAAACTGCGCGCCAAATCGCCCACCCGGCACAATGTAGGGATACGGCAGGGCGATCAGAGAGCCACTATTCTTGTAGGCAGTACGAGTCAGCACATTCCACAGTTCGTTGACGTGCTGCGTGATGGTGTTCTCGGGGTT
>FTKL01577519.1_pt1 | contig 19495 bp, 18 predicted proteins | sample 2434061 | NCBI WGS metagenome assembly FTKL01 (sample SAMEA3914816, study PRJEB12502) | metagenome | biome: forest; material: soil | place: USA | collected 2011-09-16 | depth 0.3 m
GCCCGAGGCCGTCTGGGCCAGGGCCTCCTCGCGTCGCGCCCCGGGCAGTCCGATCGCGAGCGGCACCGCGAAGCCGTCCAGCAGAGCCCGGATCTGCACGGCCCGGTCGCCCGGCGGCCCGGGGCTGAACACGCCGCCGGCCGTCCCCTCCTCGATGAGCGCGACCAGGTCGGCCTGCCAGGGGGCCTCGATCTCCAGCTGGCCCTGCCGGATCTCGGCGCTCGCGGGGGAGCGCCCCCAGACCTCGACCCAGAGGATCCAGCGCGGATCGCCGGGCCCCTCCGGCAGGTACAGGCGGGTGTACTCCGAGAGCCGTTGCCACACGTCGTCCTCGGTCCGCGCCAGCGCGTCCCGCCGTCGGCTGCCGAGCTGCTCCTCACTCCACCGGAGCGTCTCCAGCAGCAACTGGTCCTTGCTGCCGAAGTAGTAGAGCAGGTGCCCGGCGCTCATCTGGAGCTGCTTCCCGAGGCCCGCCATCGTCAGCTTGGCGAGCCCGTGCTCCGCGATCGCGGCCCGGGCGACGGCGAACACCTCCTCGCGTGGGCGCGCCGGGCGGCGCGGCCGGGGGTCCGCCATCTGCTGTTCTCCTCCATGTGCGTGTCCGCGGGGCCGGATCGGTCCCCCACGATACGACGGCCCGGGCGTGGACCTGCGGACCCTGCCGCCCGTACCGGACGCGGACGTGTACGCGGGGCCCCGGGCGCCGCAGCGCCCGGGGCCCGGTGCTCACCCGACCGGCCTCTCCCGGCAGCGGGGACCACCGGGAGGTGCCCTTCCGGTACGTTCATGGTGGCGTTGAAGACGAGGCAGGCGAGCGAGAAGGCCCCGTCCGCATCAGTCACCGGCGGACGGTACCCCGGCGCCGGCCTTCTCCGCCCAGGCGCCCAGTCGCACCCCCGCACCCATGTGCTCGCACGGGCGGGCCGCCGGATCAGCGGCGCCAGGCGGAGCCGAGTTGCCGGCCACGGAGCGCCAGCATCTCCGCCGACAGTGGAGCGGTGATCCTGAGCACCGTGCCCGCGTCCTCGCCATCGGCCTGGACCAGCACGGCCGCCTGTGACTCGGCCTGCCAGTACTCCCGGACGTCGGGCGACGCCGGGTGGAGCTCCTCCAGCGGCACCCCGGCGCCGTCCAGGGCGGCACGCAACTCCTCGAAGTCGAGCGCGGACCCGAAACTCCCGTACCGCCGTCCGATCGCCTCGCCGACCCCGTCGGCCTCCAGCCAGGTGAGACGGTGGAACTGCACGCTGAAATGAGTGCCCTGCCACGGATCGCTCCCCGACTCCCGCTCCCAGAAGAACTCGACCAGCCCGAAGTCGCGCCACATCAGGTGCTTCTGACGGTTCTCGCCGAAGTCGCCACCCAGGACGGCGCAGACCTCCTCTGGGCCGACACGCGGGCCGACGCCCAGGACCGATCCGAACGTGACGACATCCACGGCGAACTCAAGCGCCCCCATCGGTGGCCGCTCCCTCTCTCATCGTCAGATCGGCGGCCCAGGCCGCCAGCAGCTCGAAGTCCTCGTCGCGCAGGCCCTTCGCCGGGTGGATCCGGTGGAGCAGTGCCGGGCCGGGGTGCCGGGCGGCGACGTACGCGCGGTCGGCTGCGGTGATGTCGTCGTCGACCCAGGCGAACGGGCGCCCGGTGGCCCAGGTGACGATGTCCCAGGTCTTGAAGCAGGTGCCGTCCGGCCGCTCCGCCCGCACATCGGGGAACGGGACGTAGGGGAGTCCGGGCAGGCCGATGCGGGGTGCGATCCACTCGTTGGCCTCGTGCAGCCAGGTGGTGGCCCACACCAGCTCGTACGGGAGCGCGAGCAGCCGGGCGCCGTGGCCGGGGTCGAGCAGGACCTCGACGGGCTCGACGTGTGGTGCGGGGGCCCCCGGGGTACGGACGAGCCACGACGGTGTCATCCGGTGGGCCGCGTGGCCGGCAGGGCGTTCGTGCGGCTGCGCGTGGTAGGGGTTCAGCGGGCCGTCCACGTCGAGGAGGAGCAGCGGGCGGGGTGTCGGAGCAGTCGTGCTCGGGTCGGGGGACACCAGGCCATTCCACCACTCGCCCTCGGGGCCGGATGCGCCGATACCTGTCTCGGCAATCCGTACCCGCACCCGAGAGGCACGCCCATGACGTGGCTCCGCATCCTGACCGCCGTCGGCTTCCTGCTCGTCGGCGCCAGCGCCGTCCTGGTCCTCGCCCTCTGCACGTCCGCCGCCCGGGGCGACCTCGACGCTCCGCCGGAGCCGGGCACCGAGCGGGCCGCCGGGGAGAGCGGGTTGATCCCCCGGCCGGACGGCGAGCAGCCCTGACCGGGCGCGGCGGGGCGCCCGGTCAGGGGGTGGTCACTACCCGACGGCCTGGTACTCGCCGTGCTCGACGCGGAAGATCTGCTTGGCCTTGCAGAGCAACTGGAGGTCGCGGCGTACGGTACGCGGGTCGGGGCGGGGCAGGTAGGTCTCGCGGGCCCGCTGCCAGTCCCAGGTCCCGCCGTCCCTCCTCATGATGTCCAGGAGCCGCTGCCGGCGCTCGATCGCCGAGGCGGGTGGGGTTTGGTCGTCGCTCATAGGTTCATTCTCTCGCATCGCCGTGACCAGCCAGGACCGGGGACAGCAAGGGCCGTGGCGCAGGGCCGGCTACTGGCCGTCGCGCCGCGCCTCCTCCGCCGCCTCGGCGATGCCGGCCTCGTGCCCGGCGCGCCAGACTCGTGCGACGAACTCCGCCGCCTGCTCCTGCGTGAGGTCGTCGGTGAGGCGCATCAGCTCGTCGGTGTACCGGATCAGCCAGTGCCGTGGGCTCGTCATGGCTCCATGCCATCGTGGGGCGGCGGCGCCTGCATCCGGGGCGGGCCGATCAGGCGGCGGCGCGTGTCCGGGGTGGGCCGGTCCGCCGCTCCGCCGTGAACGCCGACCGGGTGCAGGCCGGGTGCGGGCCGGGGACGCCCCTCGGTGCGACGGCGCCCGGGAGCGTCTCTACGCTGCTGCACATGACCGATCCCCACGGGAGCCGCGGCGGGAAGATCCGACCGTTCGGCGTCCCGATCACCCGGCCCTTCGCCCAGGTGTGCGCCGCATTCCTGAGCACCCTGCGGGACCTCACCGGCAGAGCCGTCGCCGCGCCCGTCCTGGCCGCCGACAGTGTCTTCCGCGGGGAGGTCGAGGCTCTCGCCGCCGCGCCGGACGGGCCGCGCAAGGAGGCCCGGCTCGGCCTGCACCGGCTGCTCCTCGACGCCGGCCATCTGACCTGGGCCCATGCGGTCGACCACGTCCGGGCCCTGGAGCACGACGTCCTCATGCGGCCGCCGCCCGTCTGGTCACCGCTGGCCCTGGCCCGGGTGACCCTGGAGGGGCTGGCCTTCACCCACTACCTCTACGATCCGTCCGTACCGCTGGAGCGGCGCCTCGCCCGGGCCGCCGGCCTGGTCGTCACCGAGGCCCACAACGAGGTGCAGGCGGCCAAGGGATTCGGACCGGAGGAGCAGGCGGGGGCGCAGGCCAGGAAGAAGGAGGCGGAGCAGCTGGTGCTCGCCGCCGGCGCCGTCGCGCGGCTGGACCGGAGCAAGCGGGTGACCGGGTACGCCGTGGACGGCGAGTCCGCCCGGCTGGACCACAGGATCGGGGAGCAGACCCGGCTGTTCCTGCCCAGTTGGGCCCAGGCGTCCTATCCGTTGCTCTCCGGAGCGGCCCACGGCCGGCCGTGGATGATCGCGCGGGCCCGTTCCGGCGCCGGCTGGGAAGGTGAGGCCGCCACGGTGATGGCCGCGGTCATGACGGTGGCGGGCGCACTGGAGTCGGGCATCGCCACCCGGAGCGGCTACCTCAACCTGGACGTCGGGGCGGTCCAGGCCGAGATGGCCGCGGTGCGGGAGGCCTTCGTGCGGCGCTCCGCCGTGTTCGCCCACGCGCCCGTGGGGTGATCGCCGGCGTCCCCGTCCCGACGCCCGCCCGACGCCCGCCCGGCGGTGGCCTGCCGTCCGGGCGGGCATCGGGGCGGGCGGGGAGCCGTCAGCTGTGTGATCCCCTGCGGCGGCGCAGGGCCACCAGGGCGCTGCCGAGGGCGACGGCTCCCGCGCCGGTGAGCGCGAGGGGCAGGGCTGCGGGGCTGCCGGTGTCGGGCGTGGTCAGGCCTTCGGCTGCTGCTGGGTGATGCAGTGGATACCGCCGCCGTTGGCGAAGATCTCGCGGGCGTCCACGAGTTCGACGGTGCGGCCGGGGTAGGCCTCGCCGAGGATGTCGGCGGCCTGCTGGTCGCGGGGGTCGCCGAAGGCGCACAGGACGACAGCGCCGTTGGCGACGTAGTGGTTGATGTAGGAGTAGTCGACCGGCTCGCCGTCCTCGTCCAACAGGACGGTGGGGGCGGGCAGTTCGATGACCTCCAGCTGGCGGCCGGCGGCGTCGGTGGACGTCCGCAGGATGGTCACCAGCTCCTTGCAGACCTCGTGGTCGGGGTGCGCCGGGTCCGGCTGGACGTGGGCGACCACGACGCCGGGGCGGACGAACGAGGCGACGATGTCGATGTGGCCGCGGGTGCCGAACTCGTCGTAGTCGCGGGTGAGTCCGCGCGGCAGCCAGACGGCCTTGGTGGTGCCCAGCTGCGCGTGCAGTTCGGCCTCCACCTCCTCCTTCGTCCAGTCGGAGTTGCGGCCCTCGCCGAGCTGGACGGTCTCGGTGACGAGGACGGTGCCCTCGCCGTCCACGTGGATGCCGCCGCCCTCGTTGATCAGGCGGGAGGCGAATCGCTGTACGCCGGTGAGGCCGGTGACGGCCTCCGCGATGTGCTGGTCGTTCTCCCAGCTGGCCCAGGACTGGGCGCCCCAGCCGTTGAACACCCAGTCGGTGGCGGCGAGTCCGCCCTTGCCGTCGGTGAGGAAGGTCGGGCCGATGTCGCGCATCCAGGCGTCGTCCAGCGGGCGCTCGACCAGCTCGACCTGCTCGGAGACGTACTTCCTCGCGTCCTCGCTCTCACCGGTGTTGACGACCAGGGTCACCGGCTCGTAGCGGACGACGGTGTTGGCGACCTCGGCCCAGGCGCGGCGCGCGGTGTCCAGGTGCTCGGCGCTGTCGAAGGTCTGGTTGGCGGTGGGGAAGGCCATCCAGGTGCGGTCGTGCGGGGCCCATTCGGCGGGCATCCGGTAACCGAGCGAGGCAGGAGTGGTCATGAGGGTCAAGTCCTAAGCGGTGGGGGAGGGTTCAGAGGAAGTACAGGCGGCTGAGGGAGACGCTGTCGGCCGGCTCGGAGCGGATGGGGGAGCCGTCGAGCGAGACCAGGCCGGTCTCGGCGACCTGGACGTCGCCGATCCGGGCGTTGCGCACCATGTTGCGCGGGCCGATGCCACGGGTGCCGCGTACGGCGACGCGTCGGCGGCGGGTCGGCATCATGTCCCCGTTGTCCAGCGCTGCTTGGGCGACGAAGGCGACGGAGAGGTCGGCGGCGGTGGCGCCGTGGGCGCCGAACTGGGGGCCGAGGACGAGGGGTTCGCAGCGGTCGGTGGAGGCGTTGGGGTCGCCGACGACGCCGTAGGCGGGGAAGCCGGCCTTGAGGACGAGCTGGGGTTTCGCGCCGAAGTGGTCGGGGCGCCACAGGACGATGTCGGCGAGTTTGCCGGTCTCGATGGAGCCGACCTCGTGGGCGAGGCCGTGGGCGATGGCGGGGTTGATGGTGAGCTTGGCGATGTAGCGCAGGACGCGTTCGTTGTCGTCGCCGCTCTCCGTCGTCCCGTAGGAGCCGGTGCCGTCGAGGGGGCCGAGTTCGGTCTTCATCTTGCCGGCCATGGCGAAGGTGCGGCGTACGGTCTCGCCGGCGCGGCCCATGCCCTGGGCGTCGGAGGAGGTGATGCCGATGACGCCGAGGTCGTGCAGGACGTCCTCGGCGCCCATGGTGCCGGCCCGGATGCGGTCGCGGGCCATCGCTGCGTCGCCGGGGAGGTCGACCTTGAGGTCGTGGGCGGAGACGATCATGCCGAAGTGCTCGCCGAGGGCGTCCCGGCCGAACGGCAGCGTGGGGTTGGTGGAGGAGCCGATGACGTTGGGGACGCCGGCCATCTTGAGGACGTTGGGGACGTGTCCGCCGCCGCAGCCCTCGATGTGGAAGGCGTGGATGGTGCGGCCGTCCAGGACGCGCAGGGTGTCCTCGACGGAGAGGCACTCGTTGAGGCCGTCGGTGTGCAGGGCGACCTGGACGTCGTACTCCTCGGCGACCCGCAGCGCGGTGTCCAGGGCGCGGGTGTGGGCGCCCATGTCCTCGTGCACCTTGAACCCGGACGCGCCGCCCTCCGCGAGGGCCTCGATCAGCGGCGCCGGGTCGGAGGACGAACCGCGGCCGAGGAAGCCGATGTTGACGGGCCAGGCGTCGAAGGCGTTGAAGGCGTGCCGCAGCGCCCACGGCGAGTTGACCCCCACCCCCCAGACCGGGCCGAACTCCTGGCCGATGATCGTGGTGACGCCGGAGGCGAGCGAGGCCTCCATGATCCGCGGTGACAGCAGGTGGACATGCGTGTCGACGGCGCCCGCTGTGGCGATCAGGCCCTCACCCGAGACGATCGTGGTGCCGGTGCCGACGACCACGTCGACGCCCGCCAGGGTGTCCGGGTTGCCGGCCCGCCCGATCGAGGCGATCCGGCCGTCGATCAGGCCGATCGAGGTCTTGCGAATGCCGAGCACGGCGTCGATCACCAGCACGTTGCTGATCACCACGTCGCAGGTGTCGCGGACGGCGGCGGCCTTCAGGTGCAGGCCGTCCCGGGCGGTCTTGCCGAAGCCGGCCAGGAACTCCTCGCCGGGCTCCTGCGAGTCCGACTCGACCCGGACGATCAGACCGCTGTCGCCCAGCCGGACGCGGTCCCCGGCCCGGGGGCCGTGCACGGCGATGTAGTCATGGGGGGTGATCGCGCTCACGACTCGACCTCCGTGTCGTCGAAGCTGGTCAGGTATCCGGTCGCGCGGGCCTTGGCCAGCGCGGCCTCCTTGGCGCCGGGCGCGTCGAGCGGCCCGTCCACCAGCCCGGCGAAGCCGATCGCCACCCGCTCGCCGCCGACCGGCACCAGCCCCACCTCCACCACGGCCCCCGGGTCGAAGCGCACCGAGGATCCGGCCGGCACGGCCAGGTGGGTGCCGTACGCGGCGGCCCGGTCGAAGGCGAGGCGCGGGTTCGCCTCGAAGAAGTGGAAGTGCGAGGTCACCGAGATCGGCACGGCCGAGGTGTTGTGGACGGGGAGGACCACCGTCTCCTCCACCGGGTCGTAGCCCTCGCCGGCGCCGAGCAGCGCACCGCCGGGGGCGTCGTCGCCGAGTGAGCCGGCGCCCTTGAAGGGGTCGTTGACCACGGCGAGCCGGGTGCCGTCGTCGAAGACGGCCTCGACCTGGATGACCGTGACCACGTCGGGCACGCCCGGCAGCACGTCGGCGGCCGTGAGCACGCTGCGTCCGGCCTCGATGGCCTCGGCGAGCCGTCGGCCGTCGCGGGCCGCCTCGCAGACGGTGTCCGCGATCAGGGCGTGCGCCTCGGGGACGTTCAGTTTCACGCCGCGGGCCCGGCGGGCGCGGGCCAGTTCGGCTGCTGTGAAGATCAGCAGCCGGTCCCGCTCGGTGGGGGTCAGTCGCACGGTTCCTCGCTCGCGGTCGCCGGGTGGCCGGGTGGCCCGGGTCGGTGTGGCCGGTGGTACGGGTGATGTCACTGGTGCCGGGGGCTCGGTATCGGCGTTCCCGGAGAAGTTAGAACGACGTTCAAACATCTCCGGGTCATTGAACCCGGACGGAGCCACCCTGTCCAGCCTCACCCCGTCCGGCTTCCCCCGCGACCAGTCCCGCCGGGGCCGCTCCCGGGTGGCCGCCCGCTCACCCGTTTGCCCTAGTGGCACGGCGCACTGCCGCAGTGGCACGCCCCGGCGGCGGGCGCCGGCCGCCCGGAGGGTGGCCCGGATCGCAAACCTGTCCGAGGCCGGGGATTGGATCACGCGAACTCGTTCGAGCCCCTTTCACCCCATGTGATCGGATGCACACTGTTGCAAAGCGCTGCGACTGGGCATGAGGATGAGTGTCAGTACGAGGACCGCTCGGCCGGTGGGGGACTCCGGTGCGGGCGGCGGGCGAAGGCGGGGGCGTGTGGTGATGGACGGTCAGGCGCGATTTCCGCGGCAGCGGACGGACTCGGGGCCGCGACAGTGGACGGGTTCGGCGGGCACGTTCGGATTTCCGGGCGCGAGCGGCGGGGCGAGCGGACGGCCGGCGGCGAACGGGCGGCCGGTGCCGGGCGGGCCGGCGGACCAGGGCGTGCCCGCCCCGGGCTGTGCGCTGCACCGGCGCCTGCACCTCACCCTCGACGCAGCCGACCTGGTCGCCGTCGGCGCCGTCCGGCACCGGCTGCGGGCGGCGCTCGGCCACTGGGGCGTACCCGAACTCGCCGACACGGCGGAGCTGCTGACGTCGGAGCTGGTCACCAACGCGCTGCTGCACACCACCTGCGGGGCGGTGTTCGACGCGGTGCTCACCGCCGATCTCCGGTTGCGGATCGAGGTCCAGGACGGTAACGCCCGGCTGCCCGGCCGGCGCCGCGAACCGGCCGCCGAATCCGCCACCTCGGGCCGCGGCCTGTTCCTGGTCGAGGCACTCGCCGACGACTGGGGTGTCCAACTGCGCGGGGACGGGAAGGTCACCTGGTTCGAGTTGGCATATTCCTGAGCGGTTCGGACGCGCTCGGGCCGGGCCGGCCGTTACCGCTGTTCGGGGAGTTGCGAGAGGCCCGTGGAGGCCTTCGGCATTCGCCGCCACCCGTCGTCGTTCGCCGTCGAACGGAAGATTTCCGGTCCGTCGGCATTGCCGCTCTGCCGAACATTAGACAGGATGGTGGGAACGTGTGCCCGGGAGCGGTACCCGGCGGGGAGATCAAGCCTCGACCGACCACCGCCCGCCGGCGCACTCCACCGAGCACGACCCACCACCACACGGTCATGCCGTCCCGCCCGGACGGGACGGCACGACAGCGGCAGGAGCAGCATGGCCACAGAGCCCGAGCCACAGGTGCCGGGGCCCCCGCCCGGTCCGCCCGCGGCCCGGTCCGGCCGCGGAAGGCCGCCCGCTCAGGCGGTCCGCAGGAATGCCCTGCGCACCGCGCAGGGTCTGGCGGCCGGGCGGCTCGCGCCGATGGTGACGGGCGGCCTGCCCACGCCGTCCGGCGACTCCACCCCGGACTGGCTCGAACCGGCGATGGCCGCCAACGGCATCGGCTCGTTCGACTGGGACATCCGCCGCGACGTCCTGGAGGGCGACCAGCGGGCCTGCGCCATCCTCGGCGTGGAGAAGGGCCGGTTCGACCACACCTCGGCGTCCTTCCTGGGGCTGCTGCACCCCGAGGACGCGCCGGTGGTGCGCCGCCGCGTCGAGCGGGCCGTCGCCGAGCTGGGCCAGTGCGGCGCGTACTACCGCACGATGGGCCCGCAGGGCACGATGCGGGCCGTGCGCTTCCGCGGCCGCGTCCTGGCGGACGCCTTCGGCCGGGCCTCCCGGATGGTCGGCTTCGTCTGGGACGCCACCGTCGAGCTGCACAAACGCGACCGGGCCGACCGGATGGCGGTGCTGCGCGAGGACCGCTCGCGCTTCATCAAGGAGGCCGCCCGCGCGCTCTCCGAGGCCGTCACGGTCAAGGACGTCGCCCGGGTCTTCACCGAGCTCCCGCTGCCGGGCCTGCCGCCGGACGGCCTGGTGCTGGCCTCGCAGGAGGCGGGGCGCCTGCAGATCCTCGGCGCCAGCGGCTACCAGGCGCACGAGCTGGCCGTCTACGACCGCTCGCTGCTGCCGGCCGGGCACCCCGCCACCGAGGCGATCCGGCTGCGCGCACCCGTGTTCATCGCCAGCCGTGACGAGTACCGCGAGCGGTTCCCGGAGGCCTGGGGGACGGCCAGCGGGATTCCCCGCAGCGCCTGGGCCTTCCTGCCGCTGGTCGCCAGCGGCCGGCCGATCGGGGTCTGCCTGGTCAGCTTCGACGACGACCGTGAGCTGGACGCCGACGAGCGCACCCTGCTCTCCACCCTGGGCGGCCTGGTCGCGCAGTCGCTGGCCCGCGCCCGGTTGCACGACGCCGAGCACGAGCTGGCGGCCGGCCTGCAGCGGGTGATGCTGCCGCGCACCGTCCCGTCGATCCTCGGGGTCTCCACCGCCGTCCGCTACCTGGCGGCCGGGTCGGGCCTCCAGATCGGCGGCGACTGGTACGACGTGGTGCCGCTGCCCGGCGGGCACGTCGGGCTGGTGATCGGCGACGTCCAGGGCCATGACGTGCACGCCGCCGGGATCATGGGCCAGCTGCGGATCGCCCTGCGCGCGTACGCGGCCGAGGGCCACCCGCCGGCCGCCGTGATGGCCCGGGCCTCCCGCTTCCTCGCGGACCTGGACACCGACCACTTCGCGACCTGCACCTACGCGGAGGTCAACGTCGACTACGGCGTGGTCTACGCGGTGCGGGCCGGTCACCTCGACCCGGTGGTCCGGCGGGTGGACGGCAGCACGGCCGTCCAGCCGGTGGCCGGCGGGCTGCCGCTCGGGATCGCGCCGGACGAGGAGTACCGGGTCACCCGGTTCAGCCTCGACCCGGGGGAGACCGTCCTGCTCTGTACCGACGGCCTGGTCGAATCCCGCACGATGGACCTGGACACCGGCTTCGCGCGGCTCTGCCACGTGCTGTCCGGCGACGTGCCGTCCCGCGAGGAGTCCGCCCGGGATCCGCTGGAGGACCTCGCGGACCGGATCGCCTCGCAGTCCGCCGACTCCAGCGAGCGCGAGGACGACATAGCGCTGCTGCTGCTGCGCTGGGACGGCCCGGAGGGCGGCCTGGCCGCCCAGCAGCTGCGGCGCCGGATCGGCCAGGCCGACCTGGCCCGGATCTCCGAGGTGCGCGCCGAGCTGCGGGACGCCCTGCGGCGCTGGGGCGTGGCCGAGCTGGTGGACACCGCCGAACTGCTCGCCTCCGAGCTGGTGACCAACGCGATCCGGCACACCGACCGGGACGCGATGTTCACCGCCCGGCTCTACCGGGCCTCGGACGCCGAGGGCGGCGGGGCCAGGCTCCGGATCGAGGTCGAGGACGAGTCGGACCTCTGGCCGACCCGCCGTACGCCGGGGGAGCAGGCCTCCTCCGGGCGCGGGCTGATGCTGGTGGAGGCGCTCTCGGACGGCTGGGGCGTGGAGCCCCGGGGCTCCGGCAAGCGGATGTGGTTCGAGCTCAGCGCGGCGGGCCTGCCCGCCACCGGGCTGTCCGCCACCGCGAGCGGGGCGGGCAGCCCGGTCTGACCGGGTTCGGCGGGTTCGGCGGGTTCACCGGCCTTGTGGGCCGTCAGCCGAACTGCTGCTCCAGGTCCTTGAGCTTCTGCTCCAGCGAGTCGAGCCGGGGCAGCGTGACGGTGTCGTCGTCAGCCGTGAGGTCGATGGTCCGCCGGGCGGGGCGGACCGGCAGACCCGGCAGGGTGACGGTGCCGCTCGCCGCAGCCGATCCGCCCGCCGCTCTGTCCGCCGCTCTGTCCGACGCCTCGTCGGTGACCGGGCCGGGGTCGGCGGGGCCGGGGACGGGCGCCGTTATCGCGGACTCCGATCCGGAGTCCAGGCCGGATTCCAGTTGCCGGGCCGCCCCGCGCGGGCGCCAGACGCTGTGCGTCCGGTTGATCGCGCGGATCTCGGCGCGCTCGCGCCGGCTGGCCATCCGCTGGCGCTCGCGGTTGGCGGCCGACTCGCGCTTGTCGTCGCGGACCTCCTCGACCGCCTCGTCCAGGCTGCGGACACCCTCCAGGAGCATCAGCGACCAGGCCGCGTACGTCTCGCGCGGGGCGCGGATCCAGCGCACGATCCGGATCTGCGGCAGCGGGCGGGGTACCAGGCCCTGCTCGCGCAGCGCCGCCACCCGGGTCTGCTTGAGCGCCCGGTCGAACAGCACGGCGGCCGAGAGGGACATCCCCGCGAAGAACTGCGGGGCGCCGGCGTGGCCGAAGCCGCGTGGGGCGTGCACCCAGTTGAACCAGGCGGACGCGCCCGCGAACAGCCAGACCAGCAGGCGGGAGCCGAGCGCGGCGTCGCCGTGGCTGGCCTCGCGGACGGCGAGCACCGAGCAGAACATCGCGGCGCCGTCCAGGCCGAACGGGACGAGGTACTCCCAGCCCCCGGAGAGGTTGAGGTTCTGCACCCCGAAGCCGACCAGGCCGTGGAAGGAGAGGGCGGCCGCGACGGCGGCGCAGCAGAACAGCAGCGTGTACGAGGCCCCGCCGTAGAGGGATTCCTTGCGCCGGCGGCGCTCCTCGGAGCGCTCCCAGGAATCCGTGCCGGCGGTGGGGGCGCCGCCCCTGGCGCGTGCGAAGGCCACCAGCACAGCGCTGACCACCAGCGCTGCCACGCCCGTGACGGCCCAGCCCAGTGGTATGTCGGACAGTTTCATCGCCTGAACCAGCCTCGCTTTCCTGCGTAGTGACGGCGGGGACCATCATGGCGGATTCGCGGCGGCCGAATGACTGATTTGCTGTCAATGCGCTGGGGAGGGGGATTTCTGACGGGATATAAATCCCATCGTATTACTAATATCCCCGAGCTATTTCCCGGAATTCCGGCGCCACCGGGCCTCTGCGGCGGTTCGCGGCCGTCAACTTCGCGTGACCCGGGGGCAACCCGTGCACGAGTCCTCCGGGCGAACGGTGTAGAGCAGGCCGTAGCCGGACCGCGTCCGGCCCCGGCTCCGGCAGCAGCCGGGCGTGCCCGAGGCCGCAGGGGGCGTGCCCGAGGCCGCAGGGGGTGCGCCCGAGGTCGCCGGACGCCTGACCGAAGCCGCCGGACGAGCGGGCTCGCGGAGCCCGGGAACGGCAAGGCAGACCCGGCCGGGGCGCTGCTCCCCCCGGCCAGGTCGGTCCTAGCTCAGGGCGCCTCCCGTTTCCCGGCCGATGCGGCCGTCCGGGGGAGCGCCCGGCGCGGGCAGCGCGCTGAGCCGGCGTGCGAGCCACACCGGTACGCCCCCGAGCGCCTGCACCAGGCGGGCCGCCTCCGAGCGCATCCGGGCGGCCTCGGCCGGCTCGGACACCTCGGCGAGCGCGGCCAGCGCGGGTGCCACCCCGACCGTGAAGCCGAGCTGCTCGCGCAGCCGCAGCGAGGCGGCGAACCCCTCGTGGGCCCGTGCCGTGTCCCCGTTCGCCAGTGCCAGGGCGGCCAGGTGCCGCCAGGTGTAGGAGCGCAGCAGTTCGTCCCCGCGCTCCTGTGCGCCGTCGTGCGCCCGCCGGTACGCGATCCAGGCCGCCGTCGGGTCCCGTTGCAGGTTCTCCGCCACCAGGCCGCGGCGGAAGTCCAGTAACGGTCGTCCGGGCGCGTTCGGCGCCAGCAGCGCCGAGGTCCGGCCGAGCGCGGCCTGTGCCTCGTCCAGCCGGTCCCGCGGGCCCAGCACGCTGGCCACGTACGCCAGGAAGCCGCGCGCGCAGGACGCCGCAGCACGCTGCTCCGCGGTGGTCACGCCGGCCTCGGCCAGCCGCAGGGCCTGCTCGGCCTGCTGCCAGTGCGAACCGGTGAACATGCATTGTTCGATGAGGAGTTCGGCCCTGCCGAGGGCTGCCGTGGGATCGTGTTCGGCGGCCGGGCGCAACAGCTCCGCGGCCTCCTGCCAGCAGGCCCGTGACCGCAGCCGCCACACGGTGTCCCCCGGCTCCTCCGGAGCCCGCCCCCGCCTGTCCCAGCCCCCCAGGGCCGTTCCGTGCTCCGACAACGCCACCTCCTTGTGTGCGCCATCCAGCAATCGGGACTGCTGTGGCGGCAATTCAACACGGGGGTGAGCTTGTGCACCAGATCACGAGCGTCATTGTTTTTTGGACCGTGCGGCGCAAGGGCGCGGGGGAGGAGGCCGGAGCGGCCACCCGGAGCGGCTCGGCCGACCGCGCCCGCACCCGGCCCGCGCCGGGCCCGCCGTGCGGCTCAGGACGTCCAGCCGGTCTCCATCAGCGACTCCGCCGCGCCGTTGGCGGGCTGCGGGACACCCGACGGGTCCAGGCTGAACAGTGCCACCAGCAGCTGCTCGCCGCGTACCGTCGCCTGGTGCGAGTACCCGGCGGTGGTGAACATCGCGGCCGCCGTCTCGTCGGCGTGCAGGGTCTGCAGCCACAGGCACTCGACGGACTTCACGTCGGCCGGCTCCGTCCAGGCGTCCACCTGGGCGACCATCCGGCGGCCCAGCAGGGTCACCGCGTCGCGCTCCTGGGCCTCCGTCAGCTCCAGGTCGTCGAAGCCGAGCCACTCCAGGTACCGGGCCGCGGTGAACACCGCGTCCTGCGAGGTGCGGACGGGCTGCGGGCGGAACGGCACGCGGTGCTGCCAGTGGCCCTGCGGCGGCACCGACGGTGCGACCGGCGGGGCCGGCGCCGGAGCGGCGTGGTACGGGCGGGCGGCCTGCGGCCGGGTGCCCTGCGGGCCCGTCCCGGCGCCGCCGCCGGTCGCGTGCGGGCGGCTCGCCCGGTCCACCGGGAGGCGGACGGTGGCCCCGCAGTTGCAGGTGAACTCGGGCTGCGGCCACTGGTCGGAGCGGCCGCAGTGCGGGCAGCGCATGCTCAGCCAGGAGTCCTCCCAGGAGCGGAAGCGCACCTGGACGGGCACCCCGCCGCGCAGCAGCGGCACCTTCAGCGAGGCGCCGCACGGGCACGGCAGGGAGGGCGGCTCGTACAGGTGCTCGCGGCGGCAGGCCGGGCAGCGGATCGCCTGGGCGCCGCCGCCGGCGTGGGCGTGCTGCGCCGGGTCGCGCCCGGTGAAGTCGTCGGGCAGGGACAGTCCGGACAAGGCGGGCACCGTCCGTTCCATTCGGCGTCGGTCCCCCCGGCGCGGGGCCGGGGGAAGGTCGCCTCCCATGCTCCCCGATCCGTACCGGCAACGGCGCGGATTAACGCAATACTCAGGGAGAGATCAGGGGTACACGTTCCGTCAGCGACCTGAGGGGGAGGGGGCGCTCCTCCCACCGGGTGACGAGCCGGCCGGCCCGGACGTCCATCGGGCCAGGTCCGCCGGGGTGTCGAGGTCGTCAGGGACGGCGATGTCGGCGCACTCCACCAGCGTGATCTCCGCGGCGTGCGCCGCCAACAGCGCCCGCGCGCCCGCATCGCCCACGGCACCGGCGGCGGCCTCCGCGAGATGCCGCGCGCCGATCAGCACGGGGTGCCCGCGCCGCCCGTCGTACGCCGCCGCCGCGAGCCGGGCCCCGCCCCGGTGGGCCGCCAGCAGCCGGGCCACGGCGGCCGGGGTGACGCCGGGGGTGTCCACCAGCATGACGAGCACCGCCGGGGTGCCGGCCGGCAGCGCGGTCAGTCCGGCGCGCAGCGAGGAGCCCATGCCGCTCTCCCAGTCGGGATTGTCGACAAGGAGGCAATCCGGGAGCAGTGCCTCGGTCCGGACCCGCTCACGGGCCGCCCCCAGCACCACCGCCACCGACGCGCAGCCGCCCGCCCGCACCACCGCGACCGCGTGCTCGACCAGCGGCCGGCCCCGGTACGGCAGCAGCGCCTTCGGCCGCCCGCCGAGTCTTCGGCCGCCCCCGGCGGCCAGCACCAGCGCGGTGACGGCGGACTGCGGCTGATCTTCCATGCACCCAGCTTGCCGGGCCCGCGCGGCACCCGCAGTTGTACGAATGCACAACACGATCCCGCAGGTCGTCGCGGTGCCCCGGCTCTTCCGCCGCTGGATTCTCCCGGTGGCTGCGCCTGTACTGGGTCGATGGACACCGCACCTCCCCCGCTGGTCGACCGCTTCGGCCGGGTCCACACCGACCTGCGGGTTTCCCTCACCGACCGCTGCAACCTGCGCTGCACCTACTGCATGCCGGCCGAGGGCCTCAACTGGCTTCCCAAGGCCGAGGTGCTGAGCGACGACGAGGTCGTCCGGCTGGTCCGGATCGCGGTGGACCGCCTCGGCATCCGCACCGTCCGCCTCACCGGCGGCGAGCCGCTGCTCCGGCGCGGCCTGCCCGGCCTGGTCGCCCGGCTCACCGCGCTCGGCCCCGAGATCTCCCTCACCACCAACGGCATCGGCCTGGCCCGCACCGCCGTCGAGCTGAAGGCGGCCGGGCTGCACCGCGTCAACGTCAGCCTCGACACGCTGCGGGCCGACCGCTACGCGGAGATCACCCGCCGGGACCGGATCGCCGACGTGTTCGCCGGGCTCGCCGCCGCGCACGCCGCCGGGCTGGCGCCCGTCAAGATCAACGCGGTCCCGGTCCGGGGCGTCAACGACGACGAGATCATCGACCTCGCCGGGTTCGCCGCCGAGCACGGCTACCGGATGCGCTTCATCGAGTCCATGCCGCTGGACGCCCAGGGCGCCTGGGACCGGGGCAAGATGATCAGCGCCGACGAACTGCTGGAGATCCTCGGCTCCCGGTGGACCCTCGTCCCGGTCGGCCGGCACGGCAACGCCCCCGCCGAGGAGTGGCGGATCGCCGGCACCGACACCGTGATCGGCGTCATCGCCTCCGTCACCCGCCCGTTCTGCGGCGGCTGCGACCGCGTCCGCCTCACCGCCGACGGCCAGTTGCGCAACTGCCTCTTCGCGACCACCGAGTCCGACCTGCGCGCCCTGCTGCGCGGCGACGCCGACGACGCCGCGATCGAGGCCGCCTGGCGCCGCACCATCGCCCGCAAGGGCCCCGGCCACGACATCGACTCCGCCGACTTCGTCCAGCCGGACCGCCCGATGTCCGCCATCGGCGGCTGACCGGGTCGGCCCCTGAATCAGGCCGGCCGCCCAGGTCCAGGCCCAGGTCCAGGCCCCGGCGCCGGTGCCGGCTTCGACGCGGCGAACGCCGCCCGGTACGCGCGGGGCGTCATCCCCGTCCGCCGCACCAGGTGCCGCCGCAGCGAGTCCCCGCCGCCGAGGCCGCTGCGCCCGGCGACCTGCTCCACCGACAGGGCCGTCGACTCCAGCAGCTCCCTGGCCCGTTCGATCCGCTGGACGAGCAGCCACTGCAACGGGCTGACACCCGTCTCGGCCAGGAAGCGCCGGTTCAGGGTACGGACGCCGACGCCCGCGTGCGCGGCCAGCTCCGTCAGCGAAACCGGTTCGTGCAGCCGCTCCAGCGCCCAGCCCCGGGTCGCAGCCAGCGAGGTGCCGTCGGCCGCCGCCACCGGCGTGCCCACCGACTGCTCCTGCCCGCCGTGCCGCACCGCCGAGACGACCGTCAGCCGGGCCACCGCGTTGGCGACCGCCGCGCCGTGGTCGGAGCGGACCATGTGCAGGCAGAGGTCGATGCCCGCCGTCAGCCCGGCCGAGGTCAGCACCGGCCCGTCCTCGACGAACAGCACGTCCGGCAGCACCCGGACCGCCGGATACCGGTGCGCGAGCGCCCCCGCCTGCACCCAGTACGTGGTCGCGCGGCGCCCGTCCAGCAGCCCGGCCTGGGCCAGTACGAACGCGCCGGTGCAGATCGACGCGATCCGCGCGCCCCGCCCGGCGCTCGCGCGCAGGGCGGCCAGCACCCGCGGGTCGGCGTCGGCGCGCGAGCCCGAGCCGGTCACCAGCACGGTGTCCGCCCGCTCCAGCACCTCCAGCCCGTGCGGTACGAGCACCCGCAGGCTCCCGGTGCTGTCCACCGGCCCCGGCGTGAGCGTGCAGACCAGCACCTCGTACGCGGGCCGGCCGTCGACCTCCGCCGTGCCGAAGACGAGTTCGGGGATGGACAGGTCGAACGCCGTCACCGGTGCGACGGCCAGCACGGCGATCCGATGCATGGCCAGAACCTCCGGATCGTTGGCAACGCGGCCACTGTTTCACACCTCCGTGGGCCCGCAGGCTGGGGTCTCGACCGTGCGCCCGACGCACCGTCACCCTCACCGGCCCCTCCCTGGAGAACCGCCATGCCCCGTTACGTCGTCACCGGTGCCGGATCGACCGGCACCGCCACCGCCCGCCTGCTCGCCGACGCGGGCGAGAGCGTCCGGCTGGTCACCCGCAGCGGCACCGGTCCGGAGCACCCCGGCATCGAACGCGTCGCAGCCGACGCCACCGACGCCGACCGCCTGACCGCCCTGGTGGCCGGGGCGGACGCCCTGGTCAACTGCGCGGCGCCGCCGTACGACCGCTGGAAGCAGGAGTTCCCGCCGCTGGCCGACGCCCTGCTCACGGCCGCCGAACGCACCGGCGCCGGGTACGTGATGCTCGGCAACGCGTACGGCTACGGTCCTGTGGACGGGCCGGTCACCGAGCAGCAGCCGCTCGCCCCCACCACTGTGAAGGGCGAGGTCCGGGCCCGGATGTGGACGGACGCGCTGGCCGCCCACCGGGCCGGCCGGGTACGGGCGACCGAGGTACGGGCCGGCAGCTACTTCGGCCCGGACGCCCAGTCGCTGTTCCTGATGATGGCGGGCCGCCAACTCGTCACCGGCGGGCCGGCCGCCTACCACGCGGACCTGGACGTGCCGCACAGCTGGGCGTACCCGGCGGACGTGGCCCGCACGCTGGCCGCCGCCGCCCGGGCCGCGGACAGCTGGGGCGAGGTCTGGCACGTCCCCGCCTTCGCGACGCTCTCCGCCCGCGAACTGGCCGCCGCGCTGGCCCGGTCAGCCGGGGCCCCCGCGCCCCGGCTGGCCGCCATGACCGACCAGGAGCTGGCCGAACTCGCCCTCGGCGCACCGATCCTGGCGGAGGTCGCGGAGATGCGTTACCTCACCCACCGGCCGTTCCTGCTGGACTCCGCCCGCACCGAGCGGGCCTTCGGCCTGCGGGCCACGCCGGTGGCCGAGGTGCTGGCCGCGACAGCCCTGAGCCTGGCCACCGCCGCCTGAGGGGGCGTGAGGGCGCCCGCCGTACCGGAATGTGAGCTTCGACATGCCGGTGCGTGCCCCCGCTGCGCCCACTTGACCCGGTGTGGGGCGGCTGCTCTGCTGGGGCGCCGTCAGCCGCCCCCACCCCTGGAGTACCGCCGTGCCCGCCTGCCGTTCCGTTCTGTCCGCATCCGCCGCCCTGCTGCTCTCGGCCCTGGCCCTGGCCCTGGCGGGGTGTACCGGTGCGACGGGCCCGTCCGTCGACCGGGCGCCGGCCGGCGGGCTCGGCACGAGCCCGCTGCAGAACCCGGACGGCACCAAACCCGGTCTGGCGCCGATCAGTTCGGCGGAGGACCTGAAGGCCGCCCGCGACCTGATAACCACCGTCCGGACGGCCGCCGGCGGCTCGAAGGACGGCTACGACCGCGACCAGTTCGGCCCCGCCTGGACGGACAACGTGGACGGCGTCGCGCTCGCCCACAACAAGTGCGACACCCGCAACGACCTGCTGGCCAGGGACGGCAGGTCGGTCGAGCACAAGGACGGCTCGGCCTGCACGGTGACCGCGATGACCATCTACGACCCGTACACCGGCAAGAACGTGCAGTGGTCCAAGCAGCAGGCGTCGCGGATCCAGATCGACCACGTGATGCCGCTGTCGTACGACTGGCAGATGGGCGCCGCCAAGTGGGACAAGGCCAAGCGCGTCCAGATAGCCAACGACCCGCTCAACCTCATCCCGGCCGACGGCCCGCAGAA